>Ga0102935_1000136_pt1 | contig 24644 bp, 25 predicted proteins | sample SalPonR2_A_D2_MG_FD_78508 | JGI IMG/M metagenome (GOLD analysis project Ga0102935, IMG submission 78508) | Salt pond soil microbial communities from South San Francisco under conditions of wetland restoration - Salt Pond MetaG R2_A_D2_MG | ecosystem: Environmental > Aquatic > Marine > Intertidal... | reverse complement strand
GCCGAGTACGAACTCGTCGGTGACGTGCTCTCACGGCTCGATACCACGGAACTCGTGTGTCTCGACCGACGGATGGGACGCCACCCCGACAACACCTACGTCTGCCGGTACTACGTCCCCAAGTCGTACAGCCGAATCGCGTTGGGGTGGGCGAAGCTCTTTGAACCGGTCGAAGGCGAGCGCGAACCGGACTTCCACACCGTGCAGCTCCCGGACTGGGACGAGGTCGCCGTTCGCGTCTTCCCCGAAACCGGATTCACCGCCGTCCTCGGCAGCGACTACACCGGCGAAGCGAAGAAGTCGTTCCTCCGGTTGTTTATGTACTGCGCGAAACAGCAGGGCGGCCTCGGTCTCCACGCGGGCAGCAAGCGGGTCGAACTGACGCTCGACGACGGACGCAACACTGTCGGGCAGTTGTTTCTCGGACTCTCTGGGACTGGCAAGTCCACGCTGACCGCCCACGGCCTACGGCTCGAGGAACCCGAAGGCGCGACGATGCTCCAAGACGACGTCTGTGCGCTGCTTCCAGACGGGACCGTCGCCGGCAGCGAAGGGCAGGGTCTGTTCGTCAAGACCCACGGCCTCGACAGTGAGACTGAGCCCGCGATGTACGACGCAGTGACCGCCGAATCGGCCGTGCTCGAAAACGTCGACGTCGGCGAAGGCGGGACAGTCGATTTCGATAGCGACCGATACACGACGAACGGGCGGGCCGTCATCCAGCGCGAGCAACTCGCCTCGGCCGACAAGGCGATCGACTTGCCCAGCGTCGACCAGATGTTCTTCATCACGCGCAACCCAGCGATGCCGCCGGTCGCGAAGCTCACCCCCGAGGAAGCCGCCGTGGCGTTCATGCTAGGTGAGTCGGTTCAGACGAGCGCCGGCGACCCGAATGCCGCCGGCGAGTCGACTCGCGTCGTCGGGACGAACCCGTTCATCATCGGGTCGGAAGGCCGGGAGGGCAACCGGTTTCGCGACCTGATAGCCGACCTCGACGTGGACTGTTTCGTCCTGAACACCGGGAGCGTCGGTTCGGTCGACGTGAGTGTCGAAGTGACGATAACGCTATTGCGCCACATCGCGCGTGAGTCTATCGAGTGGGAGACCGACGAACCGACGGGACACACGGTGCCGAGGTCGGTTCCCGGGATGGATATCGACGCGTTCGACGTGTCGACGGTCCTACCTGCTGCCGAGTCGACGCTCGAGGCCCTCCGGACGGAGCGCGAGCGGTATCTCGCCCAGTTCGACGACCTCGACCCGTCGATACGGAACGCGCGGTACTGAGCCGGGCTGCCCTCGACGGTCAGCGCCGTCGTCCGGGGGGTTTCGACGCCTCTCAGTTCTCGGTCGAGCCGCCACAGACGAGCACGGGGCGGTTCGTGCCGAGAATGACTTTCTGGGTGACGCTCCCGAACAGCGCCTTTCCGGTGGGGCTCCGCTTTCTCCCGCCGACACAGATCTGGTCGGCGTCGTGCTCCACAGCGTACCGAAGTATCTCGTCCGAGGGGGACCCGCTCGTCTCCAGTAGCTCCACCTCGACACCGAGTTCTTCGAGTCGGTTCCTCGCTTCACGCACTGCTTCGACTTGCGTGACCGAGGCCCCCTCGGGGTTGTCGTCGAAGACGTGTAAGAGCCAGACGGCCATCTCCTGTCCCGATTCGACCATCTCTTCGAGCGCATCGACCTGTGCGCGGGCCTGTGGCAGCGGTGTGTCTATCGCGACTAGTGCGTTGAGCATACCAGCAGTTTCTCTCCGGGTACTCTTATAACCACTGCGTGTACTGTGTCTGGTTCCGAGTCATCTTGTCCCCGACGCGGCGGCGAGCCCCGCTGCCGACGCCCGGTCAGTCGGTCTCCCAGTCCGGCTGTCGGTTCTCGACGAAGGCGTCCAGCCCTTCGTCGAAGATGTCGGACTCGCTCGCCATCCGTATCATGTCCCGCTCCAGTTCCAGATGCTCGTCGAGTTGCGACTGGAAGGCGCTGTCTATCAGCGTCTTGATTCTGCCGTAGACGTCCGTCGGGCCCGCGGCGAGACGAGCTGCTAAGTCGGATATCGCCGTCACGAACTCCGAACGTGAGCCGTCGACGACGCGGTCCGTGATGCCGAGGCTCCTCGCTTCGGCGGCGGATATCGGACGCGGGTCGAAGAGCAGGTCGCGTGCCTGATACGGTCCGACGGCCCGCGTGAGGAAAAACGGCGTGGCGTTATCGGGCGTCAGGCCGATACGGGCGTAGGCGGTGTCCAGCGCCGCCGGTTCGTGCATGATGACCATATCACAGGCGAGGGCGAATCCGAGACCCCCGCCGGCAGCGGTGCCGACGATGGCGGCCACGACCGGCGCGTCGAGGGACCGAAGGGCCCGGATGAACCGGTTCGAAGCGGCCGCGGTGTTGTCAATCTTCGGCGGTCGGAGTTCCTGCGGGGTGCTCTCGACGTCCGTCAGGTCGGCACCGAAAGAGAAGTTGCGTTCCCCGTAGAGCACGAGACAGCCGACATCGTCCCGAAGGTCGGCCACCGCCTCAGTCAGCGCGTCCACACTCGTCGCGGTGAACGTGTTAACGTCGTCGTCGGCCTCCATCACGAGCCATGCGACGCCGGTGTCGGTGTCGACGTCCACGCGGACGCTGTCGTGGTAGCGACGAGTCTCTCCCTCCCCTTGCGTTGTCATCGGTTATCGAACTCCGAGATACGTTTCGAGTACGTCTTGATCGTCGAGTAACTCGTCGGCCGAGGCAGTCAGTTCTATCTGCCCGGTCTCCAGCACGTACGCCCGGTCGGCTAACTCCAAGGCCAGGTGTGCGTTCTGTTCGACGAGGAGGATGGTCATCCCCCGCTCGTTCAACTGTTCGACCATGTCACGAACGTCGTCGACTATCTGCGGCGCGAGCCCCTCAGATGGTTCGTCGAGCGCCAACACCTCGACCGGTGGGCCGACGAGTGATCGTGCGATAGCTAACATCTGCTGTTCGCCGCCGCTCATCGTCCCCGCGCGCTGGTCCCGGCGCTCGTCGAGTCGGTCGAAGCTATCGTAGACGTCTGCGATGCTGAACGACGTGCCGCGGTTCGTCTCCGCGCTCGCGGCGGTCACGCGATTGGCTATCTGGAGGTTCTCGGCCACGGTCAAGTCGGGGAAGACGCGACGGTCTTCGGGGGTCCACGAGATGCCGCGTCGCCGAATCTGGTTCGGTTTGAGGTTCTGAAGCTCGTTCCCGTGGAGTCGAACCGTCCCCGCTTCGGGTGGCGTGACACCCATTATCGTCCGGAGGGTGGTGGTCTTCCCTGCCCCGTTCCGACCGATGAGGGCGACGATTTCGTCCTCCTGCACGTCGAGTGAGACACCGTGCAGAACGTGGCTGGGCCCGTAGTACGTATCGACGTTGTCTACGTCGAGAACTGTCATGCCGTCTCACCGCCGAGATACGCCTGCTGGACGCGTTCGTCCTCCCGCACATCCTCCGGCGGCCCGACCGTGAGTAGGGAGCCGTTCTCCATTACGGCGAGTCGGTCGGCGACGCGCATGACGACGTCCATGTCGTGTTCGACGATGACGATAGTGATGTCTCGGGCGAGGTCCTCCACGAGCTCGCGCGTCTCGACGGTTTCCTCGGGGCTCATCCCCGCTGTCGGCTCGTCCATCACGAGGATATCCGGGTCACAGGCGAGCGCGATACCGATTTCGAGGTGCCGCTGCTGTCCGTGGGCGAGCGAGTTCGCCGGCTCGCGAGCGATGTCCATGAGGTCGAGACGCTCCAACACCCCCATCGCCGCATCGCGTGGTGCTGATTCGTCGTCGTGGTGTCGTAACAACGAACTCGTGGACAGCCCGCTGTGTTGGGCCTGTGCGGCCAATCGGACGTTTTCGAGCGCGGTGAGGTCTGGAAAGAAGTTCGTTATCTGGAAGGAGCGTGCGAGTCCCTGCCGGACGATTTCTTGCACCTCGAGCCCGTCTATCCGGTTCCCGCGCAGCGCTATGCGTCCGTTCGTCAGGTCGTACCGGCCGGTTATCAAATTGAACAGCGTCGTCTTCCCGGCCCCGTTGGGACCGATGACGGCCGTCACCTCGTCTTCGCGGATATCGAGCGTGACATCGTCGACAGCCCGGATCTTTCCGAACTCTTTGGAGACGCTGTCCAACGCCAAGAGAGGCGTTGTCATACCAACCACAGGAAGTTGTGCGTATAAAAATCTATCTCTGTCGGCGGACAGCCGTCCAGCAGCGGCGAGAACGACTAGAGATACCGTAACATATATTCGTGAGGTATGTGTTCTCATGCGTATGCCTTCAGAGAGCATGCCCAGTGAAAAGCGCAGCAAGCGGTACAACCGACGAAAATTCCTGGCCGGCAGTGCGACGCTCGCGGGAGTGTCAGTGGCCGGCTGTCTGGGCGGCGGCGGTGGCGACTCAGATTCGATCAAGGTAGGCTTCGTGCTGCCCTTCTCCGGGACCTACTCGTTTTTGGGCGAGAGCATCGTCAACGGCGTGAAGCTCCGCCTCGACCAGCAGTTGGGCGGTGAAATCGACGGGAAAACAGTCGAATACGTCCGACAAGACACCGGTGCGGACCCGGCGACCGGGGCGTCAATCACGCAGGAGTTCCTCCAGTCGGAGAACGTCGACTTCATCGTTGGGCCGGTTTCGAGTGCCGTCGCCAGCGCGATGAAACCGGAGATTGCCAGTTCCGGCAGCGCGATTTGGTTGAACGCTAACGCGGGCAACTACAAGCTCGTCGAGGACAGCTGCACCCAGTATCACTTCCGGACCTCGTTCAACACGTGGCAGACGAGCGCACCGCTTGCCTCCTACGTCAACGACAACATCGCTGACAACGTCGTCCTCTCGTATGCGAACTACACGTTCGGGCAGCAATCGAAGAACCTCTTTCGGGAGGAGTTCGAAAGCACCGGCGGAACCGTCGTCGACGAAATCGGCGCGCCGCTCGGCACGTCAGATTACTCGTCGTTCCTCCAAGAGATAGAGAACAGCGGTGCGGACGCAGTGTTCTCCTTTTTCGCCGGGAGCGACGCGGTGAACTACATCAATCAGTTCAGTTCCTTCGGCCTCAACGAGAGCATGACACAGACCGGAAGCGGGTTCCTGCTCTCGGCAGACACGCTCGCCGCACAAGGGACCTCGGCGACCGGGATGTACTCGCTACTGCACTACACGCCGACGAAACAGACCGACCGGAATCAGGCGTTCGTGGACGCGTACTCGGAACAGTACGACATGACGCCGAACGTCTACGCCTGTCAGGGATACGACTCCGGGCTGGCGGCCGAGATGGCAATCAACGAGGCCGACGGAACCGACACCGACAGCAGGGTCAGCGCCCTCGCCGGACAGGAACTAGACAGCCCACGCGGGTACTTCAGGTTCAAGTCCGAGACGCACGACCCGGTCATGGACATGGACATCCGTGAGGTCGTCGAAACCGACGACGGCGTCCAGAACGAAGTCGTCGAGACGCTGTCGAGAGTCGAAGGCCCGACGTGGGGGTGCAGTCTGTAGTATGGTACTCGAAGGGGTAGCGAGGACGGCGCTGCTCGGCATCGAAATGGGAATGACGCTCGTGCTCATCACCGTGGGCCTGACGCTGATATTCGGGATGATGGACGTCATCAATTTCGCGCACGGGTCGCTGTACATGCTCGGTGCGTACTTCGGTCTCGCAATCGTCTCGGTGACGGGAAACTGGTGGGCCGCGCTGCTTCTCGCACCGTTACTCGTGGGTCTCCTCGGCGGGATGATCGAGTACTTCTCGATACGACCGCTGTACGGCCGCAACCCACTCTATCACATCCTGCTGACGTTTGGCTTCGCCATCATGCTCCACGGGTTGGTGACGGAGATATGGGGCGGGCAGGTCCAGAACATAGCCACACCCGCCGTCCTCGAAGGGTCGGTCGACCTGGTGCTGTTCTCGTATCCGCTGTTCCGGCTGTTCCTGCTCGGCGTGAGCGTTGTCGTGACGCTCGCGCTGTGGATAACGATTCGCCGGAGCGACTTCGGTATCGTCATGCGCGCGAGCGCCCACGACTCGGAGATGGTTGGCGCGCTCGGAACGGACGTCAATCGGGTGTTCACGGCCGTCTTCATCCTCGGCGCGGTACTCGCCGGGTTGGCGGGCGTCCTCCTCGGAACGGCGCGAGCGGTCGACCCCGGGATGGCCGCGAGCGTCATCATTCAAGCGTTCGCTATCGTCGTTATCGGCGGCATGGGGAGTTACCGTGGCGCAGTCGTCGGTGCGTTCATCGTCGGGATGCTCAACGCCTTCGGCCCCATGTTCGCGCCGGAGTTCACCGACGCACTGCTGTACCTGTTGATGGCCGCCGTCTTGCTCGTGAAACCGGCGGGGCTGTTCGGCAACCCGGAGGCTGCGTAGGATGAGTGTCAAAGACGTGCTCGGTCGGCACTTCTCCGCGCACAGACAGACGGACGTGCTCAGCGGCCGAGTTCGACTCGGGCTGGTCGTCGCCGGCGTCATCGCCGTGTTGTTCGCCCCGTTCGCACAGATGGTCCACCCGTTCTGGATGGACCTCGTCACGCACATGTTCATCTTCGCGCTGTTCGCGCTCAGTCTTGACTTCGTCTTCGGGTACGCGGGACTGCTCTCGTTCGGTCACGCGGCCATGTTCGGCGCAGGCGGCTACGCCGCCGCGTTGCTGATACAGGAAGTGACGGCCAGCGCACTCCTCGTCCTCCCGGCTGCCGTAATCGTCGGTGCGCTCGTCGCAGCGCTTATCGGCTGGCTGAGCGTCTCCGCGCGTGGCATCTACTTCGCTATGCTCACGCTGGCGTTCGCACAGCTGTTCTACACGATAGCGTTCAACGACATCCCCGCGATGTTGCTCGGCGTCGAGTCGGTGACGAACGGCGACAACGGGCTGGTCGGTATCACGTCGCTCACGCTGTTTGGCATGGACACCGGTTCGCTCATGTCGTATTACTACCTCTCGCTGGGTATCCTCGCGGGGATGCTCACGCTGGTGACGCGGCTCGCGAACTCGCCGTTCGGTCGCGTGTTGCAGGCTATTCGCGAGAACGAGGACCGCGTCGCGTTCATCGGCTACAACGTGGACCGCTACAAGGTCGTCGCGTTCACCATCAGCGGCGGGATGGCCGGACTGGCGGGCGGGCTCTGGGTCCCGTTCAACAGCACCGCCACCACGTCTATGCTGCACTGGACGACCAGCGGTGAGCTGATCGTGATGACGCTGCTGGGCGGGATGGGCACGCTCTGGGGACCCATCGCCGGTGCGTTCCTCGTCGTCTTCCTCGAAGACACGCTTTCGTCCATCGGCAACTGGGAGATATATCTGGGAATCGTCTACATTGTCATCGTCATCTTCGCGCCGCGTGGGCTGTCCGGGCTCTTCCAGACCGTCCGGGCGAACCCCAATCCGAAGGTGCTGCTGGGTAAGGTTCGCTCCGCGTTGGCCACCTACAGGAAGAAGGTCTTCGTCTAGTACCTCTGTTTTATATTCGGCGGTAGTGTTTGCCGGCGTATGCCGGATTCGAAGGTAGAAGACCTCTCGACGGCAGTCGGACGCATCGAACCGGGAAGTACCGTCGCCACTGGACTCGCACTCGAACACGCGATTCCGTTCGCTGCCGGACACGAACTCGTCCGTCAGGGGACGGACGGCCTGACACTCGTTGGCCCCATCAGTGACATCCTGTTCGACCAGCTCGTGGCCGCCGGACTGGTGGACAAAGTTCGGGCCGCGTGGGTCGGCAACGTGAGCGCCGGAACGGGGTACAGTTTCAGGCGGGCCGTCGAAGACGGTGAACTCGACGTCGAGAACCACTCGAATTTCAGCATCGCACTGTCGCTCAAAGCCGGCGCGATGGGCGTCCCGTATCTCCCGACGCGCTCGCTGCTCGGGAGCGACGTCTTCGAGGAGAACGACCGGTTTCGCGAGGCCGAGGACCCCTACTCGGGCGACCGACTGGCGGTCGTCCCGGCCATCACGCCCGACTGGGCTATCGTGCACGTACAGCGGGCCTCACCGTACGGGGACGCACACTTCTGGGGTAACTCCGGTGTGACGTTCGAGGGCGTGGACGCCGCGAGGGACACGCTCGTCGTCGCCGAGGAGATAGTCGACCCCGAGGTTATCAAGAGCGACCCGAGCCGGACCGAGATAACCAGAGAGTCCGTAACGGCGGTGGCGGAAGTGTCGTACGGGGCTCACCCGTCCCCGCTTGCTGGTCGGTACAACCGCGACAACGCATTTTACGTCGACTACGCAGAGCGGACGAACGACCCAGAGGGCGCGGAAGCGTGGCTGGATACGTGGGTCGACTCCGTTCCGGGTCGGGCGGCGTACATGGAGCGCATAGAGCGCGACCTGAGCGTCTCTGAGCGCACCGTCGCCGCGGAGGTAGAGTATGGACAGTGATGCGTACACGGACCGGGAACTGATGGTCGCCGCTACGGCACGCGAAATCGACGACGGTGACGTCGCGTTCGTCGGCATGCGACTGCCGCTCATCGCGTTTCAGGTCGCGGTGAGCACGCACGCGTCGAACGCCATCTCCGTCTTCGAGAGCGGCGTGGTCCGCGACGACCCCGCCAGCGGCTTCCTACACACGATGTGTGACCTCCCGAACATCGACGGCGCCGTCTCGACGACGAGCATGATGGACGTCATGTCACGGCTCCAGCGTGGCGACGTCGACGTCGGGTTCCTCGGGGGTGCGGAAATCGACCGGTACGGGAATCTGAACACGACCCGAGTGTCCTCCGAGTCCGGGCAGGTCCGCTTACCCGGGAGTGGCGGCGCGTGCGATATCGCCTGTCTCTCCGGACGGACGGTCATCCTGATGGCACACGAACCACGCCGGTTCGTAGAGCGCGTGACGTACAACACGAGTCCCGGTCACGGCGACGGCGGCGACTGGCGTGCGCGCGAGTCTGTGTCGGGCGGTGGGCCGGAGACGCTCGTCACGACGAAGGCCACCTTCGGGTTCGACGACGACGGTGAGATGTACGTCAGGTCGCTCCACCCGGGCACCAGTCTCGAAGATATCGCCGACGACTTCCCGTGGGACATCCGGACCGCAGCGGACGTGAGCGGCGAGACGGTCGGACGCACCACCCCACCGTCGGAGACGGCACTCGACCTGATTCGGACGTTCGACCCCGACGGGTTCTGGACGCGCTGAGCCGGTCGCCCGGACAACATCCTGATAAATGGTGTGAATTACCGAAACAAACAAATATGAGGTTCCTGTTTTATACGAGTGAACGATGCAGCAGAATGTACCCGAGGAATATCTGGCCGACGCAGCGCACGCTCCGGAGCCAGTCCATGCGCTTCCCGAGACGGACTATCCGTCCCACGTCAACGTGGCCGAAGAGCTGGTCGACAAACACGTGGCGGCGGGGCGCGGTGAGAACGTCGCTATCCGATTTCGCGACGGGGAGATAACGTACACCGAGCTACAAGCGAAAGTCAACAGGTTCGGCAACGTGTTGCGGGACATGGGCGTCGAACCCGGGGACAGAGTCCTTGTCCGGTTCCCGAACCGACCCGAGGCCATCGTCTCGTGTCTGGCCGTCCAGAAAATCGGGGCGATTCCACAGCCCTCTATGAAATTACTCCGGGCCAAGGAGCTCACGTACATCCTCGACGACGCCGAAATCGAGACCTGTATCGTCTACGACGACCTCATCGGCGAACTCGAGGACGCGGTCGCGGAGGTGGACTGTGCCGAGCAGATAATCGTCGTCGACGATGTCGGTGTCGAACACGACTACCCCAGCTACGACGCCCTCGTCGAGGACGCGAGCGACGAGCTGTCGGCCTACGACACAGCGGCCACGGACCTCGGGTTGATGCTGTACACCAGCGGGACGACAGGCCGGCCGAAAGGAGCTGTCCACACCCACGCGAACGTCCTCGCAACGGCCGACGGGTACGCGGGGTACTGCATCGAGCCGACCGAGGACGACGTGTTCGGTGGGAACGCGCCGCTCCCGTTCGCATACGGGTACGGGAATCTCGTGACGTTCCCGCTTCGATTCGGTGCCACGGTCAGTCTCGTGCAGGACGCGAACCCGGAGCGCTTACTCGAAGCCATCGAGAACCACGGTATCACCGTGTTCGGCTCCGTTCCGACGGCGTACAACCAGATTCTCTCGAAGTTCCCGGAGGGACACGAACAGTACGACGTGAGTTCCCTGCGACTGGGGCTGAGCGCCGGTGAGCCACTGGCACCGCACACCTTCGAGGCGATGAACGAAACGTACGGCATCGACGTTCTCGACGGTATCGGGACGACCGAGATGCTCCACATCTTCATCTCACACCGCCACACGGACGACATCGCCCCCGGTGCGACGGGGTTCGTCGTTCCGGGGTACGAGGCCAAAATCGTCGACCCGGAGAGCGGCGAGAAACTGGAACGGGGGCAGTCCGGACAGCTCGCCGTCCGCGGCCCGACCGGAATTACGTACTGGAACCGGTCCGAAAAGCAGCGAGCCGCGGTCACGGACGGTTGGAGCTTCCCCGGCGACATCTTCGTCCAGCGTGAGGACGGGCGATTCGAGTATCAGTCGCGCGAGGACGACCTCATCATCTCCAGCGGGTACAACATCCCCGGTCCCGAAGTAGAGATGGTGCTCGAAGAGCGCGACGCCGTACAGGAAGTCGCCGTCGTCGGCGTTCCCGACGAGGAACGCGGTGAAATCGTGAAGGCGTACGTCGTCTTACACGAGGACTACGAGCGCAGTGACGAACTCGTCACGGACCTGCAGAACCACGTGAAGAACACGCTTGCACCGTACAAATATCCGCGAGACGTGCAGTTCATCGGCGAACTGCCCCGGACAGAGACCGGGAAGATACAGCGGACGAAGCTCCGAGAGCGTGAAAAGACGGTGTGACGGCAGCATCGATGCGTTCTGAGACCTGCCTCCGATAGCGTCGTTCGTCCCAGCGACCACTCTTTTCCCACTGCAGCGGTGGACCCCGTGTGTGAACTACCGGTAGCTGTATCTGTCAGTCGACTTCGTTACTGCTTGAGTCTGCCACGCCGAGCCCATTTACGTACGGCGAAAACAGATCTGTTTACAATTATCATCGACAATGGGTGGACGAGCAGCGGATAACAAGTGTACGCATGTTATCGGACTCGGACGGCCCGACAGAGTAGCGACTCGCTGCCAGTAGCGTCGGTCCGGCGCGCTCGTGTGATTGGTACTCATGTTAATAACAGAAGTACACGTGTTATTCTTAATCGAGTGGCCGACGGCGTATCGATTCGCTGTCTACCGCGTCGACGTGTCTTGTCCGTGTTACCACTGACCGTTGTTGTAACAATAGTACACTTGTTATGTCTCTCGTCGTGCGGAGTGACGGAGAGGTGATACCGTTCAGCCCGTACCCAAATGGCGTTTACAGATATTGTATACAGTCGAACTCGCGACCGGTCGGCATGGGAACAGTTGCGCCGGTGTACACGCTGACCACACTGTCGTCGGGCGGTCTGGTGTGCGTTGATTTGCAGTGGCTGCCATCGACGCTCGCAGTGATAAAACGACGAAGACGGGCCTACGGCCCCTCATCAGACCTGAGCTTCAGGTCTGAGCGAGGTTTGGCGACGCAGGTCAACACGTACCCCTCCGCTTTCTCGCTGGGAGAGAGGAACATCGCCTCCGTTTGCTGGACTTCCCCCTCCTCTACGAGTAGCGCGCTACAGACACCACAGACACCCATTCGACACTGGTACGGTAGTTCGATACCGGCTTCGTCGACGGCTTCGAGGATAGTCTGCGTTTCCGGAACCTCTATCGAGCGGTCGAGGTCGACGAATTCGACGGTGTGCGTTTGGACCATCGTTATAGCTCGTACTCGTAGACGTGTTCGATTGGCTCGAAATCGTAGTCTTCGTAGACGGAGATGGCGTCGTCGTCGCCGTCGATGACGTCGACGCGACAGAACTCGATGCCCCGAGGGTGGTCTCGGAGCCACTCGGCGGCCGCTTCGAGTAACCGCTGTCCGAAGCCCTCGCCGCGGTACTCCTCGCGCACGTAATGACCGTTGATGTACCCGTGGTCAGCCAGCCGGAATATCGGGTGGTCGCCGACGACACGCACTTCCAGAACGCCGACGAGGTCGCCCTCGTGCTCGGCGACGAAGACGGTCCCGTACTTCGAGTCGAGGAGTTGGTTCTCGAAGTACTGCAGCCACCGGTCGTCGGCGTCGTCTTTGTGTTGGTATCGGCCGTCGTACTCCGAGAGGCAGTCGGTGAATCCGTGCCAGAGTTCGATGAGTTCGGTGCTGTCTGCTTTCTCCGCTTGCCGTATTTCGACTTCCATGGACACCTATAGTGGGCCCTCTGATAAAAAATTCCCTGCTCGGGGCCAATCTAGGAAAGTTTTATATGATATCAATCCAATATCAGAGCGTATCGAAATGTCCGCAAACCCAGCTACGCTCACGGAAGAGGAGTTCAAAGAACAGTTGCAGAACGGCAAGATGGTCGAGTCGGAAGCAGAGATGACTGAGGGGTACAAGAAAGCCCTAAAACAGATTCTGCTGGTCTCCGCAGACACCGAGCTGATGAGTGCACCGGCGTACTACGAACAGTCGCTCAACGCACCGAGTCTCGACGCACGGGCCTCGTGCGTGAGCGTCATTCAGGACGAACTCGGTCACGGCCACATCGCCTACCGACTGCTCGAAGACCTCGGAGAGGACCGCGAAGACCTCATCTTCAACCGCGAGCCCCACGAGTTCCACAACACGTACGGGTTCGACCAGCACATCGACAACTTCGCCGAACTCGTCTGCGCACACGGCCTGTTCGACCGCGCCGGAATCACCCTGCTGGGGGACATTCACGAGAACACGTCCTACGCCCCGTGGAAGCGTGCACTGACGAAGGTGTCCAAAGAAGAGCAGTTCCACCTCCGCCACGGTGAGACGTGGATGCGCCGCCTCGCCAACAAGAACGAGACGACGAAGGCGAAGGTGCAAGAAGCCGTCGACTGGATGTTCCCGATGGCACTGGAGTGGTTCGGGCTCCCCGACGATAAGAAACAACACGACGACCAACTCGAATACCGCATCAAGGGCCTCTCGAACGATGAACTGCGACAGGATTGGATGGACCGAACGCTCCCCTTCCTCGACGAGATCGGTATCGACTGCCCCGCACACTACGACGAGGAGGCCGACGAGTACGTCATCGACTACGAGTTCCCGGTCGCCTTCGACGAAGCGAACAAGGAGTGGCGCTTCGACGAGCCGATCTCGTGGGACGACGTCATCGACCGCTGGCGCGCCCGCGGTCCGGCGAACGAAAAGTACGTCAATCTCATTCAGTCCGGCAAGATCGACGTGATGCCCTAACAGCCGAACCATGAGTAAAACTTCGAAGACCGACGTAGACGAACTGGGATTCGGTCCGTTCGACATCGGTCCCGACGGTACCGAATCGGAGCTTGAGCGGGACGTGTGGGCGAATCTAGACCAGATTCCGGACCCCCACATCCCGTTGAGTTTGGTCGAGATGGCGATGATATACGACGTCGAGGTCGACAGAGACGGCGTTGCCAACGTAGACGTGTCGTTCCCGTGCATGGGGTGTCCCGCCTACGAGTTCATCCACGACGATATCCGGGGGTGTCTCCGGACGATGGACGGCATCACCGGCGTCGACATCGACGTGGTCTGGGACCCCGTGTGGTCGAAGGATATGTTGGACGACGACGCACGCGAGAAACTCCGAGAATCGGGAATCGCGTTATGAAGTACGAAGTGTTCGCACGCATCAGAGCCGGTGACGAACTGATACACCTCGGAAACGTCGACGCACCGAACGACAAACTGGTCAAGACCTACGCGAAGACGACCTTCGACGAGGAGAACTGGGACCGGATGATAGCCGTCCCCCGGGAGGACATCGTCGAAGTGGCGAGTGCACAGATGGCGGAATCACTGCCGACGGGAGAACCATGACTGGGAACTGGAGTCACGAAGCGGTGACGTACGTCCAAGCAATCGCGGACACGAAGCTCATCCTCTCACACCGGTACGTCGAGTGGATGCTGTCCGGCCCGGTTTTAGAGGACGACATCGCGGGCGCGAGTGCGGCACAGGACGAGATCGGACACGTCCGTCAGCTGTTCGAGAAGCTCGCACAGAACGGGCGAGAGCGGGATTGGTTACAGGGAGAGCGCGCGCCCGAGGAGTTCAGTAACGTCGCCTGTCTGGACGAGAACGTCGACTCGTGGGCCGAACTGGTGGCAGTCGCCGACATAACCGAGCGTGCCACGTGGTATCTCATCGACTCGATAGCCCACGAGGACTTCGACGGATTGGGAGAGCGCATCGGACAGGACGAGTACTTCCATCTGGAACATCTCGACGGCCGCCTCGAACACAACGCCGAACAGAACCCGGAACAGGTCGAGGCCGCCATCACGGAGGCTATGCCGGCAGTGCTCGCTTACATCGGTCCGTCGACGCTCGATGCCGATGCGGACCCACTGGTCGAGTCCGGGTTCACGGACCGGTCGGCCGTCGACATCCGCGACGGACTCAGGGACCACTACGAGTCGGCTTTCGACGGGACAGACGTCGACCTCTCGGGCGTTGACTGGGACGTGCCCGACCCGGACGACTGGGACGAGACGCGCCGCCGCGTCGGCGAGGGCCACATCAGCCCGGCCCTCGTCGATATGCTGAACGGCGAGGAGAACGCGGAGTTCGCCAGAACCTGACCCATGGACGCATCCACTACCGACGACACGGACGAGGCGACGCACCCGGAGTGTCCGTTCTGTGGCTCTACGGACACGGAACAGGAGTCCGCGTTCGGCTCGGAGATATCCAAGAGCCAGTACTACTGTCACGGCTGCAGTACGATGTTCGAGCGGTTGAAATACGACGGGAAGTCCCCAGACGACGGTCGGTAACGCCGCGGCGGCCCTGCCCGAGCGCCCACCCTGACGACCCGCCGACGTTGTTTGTCGCTGTACGAACCAGACGTCCGAGACGGGCCCGCCCGACGCCAAAAGTTTTTTATTCTATAGGAGGGTTGTTCCCAATGTACAATGGAGTCATTCGACCAGCTAGACCTAGAGTACTTCCAGACAGAGGTTGAGAATCACGTCGGAATCCTTCGCATCGACCGCCCGCCGGTGAACGCCCACAACATCGATGTGCTACTCGAACTACAGCGTGCCGTCGAGGGCGTCCGGTTCGACGACGACGTTCGCGTGTGTGTCTTCGGGAGCGCCAACGAGGATATCTTCTCTACCGGGTTCGACATCAACGACCTCCAGTCGGAGGAAGCCCACCAGATCGGCTATGCCAGCCAGACGTCGAAAGAGATCATCATGAAGATGCGGACGACGGACACGGTGTTCATCGCCCTCGTCGACGGGCACTGCATGGGCGGCGGCCTCGAACTGGCGCTCGCCTGTGACTTCCGCTACGTCGGTGACGACGACGACTACCGCGTCGGGATGCCCGAGGTGCACCTCGGCCTCATCGCCGGCGAGGCCGGGACCCAGCTCCTCCCCCGATACATCGACCGCTCGGAGGCGCTTCGCATGATGATTACCGGCGAGGAACTCACGCCACAGGAGGCCTACGACAAGGACATCTTCGACGAGATTCACCCGCCGGAGGACGTCGAGGACGCCGTCTTCGAGTTCGCAGAGCAAATCGTCGAGAAGCCCGCCGGTGCCGTTGGCCACAACAAACTGGCAGTCAACGAGGGTCTCGAACTGCCCCTCTGGGACGCGCTCTCACACGAGCGGGAACTCCAGAACGCGCTGTTGGGCTCCGAATCGGCCAAAGAAGGGGTCGACGCGTTCCTCGAAAACCGAGAGCCGGACTTCGTCGGCGTCGAAATCGGCGAGAAGGAAGCGCCTGAACCCAAGTCGGACGACTAACTACAACGAGAGCGATTCGGTCGCGACCGTGGTCTGTTGAATTTCGGTCGTCCCCCCGATGAGGCTCAGAATTTTTGCGTCGCGGACGTAGCGTTCGAGCGGGTAGTCGGTTCGGTACCCCTTGCCGCCGTATATCTGCATCGCGTTGCGTGTGACGAACTCTGCGACGTCGCTCGCGTAGTATTTCGCCTGACTGGACGTTCGCGTGTTCCCGCCTTCGTCTGCGATAGTCGCCGCCGACTCGTAGACGAGATGGCGCGCCGCGTCGAGTCGCGTGTCCATCTTCGCCACGAGCACTTGGACCGCTTGGTACTCGCCGATGGCGTTGCCGCCCTGTCGTCGCTCGCTCGCGTAGTCGGTGGCGTGTTCGTACGCCGCCTGCGCGATGCCGGTCCCGATTGCGCCGAGTCCGGTTCGCGCCATGTCGATAGTCCCCATGGCGATTCGGAACCCTTCACCCACGCCGCCGAGGAGCGCGTCCCCGTCGACGCGGACGTCGTCGAGCGTCGAATCGCCGGTGACGTGGCCGCGCATCCCCATGAACTCCGCGCGGTCGAACGAGAAGCCGTCCGTCTCGTCGACTGCGGGCACGAGAAAGACGCTGACGCCGTGGGAGTCAGACGGTTGCGGTCGCTTCCGTGCGACGACGAGATGGACGTCGGCGACGCCGGCGTTGGTGCCGAAAGACTTCGCGCCCGTCAGTCGGTAGCCGTCGTCCGTCGCCTCGGCGACCGTCTCGAGTTCCGTCGGCGAACTGCCAGCGCCGGGCTCTGTGAGCAACATCGCACCGACCGATTCGCCCGCGACCATCTTCGGGAGCCACCGCTCTCGCTGTGTCGCCGTGCCGTGGCGTGCAATCGGGAGCGCGGCGAACGTGTGACCCTGTATCGTCTCGGCGACCGCCCCGCTCTCGCGCGCGACGCGCTCGACTGCGAGGGCGTACGAAACGAAATCGGAGTCCAGCCCGCCGTACTCCTCGGGCAGGAGGATGCCGAGGAGGCCCGCGTCGCCGGCCGCCTCGACGACGTCCCGCGGGAACTCGTCGTCTGCCTCTATCTCCTCCGCACGGGGCGCGACGACGTCTCGTGCGAACTCGTCGGCGCGGTCTCGTATCTCACGGTGCTCCTCGGACAGCGAGCGTTCTAGAAGCTGCATACGAGTTCACCTCGGCCCTAACTAATGAATATTTCGCGCCTCGGGCGTGGTGACAGGCGTCTCGGAGCGCAGCAGACACACGCCCCACAGCGACGCCGTCGAGAACGATGGCAAAAGCGTTCGGCGACGCGGTCCGGCGCTACCGGTCGATGTTGATGTTGACGTTCTTCGCCTGCGTGTACTCTTTGATGGCCTCGGTCCCCTGTTCTCGCCCGACGCCGCTCTCTTTGAACCCGCCGAAGGGCGTCTGGGGGAACGTCTGTGGGTACTCGTTGATGCTGACCATCCCGTAGTCGAGTCGCGCCGCGGTGTCGTGGGCTCTGTTGAGGTCGTTCGTCCAGATACCTGCGCTCAGCCCGAACGGCGAGTCGTTGGCGATATCGATGGCTTCGTCGTCGTCGCCGAACTCGATGACCGACAGGACGGGGCCGAAGATTTCATCGCGTGCGATGGTCATGTCGTTGGTCACGTCGGTGAACACCGTCGGTTCGATGAAGTACCCCTGCTCGTTGTCTTCGGGGACGCCACCGCCGGTCGCGACCGTCGCACCCTCGTCGATACCGGTCTGGATGTACTCGAGGACGTCGTCCCGGTGGCTCTCGCTGACCGCCGGACCCATCCGCCCGTCGTCGTCGATACCGCTTCCCAACGGCGTCGCCTCCGCCCGGTCGACGACGCGCTCTACGACCTCGTCGTGGATGTCTTCGTGGACGAGCAGCCGCGACCCGGCCCAGCACATCTGTCCGCAGTTCATGAAGATGCCGTAGTGAACCCCCTTCGACGCGGCTTCGAGGTCCGCGTCCGGAAACACCATGTTCGGGCCCTTCCCGCCCAGTTCCAGCGTGACACCGGTCACGTTGTCGGCGGCCTCGGACATGATGTGCTTGCCAACGCCGGTGCTACCGGTGAACGCGACGTGGTCGACCGCCGCATCGGAGACGAGCGCGCCCCCCGCCTCGGTCCCCGTCCCCGGAACGACGTTGAGGACGCCGTCGGGGAGTCCGGCCGCTTCGGCAGCTTTCGCGTAGTAAAGCGCCGACAGGGGCGTCGTGTTCGACGGTTTGAGGACGGCCGTGTTACCGCACGCAAGCGCCGGGGCGATACTCCGACCGGCCAACTGGAACGGGTAGTTCCACGGTGCGATGTGCGCGGTGACGCCGAGTGGCTCCTGTAGCGTGTAGTCGAGTCGGTTTCCGGGAACCGGAATCGTCTCGCCGGTCAGTTTGTCCGCCCAGCCGGCGTAGTAGCGGAACGTGTCGATGACCATGTCGATGTCGAGGCTGGCTTCGAACGGTGTCTTCCCGTTGTCGTGGGACTCGACGAGACCGATTTCGTCGGCCATCGACTCTAGCTCGTCGGCCATCGCACGGAGGTGTGCGCCGCGCTCGCTCGGAGCCATCGTCCGCCACTCCGAACCGCGCTCGGCGGCGGCGTCAGCCGCGGCCACCGCGTGGCCCACGTCGTCGGCCGAAGCGCACGCCACCGTCGCGTACGTCGCTCCGGTGGCGGGGTCTTCCGTCTCTATCGTCACGCCGTTCTCCGCTGCCGTCCATTCGCCGTCGATATACAGCTCTGTCGGGCCGTCGTAGCTCATGCGTGATTGACTATCATACACGCATATAAAAAAGTTGGCTCGCCCCGTCTCAGCGGAAGTCGGGCCGCTCGTCCTGCAGAAAGGCGTTCACCCCGATATCGTGTGCGTCAGTCCCGTAGGCGATGGTCTGTAGGTGCGCCTCTCGCTCCAACGCATCGCGAAACGGCCGCCCGATGTTCTCGTGGATGGCGCGCTTCGTCAGCCCGAGCGTCTCCGTTGGCTTTCGGTCGAGCGTGTCCAAGATGTCCGCGACTGCGTCGTCGAGTTCGTCGCCCGTGACCGCGCGGTTGATGAGGGCCATCTCGGCCGCTTCCGCCGCGTCGAACAGTCGGCCAGTCATCGTCAGTTCTTTCGCCGTCCGAAGCCCGACGAGCGCTGGGAGCAAGAACGTACCGCCCGAGTCGGGAATCAGCCCGACGTTGGCGAACACCTCACCGAATCGGGCGTCGCTGTCGGCGTAGGCGAAGTCACACGCGGCAGCGATGTTCGTCCCCGCGCCCACGGCGTCGCCGTTGACCTTTGCGATGACCGGGAGCGGGACGGTCAAGATGGACTCGATGACGGCGTTGAGCGTGGATTGGACGCGCTCGTGGGACTCGCCCGGCGTCTCCTCGCGCTCGGCCATCGCGTCGATGTCGCCGCCGGCACAGAACGCGTCGCCGTCGCCGGTGATGACCGCCGCGCGGGCGTCCGCTGTCTCGGCGGCGTCGAGCGCCTCGACGAGTTGCGTGGCCGCGGTGTCGGTAAAGGCGTTTTTCGTCTCCGGGCGGTCGAAAGAGATTGTGTGGACGCGGTCTGCTGTCTCGACTCGGACCATACGCGACGTGGTGCGCGAAGCGATATAAAACCAGTCGAGCCGGGATATTTAATAGCCCCTGTCACGCCTGCTCTACTGTGCGAACTATCGAGACACACGACGTCCGGTTCGGTGAGCTCGCCGGCCCGCTCGTCAGCGGCGCACGGTTCTTCGACTGGCAGCTCATCTCGACACAGGTCATCACCGAAGCGTTCGGCCACGCGTTCGAGGATATCGTCGACGACGGTGGCATCCCCTACGCCCCCGTGGTCGCTTCGACGACGGTGTACCGCTATCCGGGATTTCGCGACACGGTGACGGTCGAGACGACGCCGGTATCGGTCGGAGAGAGCAGCGTCGAACTGTGCTACGAGCTGACAGACGGTGACGGCGACCGCTTGGCGACGGCGAGACTCACGCACGTCACCATCGCCCCGGGCGGCGGTGCAGCGCCGCTGCCCGAGGCGACCCGAGAGCAGTTCGAATCGGCCCGCGAGGAGACAGCGCCCGACGTCGGACCGCGTGGGGCGGACGCTGACGGCGAGTGGCCGTCGTTCTCGGCGTCGTTCGACATCCGAGGGCCCCATATCGAAGGCTCCGAACTCGCGTACTTCGAGGAGTACCCGCGCTTTGCCGACGTGGCGCTCGAACGCTTCCTCGAATCGTCGGAGACGGGTCTCGCCACGCTCAGTGACGACCACAACCCGTTTCGACTCCGCGACTGGCGCTGGGAGTTCGTCTCTCCTGTCCGGTACGAGTCGACGCTCACCGTCGAGTCGGACGTTCGGGCCATCACCGACGAGACCCTCCGAATCGAACATGAACTCAAGAGCGACGACCGCGTCTGCATCGAAGGCGTCACCGAGTACGGTAGCTTCGACGAGTCGGGAGACCCAACGCCGTTCACCCCCGAGATGCGTGCCCCGTTCACCGAAGAGTAACGCCCACCTCGCCAGACCCCCGTATCTTATAGTCGCCCATCATCATCTATCGTGTATGACTGACGCGTACATCATCGGCGCTGGACAGTCGGACTTCGGGTCGTTCCCCTCGGAGTCGTATCGGTCGCTGTTCGACGACGCGTTCGACGAGGCCGTAGAGAGCGTCGACGCGGAGTTCGACACCGACCGAATCGACGAGGCCTTTCTCGGCACACTGGGTGTCGGCGGACGGCAATTAGGGTTGAGCGGGCCGGCCGTGACCGAACATCTCGGCCTGCACGGCATCCCGACCACGCGGGTCGAGAACGCCTGTGCCGCCTCCGGCTACGCGCTCAGACAGGCCGTGATGGCGGTCCGGTCCGGGATGGTGGACGTCGCGCTCGCCGGCGGCTACGAGGTGATGACCGACATGAGCGGCGACCACACGAAGTGGTGGCTCGGTGTCAGCGGCGAGACGGAGTGGGAGCGACTCTCCGGCACCACGTTCGCCGGCGTCTACGCCCAGATGGCGAGCGCCTACATGCGCGAACACGGGGCGACGAAAGAAGACATCTCCCGCGTCGCGGTCAAAAACCACGCGAACGGTGCACAGAATCCACACGCACAGCTCGGCTTCGAGTGCTCGCTCGAAGACGCGATGAACGCGCCGGATGTGGCCGCGCCGTTGAATCTCTATCACTGCTGTCCGACGACGGACGGCGCGAGTGCCGTCCTCGTCGCGAGCGAGGACGCCGCCCGAGAACTGTCCGACGCCCCGGTTCGCGTCGCGGGTGCGGGCGCTGCCAGCGGTCGCGTTGGGCTGTTCCAGCGCGACTCGCTGACGCGCATCCCGGCCTCCGAAACAGCCGCGAAACGCGCCTACGAGGCGGCTGGAGTCGGCCCTGCGGACCTCGACTTCGCGGAGGTACACGACTGTTTCGCCATCGCGGAGCTGGCCGCCTACGAGGACCTCGGGTTCTGTGACCGCGGCGAAGCTCCGCGACTGCTCCGTGAGGGCGTCACCGACCCGGACGGGGACCTCCCGGTCAACACCTCCGGCGGCCTCAAATCGAAAGGCCACCCCATCGGTGCGACGGGGACCGGACAGGTCGTCGAGGCGTTCGCCCAGCTCCGTGGTGACGCACACGTACAGGTCGCGGACCCGACGGTGGGGCTGACACACAACGTCGGCGGCTCCGGTGGCGGCGTGACAGTCCACATCTTCGAGCGGGTCGACGGGGGTGCGCTATGAGTTCCGAGCGCGGCATCGTCGCGACCGGCGTTTACATCCCACAGTCCCGGCTGGACGGCGACGAGATAGAGGCGGCGTGGGAGACGAGTGCACCCGTCTCGCGGGCCGCGGTCCCGAACGCCGACGAAGACACGCTCACGATGGCTGTCACGGCGGGCCGGGACGCCATCGAGTCGAGCAGTCGTGAGCCGCGGGCGGTCGACCACCTCGCCATCGGGACGACGACCCCGCCGCTCGACGAAGAGGAGTTCGCGCCCCGAGCCGCGTCGGCGCTCGGGCTCCGGGAGGACACCGAACTGGACGTCGCCACGCAGAGCCCGGCGGCCGGTGCCGACGCGCTGCTGTCGGCCGCCGCCGCTGACGGCCCCGCACTGGCTGTCGTCTCGGACGCGCCGACCGGCAACCCCGCCGAGGTCGGCCAACGCGTCGGTGCCGGCGCGGCCGCGTTCCTCTTCGACGAGAGCGGGGCAGTCGTCTTCGCCGACGCCGCCACTCGCTCGCGCGACGCGCCGGGAATTCGGTTCCGTGAGCGCGGAAGCGACACCGTCGAGCAACTGGCGATTACGACGTACGAGCGCGAGACTATTCGTGACCTCGTCTCGACGGCTGTCGACGGGCTCGACGTCGACCACGCGGCCGTCACCGGTGCCAGCCTCTATCAGCCGACGGCCGACATCCCGCACCGAATCGCCCGCGCGCTGCCATACGAGGCGGAGTCGGTCGAGCGCGGGACGGTCGTCACCGATATCGGTGACGCCGGCGCGGCGACGACCGCTATCGGCCTGCTCGCGGCCCTCGAGGAGAGCGCGCCGTCGTCTGTCACCGTCGCCGGGTTCTTCGGGAGTGGCGCGACGGCCATCGCGCTCGGCTTCGAGACCCGAGCGGCCATCGACACCGGTGTTTCGGCGGCTATCGAGAACGGCGTCTCGATTCCGTATGCGGCCGCGCTCCGCGAACGCGGCCACCTCGGGGAAACCGAGGTGGCCGGCGGCGGTGCCCACGTCAGTCTCCCCTCGTGGCAGCGGACGCTCCCACAGCGGTACCGACTGGAAGCGGGTCAGTGTCCCGACTGCGGAGCGGTCGCGTTCCCGCCCGAGGGGGCCTGTCCCGACTGTCACGAGCGGGTGGCATTCGACGCGCTCGAACTCCCCCGAACCGGTGCCATCGTCGCCGTGACGGTCATCGGACAGGGCGGCGCACCGCCGGAGTTCGTCAAGGTCCAGCGCCGAGACGGCCCGTTCGCCGTCGCTATCGTCGAGGTGTCGTCCGACGACGGGGCGGCGCGGTTCCCCGTCCAGTTGACCGACTGCGACCCCGAGGCGGTGTCGGTCGGCGACCGAGTCGTCGGGCGGTTCCGCAGAATCTACAGCGTCGAAGGCGTCACCCGGTACGGGCTGAAGTTCGTTCCCGAGTGATCGCTGTGAGTCAGTCGTCCGCCGAGTCGAAGCCGAGACCGTCCCACATCTCCGTGACGGTCTGGCGGACCTCTGCGGGGTACGAGGTCTCGTAGGTCACCCGCGGTGCGATGTACTCTTCGTCCCAGCGCGGGTCCCACGTGGCGTTGATGAACAGCCGCGACCCCGGCGTGCCGTCGGGTCGGTAGTTCGGTGCGGCCGCGGCGGGCGCGCTCGGCTCGCTGAACACCCAGTCCTGCGAGGGGTGTGCTTTCACCCAGATGTCGTCGAGCGGACGCGAGAGGTCGGCGGCCGAGGTGTCCTCGTCCAGAATGAGTATCTTATCGAACAGACTCGAAAAGGAAAACAGCGTGTTAGAAAGTTGCCACTCGAACCCGGCGTACAGTATCTCGGAGGCGACGACGCACATACCAAGGCGCATCTCGGCGGGGAGACGAATCCACTCGACGGGGTCGATACCCCAGTAGTTGTTCACGCGGTAGCTCAGGCGCGCGGACTCGGTGATGCCGACCAGTTGCACGTCGTCGGAGAGGGAGGTTCCGGGCGGAACGAACGGGACGAGCGGCGAGTCCCGATGGGCGACCGCGTCGACGCTGATGTCGACGGTACCCGTCTCGATGGCCAGTTCCCACGCCATCTCACCGTCGGCGGCGGCCGCTGTCCCGGTGGCGGCGACGCGGCCGGTCAGGAGAAGTTCAGACGTCGCCGGAACGGTCCGCCCCTCGTGGGTCGCGACGGGCACGGCGTCAGATTGCGTGCTCCGGCGGAAGCTCCCGGTCTGGGACCGGTCGAGCCAGTGGCGGACGGTGTTGGTTACGGCCGCGGCCGGCACGCCGAGACAGAGCGACACGGCCGCACCGGGTTGGAGGTCGCTGTTCGCCGGAACGACCGCTCGGAGGCGCTGCGCTCCGCGGACGGTCCCGCGGACTGGGAGCCACTGCGTCTCGGCTCCGTCCTCGACGGCGAGTATCCCGAGCGAGAACGTGGGCGGCTCCCCGGGTGCAAGAGGCGGCAGCCCCAGCGAGTAACAGTCCGCGTCCGACGGGTCGGCACGGATGTCCGCCGCCGCCGGCTCTGTCGCTGCCATCAGCGGGGACGCGACGTGCTCGACGACGCGCTCGTACGGCGCGTCTGGTTCGAGGCCAAGCATGCACGCGAGCCGTTTCCAAGGTTTCTCCCGGGACTGCGTGACCTGCTCCGGCCCCGCGAACGTCCCGGAGACTGGGGTGACGACACCGTGCGTCTCGGGAAACCGCACCGCCGGCCCGTTCGAACGCACGGCCTCCGCAGCCACGGCAGCGATATCTTCGGTCGGAACGTGCTCGTCGACGTCGAGGCAATCGTCGTGGTCTGCCAGCGCAGCGACGCCCTCGCGGAACGAGCGTGTGTCGGCCATCAGTTCCGGCCCTCCTGTCCGCCGGCAGTCCCGAAGGCGTCGGCGGATAGTCCGGCGTCGGCGAGTATCTCCCGGGCGCGCTGGCGACGGTCCGGTTCGTCCCGTTCGAAACTGTCCCTCGCAGCGTCGGCCTCCGAGCGGGTGGCGTCGATGTACGTCTTCGCCGTCTTGGCTTTCGACGTTCCCCGCTGGACATCG
>Ga0102935_1000131_pt1 | contig 25093 bp, 26 predicted proteins | sample SalPonR2_A_D2_MG_FD_78508 | JGI IMG/M metagenome (GOLD analysis project Ga0102935, IMG submission 78508) | Salt pond soil microbial communities from South San Francisco under conditions of wetland restoration - Salt Pond MetaG R2_A_D2_MG | ecosystem: Environmental > Aquatic > Marine > Intertidal... | reverse complement strand
GCCCGGTTGAGCAACCGGTCGTCGCTCAGGAGCCACATCCAGTCGTCAAAGCTCGCGCGCAGCGTTTCGACACCGCCGTCTGCCGCCGGGATCGGCAGGTCGATCGTGTAATTCCAGTTGAACGTGTCGCCGCGTTCCTCGCCGGTCGCCAGTCCGATCACCCCCGGTGCGGTACCTTCCCACGTGTCGGCGCCGGTCTTCTTGAGCGTCCAGACGCGGCGCTCGGTGGAGCCGTCCTCGTAGACGAAATCCTCCACGAGCCGCAGCCTCTCGCCGTCCCAGTCACCGCGCACCTCGACCTCGAACCGGCGACGGACCGTGCCGAAGAGGTCCTGGAACTGGCCATGGGCGACGAGACGGCCGTCGAAGAATTCCTCGAGGTCGAGCTTCCGGTCGGAAAGCTTCTCGTCGTCGAGCGAGGGCGTGCCGCAGGCCGTGAGGGCGAGAAGAGAGAAGGCGGCGAGAAGGCGCATGGGTGTCTTCCTGTTTGTCGAGGGGATACGCGCGGCATAGGGATGCGGATGAGTCCTGATCGCGCTTGTCCCTATCTCGGGCCCCGGGGGGCGCGCCGTGCCTTCCCGGGTCTCGACCGCCTTCGCCGCGCCGTCTAGGCAGCCGCCGCCCGCTCTGGCATACCATGCCCCATGCTCGACGATACAGACGACATCCATCCGCTGTTTCACGGTGCTCCGAAAACCACGGAGTTCAAGAAGCTCCGCAAGCGGATCGTCCAGAACGTCCGCGAAGCCATAGAGCAATACGGCATGGTCGAGCCGGGATCGAGGTGGCTCGTCTGCCTTTCGGGCGGCAAGGACAGCTACACGCTTCTCGCCGTGCTTCACGAACTGAAATGGCGCGGCCTCCTTCCGGTGGAGATACTTGCCTGCAACCTCGACCAGGGCCAGCCGGGCTTTCCCGCCACCGTCCTGCCGGAGTTTCTCGAACGTATGGGCGTGCCCCACCGAATCGAATACCGGGATACCTATTCCATCGTGACCGACAAGGTGCCGGCCGGGCGGACCTACTGCGCGCTCTGCTCCCGGCTCAGGCGCGGGCATCTCTACCGGGTCGCCCGCGAGGAGGGCTGTTCGGCGGTCGTGCTCGGGCATCACAGAGACGACATACTCGAGACGTTCTTCATGAACCTCTTTCACGGTGGACGTCTCGCGACCATGCCGCCGAAACTCGTCAACGAGGAAGGCGACCTCTTCGTCTACCGCCCGCTCGCCCACGTCGCGGAGGCCGATTGCGAGCGGTTCACGCGCGCCATGGGCTACCCCGTGATCCCCTGCGATCTCTGCGGCAGTCAGGACGGGCTCCAGCGCCAGCAGGTCAAGGCGTTGCTCGACGGCTGGGAAGCCAGCAGCCCCGGCCGCCGACAGGTGATGTTCCGGGCCCTGATGAACGCGAAGCCCTCGCACCTGCTCGATCCCGGGCTCTTCGACTTTGCCGGGCTCACCCGCAAGTCCTGACAATTCGACCGACCTCGCCGCCCGCGTTAACCCGGCAATGACTTCGCCCGGGCTAAGGCTCACGGGATGACTGCGGAGGCGGACATGCGCGAAATGAGTGTCTGGCGCGGGCCGGCGTACACGCGGCTTCTTGCGCACCCTGGCATCATGGCCGGGCTTCCGCCGCTCCTTCTCGCCGCATATTGGGCGGGCGGGGAAGCGGGGCTCGTCGGATCGGCGGTCGCATGCTCCGTTGCGGGACTTCTCGCCTGGTTTCTGATTCTCCCGGGGCGTCGTGCAGGGGGCATCGATGGCGAGACGGGCCTGCCGAACAGGGCCGCCGCCGTTGCCGAGCTCGGTGACCTCGAGGCGCGCGGAGAAATCGCCGGCAGGCAGGTGGCGGTAATTGCCGTTGGCCTCGACAGGGTCGAGGACCTTCGCCGCCAGCTCGGAGACGCCTCGCTGAGTGCCCTCCTCGCCGAGGCGGCCACGCGGATCGGCAGCGCGGTCCGCGGCGATGACCTTGTCGTCCGACTGGACGGTGTCGCCTTCGGAATCGTGCTCTCGCACCTCCGGCGCGCAGACCTCGAGATGCTCATCCAGATCGCCGCGCGGGTGCAGCGCGACCTCTCCGAGCCGTTCCATGCCGCGGGCGCGAGGGTCCATGCGACGGTGAGCGTGGGGCTCTGTCTTCCCAACCGGGCTCCCGGGTTTTCCGGAGCGGAGCTCCTTGCCGGGGCCGAGCGCGCGCTTGCGGCGGCGCGGGCGGAAACCGGTGGCGCCATCCGCGCATATTCGGCCGATCTGGTCGATCGCGACCGGCGCGCCTCGGAACTCTCCGCGAGCGCCGCGGAGGCGATTGCGCGGGGCGAGATCCGGCCCTGGTTCCAGCCGCAGGTCTCGACAGATACCGGCCGGGTCACCGGCTTCGAGGCGCTCGCCCGCTGGGAGCGCGGGGCGGGGGAGGTGGTCATACCGGGGGATTTCCTGCCGGCTCTCGAGGCGACGGGGATGACCGGGCGGCTCAACGAAATGATCCTCACCCATGCCCTCGCCGCGCTTTCGGACTGGGACGCGGCGGGGCTGGGCGTGCCGGGGGTCGCGGTGAACGTCTGCCGCCACGACCTGCGAAATCCGCGCTATGTCGACCAGGTGCGCTGGGAACTCGACCGGTTCGACATCGACCCCGGCCGACTCACCCTGGAACTCCGCGAGATCTCCGCCGGGGACGGGCCCGAGGACATGAGCCTGCGCAATCTCCGGGCTCTTTCCACCCTCGGCTGCCGGATCGATCTCGACGATTTCGGCACCGGATCCGCCCAGCTCGGCGACCTTTCCCGCTTCGCGGTCCGCCGGATCAAGATCGACCGCAGCTTTGTTGCCCGGGTGGACAGGGACCCGGACCAGCAGCGCATGGTCTCCGCGATTGTCACAATGGCCGAGCGGCTGGAGATCGACACCCTGGCTGAAGGGGTCGAGACGCTCGGTGAACACGCCATGCTCGCGCAACTCGGCTGTCGGCATGTGCAAGGCTACGCCGTGTCGGCGCCGATGCCGGCAGCCGAGGTACCAGGCTGGCTCGAGCGCCGCACCGCCCAACATGCCCTGCCCGAAATCATCGGGGGCGACCGGGGCGTGACCGGGCAGGGGCGCGACGGGAAAACCGCTTGACGTTTGGCCCCCTGGCCGGTTGAACCTGCCCGGAACTCCCAGACCGGCAAGGTGGTTGCGTCATGGACGATCAAAACCGGAATCTTCTGCTTGCGACGGCGCTGAGTTTCCTGGTCATCGTTATCTGGTTCCTGCTGTTTCCGCCGGAGGAACCCGCTCCTCCGCCCGAGCCTGCGGCGGCGACCGACAGTCTGCCGGCGCAACCGCCCGCCACGGTCCCCGGCGGGGCCCAGCCGCCGGCGGACAGGGGGGCGGCTGGCGGCGAAACGGCCGCCGGCGAACTGCCGGAGGAGGCCCCGCGCGCGGACATCGTGACGCCGCGGCTGCAGGGTTCCGTTTCGCTCCAGGGCGGACGGATCGACGACCTTTCGCTGAAGGACTATCGCGAGTCGCTCGAACCGGGTGCGGATATCGTCCACCTCCTGAACCCGTCGGGCACGGAGAATGCCTACTACGCGCTCTATGGCTGGGTTCCCGGTGGCAACCTTGACTTTGAGGACGTGCCGGGCGCGGATACCGACTGGCAGGTGGTCGACGGCGACACGCTGGCCCCGGGCGCTCCGCTGACCCTCCAGTGGTCGAACGGCGAGGGCCTTACCTTCCAACGCCAGATCGCGGTGGATGACGACTACCTCTTCACGGTCACCCAGTCGGTCACCAACACCACGGGCAGCACGGTGCGCATGGCGCCCTACGGCGCCATCGCCCGCCATGGGGTGCCGGATGACCTGAAGGGCTTCTTCATTCTCCACGAGGGTGCTGTCCGCATGTCCGACGGCGAGCTTTCCGAGACGAGCTACGACGGCATGACCGATCTCGGCGCCGACCCGCTCTGGGGGCCGTCCGCGGAGGTCGTCCAGGTCGAGGAGAACGGCTGGATCGGCATCACCGACCATTACTGGATGACCACGCTCATCCCCGATCCCGGCACCCCCTTCACCTCGGTCGCGCGCTATTTCGCCGCCGAGGACACTTATCGCACCGAGATCCGCCTGCCGACGATGGAGGTCGCTGCGGGACAGACACAGTCGACGACCACCCATCTCTTCGCCGGCGCCAAGGAATGGGAGGCAATCCGCGGCTACGAGCGCGAACTCGGGGTCGAGCGTTTTGTCGATTCCATCGACTGGGGCTGGTTCTATTTCCTGACGAAGCCGATCTTCCAGTTGCTGCACTGGCTCAACGGGGTGATCGGCAACATGGGCTGGTCGATCATCGGGCTGACGGTGATCATCAAGATGGTCCTGTTCCCCCTCGCCTACAAATCCTACGCCTCGATGGCGAAGATGCGCGAACTTCAGCCCGAGATGGAAAAGATCAAGGAACGGACGGGCGACGACCGCCAGAAGCTCCAGACCGAGATGATGGAGCTTTACAAGAAGGAGAAGGTGAATCCGGCCTCCGGCTGCCTGCCCATCCTTCTGCAGATCCCGATCTTCTTCTCGCTCTACAAGGTGATCTTCGTCACCATCGAACTTCGGCACGCGCCCTGGATCGGCTGGATTCGCGACCTTTCCGCTCCCGACCCCTCGTCGATCTACAACTTCTGGGGCATCGCGCCGTGGGGCACTCCCGAGCCGGGGTCGATTCTCGCGCTTATCTTCATCGGCATCCTGCCGCTCGGCCTCGGTGTCTCGATGTGGCTCCAGCAGAAACTGAATCCCGCGCCGACCGACCCGACCCAGGCGGCGATCTTCGCCTGGCTGCCCTGGGTGTTCATGTTCATGCTCGGCTCGTTCGCTTCGGGACTCGTGATCTACTGGATCGCGAACAATGTCATCACCTTCACCCAGCAGTACGTCATCATGCGCAGTCATGGCTACAAACCGAACGTGTTCAGCAACATCCTGTCGACCTTCCGAAGGAAGGCGGCGGAAGGCGGAGAGCCTCCGGCGAAGAAGTGAGCCTGTCTCTGACCCATATCTGGCGGCATCCCCTCAAGGCCATCGGCCGGGAGGAGGTCGCCGGAGCCGAGCTCACTGCAGGAGCATGGCTTCCCTTCGACCGGGTCTGGGCGGTCGCCCATGATGCGGCGAAGCTCGAAGGCGGCGGCTGGGCGAAGAAGGCGAACTTTCTGCGTGGGGTGACCGAACCGAAGCTGATGGCCGCGACGGCCAGGATGAACGAGGCCGGCGACGTCCTGACGCTCGAACATCCGGAGGCGGGAACCCTCGCCTTCCATCCCGACGACCCGAGCGCGACCCCTGCCGTCCTCGACTGGCTCTCCCGGATCTGGCCGGCCGCCCTCCCCGCGCCGACGGGGATCTACCGCGCCACCGACGCGCATCTTACCGACGTGCCAGGCGCCTGGCTTTCGCTCCATTGCCACGCCACCCACCGCGCGGTGGAAGAGCGGCTTGACCGCGACCTCTCCATCCACCGCTGGCGGGGGAACCTCTGGATCGAGGGAGCCGAGCCCTGGGCAGAGTTTGACTGGGTCGGCAGGCACATCGCCATCGGCACGGCGGTCCTCGAGGTACGAGAGCGCATTACGCGCTGCAAGGCGACCATGGCCAACCCCGAGACGGGTGAACGCGACGCCGACACGCTGGCAACGCTGAGGACATGGGACCACCAGGATTTCGGGGTCTATGCCGAGGTGATCGAGGGTGGCCATATTGCCCCGGGCGACCCGGTGCGCGTGGCTTGATGGAGTTGTCCTTCCCCGTCACCGAGGTGAGCGAGGCCGGGCGGGAGGCGGGCCGGCTCCTCTTTGCCGGGCAAACGGCCTTTCTGAAGGGGGTCGTCGCGATGGACGGGCTTCCGCCGGCGGACCGTGTCGAGGTCTGCTTCGCGGGCCGCTCCAATGTCGGAAAATCGACGCTGATCAACGCGCTCACCGGCCGGAAAGCGCTGGCCCGGGCGTCGAACACCCCGGGGCGCACCCAGGAGATCAACTACTTCACGTTGGGCGACAGCCATTACCTCGTCGATCTGCCCGGTTACGGCTTCGCCGAAGCGCCGGTCGATGTGGTCGCGCGCTGGCAACGGCTTCTGAAGGCTTACCTCGCGGGGCGCGCGACGCTCCGGCGCGCCTTCGTGCTGATCGATGCACGGCACGGAGTGAAGCCGGTCGACGAAGAGATAATGGCCTTGCTCGACTCTGCCGCGGTGACCTTCCAGGCGGTGCTGACCAAGGCCGACAAGCCAAAGGCGGGCGCGCTCGACGCGGTGCTGCGCCAGGTGCGCGACCGCCTTCGCACCCATCCGGCGGCGTTTCCCGAGATCGTCGTGACATCCTCCGAAACCGGCGAGGGCATCGACACCCTCCGCGCGATCATCGCAGCGCAGGCCTGACCGGCCCTTGAGCGCCGCGCCCCCGCCGTCTAGGAGAGGGCGACGCCAGAGGCCACGCATGAAGCCCAGAGACATGAACCGCGACTGGATCGCCACTGCCCGGACCCTGTCCGAGGCCCTGCCCTACCTTCAGCGCTACGACGGCGCGACGGTGGTCATCAAGTTCGGCGGCAACGCGATGGGCGATGCCGAGGCGATGGCGGGATTCGCGCGCGACATCGTGCTGATGCGACAGGTGGGCGTGAACCCCGTCGTCGTCCATGGCGGCGGGCCGATGATCAACGATCTTCTGGGCAAGCTCGGGATCAGGTCCGAATTCGTGAACGGCAGACGGGTGACCGACGAAGCGACTGTCGAAGTCGTCGAAATGGTCTTGTCGGGCCTCATCAACAAGCGGATCGTCCAGGCGATCAACGGTCAGGGCGGCCGCGCGGTCGGGGTTTCGGGCAAGGATGCCAACCTCATGATCTGCACCCAGGCCGATCCCTCTCTCGGGTATGTCGGCCACCCAGACGAGATGAACCCGGCGTATCTTCAAAGCCTCGCGGAGGCCGAGATCATTCCCGTCATAGCCCCCATCGGCATGGGCAGGGGCGGAGAGACCTTCAACGTCAACGGCGACACCGCCGCGGGCGCCATCGCGGCCAGCCTCAAGGCCGACAGGCTCTTGCTGCTCACGGACGTCGCCGGGGTGAAGGGCAGCGCGGGCGAGGTCGTCACCGAACTCAGCCCCGATCAGATCCGCGACATGATCGGCGACGGAACCATCGCCGGGGGTATGATCCCCAAGGTCGAGACAGCGCTCGACGCGATCGCGGGTGGCGTGCGGGCCGTGGTCATTCTTGACGGGCGGGCACCCAACGCCTGTCTTCTGGAGCTCTACACCGAGCACGGCGCCGGCAGCCTCATCCGTCAGCCCCGGTAGCTCGCACGGGCCTCGAGGGTGTCACGCTCCCGTGACATGAGGCGCACTTGCCGACCGGGTGCGACTTGCGGCACTGTCCCCGCAGCAAGTGATCGTAATCTTGAGATATTCCTGCCGGTGAGCCTGACGCTTATCCTGATGCGCCATGCCAAGTCAGCCTGGGACGATCCGGCGCTGGACGATTTCGACCGTCCGCTGAACGGCCGCGGCAGGGCATCGGCCCCGGTGATCGGCCGCTGGCTCAGCGAACGCGGCCATCTGCCCGACGAAGTGGTCGTTTCGGGTGCAAGACGCACGGTGGAGACATGGTCGCGCATGGCTGGCAACCTGCCTGCAACGGCGACGATGCGCTCCGATCCGGTGCTCTATCACGCAAGCCCCGAGACGATGCTCGGGCTGATGAAGGGCGCGGCCTCGCCGACGACAATGTTCATCGGCCACAATCCCGGTCTTGCCGAGTTCGCCGGCAGGCTGGCTCGCGCACCCTACCCCCACGACCGGTTCGAGGATTTTCCGACCGGGGCCGTGGCAGTCATGAATTTCGACGCCGCATCATGGGGCAGGGTCGACTGGGGCACCGCCGAGGTCGTCGATTTCGCCGTGCCGCGCGAGCTTATGGAGTGAGCCGGACAGGGTGAAGAACCCGGGCGCGCCTCGACCCTTGCACGGGTCCCGCCTTCAGGCCGGAGGCTCCTTCTCAATGGCCGAGAATCTGGCTCAGGAACAGCTTCGTCCGGTCCGATTGAGGGTTGCCGAAGAATTCCTCGGGCTCGTTCTGTTCGACGATCTGGCCGGCATCCATGAAAATCACCCGGTTTGCGACCTTTCGCGCGAATCCCATCTCATGGGTCACGCAAAGCATCGTCATGCCTTCCTCGGCGAGTCCGATCATCGTATCGAGCACCTCGGAGATCATCTCGGGGTCGAGAGCCGAGGTCGGCTCGTCGAAGAGCATTATGCGCGGCCGCATGCACAGGCTGCGCGCGATGGCGACGCGCTGCTGCTGACCGCCGGAGAGCTGGCCGGGGTACTTGTCGGCCTGCTCGGGTATCTTGACCTTCTCGAGAAAGTGCATCGCGGTCTCTTCGGCCTCACGCTTCGGTGTCTTGCGGACCCAGATGGGCGCGAGAGTGCAGTTTTCGAGAATGCTCAGATGCGGGAAAAGGTTGAAGTGCTGGAACACCATCCCGACTTCCGAGCGGATCTTGTCGATGTTCTTGATATCCGACGAAAGCGTCGTCCCGTCGACCTCGATCGTGCCCTTCTGGTGCTCCTCGAGCGCGTTGATGCAGCGGATGAGCGTCGATTTTCCCGACCCGGAGGGGCCGCAGATGACGATGCGCTCGCCACGGTAGACCGTGAGGTCGATGTCGCGCAAAACGTGGAACGCGCCGTACCACTTGTTCATGTTCCGGATGTCGATGGCGACTTCGTCGGACACCTTGGGCGCTTCCGTCTGGTCGGGAGCCTGGTCTGTCATGGCCATGGGTCGTCTCTCCTATTGCCGATCGGTGGCAAGCTGACGCTCGAGCCACTGCGAATATTGCGAAATGCCGTAGCAGACGATGAAGAACAGGAGCGCCGCGAAGCCGAAGACTTCCCAGTAGACGCCACTCCATTCGGTCGAAGACAGGATCGGTCCCCGGATGATTCCCACGAGGTCGAACATCGATATCACCGAGACGAGAGTCGTATCCTTGAAGAGCCCCACCGCGACGTTGACGATGCCGGGGATGGAGATCTTCAGCGCCTGGGGAAGGATGATGAGCCGCATGGCCTGTGCGTAGTCGAGCCCGAGGCTGTCAGCGGCCTCGTACTGGCCCCGCGGCAGTGCTGCGAGCCCGCCCCGGATCACCTCGGCGATATAGGCGCCGGCGAACATGGTGATCATGATGATCACGCGCAGGATCAGGTCGAAGTTCGTCCCCGGCGGCAGGAAATACGCGAGCACCACGTTGGCGACGAAAAGAAGCGTGATCAGCGGCACGCCGCGCACGAACTCGATGAAGACAACGCAGATCCACTTGATGATCGGCATCGACGATTGCCGGCCGAGCGCGAGAACGATCCCGAGGGGCAGCGAGAGCGACACGCAGACAACCCCGAGGATCATGTTGAGCATGAAACCTCCGATGTTGCGCGTCTCGACCTGGCTGAGGGCAAGCACGTTCGTCTCCTCGCCCACGACGAAGCCCGAGAGCCACCAGAACACGAGGGCCGACACAATGCCGCCGAAGAAGCCCATCGCAAAGGATTGCTCGACGAGGCGGGAATAGACGACGTAGCCGAGCACGACCCCCAACAGGGCTGTGACGGGCACGAGGAGGGAGCCGCCCCAGACCAGCCAGTAGGCGACAAAGGGATAAAGCAGCGTGAAATAGAGGAGCTTCCGGGGCACGTTCTGAAACAGCACCGGCGCGAAGGCGACCCCGAGCAGAACGAAGGCCGTCACGGGACGCCAGTAGATGTCGTTGGGATAAATCCCGAAAACCATCTGCCTCCAGGTCGCGCCGATGGCAGCGAAGCAGCCGCCCGACGCACCGGCAAGCTGCTCGTTGCAGTCGCGCACCGACTCAGCACTCCAGACGCCATTGAAGATCCACGGCAAGAGCACCGATAGAAGCGAGTAGATCGCCCAGATCGCCGCAACCGTGAGAATTCCGTTGGGGATCGAGGAGAAGAGGTTCTCACGCACCCACTTTATCATTCCGGTCTCCGCCACCGGCGGGGCCTGGGGCGGAAGCGGTTCGTGCCGGACGAAGGCGGGTGAGCGGGGAGCAGATGTGGTCATTCGTGCGCTCCTTCGGGCCGGCTCATATCAACGCTCCTTCAGCTTCATGGCGTTGTTGTAGAGGTTCATCACCGCCGAAATACCGAGCGAAATGAGCAGGTAGAACAACATCAGCAAGAGAATTGCCTCGATCGCGCGTCCGGTCTGGTTCAGCGTGATGCCCCCCAGGGTCCCGGTGATGTCCATGTACCCCACCGCGATCGCGAGCGAGCTGTTCTTGGTGAGATTGAGATATTGCGAGATCAGCGGCGGGATGATGACCCTGAGCGCCTGTGGCAGGATGACAAGCGACATGATGCGCCTCGGCCGGAGGCCGAGCGAAGCCGCCGCCTCGGTCTGCCCCGTGGAGATGGCCTGGATGCCGGCGCGCACGTTCTCGGCAATGAAGGCGCCGGTGTAGAGTGCCAGCGCGAACCAGAGCGCGATGAGCGAGCCCCGCACCTGGATGCCGCCGGAAAAGTTGAAGCCACCGAGTTCGGGGTATTCCAACGTGATGGGTCGGCCCATGATGAAGTACATCAGAAGCGTCGGGACGATGAAGATCGCAACGCTCGGCCAGCCCATCGGCAGGAGACGGCCGGTGTCGAACAGCAGCTTCTTGGCGAAGCGTCGGTAGAAGAAGATCGCGAAGATCGACAGGATGAAGGTCGCGACCACGACGATCGAACCGTCGCCCCAGAGCGGTTTCGGAACGTAGATGCCACGGTTCGTCAGGGCCACCGCGTCGAGCCACATCGAGGCGGCGGGGTCGTCGCCGCGAAAGGCGCTTGGCTGAGGCAGGCCGAAACTCATGATCGAGAAGATGATCAGGATCCAGATCAGCACCGGAACGTTGCGGAAAAGCTCGACATAGGCCGACATCAATCTGGCGACGATCCAGTTTTTCGACAGCCGAAGCACCCCGGCCACGACGCCGAGAATCGTGGCGGTCACGCAGCCCAGAAACGCCACGATGAGGGTATTCATCAGCCCCACCATCGAGGCCCGCAAATGGGTGTCCTGGCTCGTGAACGGGATCGGCTGCTGGTTGATGTCGTAGCCGGCGGTCTCGCCGAGAAACTGGTAGGAAATGTCCTGGCCGAGGCTTTCGAGGTTCCGGACCGCGTTCGATGCCAGCCAGCTCATGAACAGGATCAGCAGCACGAGCGCGATGAATTGAAAGGTGAGACTGCGGTACCGCGTGTCGTTGACGAGCATCGACAGGCGAAACGACTCCTGCGGCGGATCGGTCAGTGTCGTCATCCGGACTGTCCCTGCTGATTTTTTTCCGAAGGCGCCTCAGGCGCACCGGGCCGGGGTCCCCACCCTGGCGGCCGGATACGAGAAGGGCGCGGAATGACCGCGCCCTTCTGCGTTGCGTTTACCGGAACGGCGGCGAGTAGAGCAGGCCGCCGTTGGTCCACTGCGCGTTGAGGCCGCGCGCCAGACCGATCGGGGTCGCTTCGCCGATGTTCTTGGCGAAGATCTCGCCATAATTGCCGTTGGCCTTGATGGCGCGGACGGCCCACTCATTGTCGAGGCCCATCATCTCGCCCAGGTTGCCGGCGGTGCCGAGCATCCGGTTGATCTCCGGGTTGTCGGTCGGCGCCGACGCCAGCTCGTCGATGTTGGCCGAGGTAACGCCAAGCTCTTCGGCCGCGATGAGCGCGTTCAGCGTCCAGCGCACGACATCACCCCACTCGCTGTCGCCGTGACGGACGAGGGGCCCGAGCGGCTCCTTCGAGATGATCTCGGGAAGGATCGTGTAGTCGCCCGGGTTCGGGAAGGACGACCGCTGGGCGGCGAGACCCGAGGCGTCGGTGGTGTAGACGTCGCAGGCCCCGTCGATGAACTGCTGCCGGGCTTCGGCTGCGGTTTCGATCGGCACGGGCTCGTAGCTGATGTTGTTGATGCGGAAGAAGTCCGCGAGGTTCAGCTCGGTCGTGGTGCCGGTCTGGATGCAGACGGTCGCGCCGTCGAGGTCCTTCGCCGAAGAGACGCCGAGGGCCGAGGGCACCATGAAGCCCTGACCGTCGTAGTAGTTGATGCCGGTGAACTCGAGGTTGAGATCGGTGTCACGCGAGTATGTCCACGTGGTATTGCGAGCGAGCATGTCGATCTCGCCCGAGTTCAGGGCCGTGAAGCGAACCTTGTTTGTGGTCGGCACGAACGTCACCGCCTCGGGGTCGCCCAGGACGGCGGCGGCCACAGCCCGGCAGACCGCAACGTCGAAGCCTTCCCAGCGATTGGTTTCCTGATTGAGTTCGGCGAAACCGGTCAGGCCGGTCGAAACGCCGCAATTGAGAGACCCGCGCTCGCGGACATCGTCAAGTGTCTGGGCAGACGCAGAGCCAGCGCCGAATGCGGCCACGGTCAGCGCGCCAAGCACAAAAGTGTTTTTCATGTGTATCCTCATCCTGGTTTTCCGCCCGTTGTTGGCGGTTGTCGCCCTCCCTTCAGGAGATGCATTTTTTGCAAGAAACTCTTCTCGCCGGGTAATAGTGTGCTCGGATGAAGGCTATCCGGTCAAGTGCGGGGGGCGAAAATTCTAAGCGCTTCGACTATTGGAATGTAAGGGAAAAAGACCGTTATCGCCCAAAGCTCAGGCGTCTGGCCGGGAGAGTGCATAGAATCGCAGCGCCTGATTTATCGCCGCATGACGTGTCTCGGCCATGGCTTCGGCCTCCTCGTCCGGCCCCCATTGCTCGATCTGCCAGAGCTCGTCGAGCCGCGCCGCCTGCCAGAGCGTGTCGGCATCCGCGTGCCCGGAAAGGCCGGCAAGCCCGAGCACCAGCGACCCTGTCAGCGTGACAACTTCGTGAAGCGCGGTCAGGCCGCAGGGGTCGAACCGGTGCACGGCTTCCGACAGCGCAGCCAGAGCGGCCGGATCCTGATCTTCGGGCATGACGCCGAAAACGGGGCGCAGCCTGGCGCCGTAGGTCTCTGCGACCCATGCGAGATAGGGGTCCCAGACCTCCGCCTGGCGAGCGATGAGTTCTACCGGCTGCGTGGCCCGGTAGCAGACCAGGTCGGTCGCCGCATAGGCGGCGAGCATGCCGGCCACCGGCGCAGGGTCGGGCGCCACCTTGTCGATGGCCGAATTCAGCGCGCGTGTGAACGGCATCGTCTCGGGCAAGAGCCTTTCCCCCTGCGCACGCCATTCTCCGGCGACCGCTTCCGCGAGACCCACGGTCGGAGCGAGAAGTGGCGCGCGGTGCGGGGTACGGATCGGCCGCGTATCGAGCCAGATCGCGTGACCGCCCTCGTCCGGCCGAACGTGGACCTCGGTCCAGAATCTCCGGGGCGCCCAGTCGTTCATGCGAAGACCTCCGATACCTCCCGGATCGCGGTGCCGAGCGCACCGAAATCCTTGATGACGGCGCCTGGCCCCGTCTCGGCCACGAACCCTGAAGGTCGATGGCCCGCGACGCGCCCGCTGGCCACTCCAGCCGCGCGAGCTTTACCGATATCAATCACCGTATCGTCCGCGAATTCCGCGCCGACCTCCACAAGGCCCGCCTCGATCGGGAGGGCGGCGCCGCGACAGGCATCCGCCCGGTTTTGGATATCGTCCATGTCGAGATCGGGCTCGAACCTTGCGATGGCAAACCGCGGCGGGCGACCGACAATGGAGCGGCACTCGGACCGGTCGCGCGCGGATCGCCCGCCAGCCATCGCCGCAAAGGCGGCGACAACCTGTGCGGTGCCATCGACCAGCGTGCCGTCAACATCGAAGAGAACGAGTGAGGGACCGGTCACGAAATCTCCTCGAACGGGTCGGCCGGCGCGTCTTCGGGGCGCCAGCCCAGCATCTCCCAGGTGCGCATCATGTGCTCGGGCAGCGGGGCGACGAGCGTGAGCCGCTGTCTCGTTACCGGGTGGGTTAGCGCAAGCGATCGGGCGTGCAGATGGAGCTTCCTCGAGATCGCCCCGCCGAGCCCCGCGCCCCAGCCATCGCCGAGGTTCTCCTGCCCCGACCCGCCGTATTTTCCGTCGCCCACGATCGGATGGCCGATCTCGGCCATGTGCGCCCTGAGCTGGTGCGTGCGGCCCGTGACCGGCACGAGCGCAACCCAGGAGAGCCGCCCGCCGAGGTTGGAGATGACGGCGTAGTCGGTCGTCGCCCGCCGGGCGCCCGCCGTGTCGGCCACCGCGTCGGGCTGGACGGCATGCATCTTCTCGCCCTGTCCGCCGGCCTTGACGAGACCGTAGCGGATCGTGCCCATGACGGGCTTCGGAGTGCCGGCCACGGCCGCCCAGTAGATCTTGCGTGCCTCGCGGGACTGGAAGGCTTCTGCGAGCTTCGCCGCCACCGCCCGCGTGCGGGCCAGCAGAAGCACTCCGGAGGTGTCCTTGTCGAGGCGGTGAACGAGGCGCGGCTTTTCGTCGAGGCCGAACTTCAGCGCCTCCGCAAGCCCGTCGACATGCCGCTGCTGCTTCGAGCCGCCTTGCGTGGCGAGGCCGGGTGGCTTGTTGAGCGCGATGATATGGTCGTCGCGCCAGATCACGGCGGCCCGGATCATTTCGGCATCGGCCTCGTCGACCGCTGAGGCGGGCCCGGGAGAGACGGGCGCAGCAGAGTCCGGAAGAGGCGGCAGGCGCACCGCCTGGCCATGCTCCACGCGGGTCGATGCCTTCACCCGGCCTCCATCGACGCGGATCTCGCCCTTGCGGCACATCTTCTCGATCCGCCCCTGGGAAACATGCGGGAAACGGCGGCGCAGCCAGCGGTCGAGCCGCTGGTCGCCTTCGCCTTCCGCGACGACCACAGTCTGCACGCCGCTCATGGGTGCGAGACCGGGGCCCGGGCCGGGAGCCCGGGGTATTTCGACCAGGACGAAGTCATCACGCCAGGCCCCTCGCCATGACGAGGCCAAGGGCAAGCGCACCCACAGAGAGCCCCACCGACATCACGACATAGGCGGCCGCCTGCCCCCAGTCGCCCCGTTCGAACAAGGTCATCGTTTCGAGTGAAAATGCCGAGAACGTGGTGAAACCGCCGAGAAGCCCCGTCATCACGAAGGGTGAAAGATGGGTCAGACCGCGCTGAGCGGCGAACACGACGAAAACGCCCATGAAGAACGAGCCGACGACGTTGGCGGTCATGACACCAAGGGGAAAGCCCGGGCCTGTCAGCCGGAACATGGCGATGCCGAGGCCGTAGCGTGCCACGGCACCGAGCGCGCCACCGATTGCCACCATGAGAACGTTTCCGAGCATGGGCGGGTGCTTCGGCGCAAGGGGTGCGCTTGTCAACCGCCGTGCCGCTTCGCACGGAGCCTGGCGAAATAATCGAGCCGCTTTTTCAGCTCGCGCTCGAAGCCGCGCTCGGGAGGCTGATAGAGAACGGGACGCTTCATCGCGTCGGGGAAGTAGTTCTGCCCCGAAAATCCGTCTGCGGCATCGTGGTCGTATTCATAGCCGGCACCGAAGCCCTGCTCTTTCATCATCTGCGTCGGCGCGTTGAGGATGTGCTTTGGCGGCGGTTCCGACCCGCTTTCCTTCGCCAGCCGCCGCGCGGCCTTGTAGCCGGCGTAGACGCCGTTCGATTTCGGCGCGAGGGCGAGATAGACCAGCGCCTCGGCGATTGCGAGTTCGCCTTCGGGAGAGCCGAGGCGCTCATAGGTTTCCCACGCGCTTACGCAGATCGCGTTCGCCTGCGGGTCAGCGAGCCCGATGTCTTCGATGGCCATGCGGGTGATGCGCCGGGCGAGGTAGCGCGGGTCCTCGCCGCCTTCGAGCATGCGCGCGAACCAGTAGAGCGCCGCGTCGGGGTCGGAGCCGCGGACGGATTTGTGGAGCGCGGAAATGAGGTTGTAATGCGCGTCGCCGCTCTTGTCGTACTGCGCCGCGCGGCGCTGGAGCCGGGCCGTGAGCGCGTCGGTCGTGAGCGTGTCCTTCGCACCCCAGGACGCGACCTGCTCGACGAGGTTCAGAAGGGCGCGACCGTCACCGTCGGCCATTTCGAGAAGCGCCTCGCGCGCGGGGCCGTCGAGCGGCAGCGGCCCGACCTCGGCCTCGGCGCGCTGCGCGAGGCGCTCCAGCGCGGCGAGGTCGAGCCGTTCGAGCACGAGGACCTGTGCGCGGGAGAGCAGCGCGCGATTGAGTTCGAAAGACGGGTTCTCGGTGGTCGCCCCGACGAGGAGGAGCGTGCCGTCTTCCATGTGCGGCAGAAATCCGTCCTGCTGGGCCTTGTTGAAACGGTGAATCTCGTCGACGAAAAGCAGAGTGCCCTGCCCGTTCACGCGCCGGTGCTTTGCCGCCTCGAAGACCTTCCGGAGCTCGGAAACCCCGGTGAAGATCGCACTGATCTGGACGAAGGCGAGGTCGGTTTCGGCCGCGAGGAGCCGCGCGATGGTGGTCTTTCCGGTGCCGGGTGGCCCCCAGAATACGAGTGACGTGAGCTGGCCCGCCGCAAGCATCGATCCGAGAGGGCCGTCGGGGCCAAGCAGATGATCCTGCCCGATCACGTCAGAAAGCGCCTTAGGCCGCAGCCTGTCGGCCAGGGGTCGGGGCGCCGTTTCGGCCCCGGCTGCGATGGGCGCGGTGTCGAATAGATCGGCCATGACGGCCCGAGGTTAACGCCCCGGGCCGCCGAGGGACAGGGCTAGTGCAGTTTCGCCGCCATCGAGATGTTGACGCAGACCGAGGGGTTCGCATCGTCGAAATCGAGAACCGGGCCCGCGGGCACGCACTCGATGCCCGTGCGCCGGGCGAGGCGGCGCGAGTTCTCCGGCACGAGACCGAGAACCGAGGTCGCCCCGAGTTCGCGGGCTGCCCGCACCATCTCCCCGATCAGCGACATCTGCACCCGCATGCGCAGCTTTGCGGGCACGGCTTCCGTCACGAAAACGCGGGAACTCTCCCAGATGTGGCTCGCGACCGGCGCCTCCTCGAACAGGAGACTATCCGGAATGGTCGGCATGAGCCCCCTCTGGGCATCGCGGATCATGTAGGAATAGATGCCCACCTTTGCGGTGGTGGGCGTGAGTCGCACACCCGCAAGGACCTGGCCGAACTCGTGCACGCAGACCCAGCGGCTCGCCGGTGTATCGTACTGGTCGAACTCCATGCCATCTGCGGTGGGCAGATCCCAGTTGTTCCGTTCCACGAACGTCTCATGCCTTGCACGAAGCATGTTCACGAAAAGCTCGCCATGGTTGTGCATATTTCCGAAAGAGAGAGTCGTCACTTGCATAGGTCTAGCCTCCAGCCAGGGTTGGGAAACCGGTGACCGAAGGGGACTAGCGCGTTACAAGAGTCCGTATTCCCGTGCTTTCTTCAGCGCCTGCGCAGTCGTCCGGGCGCGAAGCCGCGCCCTTGCCGACTGGAGCCGCGCCTTGAAGGCGCTTTCGGAGATCCCAAGTTTCGCAGCCGCCGCAGTGTGCCTGTCCCCCTCGGCGAGTAGACGGAGCGCCTCGATTTGCGCTTCGGTCAGCTCGGTCGGGGGCTCGGCGGCTTCATGCAGAACATCGACGATCAACGCCGCTGTCTCGATCTCCTCATCCGTGAATTCGCGATCCGCTCGCGCGATTCCCACGATCGAGCGTGACGAGATCGGACCGCGAGAGATGACAGCCCCGTAGTTGAGCCCATACGAGCGGGCCTGACCGAGAATATTGAACGGATCCGGGAGCTTGATCTCGCTCCACTTGGTCTGGCCCCGACCGCCGAGCCCCCAGAATACAAGGGGGTCACGCAGGGCAAAGGCGTTGTTGTCGTAGACCCTGCACCAGTCATCGTCGTAGGTGCGAACATAGACGAGCGGCGCCGCGAAGCGGATGTGCAGCCCGGCCGAAAAACCCTTTGGCGCAAGCTCTCCGAGGGTGACGAGAAGACGGTCGACCGAATGATCCGCCAGAGGGCCCGTCGCCGCACTCCTGGCCTTCGTCTTGCCCAGTGTCTTCGTCGTGTCGCGCCACATCACAGCCTCTCAGCCCGGGGGGTCTTAAACGGCATTTCGGTCCGGTGAGACGCCCTTCCGGCGAGCTGAAGGGCCTCTTTTGGATACCTGTCCATTTAGACAGGTTGTCCCTCAGGTGGTCAACTTTAAAGTGTATTTTGCAAAAGCCGCACAACGAGAGGTACGATGCCGGACAGTCATGCCCCCCCAACGCCGCTGCAAGATCTCAAATCCGGCGAACGCTCGATCGTTCTGTCTTTTCTGGCACTTAGCGAAAGGGCATCGGCAAGAGACCAAACGCCGATGGAAGAACTGGCGCTCTCCGTCGCATTGAAATCTTCGCTGAAATCAACCCCGAATTGAAAAGGCCGGCCACGATGGGCCGGCCCTGACGCTTGCGCATGTGCGGGGAATCAGTCTTCCGCCATGGCCTCTTCCGACTCGAGGCGGGCGCGGTCTGAAGCGCCCTTGGCGTTTTCGTCGCGGTCGACGAGTTCGACGATCGCCATCGGCGCCATGTCGCCGTAGCGGAAGCCCGCCTTCAGCACCCGGACATAGCCGCCCGAACGCTCGGCATAGCGAGGCCCCAGCACCTCGAAGAGCTTCGCGACATGGGCTTCCTGCTTCAGCCGCGAAGCGGCCTGCCGGCGGGCGTGAAGATCGCCGCGTTTTCCGAGGGTTACGAGCTTGTCGACGACGCGCTTCAGCTCCTTGGCCTTCGGCAGCGTTGTCTTGATCTGTTCGTGTTCTATGAGCGAGCCGGCCATGTTGGCGAACATGGCCTTGCGGTGCTCGGGTGTGCGATTCAGGCGGCGGTAGCCACGGGCGTGACGCATTTTTCTTACTCCGTTTGCCCTCTACGGGCGGTTTTGCTTTGTCCGGCAGGGGATGCGTGTCCCCCGCTCACCTTGGGGCGGAATGCCCGATTTCGTACAAAACGGGGCGGGTCCGGAGACCCGGTTTCCCGTTTTGTACGAGGTCCTCAGAACTGGTCCTCGAACTTCTTGGCCAGATCCTCGATATTCTCCGGCGGCCATTCCTCGACATCCATGCCGAGGTGCAGCCCCATGCCCGAGAGCACTTCCTTGATCTCGTTGAGCGACTTCCGACCGAAGTTCGGGGTGCGGAGCATCTCGGCCTCGGTCTTCTGGATGAGATCACCGATGTAGACGATGTTGTCGTTCTTCAGGCAGTTCGCCGAGCGCACCGAAAGCTCGAGCTCGTCGACCTTCTTCAGGAGAAGCGGATTGAACTCCAGACCGTCTTCCTCGGATTCCGCGCGGGCCGATTCGGGCTCCTCGAAGTTCACGAAGATCGACAGCTGGTCCTGAAGGATGCGCGCGGCGTAGGCCACGGCGTCGTCGGGGGTGACCGAGCCGTCGGTCTCGAGCTTGAGGGTCAGCTTGTCGTAATCGAGCACCTGGCCCTCGCGGGTCGGCTGCACGTCGTAGCTGACACGCTTGACCGGCGAATAGATCGCGTCGACCGGGATGAGGCCGATGGGCGCGTCCTCGGGGCGGTTCTTGTCGGCCGCGACGTAGCCCTTGCCGGTGCTGACGGTGAGTTCGATGAAGAGGTCGGCCCCCTCGTCGAGGTGGCAGATCACATGATCCTTGTTGAGGATCTCGATGCCTGCCGACTCCGAGATGTCGCCGGCGGTGACGACCTGCGGACCCTTCGCGGAGATCGAGAGCCGCTTGGGGCCTTCGACTTCCATCCGGATCGCCACACCCTTGAGGTTGAGGACGACATCGGTCACGTCCTCGCGGACGCCGGCGATGGACGAGAATTCGTGCAGCACGTTGTCGATCTGGACGCTGGTGATCGCCGCGCCCTGCAGCGAGCTCATCAGCACCCGGCGCAGCGCGTTGCCGAGCGTCAGGCCGAAGCCGCGCTCGAGCGGCTCGGCGACGACGGTCGCCTGGCGAAGCGGGTCGTTGCCCGGCTTCACCTCGAGCTGCGACGGCTTGATGAGTTCCTGCCAGTTCTTGTGGATCATGGGTGTCTCCTCAATTCCTGCCCGTCGCCCATGTCCGAAGCGACCGACTCCCGAGGTTCAAAAAACAATGCGGGCCGCGCGAACGGGTCTCGCGCGGTCCGGTATTCGAAATGCGTCAGACCCGGCGGCGCTTCGGCGGCCGGCAGCCGTTGTGGGCAATGGGTGTGACGTCGCGAATGGACGTGATGTTGAAGCCGACGGTCGCAAGCGCGCGCAGGGCGCTTTCGCGTCCCGAACCGGGGCCCTGGACCTCGACTTCGAGGGTCTTCACACCGTGCTCCTGCGCCTTCCGGCCGGCGTCCTCGGCCGCCATCTGGGCGGCGTAGGGGGTCGACTTCCGCGAGCCCTTGAAGCCCATGGTGCCCGCCGACGACCAGGCAATCGCGTTGCCCTGCACATCGGAGATCAGGATCCTGGTGTTGTTGAAGGACGAGTTCACATGCGCCACCCCGGTGGCGATGTTCTTCGAGACCTTCTTCTTCGTGCGGCGTGTATCGCGTGCCATGTATCCTGCCCTCCCTTATTTCTTCTTGCCGGCGATGGCGCGTGCCGGACCCTTGCGCGTGCGCGCATTGGTGTGTGTGCGCTGGCCGCGCACGGGGAGGTTCCGGCGGTGCCGGAGGCCGCGGTAGCAGCCGAGGTCCATCAGCCGCTTCACGTTCATCTGCGTCTCGCGGCGCAGGTCGCCCTCGACGGTGAAGTTCGTGTCGATATGTTCGCGGATCGCGAGCACCTCGGCGTCGGAAAGCTCGTTCACCCGGCGCGACAGGTCGATGTTGGTCGCCTCGCAGATGGCCTTCGCGGAGGACTGGCCGATACCGGTGATGTAGGTGAGCGCGATGGGAACGCGCTTGGCGGTCGGAATGTTGACGCCGGCGATGCGTGCCACGTGTGGTGTCCTTTCGTCGCGAGCCCGTAACCCCAGGCCCTTTTTTCACAACGGAAGCCCGGGACACGAAGGCCGCCGGGCTCGGGTTCGTTTCTCGATGGTTCGGGACGGGGGGCGACCCCGTTTTTCCTAACCGATTCTCATTCGAGATGGGGTGCAATAAGGGGTCGCGACCGGAGCGTCAAGGGTATGTCAAGGTTTGTTTGGGCGCTTGCCGGGATGACCTTCCCCGGACCTTGTGGAGAGCCTCTGCCACGTCGCCACGCGAGGCCCCGGATCGCGCAGGGGGGCGTCCGCGATCAGCCGTCGAGAACGCCCGCGATACCTTCCGCCACCTCGTCGATCTCGCCCAGCCCCGGCACCCGGTGCAGGTTGCCCTTGCAATGGTAATACCCGACGAGTGGCGAGGTCTTCTTGTAATATTCCATGAGGCGGGTGCGCAGGCTTTCCTCGTTATCGTCGGCGCGCGCCTGCTGCCCGGCGGCGCTGGCTTCCTCGGCCCGGCCGAGGATACGCTGCACAAGGGTCTCGTCATCGACCTGCATCTCTATGACCGCGTCGAGGGTCTGGCCGTGCCTGGCGAGAAGATCGCCGAGCGCGTCGGCCTGGGCCAGCGTGCGGGGAAATCCGTCGAAGATGATGCCGTTGCCGGTGTCGCCTTCGAGCTTTTCCTCGATCAGGCCGATGACGATCTCGTCGGTGACGAGCTCACCGGCATCCATGATCGCCGCGACCTTGTTGCCCATTTCCGTCCCTGACGTGCGCGCCTCCCGAAGCATGTCGCCTGTCGAGAGCTGGACCATCCCGCGTCGCTCGACCAGAATGCGCGCCTGCGTCCCCTTACCGGCCCCCGGCGGGCCGAGAAGTATGATGTTCATCGTCTTGCAGTCCCCTTCCCGCGCCCGCGACGTTTCCCGCGGAGCTGCGACTTCTCGATCAGCCCCTCGTACTGGTGGGCGAGCAGATGAGACTGGATTTGCTGGACGGTGTCCATCCCCACGGACACGATAATCAGGATCGACGTGCCCCCGAAATAAGCGGTGATCGCGAGGTTCGAACGGACGACCTCGGGCAGGAGACAGACCACCGCGAGATAGACCGAGCCCAGAACGAGGATGCGGTTGACGACGTAATCGAGGTATTCCTCGGTCTTCTTGCCCGGGCGGATGCCGGGGATGAAGCCGTTCTGGTTCTTGAGATTCTCGGCGACCTCTTCGGTCTTGAAGGCCACGTTCACCGTATAGAAGTAGGTGAAGAAGATGATCATGGCCGCGAAGAACAGCAGGTACAGCGGCTGGCCGGGGCCGAAATAGGCGAGGATGGTCGACATCACGGGGCCCGCCGCCTGCCCGCCCGAAAAGGTCGAGATCGTCGTCGGCAAGAGGAGCAGCGAGGAGGCGAAGATCGCCGGGATGACGCCGGCGGGGTTCACCTTCACGGGCAGGTGCGAGGACGAGCCGTCGTAGACCTTCATGCCGACCTGGCGGCGCGGATACTGGATGTGGATCTTCCTGAGAGATCGCTCCATGAACACCACGAAGATCATCGTGCCGATCAGCATCGCGATCACCCCGAGGATCGCGGGGGTGGCGAGCGCGCCCGTCCGGCCCTGTTCGAAGAACTGCGCGAGGGCGGCGGGAAGCTCGGCGATGATGCCGACGAAGATGATCAGCGAGATGCCGTTGCCGACGCCGCGGGCGGTGATCTGCTCGCCCAGCCACATCAGGAACATCGTGCCGCCGACGAGCGTGATGACCACCGAGGCGCGGAAGAACCAGCCCGGGTCGGTGGCGAGGCCGCCCGTCTCGAGGCTGACGGCGAGGCCGTAGGCCTGGAAGGTCGCCAGCAGCACGGTGCCGTAGCGGGTGTACTGGTTGATCTTCTTGCGGCCCGCCTCGCCCTCTTTCTTCAACTGCTTCAGGGGCTCCCACATGGAGGCCAGAAGCTGCACGATGATCGAGGCCGAGATGTAGGGCATGATCCCGAGAGCGAAGATGCCCATGCGGCTGATAGCACCCCCGGTGAACATGTTCAGAACACCGCCGAGGCCCGCCGCGGCCTGTTCGAAGAACTGCGCGAGCGCCACGCCGTCGATGCCGGGAACGGGAATGTAGGTGCCCACCCGGTAGACGCAGAGCAGAGCGATGGTGAAGAATATCCGATGCCGAAGCTCGGTCGCCTTGCCGAGCGTCGACCAGCTGATGTTGGCGGCCATCTGTTCTGCTGCGGATGCCATGGCGTCTCTCTGTAAGGTGAACGCCGCCTCACGGTTTCCCGTCGGCGGCGTTTGAGGAAAACTGGGGAAAGATGTAAGGGGCGGGCCTGCCCCCCACAACCCGTTATTCGGACGCGGCCGCCTTGTCTGGCGCGGAAGTGACCGTGAGCGTGCCACCCGCCTTCTCGACTGCCTCGACGGCGGATTTCGACGCGCCGGTGACGGTGATCCTGGCCGCGGCCGAGAAATCGCCCGACGCAAGCACCCGAACCCCGTCGAGCTTGCGGCGCACGAGGCCGCTGTCGACCAGTTCCGTCTCGGTGATCTCTTCCCCGAGCTTGCCGGCGTCGATGAACTTCTGGATCAGGCCGAGGTTCACCACGGCGAACTGCTTGCGGTTCGGCTTGTTGAAGCCGCGCTTGGGGAGGCGCTGGTAGAGCGGCATCTGGCCGCCCTCGTAGCCGCCGATCGCCACGCCCGAGCGGGACTTCTGACCCTTGATGCCGCGCCCGGCGGTCTTGCCCATGCCCGAGCCCGGGCCCCGGCCGACGCGCTTGGCCTTCTTCGTGGCACCGGGATTGTCCCGGAGTTCGTTGAGTTTCATGTCGCTTCTCCTTGCCGGAACACCTCCCCGAAGCGATTGCGGGAGGGACGCGGCGTTTCTTGGTTGGTTTGGGTGTGCCCGGTGGGCAGCACCGTGGGCGTATAGGGGATGGCCGGGGGTGTGGCAAGTGGGGTTGGTGGAGGTCGGTGTTGCGGACCTGACGCCATATGCGCGCATGCCCACACACGCACGTCCCGCCAACCAGTTCGAACCATGAAGTCTTCCGGACCTCTTCTGGTCGCGGGCGCGATTATTTACAAGACAGGACCGTCTCGAAAACTCTGGATGGGTCGGGCATTAACGGTTCTCCGGCGCACTGCCAACACGCTACAATCACTCACGCGTTCCTTCCGCCCATTTCTACATCCAATCGGACGGCGTCATAATAATTCACGGCGTTCCGTGCTATGCTCAAGGCCAAACTCGCCAGATATGCGACGGCCAGCATTTCTCCGCCATCCTCGACGATATTCAAAACGAGATTATATCGCCCGGGTGCCGCGATATGTAAGAGATCGGCCACAATCCCGCACATCACAAGGAGGATAAATCCAACCATCACCAGTGCCAGAATGCCCAAGTCGCCGGTCCGACGGCGATGCAGTGCGAAAAGGAGGAGGGCCAGCAGGGCGAGAGCCGCGATTGCCCAAGCTGTAATCTCGCCAGTATCTTGTGGCCTCAGGCCCGGCAGCGCATTCAGATTGAAATTCGCCACGAGCCAGCCGCCGAAGCGCTCGTGATAGCTACTGGCGTCATCGAACCATATGAACCCCATTAAGGCCGACAAGAACAGGAGCATCGGGGAGCGAATTTCGATGAAGGCCAGAAAAAAAAGTACTGATGCAAGGAATGCCATCCCGTAGTTGAAAATCTCTCCCATCGACCGGTCCCTGCTCAATCCGATCTCATGGTGAATACGAGATGCAAGCCCCCCCTCTGACGCGCCGAACGTGGCTCCGTAAAGCACCACTACGAAGATCACTCCGGCGCCAAGAGCAACGGCGGTAATGCTGACCGGGCGGTCGGCAACTGTTAGCCGGATTAAGTTCGAAGCCTGATCTAAAGTGCTTTTCACAAACACGGAGACTTCTCGGACAATATGTATTGATGGCCTGAGGCCGTAACCATTCTGTCATAAAACTGTTACATATCTCTGCCCTCGAAGCAATGGTCTGCCGCGTTTGCCTCAGGTTCAGAACGGAAAGCAGTCTTTGGCACATATCGACCCAAGGCGAGCGAGATGCCTTGTTGCACAGGGCTCAGAGCCGCCATTCGCCAAAAAAAACGCTCCGGCCTTTCGGTCGGAGCGCATCTCTCATCCTGAATAAGACGAACGTTCGGGGCTCCGCCCGTTCGCGCCTCGAAAGGT
>Ga0102935_1000124_pt1 | contig 25601 bp, 38 predicted proteins | sample SalPonR2_A_D2_MG_FD_78508 | JGI IMG/M metagenome (GOLD analysis project Ga0102935, IMG submission 78508) | Salt pond soil microbial communities from South San Francisco under conditions of wetland restoration - Salt Pond MetaG R2_A_D2_MG | ecosystem: Environmental > Aquatic > Marine > Intertidal... | reverse complement strand
GTTCGCAAACTCTCAACCATACAGCTCCTTAATGCTGTCAATCGCGAAGCTTTCGATTTCATCCATAAATTCACAACCATTATAGTATCTACGGCCCGGATATCCTTCCGCGTACTTGTTTGTAAATACGGATCCACATAGAGCGCGCACGTCGTCTGACGCAAAGTTCTCGGACGCGATTAACTCGAACGTGCTGTCCTGACGATACGTCTCGTTGAATAGTATCTGTTCAATGTACTCGTTCATGATGTTATTAGCCTTCCTTTAGGTATTCCTGCAGTTCGGTGAATCCACCGATATGCTCATCGTCAAAAAAGATCTGAGGCAGAGTCATTGCATTCGGAACGGCCTCGAGCATATCCTCTCGAGACCATGTATTCAGACTAATGTTACGTTCCTCGAACTCGATACCCTGGAGCTCAAGGACGTTCTTTGCCATCTGACAGTAGAAACACTTGTCCTTTGACCACATGACTACGTTGCCACTCATATCAGGCCTCGCACGATTCGCAAGTCAAAATGTCGCGTACGAGTTCCTGTGACGGATTTGACGATCGTTGATAGTACATCGTCTTGACTCCGAGTCTCCAGGCCTCGATCACCAGTGCGTTCACGTCCTTCGCGGGTGCATCCGGCGGAATCAAGAGATTAAGAGACTGCGACTGATCGATATACATCTGACGCGCAGCGGCCTGCTGAATAATAATGATCGGGGAGATCTCGTCGAAAGTTTTGAATACAGACTTCTCAGTCTCTCCAAGAAAGTCGAGATGCTGCACCGAACCGCCGTTCTTGAGAATATCGAGCCAGGTCTCCTCGTCGTTACGACCATACGACTCAAGAACACGAGCAAGGTACGGATTCTTAAACGTAAACTGACCCTTGGCGAGATCCTTCGTAAAGTAGTTCGAGCGCAGCGGTTCGATTGACGGCGAGACCTGACCAAGAATAAACGAGGACGAGGTCGTAGGAGCGATGGCACACCGCGTCAGATTGCGAACACCGTATCCAATCAGACCGTCAGGCTCACCGAATCGTTCGGCCATCTCTTGGCTCGCCTTAAGTGACTCCTCATCGATATGCTTTGAGACCTCAGTCGCAAGATTGATTGCGTTAAATGACTCGAATGGAATCATCTTAGACTGAAGATACGTATGCCATCCGAGCTGACCAATACCAAGGGCGCGCCACTTCTTCGCGAAGTTATACGGCGCGTCCATGTACGAAATATTGACAGTCTTATTAAGATAGTCCGTCATGACCGCATCAAGAAAGTATGTCAGAACACGAACTGCATCAGTATTCTTCCAGTCATCGTACGTATGAACGTTCATCGATGCAAGATCACAGACAAACGACTCGCCATCACTCGACGGAAGACAGATCTCAGAGCAGAGATTTGACGCATGTATCGAAAGATTCTTGTCTCTTAGAACCTTAGGTTTGTTGCGATTTACTGTGTCGCGAAAGAAGAGATACGGATATCCGGACTCCTTACGCTTACGCATGACGCGAGCCCAGAGCTGAAGTTTGTCCGCATCGTTCGGTGCGAGTTCGCCGGACTTGACTCTCTCGCCCTGAGCGATCATATCCTCCATCCACTCGTCGCCGATACAGATGCCGATCGACATATTCTGAATCGAGTGACCGACCTCACGAATCTCAAGAAACTCCTCGACGTCGTCGTGCTCGATGTCGAGGTACGCGGCGAACGAACCACGTCGTACGTTACCCTGAGAGATGATGTCCGTGTTGGTCTCAAAGATGTTCATGAAGTGAACAGGACCGTCCGCGGTACCTCCTGTCTTGATCTTTGAGCCACGCGGACGAATGTGGCCAAAGTATCCGGATGTACCAGCGCCGTGTTTGGTCTGCATACCGACCTCGGCCGCCTTACCCAGAATCTTTGAGATGTCGTCGCCGATATACGAACCATTGCATGAGATTGGCAGACCGCGGTTGTTTCCAAAGTTCGACCACACTGGTGAGGCAAGAGAATAGAATCCTCGACCCATGTAATCATAGAACTTATCCGCATATCCTTCTACATCAAGCATTTCCTCTGCTTTATCCGCGATCTCTCGAATACGATCCTCCGCCGACTGACCCTTTGGAAGGTAGCCGCGCGAGAGGAAGGTACGCGAGTCTTTGTTTAACCAATCAAAGCTCATTCGTATCTCCGTCGTTTGTTGTAATGAATTGTGATGGGCCATAATATAAAAGTTTTTACTCTATCTCTAGAAAAGATCCGCTGCGTCCACGGCATGACCCTTTGCATAGTCAACAGGACGCTTCTGAAAGAAGTCCGTCATTGTATGGCCAAGAGTCGACTCGTCGAACCAGAAGGTCTCATCCGCGAGTTTCTTGTCGTATTTAATATGACTTGAGTCGAAGCCGATCTGATCGAGCGAGTCCTTCATGCGCTTGGCGACAAAGGTCTTGAGAATCTCTGCGTTTAAACCCTCGACCGAATAGTCTCCGATCATCCAGTCGATTACCTTGCTTTCTGCCTTAATCGACTCGAGGCACTCGTGCTCGATTCTCTCGCGCAGCTCGTCGTCAAAGAGGTCGGGGTATTCTTCGCGTAGAGTCTGAATCAGCTTGATTCCGACCTGCGAATGCAACATCTCTTCATTGCGTGTGTACTGAACTTGCTGAGCTACGTCCTTGAGTACTGCACGATTACGATTAAAGTGCATAATGATGTAGAACTGCGAGAACAGACTCACATTCTCGACAAAGAGCGTAAACAAAGTAATAGCATAGACGTACTGTTTACGTTGATCCTCGTAGATCTTTTCGTTGTACTTCTTTAGATAGTTGACTCGACCGCGAATGACCTCTTCGTTCAGGTTTTCTTCGAACACATGAGTCATATGCAGAACGTCGAGCAGCTTCTCGTACGCGAGATTATGAATAACTTCAGAGTTGGCCATTGCGAATCCAAGATCCTTGATGGACGGATGCGGAAGGTGTTTACCGACGTCCGCCCAGAAGCTCTTGACCGCGACCTCGATCTGACCGATGGCCGACAGCGTACGTACAATGACCTCCTGCTCTTCCTCGGTCAGATCGGTCTTAAACTGCGAGTAGTCCGAACGAAAATTAAACTCGTCCGGAGTCCAAAAACCTTCCCAGATTGCGTCGATGAATTCTTTGGCCCAGGGATATCTGTCGGGCTTGCGAGAGATCTGCTCTTCGAATAACATGTCTTACCTTCTTTTCTTTTGTGCTGTGACTATAGTCTATTATATCGCAGTTCATGCGATTTGTAAATCAAAAATTGTGGTGAAAGGAGTGGTTTAACTACTCAGATGACGTGGTAGGAGAGTCGGTGTCCTCTTCGTAGTACTCCTTGTATCGCAAAAGGATATTGCGTTGGGTATTTATATGTTGCCGAATCCTAAGAAAATCGATCGACAACTTTTCGTATCCTTGATCGGTCAGACCAAAGATTACTGGATCGAAACCCTGTTCTCTTAGATACGCAAACACCTCGTCCGCGTTCTCTGGAGTGATCACGATCCAATCGGGCTGATCCAGTGTAAGAGGATCAGCGGGAGGAAGGTTGAGCTCGGTACGTTCGACCTTTTCTTCTCGAGTGTCGATTAGATCGATCGTACTGCATCCACTAAGGAGTAGAATCGATATTACAGCTAGACATAATGTTCTCATCGATCTCCTCCTGACTGAGTTCAGCACCGGAAGCTAACTCAAGGCAACGAATGGCCTCCGCGCTTCCTTTGTTTATAATGGTCTTAACGAGATTCGGTTTTGTCATGGCGATCTTGCCAAAGTCTCGTTCCGATCCGTCTGCGCTCTCGTTGAACTGCGACCGCAGATCGTCGAGTTCCTCTCTTTGTTGATTCACCATTTCACGCATTTCATCGCGAGCCGCCATGATCTCCTGCTGATCACGCTGCATCTGATCAATAAGCTCGACCTGCTGCTGTACAGAATCTTTAAGTGTACGAACGTTTTCCTGCGATCTTGCAAGGTCTGCCTGAAGTCCTGACACATACCAAAACGCACCAAGGAGCGCAAAGACTGCTGCGCCAAGAATTGCGACTTTGGTGGTTGAGAACATAGCGTTAGTCGTTCTCTTTCTTTAATGCCTGAGGTACGTTCTTAAGACCCAGGGATCGACGATACATCTTATATGTATCGAATCGTGATCGCTTGTCAAGCTCTCGATATTGTTTTGTCGATCGACCCGTCGGATTCATATTCACACCGGGTCCACTTGATGTATTCAGTGGAGCCTCTTCGTCGACGTAGTCCTTAAACGATTTCATCGTCATCTCTGAATGTCTCTTGCTGTAATGTATACGTTGTGATGAGTATCCGCATGACGAACACGATAGATGTTGGTGTTTCTTACAGACCCAATCGGCGTCGTGCTTTCGTCGACAATAACTCTTTGTTGAGGATGTCCGATTACTTCACCGGTTGTAGGAGAGAGTGCCTCGGTATTCAACTCGTACGTACCCGGAGCAATCTGATTGTTTTTCTGAATAAACCAGGGTTGTTCATTGACGGACTCGTTCAGCTCAATTTCATCGAGGTCGATTCCCATCTTGTCGAACACTGCACCAAGTTGTTCATCGCTCATTCCAGTATGTTCTTTAATTAAGTACAGAGCAGCAGCGTATGACGCCGCCGCGGTTCGACCGCCCGGAAGCTTTTGTAGAATACGTTTGATACCAAACACAAGTCGATGAAAGATCGTATACGCGCTCTTTTCCTCTGAAGTACGAAGCGTTCGAGACTTACGAAGAACCTTTCCGTTCTCGTCGATGATACCAAACTCATACGCCTCCATGTCCTTCCAATCGGTAGAAAGAATCTTAACGAATCGATATGCGTAGTATGTATCGGCTGCCTGTGATACGATTCCCATCTATAGATTCCTCAGTCTCTCAACGATCGTCTGATCCAGCGGTACATCAAGAAGTTCGTTATCTCGAAGATAGTTCAGAAAGATTAAGAACGTCTTAATCGCTGACCAGTATTCCTTCTCCATTCGATAGAACATCATCTTGTTAGCCGGTGCGATACCAAATACATTGTAAAGTACAACAATGTGGTTGAGTATCAGACGTTCCTGCAGATCGTCATTCTGTGTGTATCGTCTTAAAAGTCTCTTCAGATACTTAAACCTATTAAGATCGTGTTGAAACTCTTCGATCGACATGCACTGCGGATTGTCGTAGTAACGCGATGCAAAGAGAACAAAGTTGTCCTCGTTTAGCTCATCAAATAGTTGCATATCCTATCGGATTCCTTGTGCAGTTTATTATATTTCTCACAAGAGTATTTATCCGATAAGCATAGACTTACCACGATACTACTAAGTCATCATTCTCTTAATACGATCAAACGAGACGTTTGTTTTTACTGCAGGAGTTTCGTTCGAGCCGGGTTCATCGGCGGCCATAACCTTTTCGGTGCCGTCCTCGTACTCGGAGCTACCTGGATCAAAAACCTTAACTGTATGACGATCGGCCCAGTGTTTTTCAGCCGGCGCACGTGGCTCGAGCTTTTCTTGACCTTCAGGATCAACGCCCTGTTCGGCGCGATTTGGATAATCAACGGCTTCGTTCAATGCGCGGCGAACAGAATTTGGATTCACACCCGCAGTCATAAGTGCCTCCTCGATCTGTTCCCATGTGTAGATAGTATTATCGGACATTGTCAGCATTCCTCTACTTTTTTACCTGATTGCGACTTTTGTTTACGAGAGCTTCGGATCCCATGTATGCACCGATGACACCCGCCTGTGCGATATAGAACAAACTTGCGATCTCAGTAAGAATCTCGATTCTTGTATTATCAACGATTGGAAGAAACATAAAGATGGTAAATCCGATCATTGAGAACATAGCGATCCATGCCATCGATTTTTGATTATCCTGGCGTCGATCGATACGTTGCTGCTCAAGAAGGACGAGCTCATTGTCGCTTACTTCTCCGTCCTTATAGACATCATTCATTTTCTTCTAGCCTCTCTATTCTGTTTTCCAATTCGTCGATCTTACTACGAACGTGAGGATACTTTTTTCTCCATGCGTTCTCGTCCTGCCTAAGAAACTTAAATCCGTATCGATCGACAAGTGCATCAAGAATCGAATCGACTCTTGAATAGAACGCGATTCCAATCCTTGTTGTTCTCATGTATGCGACGAACACGGCACCGATCACCGAACCGATAATCGCGGTATATATCCAGAGCGTATCGTCGAACAATCTATCGATCATGGCATTATGCTGTTCATTGCCATCGCGACCAACACAGTCGTAATTGCACCGACCGCGGTCCAGAAGAAATTAAACAGACTCTTAAGACTCGATTTATTCTTAGAGACATCTAGTTCAAGCTCATGTATTCGATTTGTATGCGAGTTGACCGCAGCCTTGATCTCGGCGGTGTCCTCTATCAGGACTACGATCTTTTCCTCCGCACGAGCGATCGACACGACCGCATTCGTAAGTTCATCGAGCTTCTTTTCGATACGATCCATGCGCTCAGCATAGTGCTCGTCGAATCTACGATGAAGATCGTCGAGATCCTTTTGAGTTGCGTTACGATCGTCTGATGTCGACACTTCTATGAATCCTCTTCTTTCTCTTTCTGATCCACGATCTTTTGCGCCCACTCAACTCCGGCGTCTCCACCCCAGCCTAGCCATGCGACATGCCCGTTGTCTTTCCACGGTGTGTCTTTATACTCTGATGATATCTTTGCATTCTTCTTATGACGAGCAAAAGCGGCCATTCTTTTTACCGTGTCGTACGACAGATCTTCTCGATCAGCCAACTGATTCGCACGAATCCAACCCGTACGAGTCATAGCGGTAACCTCATCGTCACCATGCTCTTCCTTCCAGTCCAGAGCTTTCTGCGCGTTCTTAGCAGCACCCGCCGGTGGCTTGTAAGTTTCCTCTTCCTCAACGATATACTGAGCGAACGTCTTCATAGTTATGCGATTCCTATTATCCGAACTCGTGGCCAGCGACTCGCTTCATCTGTTTCTTGAACTCAGCGAAGTCGGGTTTGTTCTTATAGAGTTTGATTGTAACCTCGTCGCGATCCTTGCCCTTGATACGCCAGTTGTATCCGTCCTCTTTGTGCCTATCAAGAGTCGTTTTTACAACGCGACGCTCGAATCCGTCCTCCCAGGATTCGTAACCCTCTGATACTTCTTCACGAAGTTGAGAAAAACTCTTCATTATTGGTTAATCCGTGTCCGCTCGTTCCTGCCACTCGTACGAAGTGTCATCATCTTTAATCGGACCGCCCTTGGCCCATGTACGGCAGGTACGTGCGGAGTGACACTTAAAGTGGTGCATCCAGCAGTAACCGAGTCTACCGTCATCGTCTGACGTCGGACCCGGCATACAGTCCTCCATACGTGGCGAGATATCAAAGGCGACGCAGTTGCCGCAGAGTGATTTCTTAGCCGCCTCGACCGTGGTGTCCCAGTATTCGGCTATATCCTTCCAGTAGTCACCGGGCTCGTCGACGTTGAGTGGGCCGTATTGAATATAGTCGGCCTTAATCGCCGCATCACGATTCTTCGTATTGAGCTTCACATCCTGAGTTGCGTCAGGGCACTCCATGTCCTGCTCTTTGATAAACTTAAAAAATGATTTCATTACTAATCCCCAATGCCGGCTTCTTCGCGAGCACTCAGCCATGCAGCAACCGCCATTTCTCTCCGCTCCTCATTATCCTTACCTTCAAACTGAGGCGCATCAGACTTACGGAAATCCTCGATCCATTTCGACACATCGTCAGATGGTTTGAGAACCTCGGTAATGGTTGACTCGTTCTTCTCTTTGTCGCTCTTCCAGTTCTTGTCAATATAATCGTAGAATTCTTTTTCCTTCTCGCCCTCGAGTTCACCCTGTGATTTAACACCGAACTTCTTGAGTGCCTTATTAAAGAACTTGCGATAGGCATCCTTATCGCCAGACTTGGCTTCAGTCAGCGTACTCTCTCCATACATGCTCATGCCCATGGAGTAACGATCCGACTGACGAGCCTTCATCTTACGAGTCTTGCCCTTCATGTAAGAGTACAGACCTTCCATCTCGCCTTCCATCTTGGCAAGTTTGTTTTGATACCACTCGGGCATTGGGCAGCCACTATTAAGACAACGAGTGATGTCGTCAGCAGCATATTTGATAAATTGGAGCTGAGTCTGTGCCATCTCAGATGCGCCGATCGGGCCATAGTCAGGATAGTCGTAGTAACCCTCGGACAGAGTCTCCTCGTTCATGACCTGCTTGACTTCAATGTCGTCCTCGTTGTCATCCATCCACTTGTCTGCGGCCTTCATATTACGAAACTTCTTAGTGAAGGACTTCGAGTTCATGCCCTTGACACCCTTGACCACGATCTTTTTGTTTGGATCGATATCGTCCTCGTAGGAGGTCTGCTCGTTCATCGGCACAGTATCACCGCTATCAACGTAAAATCTGTCTTTTTTATTTGTTGAAAGATTTTTAATATTGACCCAATATCCAGGTCCAGACTGTTTTGGTCTTGATATAACTTCATGTGGTGTATCATCGCGCCCATAAAGAATTACATCGCCAGGTTTTAGATCATCTGGACCTTTTTCGGCCCTGTAATTTTCATTCTTCATTCGTTTACGAGCTTCTTCCATCGGCACGCAGTTTGGAACTTCCTTACCGTTCTTCTTTTTGGTGCCGACTTGAACGTATCCGTCCCAGCACGGGCCGTCATCCTCTTTCTTCATCGCCTTTGAGATTGCCTTACGGCGCTTCTTGAGATACTCGTCGGACGAATCAACATCACCGTCGTTATCGATATCGGCGTCTGCCTTACCGACTGGATCGAGCTTCTCCTCGCGTTTGTTATTCTTGCCGCACTTAGCCTCCTCGAGCTCGCGGCGAAATTTGAAAAAGTCAGCCATCGTAATTACCTTTACTATGAGTTCTTGATTTTATCTTGTACGCTGTCGGGTAGCTCATCAAACAGATCTTTGTCAGCTTTCTGAGCCGTGCCTTTTCCATACGTGAGAAAACTGTTTACTCGAGCCATTGCCCACTGAGGCGCAGTTGTACCAGGACGGTGACCCTGCTTATACGCAGCAAGGCCGCGATCGTAGACCTTCTTAAGTACACTCATCGGTGCGCCGGTCTCGTCGGACTTTTTCTTTAAGCCTTTATTCTCTGTTATAAACTCTGAGAATGTTTTCACGTCTTCTTCTCCATATATTTCTTTATATTTCTTTGTATGCTTAGACGGTTTTGTCTCTGCGTCCTCGTCACCTGGAGCCGGACCCTTTCCGCCGCCGCTCTTAAAGTATTTAGCTCGAGCCTTCTTTTCTTTATCGCTCAAACCCTTATAGTACTGCTTGGGTTGATCACCCTCGACGTCAGGAACCGCGTCCTCATCCTGCTGCTCTCGATCGTCCTCGGCCTCTTCTGCTTCGAGACGTTCTTCCTGTTCTGCTTCAATCTCATCCCTACGACGAGCATCCTCGAGCTTATCTTCGTACTCATCCTCGAGATCGTCCTTCGCGTCCTCGTATTCCTGCTGAACACGATCGACGTTCTCACCCTCGTCAAGTCTCTCGACATCGGATAACCACTTGCGATACTTCTTACCCTCTGCCGTCTCGACGATAACGTAGTTGGCTCCGAGGAACGCGATCGCTCCGACCTCTTCTGTTTTTGTGATAACGACCGAGTCACCCTCGTTGAATAGATCACCTGAGGCATACGCCTCACGTTCCTCGGAAACTGGTTGCAGCTGAATGTGTCTGCGAAAATCGTGCGACTCATTCAGGCCCATGCCCTTACGTACGTCGTTAAAGAGATCCTTGGCATCACTGAATCCTGATGGCATACCCTTCATAAAGGTCTGCAGATCGTTGGCCGCGGCTGCCTGACGTAGTTTGGATGCGGACATACCGGATACACCCTCGGCATCAGGGTCGCGCTCACCGGCAGAGATAACATTTACGCCACCCTGGAAATTATAGAATCCGTGTCGGGCCTTCTTACCGTTATACATATCGGTCAACTTCTCGAACTGACCTACTCGATCTGAGCCGACGACCAAGTTGACCTGAGTGTATCCTTCTTCGTAGAGTTTGACCAGAATGTCAAAGATGTTCTTGATGTCCCTGTTCATGATAACTGACCGAGCATGCTTAGGGAACATTTTACGAATGTACTTGACCTTTGTGCGATAGTCAAGCGGGTTCTTTTTAGAATCCTGGGACTGGGATACATAGATTCGATAGATTCCGCCAGACGCAACTCGTGCAACGGAATCAAGTAACTTACCGTGTCCAACCGTAGGTGGATTAATGCGTCCGAAGGTAAACGTGATTTCCTTCTTTGCCTCGGTAATGTACTGTGTAAACGACTTAAAGCTTTTCTGCATTTTTGTCCACTGTTCCCATGAGGTTTAGATAGTACTATCTATCCAGCCTATAATCTATGACTTCAACACCTACGCGTCGGACCATCCTTTCAATACGTCCGGTGAGAAGTTATTATATGAGAACTCCATGCGATCGACTAGCTTCACAGCGTTATTGCTGAGGCGGTCGATGGCTACGTAGCCCTCATCACCCGTTGTTCTGTATCCGTTACGAGTACGAACAAAGGTGCTCATATCATTCAATTTGTCTAGTTTATTTATAATAATAAGTTTCGCATCAATGAGTGCCTGCTGCAGATCAAAGACTAATTTAAGGTTTTTTCGGTTCTTTTCCGAAAAGAATTCAAGAATCTCGTCACGCTTAGCGAACTGAGACGCTCGACCTTTTTCGGTCTTTCTCTTTGAGGCTTCCTTCTCGTACTTACTCTCGATCCAACGAATTAGATTGTTGACGTGGGCGGCGGTGTCCTTAATTCTCTCACCACGACGAACATACGTGTTATTGAACTGCTCGATCATTTGAGCGAACTCTTTATTGTTCTCAATCTCTCGTAGTGTCGAACCGGAGATTCTGGAGAAGATCTTACCAGCCTTTGACAGTGCAGCGGTTACTTCTTCAGTGTCACTCTTTGTCAGAGTCGCCTTACCCGACAGATCCTTGAGACCCGCGTCCTGTAACCAGACGTTACTAGAATTCTTAAAGTCGCGTTCGGCGTTGACATTGAACGATGAGCTCATGGACTGAAAAGAATCACCTGTGTATCGTGTATGAAACACGATCCCGATCTTAGCAGCCTTGATCTCTTTACCGGCATCTGAGTCAACGGGGACGGCGTACACAATGGTGTTGGGCTGAAAGGTATAGTACTTTGTTTCATCGATCGTATCGGTCTGAACGTCGCCTTCTCCGAACATAAAGTCGCCCTGAAAGACACCCTCGGTTACCACGCCATTGAGATACTTCAGCGCAGCCTTGAGCTTAACCGCAAGATCTCCGGATGTATCCTCATCGACCTCTGCAGGTGTCGTATAGTACTTTGGTGTCGTATTGAATACCGACTTTTTGCCAACAAAGAATTCGCCGGCCTTCTCGTTCTCCGGTGGTACGATACCACAGAATACGGCCGGAGCACCGTCCCACTTAACTGTTACATCCGTCTGAGTCGAGGTATTACCAGCTAACATGTCTCGCAGCTCGCGAAGCGCGTTGATCGACTCGCGTGTACCGCTGACGCCACCATAGATCACGGCGTCCTCGATGTGAGTCATATGAGTGTTCTTTGCCTCGGCGAGGTATGATGTAAATGAAAGCATTATTCGAACTTCAGTGTTGGTTTTATAGTTGCCTGAGTGACGCGATCAAGACCAATGTTCTTTCTTTGTATCTTGCCGGAGAATATTACTTCACCATAGTCCTTCTTCCCCTTATCATTGTTTATAAGAATCACCTCATCACCCTCGAAGTAATTGAACGCTCGATCACCATACTTTTTTTCAATCTTTTCAAATTCTCTCGGAGCCCTCTTCTTCATTGTCTCAATCTGAGTCTTGGGGATCTCACCCGGTGCGCCCGAGAGATCGAGCTTTTCTTTTAGGTCAGCTAGCTCACCCATGATATCATCAAGTCTCACGGTCCCACCGAGTTTGAAATCATGAAAATCGCCGGCCTTTACGCGTGGTTTAACCGCTTTGATCTCGTACTTCTTACTACCGACAACAAGATCTACACCAGCTGATGCACCACCGCCTAGTTGGCTGTTATCGAGAAGATAGTACAGTGTCGCCTCACCCGGACCAACACCCTTTAACGGGTAGTCGTGTAGTTTAGAAAAAAGCTTCGTGTTGATTGACTTAAGCTCTCGAATCAGTGCATTAAGTTTGTCTTTGTCGACACTAGTAAGAGTTTTTGATGTATCAAATCCTGGAAAGAAGTTCTTTGTCAGTAGATACTGAATCTCTGCCTTGTTCTCGGTCGACTCGAAATCAGATGTTTGTAGATTGAACGAAGTGACTTTCTCTGCGCGTCGAATAAAATCCATATTAAGATCATCGACAGAGATGGTTGCTTCTTTAATGTACGACTTAAACGATTTCATTCCTGACTCTTGTAACATAAGTTATATACTTCTATTTATATAAAAAAATAAAGGCGACTCAAACGTGGCCGCCTACATTAAAACAACAGTTAAGGATTGGTTATTATAGTTATAAGGAAATCAGTTGTTTATGATATCGTTCTTCGAGATCAACGGCTTCCTGTTCCCAGGGACGATTCGCATAGTCTACGGAGGTCATGTCCTCTCCCTTCCATACCATTCGAGGACCGAGGCCGCGAATGTGCTCCTGCACCAGGTCACCACGAACGTACTGCCAGATATGAACGAGCTCGTGAATGATCGTTCTCTCGAGTTCTTCTCCACGTAGATCGGATCGAAGTTCGATCGTGTAGTCGTCGTGATCCTCCTGAGTACAGTAACCGTCAACGGTCATATCGTGGTCAATCTCAAATCCGACCGATATCATATCGTGGTCGATGTCTTCGAACACTTTATCGGATACTTGTCTTACCACTCTTTCAATCGTATCGACGACGCGGTCGTTCTTCACATTTCCAAGTCCGATCAACATATTGAGAAGACTCTTACTACTCTTCTTCCTCTGTATCGTCTTGATGAAAATTACGCCAACTCTCCTGATTCTGGTTACAGAGTCCGACAATCTCACCGTCCTCATCGATACGAATGTATCCGACCTCAGACAGTCGAGACATGACTGCCACCGCACCCTCTGTGAAAGACGTCGATCCATAGGATAGAATCGATGCGATCCAAAGGACTCCTAGCAGCAGAATCATCCACCATTCGAGAAACATAGTGTTCTCCTAGTTTCCTGGAAAGACACTAGTATTTATCTCATCGATACTTTTCACGCCTCTTTCGATAATATCGAATCGACGACGCGAGGAATAGAAGTTCGAGCCCTTGGTCGACAAGACGTGAAACGAACCGTCCACGACGTTCCAATAGGCATACACCTTGGCCTTCTTATCGGACAGAACGTACGTATGGTTCGGTGTGTTCGGTGCTTCGGTCCACTCCGTGGTTTCCTTTGCGATGATCATTATACCTTACCTCGTGTAATCTTAACGGTGGCAATAATGAGTGCGCCTACAAGGATGACGACGTAACCGATCAGCATCGGCGAAAATACCATCCACCACGACCAGGCGACAACCTCGGTCAGCTTAAGTACGATGAACACGATTGTCAGAGTCTCGAGAAATCCCATGATGTAGTAGCTCCTTTCCTTAACTGTTGAGTCTATTATACTATCCGAGACCACGGATGTAAATAGCTAGAGTGAAGGAATTCACAATTCGTTACGATTCACTCACGTACTCATCGATCATCGGAAAGATCTTTGCGATCTCATAGGCGCATTCACGAGCGATCAACGCGTGCTCCTTCTGTGTGCCGTTACCCGAGCGCAACTGAATGTAGTGAATCCAGGACCGAAGAGTACCGTTCATATACAGACGTGACGTAGTCAGACCTTCTGGTAGAACGGCACGACACTGTTCCTTAGCGATACCCTGCTCGATTCCCCACTTATAGGCCTCGATCGCGGCGTCCTTGACTTTGTTCTGTTTCTGAACCCACATCTCTTCCATGGTTCGATTCACCGAAGAGTCGTCCAGTTCAATCGAGTTCTGACGATTCTTCGTATCCTGAAGACGCGCCTCGCGCATAACGAAGTCAAGTTCCTGTGTCGGATCGGCGTATCGCTGACTGAACTCCTGAAAAGCAAACGAGCGATGCCGTACGATCTGATGAGCGATGTCGCGAGTCGTATCGATCTCAATCACGGCGTTCACGAGTTCAAACGGACTCCAGTGTCCGTGGCGCGCTAGGAATCGCACGAGCTTTTCGGCCGTCTCCTGATTCGTCTGATTCGACGGGTTCGATACTCGAGCGGAGTAGACGACCAGATCCTGCAGGTCTGGATTATCCCTCCACTCCTTCACGAAGTCGTCGGTAGGCTGAGTGTAACTAATAAGTTTTGCTGTCATTATACTTTTACTCCACTGAAATCTTTACGTTCACTTGCGATTCCTGCTCCGGCCATTGATGAATCAAACACCGGTCCGCTGTCCTGTACCAATGTCTGAGCATTATCCTCGACGTCGTAAAATCGCATCTTAGCTTTATCAACACCCAGAACGAATCGTTTGTTCTGAGTGGGATCCGAGTATCTATTCTTGAGCTGTTTGACCATTACCTGACCAAGATTCTGCAGGTCCTCGGTAGAGATCAAAGCAAACATCATGTCGGCGGTCGCAGGTACACCGAATGATTCGGACGTGTTGTTCAAATCAACCTCTGAGTTGGCAAATCCCTCACGATTTGACTGCGTTGCTGTAACGATCGGAAGATTGAACTCGATGGACAGACCACGAATCTCCTCGGCGATCGACTTGATTAATGAGTACGTATTGATCGATCCACCGAGACCACGCATACGAGCCGACGAACAGATGTTCAGATAGTCGATAAAGATAATGTCTGGAACAAAATCACGTTTAAGTTGCAGCTCCTCGAGCAGTGCACGAAAGTGACCGGCATGAGCAGCACCGGTCGGATACTCCTTAATGATCAGCTTACCGGTGTTACGTTTTGCGATCTTGTTAATCTTAGTCGAGTACTGATCGTAGGACATGTTCTCGAGTTGATCGATCGGCACGTTCATAAGGTTCGCATCGATACGTTCGGCGATACGTTCCTCAGCCATCTCAAGAGTAACGTACAGAACGTTCTTACCTTGTGTCAGTATGGATGCAGCGTGATGACACATGAACATAGACTTACCGACACCAGTCGACGCAAGGATCACATTCAGCGATTTACGTGGAAGACCACCCTTACTGATCTTGTTCATATAGTCAAGATCAAAAGGAAGTTTTTCTTCGTAACGATGATAAAACTCGTATCGTGCGTCTGCGTCATTGATGTAGTCATGACCGACCGAGGTATCAAACGAGACTGAGAGCGCATCCTTGAGAAGATCGGGAAGAGCGTTCTTTGTCAGTTCCTTGTGACGGCCATCGATGATATTGATCGATTCCATGACCGCAAGATAGATCGCACGGTCCTGACACCACTTTTCGGTCTGGTCCTCGAGCCACTGCTGATTAACCTCCTTGTATTCAGAGATGTCAGTAAGAAGACTCGATGCTTCGGATGCGTCATCCTCTGGCAGATTTTCTGAATCGGCAATTTCAATACCCAGGGCTTCGGCCGTCGGAAGTTTGTTGTACTTCGCGACAAAGTGAACGACTGAGTCAAAGATTGCTCGATGCGGACCTTCGAAATACTCGCGTTTTAGAAACGGAACGACACGTCGTGTATACTCTTCATTGTGAAGAAGATTCCGCAGGATTGTCGTCTGTATCGTCGTCTCTGCCAATTCGGTAATCTCCATTCTCAAATGCGTTTTCAATAATATGCATGATAATGTTTCCGACGTACGTCTGAAACTCATCATTATTCTCGAGCTGTTCGGCCGTATACATTCTAGGATCGTATTTTGTTACGGTAAAGTCATACGATAGCTCAGCCATCTCATCTCCGTCGAGAACACGTGCGCTGAGACGTGTAACCTTGAACTTAATACCGTTCCACCTAGAACTCGTACGATCGATACGAATCTCAGAGAGTGCCTGACTTGAATCGGCTACAAAATCTGGATCAAGTATTGTCTATTCAGCTTCAGTTACTCTCACTACCGGCGTCCTCTTCAAGCTGTGGTTGTAGGTCTCCTGGAAGGTCATCCGCCTCAATCATCGACTTATAACCAATCATATAGTGATTACGAATAAACTCTTGGAACTTGGGATCTGCAAGAATTGGTTCCCAGAACTCTGCCTTCTGTGTATCCTTCTCGCGAACCTTGGGCTGAACCTCTTCTCCAGTCTCTGTATTAATACGGCAGTACCATCCTTGATTTGGTTTGGTAACATGACCGGAGAGCAGAGCAATGTCGAGTAGACCAGAGAACGGTTGAATGCCACCTTCCCAGGATACAGAGATCGGAATACGCGACTTCTCCTTGACGAAACGCGACTTCTCGACATTAATGATAAAGTGATAGCCCTTGATCTCGGTTCCTTTCTTGTCCTGCTGACGACCAATGATCCAGACGTTATCGGAACTATACATGATGCCGGTACCGCCAGATACGATAGCCTTGGGAAAGAGACCGATCTCCTGATAGGTATGATTGACCGCCAGCATCGGAATGTTCTTCATCGAGAGATACGGCGTGACCATACGAAAGAGACCTTTCAGAGCCTTGGCACGAGACATATCGGCGACAGATTTCTCATTGATTGCGTCCTCGAGCTCCTTCTTTGACGCAAGGTTACCGATTGAATCGATTACGACGATGACCTTGTCACCGCGTTCAATCGACTCAAGCTGGTTGACGATATCGAACTTGAGCTTTTCGACATCAGTGATCGGCGTATGTAACACGCGATTTGTATCGATATCAAACGACTCGAAGTATCCCTGAGGTGAACCGAATTCGGAGTCGTAAAACAGCATGACCGCGTCCTCGTGATGCTTCATATACGCCGAGGCCATGAGCAGAGCGAACGAGGTCTTAAAGTGTTTGGACGGACCGGCGAGTACGGTAAGTCCGGATGACAAGCCACCATCGAGTCGACCAGAGAGTGCGGCGTTGACCATCGGTACATCGGTCGGTACTTGGTCGTTTTCTGAAAAGAACTTAGACGATGCGAGAACCGACGTCTCCTTGATTCGTGAGTTCTTCTTAAGTTTATCCATTGCTGACATGCAGACGTACTCCTTTTATCATTGTACGAGTATTATTATAACTCAATTCACTATCGATGTAAACTAATAAATTCTTCAAGAGTCGACTCATCACGAGAAACAACATCATGACCCATCTTGACGTTGGACTGTTTCACGAAATCGCCCTGAACGGTATCTGTCTGACCGTTGAGATACTCCGTCACAAAGTCGGCCATGTCCTTTGCAGTGGTTACAGGTACATTCTGACACATATGATTTGCATTGGCCGGTGACTGAGGACTTGAGCCCGCCATATCAAAATCGTCCGGAATCTTCATGATTCGCAAACCCTCTCGTAGAGTCAGGAATCGATCGGCAAAGGGATTCACAAGGTAGTGTGGCATTGCACCGATGAAAGATGGAATCTGACCCTTTGGTACCGTAATACCGTGCGACCAGTAACCTTTGCCCTGATCAAGCTTCTCCTGCATAGCGCGAGCTCGATTCGCAAACTTTTCTGAAAAGGCCATGCTCTCCATCCAATCGGCTGTCTCGTTTAGATTCTGAACCAATCGATCCGACTCGACAATACAGTTGGTAGTCTTCTCAATCACATTGTAGTAGTCTTCGATTGTTTCACATTCATTCTTGTACATGCAGAATCGTAGCCACGGATTGTCAAGAGGATTGTCCTTATTGATCAGAACGTTCATTGGATCGTCCTCGGCGATATCGCGAGTCAGGATATCCTCCACCGGTTCCATCGGCCGACGAATATATCGAAAGATCGGTGTCTCTTCAAATCCTTTCGTAAAAAAGTAGAACGTCCGTGGTCTCTTCTGAGCGATACCATGCAAACGTGATTCGGTATAGTATAGATTCAGAGAGTAACCATTACTTTTACCAATCTCGTGCAGTCTCTGAGCAACCTTTTCTCCTACTTTACTGAACAAACGAGGTGCATTCTCACCCCAGAAGACCTCGGGCCGAATCTCAGACAGTACGTATTCTGCCGTCTTATACATCCATTCGTTGACCGATGAGTCCGCACCGGACGTACGTGATAGACTCGACAAACCAGCGCAAGGACAAACGGTATTCACTACGTCGACAGTAGATCGTTTACTCGAGTCCTCGTCAAGCAATGCATACTCACCGTCCCAGTTCTTTTTCTCGCGAAGGTAGTTCACAAAGTGAGAGTCGTTGGCCTGAAAGTCTGAGTACGATAGAATCCATTCGGGTAACTGACCGTTCATAGACTCCATGATTCCTAGGTTTTCACCACCGATTAGCGGTACGATCGATGCGTACGTAATGTCTTTACTCATGATTCGTTAGCTCCTTGATTGTATTCATTGCAAGTTCATTAAGATACGAGCCGTCATAGTACTCGTCCTTTAGCATTCCGTCTATATTTCTGCGTAGTTCGGAGTAGGCATCTGGATTGTTCTCAAGGAACTCGATCTTGTCGAACAGATCCTTGGAGTCGGTCACTCGCAGGAACTCAGGACACTTGAGATTGTTCTGCTCGTCGTACTCCGGATGTAGAAAAGGAATGATACCGTAGTGTGCCATCTCCCAGAACTTAGCGGTGACCCATCCCTTCTTAATCGGAATACAAAAGGTGTACTTAACTCGTGGCAGCATTTCCTGCAGATCGTTAAACTTCTTCGGACCCTTGAATCTTGCGTCTTCACCGACTGTACGAGGATCCCACTTACCATAGATCTCAACGTTCTCCACGTGGTCGAGAATGTACTTCTTAAGCTGTGGATATCGAGACGGCAGTCCCTCGTTACAGACAACCATAAAGTCGATGTCCTTCTCACCCTTTTCTGTCGATTCCTCTTCACCGCTAAAGAATGCGTCCAGTGTCGACGGTGTCTCGACAATCTGCTCACCCTTGGTCTTACCGATAAGAAAGATCGTCTCGACTCGCGAATACTCGCACGGTACACTGGCGTGGTCGATTTCGGTCGATCCAAACTTCTTTACACATCGATGATTTACCGTCTCGTTGTACTGCGACAGAACCTTTGACGGTCGATGCATAAGATCTCGCATCTGCGCGGGCCAGTATCGTGGATCGTTTACGATGATACCGTACGGAATGCGAGTCTCGTTCAGATAGTCGATAACGGGTCCGGCGTACTTAGCCTGCATGAACAGAGGACTTGCCAGAGTCGTAGGATCAGTCATCTTATACATCTTACCGCGAACATTGGAAGTCGCGGTCGGACCCATAAAGAACAGACCGCAGTCCATACCAGGATCAACATTCTCTCTCCAGTACTGGAGGTACTTAATATTTACCGCATCCTGATCAACATCGTTCTTCTTTTTATATCTATCCTTAAACTCCGACAGCTCACTCCACGGATCGACGACGTTACCGTGTCGATTGATTCGAGCACGTTCCTTGGGATCAAGGCGCGAGAAGTCGGAGGCACCGATCAGATAGAACGTAACGTTCGGATTGCGATGAATCAGATTCTCGTAGAAGATCGGAGCCTCGTTGTCTCCGCCTGTCGCTCCCCACCTCTGAGGATTAAACAGAATCGACTTTCCGACCTTACCAATCGCACACTTCATGATCTACCCATTCCTTAAAGTCATTTAGATTCATGGCCTTATCGTCCACGTAGTATGTATTGGCGTACGGTTTTCCGAATACCAATTCATCGTAGGGTACGTTCCATAGATTAAGCCATCTGACCGTTACGTCCCAGACATCCCTGTGAATCTTATCGATATCACCGTCATGAGTAAGCATACGTCGAGCTGAGTGAATGATAATGTAAAAATTGTCCACACTCAGCCTATGCATACGATCGATAATATCAATGTTTGGTTTTGCCTGACCGTACTTCGTTTCAGTGTCCTTGGCCTCATGATTTGGATAACAGATCGTATCGTCAAGATCGAACACGATCACTGGTCTGTTTTTATTACCAGGCACGATTAATGTACTCCTTAGCGTAGCTTGCGAATCTCTGCTGTCGTTTTTCGTCGTCAGAGTGTAACGGAATACATGACGCAAGAAGAATGATTCCACCGTCAAGAATCGTTTTGACCGGCAGATTGTATTCACGTAACTTTGAGAGAAACACACTCTTTACGATCTGATTGTGCTCGACGCCTGCGAGCATCGCATTGTATCCGTGGTAGAGATCGTGAGCAAGTTTGGCCCAATCATAAATATCGTCTCCGCGTGTCGTTCTTTTATTCGTACCGTATGCCCCACGAGGATCGATTAACTTAATCTGATCGGTGTTGTAGTTGTACAATATATTGCCAGAGTGTAGATCACCGTGTACGGTCTCGATAGGACGAGTCCTCTGAGCGACCTTGAGTGCCTGAACGGTAAACGCATTCTGATGTGAACCGACAAAGAAATTGTCGCACTGCGACATGCGATTCCATGTCTTATTGTACCACATCATCTTTGCCTCGTCGGAGAAACATCGAATAAACTCAGAGTCTTTACAAGTATCATTAAAGTGATTAAGCTTGATACGAAATACTTTATCGATAATATATTCCCAGGTTGCCTGCGTCAGATTCTCGTAGAGCATAAGATCTGACAGAAGTATGCCCGACTCAAAAGACATACAAAGTTCGTATGAACTGGCATTATCAAATACACGAGGAACAAAACACTCCTGTGTAGGAGAAAGACTTGAGTACCAAGAGATCTCAGATCTCAGCGTGTCCATCGATGACCGATCATGATAGTCTGGAGTCTTAGTAATTGTCCCAAGATCGTGATTGTACGACAGATTATTAAAAGCACGAGCCTTACGATTTAGAAGTGCGGCTGACGTCTGATGATACGTATTTAGTTGACCAATATCGTACCACTGATTAGTCATGACACGATCAAACTCACCGTACATCTCTAGAAACTCAGAGATCTCTGGCCCCTTCTTACACCAGGACATTGCCGTGTCGGCCTGCTGTCCGTCAGAAAAAGAATAGAGACCAACGAGCGCAACGCCGTTATCGATGGTTCGATTCGGTTTGTTATAGAACTCCTTTCCGTCCCACATACACCAACTCGAGTGATCATCGACGTTCTTGCAGAGAAGAAAATCCGTACCCAGGTCAAGATCATCGTCAAGAATAATGGCATCACCCAGCCATACGACTAACGGAAGAGACTTTTCTTCAAGTAGACTCATACCGAGTTCGATCGCAAATCTTGGGCCGTTAAGCTCTTCCTGACGAACGAACTTAACCTTCGGATGTTTCTTTGCGCAGTAGAGACGCGTGTCATCGAGAGCACCATCAACCACAACGATCTCGTTAATATCAGCTAGCTTATACGCCTGCTCAAGAATATAGTCGATCGTCGGCTTGCCATTGACTCGAACCATTACCTTGGACGTATTTGACGTAAGTGGTCGTAACCGTGTGGCCTCACCGGCAGCAGGAATAATAAGATTAATCGCCATAAACGTAGCTCCTTAGCTCGTATAACATATTCTGCTCGTAAGAACGATCATTGAGCAGACGATTTAATGGTGACGGATGCGGCATCTTAAAGTGTTGGGTGTCAATACGTTTCAGTGAATTTGAAACGAGATTACCCAGCGCCACCACGTACGAGTAGTTATACACACTCTTATGTAGCAGTTCGTAGTTCACCGAGGAGAGCCTCTGAGGTAGAAGAGGATCAACGATCGCGTTATGAAAACTAACGAAGCGCAGGCCGAGAAAATCGACCCACGCTTCGAAGCGATCGAGTGTACAGTTACGTCGATACTTTGCTCGTGACGGTTGCATACCGATAAAGATTACATTTCGGTTCATCATAATAAAGTATTATATCACAACTCAATCTAGATGTAAACACTCTATAGTTATATCGGACTTAAGACTTGCCTCTTTGAACAGCTTTGTGGTCTGATGCAGCGACGCCAACCATTGTTCAGGAATGTCATCGTCTGATCCCCAGTAGACGGATCTCACTCCGACCTGAAGAACGCCCTTGGCGCACTCACTGCATGTTGGTAGACCCCAGACATAGAGTGTTGAACCGTCGAGGCAAACACCGTTGTAAGTCGCGTTATAGATACAGTTCATCTCAGCGTGTACAACTCTTTCGTACTTTAGATCGCGGTTCTCATACAAGTACGGAAAGTCACGCAGAGCTCGAGGAAAACCGTTATATCCAGTCGCAAGAACTCGACCTTTTTCGGATATGGCTACGGCTCCTATTTGACGTGAGGGATCCTTGGACCAAGTAGAGATCTCACGAGCTAGCGAAAGATATCGTTTGTGCCACTTGTTGTCAGACACTCTTCTTAACCTCTTCTCGCCAGTAGGGCATTACCTCATCGAGTTTATATCCGAGTGCCTTATTCACAAACTCATTAATCGTAATGTCCTCTTCGTGGGCTGCACGAGCGATCAACGCAAGTTCAGAATCGTTCAGATCAAGAGAGATGGTCTCCATCTCCTCCTTTTCTTTAGTATCGTTTCTGCTTGGATGAACGATAACTCCATCGACTACATCACGAGCAATTCCTAGAATCTTATCGGGTAAATAGTCAACAATCAGTTCTTCGATACGCTCGTCTCCAACCTGATACTCAAACTTATTCTTATGATACCTCTCGAGATACTTTGGATTAACCCATCGATAACGAGAAACACCATCGCCTAGAGTAATTACATCGATTTGATACACTTCGTGATACACTGGATCAAATTGAACCGCAATAACCCAGCGATTATGCCTCTCTAATAACCATTCAACGGCATTTGCCATAAAGATATCGGGTTCATTCATATAAATGCTAGCATCTAGATCATTTGGAAGATCAATGCTCTGCTGTTCCCAGATGGCCTTAATTTCTTCGATTGTATTCATATTACTTCACCAGGTGAAAGTGTCTTTCGTATACATGTAGGTTTTGTACCTGCCAATAGATGTTGCCGTTCTTGACCGTACGATTATCGTTATTTAGAACGTTATAGTGATCGACCATCATGTCCAACGTGTGTGACTGCCAGGCAAAGTCGTTCTTATATCCGAAGACCACATCATTGGAGCGCATCTGCACGACGCAGTGCATAAGACCGTCACGAATGTAATAGGTCACAGCGTTCGTACAGATAAAGTCGTTCTTTCCATTCTGCTTTGACTCGTGCCAGATTGACGGGCGATTGTAGATCATACATGCACGACGAGAGTCGGGATTGTTGACCAGTTCGTATAGAGCATTTGAGAACTGATGGTAAAACTCAGGAGAAAAGATCAGATGACCGTAGTTCGAGTTGATCTCACCGTGACGACTGGCCGCGATCTGCCATGCCTTAGGCGGCTCACGATCCTCACCATAGATGTCGTTAATATTTGTCGAGCAAGAGTAGTACCAGTCGAGCTCCTTCTGAATGTACTCCTCATTTGGTTTGCCAAAGATTGCAGGTTCGTCAGCAATGAAGGAGGCCCCGAGTAACTCGATGGTCTTTTGGCCAGTACGATCCTCGGTGAACCGTTCGTTCTTAAGCTCGTCGATAAAGTACTCACGAATGTCGTCTACAGTCTGATACATAGTCTATGTCTCTGCTCCATGCACTCGAACAAGGTAGTCCGCGCGACGTGCAAGTCGATGTTTTTCTTTGTTGCTACGAGCGTTCGCCATCGACTCGTTGATCTGACTTAGAGTCATGCCTTTGATACGATCGCGGCCAGTGCGAGTCTTATGAGGGCTCTGCCTACCCTTTCCAAATCCGTTGATTGCACCCATTACTCTTCGTCTCCTTCTTCAATGTTAGTAGAGTTGATCGGTCGATTGAGAAAGTCGCGATCATCAGACTGACCGTCCATTTGACCACGCATATATGATACGGCGAATGACAGATAGTTGATCGCGTCCTTGGCGGAGTCTTCGAGAGACTCGAATGCAGGATCCTCACCGTACTCAGCTGCCTCCATGACGGAGTACATGCGAGTCATTTTCTGATGAACCATGTCAAGAATGGTTGCGGTACCACGAGGATAGTGATCCGCCTGGCGAATGCGCGACTTATCGTTCTGATAGTCACGAGCTTTGCGATCCTGTAGTTCGGCACACTCCTGTAGTACCTTAATCGATTCACGTGCCATAGTCTTCTGTTCCTCTGTTATTTTATTCTATTATACACTAGTTCACTGCTCATGTAAACTATAGATTCCTGTATGCAAACTCTAATGCACGATCCGCCTCGATATCAAGTCGGCGGTTCTGATATCTCTGAGTAGTCTCTGTATCCAGTTCGTGTACTAGATTTACGATCTCTTTGTTCGTAATGGCGTATCCGTCACGTACAGCATTCGTGGCAATTGAGACCATGATCTTATAGATCATTGCGTACCGACCAGAGTTATCGACATGAGCGATGGCCTTATACTCTTGAATCAGATTCTTGTTAACGAACGGACAGTCACGATATCCTGACCATCTTACATCGATTTTTCTCTCCATGGACTCGCGCCGATGACGAACGATCTCATCCTGCATTGCCTTTGGCAGACGATCAAGAAAGTTCTTTGCGGTCGAACGAGTCTCGATGTACTCGTGCTTGCTCATTAAAGAGCGAGGATTAATAACAGAACCAGAGTGATTAGAGAAAATAAAGTTGTAAGCACCAACATATTCTGCAGGTATGTAATACATGCGAGAGAGGTCTTTAGTTTGTGGATCTCCGATGTCGCCGAGCTCTCGGTTGAGTGCATACCAGAAATGCCTGATTCGATCACCATTAACCGTTGACGATAATGGGAAGACCAACCTGAACTTCGGTAGATCGCGGCTGCTGGAGGCAGTAGAGTAACAAACGTAGTTATAATTGCCATACCGATCAAATAATTCATTTTCTAGATTCTCCGCACTAAAGTCATGGTCGTCTACGTCCATCGCTGCCCACGCCGACCAGTGTGTGACGTTATCGTTGCACCGACGATTGGTACCATCTTCATAACACGCCGGCGATATCAGATGAGAGTCGCGCTTTGACGAACGCGGAATTTTACTGAGCTTATACAGCAGACTCTCGAACTCGTCAAAGTTCGAGAGATGCATGTTCTTATCGGTCTTGTTATCGAAGATCGAATTAAAGAGCGTCAGCGAGATGTCCGACATTGTCTCCGTGCTCCGGTGGCTGCCATCCCTCGGGTTTTACCATGTCGGGCAGTCCTAGTGGATTTGGACGCGATTCCTTTACACCGACCTCCTTGGCCATATTTGCCTTATGAACTCGATTCCAAGAGGCTCGTGGATCGACACCGAACGCGTCCATGGTACCGATCGCAATCACACAGAGATCAATCAGACCATCAACCACTTCGGACGCGTCGCCGTTTGCAATCGCTTCTTT
>Ga0102935_1000123_pt1 | contig 25614 bp, 29 predicted proteins | sample SalPonR2_A_D2_MG_FD_78508 | JGI IMG/M metagenome (GOLD analysis project Ga0102935, IMG submission 78508) | Salt pond soil microbial communities from South San Francisco under conditions of wetland restoration - Salt Pond MetaG R2_A_D2_MG | ecosystem: Environmental > Aquatic > Marine > Intertidal... | reverse complement strand
CTGACCCTCGGTTGGGGAGTCGAAGCTACAGTATCATCCACGCGTATACAGTACTCTTTTCACCGCTCTGCCACGTAGATGCTGCGTCGGTCACACCACTACCTGCCCACTTCCGGGCAGATTGATTCGAGGCGCGCAAGGTCTCACGCGCATATCTCGCATTGCCTGTCGTCACTCGAAGGCTCGATTTCGTCGTTTCGAGCGCGACGAACTCGATTGCGTATCGAAACGAAGAACCGCAGGGTTATACCCACTCACGCAGTAGATAGGGCAATGGTTCCCTCCAATAACCACGCTGAGCGCCAGCCGTCTCACAAGGCAACGCTCTATTGTCCGAGCTGTACACACGAAAGCCGTATAAATGGGGACTGGATCATCCACGTCCACCCCAACTGTCTCGACTACGAATGTCCCGAATGCGGAGAAGTGATCGAGTCCCGTTCTGGCGGGCTGGACATCATCACGCCAGCATAGACAGACAGTTCGATTCAGAACACCGAGTGACAGACTAGTATCCGCCGGGTTCTATTTTTCACCTGTCTTGCTCGATCCATAGATCGGCTGTATCGACCGCCCATAGGCCGTACGAGGTGGCCGGTCTCTCGAAGCGTTTTGCGTCTCGGTGACTCTTCGGCCCGTACGGCACGGCCCGACTCTGACAGTTCGGACTCTTCTGACCGGGACACGCCGTTTAGTGACGAACCCGGATGGTCAGTGGACGGCTCGCGACCTCCGTGGTGGAGTGGCTGCTCAAACGCGAAAGCCGGGACGTAGCAGTTGACAAGCCTGATGCGGTCATTGCGGCGGTAGAAGCCGACAGCGGGCAGTCTCCAGCCGACGAGGGATACGTGCCCTCGGTATTGGTCCTGAACGCGCCCGGTCACGGAGCGACGGACTCCCCGATGTATTGCAGCAGCGATGGTGACACGGGACTGTTCGGGTGAAGACGCGGACACCGTGCCGGTACACGTCGGGGGGTCCGGTACGTTCGTACCACAGTTGTGCCAGCCGGTCCCGTCCGGCGGCGCCACGGTCTGTGTGGTCGCCCGGGTCACACCTCAGGGATGTCCTCAACCAACGCATCCAGCCGCGCGCGGGCCGCAGCGTCCGGCGACTGGTGCGGCGAGCGGGCGTACCCAGCCGGGGCACCGCGCTGCCGCATCGCGTATTTCAGCCCGGGGATCCCGAACTCCGAGGTGACCGCGCGGTTCAGTTCGGTCACTGCAGCGTTCAGCCGGCGAGCGGTCTCGGGGCCGTTCGACGCCGTCTCGTAGATCTCGGCGGTCACCTCGGGGGCGACGTTTGCGAGTGCCAGGATCCCACCGGTTGCGCCAGCGGCCAGCGCCTGGCTGAACACCCCGCCGCTGCCCACCATCGGGTCGAAGTCGGCGTCGGCTGTCTGTTGAACTAGCCGGACGAAGCTCCCGACGTCGCCCGCGGAGTCTTTCATACCGGCGACGTTCGGGTGCCCGGCGAGCTCGGCAGCGGTGTCAGGCTCCAGTCGGACGTTGGTAAACACGGGCACCGAGTAGAGGTAGATCGGGATCGACGCCGCGTCGGCGACGTCGCGGTAGTAGTCGGCCAGTGCGGACTGGTCGTGGGGGTAATAGAACGGCGTGACCACTAAGCCGGCGTCGGCGCCCGCCTCCGCAGCGGCGTCGGTCGCCGCGCGGGTCTCTCGGTAGCCCGGACTCCCGGTTCCGGCGAGAATCGGCACGGAAGCGGCGTCGACGACGGTTTCGATCACACGAGCCCGCTCGTCGGCGGTCAGAAGTTCCGCCTCGCTGGTCGACCCACACGGGACTAGGAAGTCGATTCCTCCCGCCTCGAGCCACCCGACGAGATCGGAGAGCGCCCGTTCGTCGACGTCGCCGTCCTCGGTACACGGGGTCACGAGTGGGGCCGCAACACCATTCATACCTACCTCCCCGAACGACGTGGTAAAATAGCTGTCCAAAGAATCGAGTCGCCGGGTGACGGCGACGACGCCGGCGGCGACGACGGGGCCCCGCCGTGCGATTGCGTTCGCGCGCCGGAACCACCACCGCCCGAGGCTCCCCCGGGGGCTGTCAGCGCCCGGTGAACAGACGGCGTCGGTTACCGCGGTCGGTCCGCAACCACCGAGACGTAGCTCACACTGCCGTTCTCGACCGCAGTTTCGACCGTCTCGATCGCATCGAGCGCCCGCTGGCCCCGCTCGCCCATCAGTCCGAGCAGCCCCTCGTAGTCGACCCGGTCGGCTATGCGGTCCCGCATCCCGAGCAGGTCGTCGTGGTGGTCGGCCACAGTTCGGACCTCAAACCCGGCCGCCGTCAGTTCCGAGCGGAGCCGGTCGCGGCTCCGTGCGTCGGAGAGACACAGCGCCTCCGCCATCGCGTCCGGGATTGCCGGGGCGCCGCCGTCGACCACCACGTCCGAGACCGCGAGCCGGCCGCCGCCGGCGAGCACCCGACTCGCCTCCCTGAGCGCGGCCGGGAGGTCGGTGAGACACAGCACGCACTCGGCGAGGAGGACGTCCACGCTCGACTCCCGGATCGGGAGCGCGGTCGCGTCCCCCCTGATTGCCCGGTCAGTGCCCGGCGATGGGTCGACGCCGACGGCGTCTGCACCCTGGCTGCGGGCCACCGAAAGCGCCTCGCCGGCGCCACAGCCGACGTCGAGCAGCCGGGTGCTGGGGCCGACGTCGGCGCGGGCGAGGAGCTCCGCGGTCGCGTCGGCGCCGCCCGGGTGAAGCGGCCCCTCGAGCAGTCGATCCATCGTCGCCCAGGGGTTCGACAGCGCCGCGTCGACGAAGCCGTTCATCACTCACCTCCACAGCAGTCCGGGCCACACCCGCCGTCGGTGGCTGCGCCGTCGCTGCTCGGACCCCCGGCGAGCGTGCCGTCGCCGTCGTACCCGTTCCCCGGCTCCGTCTCGGGCCGCGACCCGTCGACCGCCTCGCGGCCGCCCCAGCCGTTCCGGCTCCGGAGCGCGTACTCGCCGTTCTCGGTTGTCATATTGTACCCGCAGAACGGCACCAGCTCGCCGTCGGTGGTGGGTACGGAGATGCAGCAGTTGCTCAGCCGGTTCACGTCGGCGGCGTCGGCGTCCATGAACCCGGTGAACGAGACGGGGACCACCTCGTCGAACAACCCCTCGACGCCGCCGGGGACGTCGACCCCGCAGCAGCCCGCGGTCTTACACGCCCACTCCTCGCCGGCGGCCGTGCCCGCGAGCAACTCCATGTAGTCGCCCTCGTCGACCAGCCCCGAGAGCAGCCCCCAGAGCTGATCGTCGACGTACTGGGTGAGTGGCACGAACGCGCCCGCGCCGGGACCGTCGTCGGGTGCGCCACACCCGCAATCTGCGTTGTTGGCGTCGCTGTCGGTGTCGCCCGTCACGTCGTCGCCACCGTCGGCCGCGCAGCCATCAGCGACGTTCGGGTCGGCGTCCCGCGGCACGAACGCGGTGCCGATCTGGCAGTACGCCGAACAGCAGGGCGCGGGGAGCATGTCCCGCGGCTCTAAGCTCTCGATCTGGTCGGCAAGCAGCCGGGTGGCGGTGTCGATCGCAAAGCGGCCGTCGTTCTCGGCGTAGCGGCCGAAGTGGGCGACCGGCTGGAAGTTGACCGACCGAATCACGTCCCGGTTCTCGAGGGCAAACCGGACGATGTCTCCCATCTCGTGGTCGTTGACGTCGGGGACGACCGTGGGAACGAGCACGATCGGGAGGTCTGCGTCCCGGCACGCCTCGATCGCGGCGTGTTTCTCCGCGAGGAGGTCGACCTCTCGGATCGTCTCGTAGGTCTCGCTCGTCACCCCGTCGAACTGGAGATATATCGCAGTAACCCCGGCCGCCGCGAGCGCCTCGGCGTAGCCGTCCTCGGTTGCGAGCCGGATGCCGTTGGTGTTCACCTCGACGTGGTCGATCCCCCGCTCGCGGGCCCGCTCGACCAGTTCCGGGAGGTCGTCGCGGACCGTGGGCTCCCCGCCTGAAAACTGGATGGGTCGGCTGCCGGCGGCCGCGACGGTGTCGAGGAGGGCGTCGATCTCGTCGGTCGAGCGGTGGTCGCCGCCGGGACCGGAGCTCGCAAAGCAGTACGAACACGAGAGGTTGCAGTCGTCTGTGACCTCCACGACCGCCAGACACGCGTGGTCGTCGTCGACCGCCAGGCCGCCGCCCTCGTACTCGGGATCGGGCCCGAACGCCGACGCCCACTCCCAGTGGTCGTGAGAGCCCCAAACCCGCCGGCTCGCAGTGCCGTGGTCGGGACACTCCCGCGTGAGAAACACGCCGCCCGCCCGCTTCTCGTACCGTCCGGGGACCTGTTCGAGACACTCGGGGCAGAGGCTCGTCGTCTGTGCGAGTGCGTCACGCTGACTCATACGCGTTGGGAGGACTGGCTCCGGATAAACGTGCCGGGCGTGTGCGTCGGCTGCGAACGGGTGAGCGGACCGGACGGCGTCGGCCGCTCGGACGCCACGCCCGCCCGGCCGCACAACCCTTTTTGAACGCGCCGCCGGAGAACCGGTATGGTAGGGCCCGCGACGGGGACGGACGCCGGGGCGGCAACCCCGCCGAGCGACCGCTCGCCCGTCGCGGCCGCAGCAGACCTCCTCGTCGCGTGCAGGCTGGGCGACCCCACGGAACGGCACCTCGCTGCGCTCGGGGCCGCCACCGACGCCGAGCTCCGCCCGGTGCGGGAGCGTCGACGGACCGCCCTGGCGTTCTGGATCAACTGCTACAACGCCGGGACACAGCTCCTGCTCGAGACCCACCCCGGTCGCTACGAGAGCCCGCTTCGGATGGTCCGGTTCTTCCTCGCTTCGGCGATCACCGTCGGCGGCACAGCGCTCGCCCTCGATCGGATCGAGAACGGGCTGCTCCGCGGCGGGCGCTCGAAGTACGGGCTGGGCTACCTCCCGAAGTTCCTGGTCACGTCCTTCGAGCACCGGTACCGGCTGGACGGCTGCGACCCCCGGATCCACTTCGCGCTGAACTGCGGCGCCGAGAGCTGTCCGCCGATCCGCGCGTACGAACCCGGCCGAATCGACGACCAACTCGACCTCGCCACCCGGAGTTACCTCGACTCGACTGTCGAGTACGATCCCGACGCCGGCACCGTCTCAGTCCCCCGAGTGTTTCTGTGGTTCCGCGGCGACTTCGGCGGGCGGTCGGGAATCCACGCGTTTCTCCGGCGATACGACGCTCTCCCCGCGGACGTGACCCCGACCCTCGACTACCGGTCGTGGGACTGGGAGAAAGCGGCTGGGAAGTTCGTCGAATGAGACCGGCAGCCCCGCCCGAGTCAGTACGACCGCAGACGAGCCCGCACCGTTTTCACCACCAGCCACCGAGTGGAACGTATGTCTCAAGAAGTCGCGGACGTGACGCTCCCGAACGTCGCGGTCGGCCCCGACCCGTTTTCGCTGTCGGCGCTCTCTGGCGACGTTGAGTTCGTCGTGCTCTTCTTCCAGCGGGATCACTACTGCACCAACTGCCGGAAGCAGGTCCAGGCGCTTGCCGACCGGATCGGCGAGTTCCACGACCGCGACGTCAAGGTCGTCTCGATCGTGCCCGAGCCGGTCGAGCGCGTCGAGTCCTGGCAGGCGTCGTACGACCTCCCGTTCCCGCTGCTCGCGGATCCGGAGATCGAGGCGGGCGAGGCCTACGACCAGCCGGTCCGGTTCGGAATCTTGGGTCGTTTCTCCGACTTTTTCGGCCGGATGCCCGAGGTGGTGATCGTCGACCGCCGCGGCGAGTCGACGACAGTCGAGTACGTCCACAAGGGGTCTTCGACGTTCGACAGACCCGAAATCGACGAGCTGCTCGCCGAACTCGACACCCTCCGTGGCGGCGAGTGATGGCCGGGTCGCCGCCCACTACAGTCGGCGCCGCCACCGCCGGACGCTCCCGTGCCCGGCGAGCGCGCCCGCCGGCGGTATCCGGGCGACGACCACCCGCCGACGTTTCTTATCCACGGAGCGCGACGGGAGCGTATGGACGAACTCGACTTCCTCGTCGTCGGCTCCGGCTCGGGGCTGGACGTTGCGAACGCCGCCGCTGACCAGGGACAGTCGGTCGGCATCGTGGAGAAGGGCCCGCTCGGCGGGACGTGTCTCAACCGCGGGTGCATTCCCTCGAAACAGCTGTTGTACCACGCCGACGTACTGGAGACAGTAGAGCGCGCCGGCGAGTACGACATCGACGCGGAGGTGAACGGGGTCGACTTCTCGAAGATCGTCCGCGAGGTGAACGAGGACGTCGGCAAGGACGCCGAATCGATCCGTCGCGGGCTGCAGTCGTCGGACCGACACACGCTGTACGAGGGTACGGGCCGGTTCGTCGACGAGCGGACGCTCGAGATCGCAGCGGGCGAGGACGAAGGAGCGACAGTCAGAGCCGACACGGTGCTGATCGCTGCCGGGACTCGCCCGTCGATTCCGGACATCGACGGCATCGGCGACGTGGACTACCTGACCAGCACCGAGGCGCTGCAGCTCGAAACCCCGCCGGACCACCTCTTGATCGTCGGCGGCGGCTACATCGCGGCGGAGCTCGGCCACTTCTTCGGCACCTTCGGCAGCGACGTGACCATCGTGGGGCGCCGACCCAACCTGCTGCCGGAGGCCGACCCCGAGGTCGCCGAGGCGTTCACCGACCGGTACGCCGACCGGTTCACCGTCCACACCGGTCACACGGCCACCGCAGTCGAGGCGACCGACGACGGGATCAGCCTCACCGCCCGCCCCTACGAGTACGGCGACGACGGCGGGATCCTGGCGGGCGAGGTCACCGTGACCGGCGACGAACTCCTGATCGCGGCGGGGCGGCGGCCGAACACCGACATCCTCGACGTTGAGGCCGCCGGCGTCGAGGTCGACGAGCAGGGGTTCGTCGAGACCGACGAGTATCTGCGGACGACCGCAGACGGCGTGTGGGCGCTCGGCGACGTCGTCGGGGAGTATCTGCTGAAACACAGCGCGAACCACGAGGCGGGGACCGTGGCGCGGAACATCCTCGGCGACGACCTCCAGCCCGTAGACTACACCGCGATGCCGTGGGCGGTGTTCGCGTCGCCGGAGGTCGCCGGCGTCGGCGCGACCGAAGACGAGTTACGAGCCGAGGGCCGAGAGCACGCCACCCGGACGTATCCCTACGACCGGACGGCCCGCGGCGACGCTATGCACGCCGACGGCTTCCTGAAGGCGATCATCGACCTCGACGGCACCATCCTGGGGTGTCACATCGTGGGCCCCGAGGCGTCGAACCTGATCCAGGAGGTCGTGGTGGCGATGAAAGCCGGATCAGGGTCGGTCCAGGACGTCCGAGAGTCAGTCCACATCCACCCTGCGCTCTCGGAGGTCGTCCAACGCGGCTTCTCCGGGCAGTTCACCCGCGGCGGCCACGATCACTGATAGCGCCGTTGCCCAGCCCCCGCGAGTGGTACGGTACGCACCGGGAGCTGCCTACGCCGGCCTCCACAACGACGAGTCGTCACTCTCAGCGGTTCAGTCGGACAGTTCAAAAGGGGGTGTCGATCGGTGGGTCCCGCATTCCGGCGTCGCATTGCTCCCCCACCCGGGCGGGAACCGGCTGGGGGACCCTCACCCAAGGAGGAACTTTGCGGCTCGAGTGTCTCCCACGCCGGTCTGTTCGATCAGCGCGTCGAGCCCGAGCACCCGACCCGCGCCGAGCACGCCGATGGTGACGAACAGCAGCAGACCCATCAGGTCACCGTTCACGAACCCGTGACTCCAGGCGGCGTTCCCCAGGTAGAAGAACGTCATGAGGACGCCCCCGAAGAACGCCGCCAGCCGGACCAAGGCACCGAACAGGAGCCCGAGCCCGATCAGGGTCTCGCCAGCCGGGATCGCGAAGTTCGTCAGCTCGAGGAGCCACGGCGTCCCCGCTGCCCAGACGAAGAAGCCGTGGATGGGGCTCCCGCCGGTGGCGTTGAGCATCCACCCCGAGGCATCGAACGGTTCGCCCGCGACGAAGGCGAACTTGGTGATGCCGGCGTGGAGGAACCAGTAGCCGGTGATGATCCGGAGCGCTGCGGCCCAGTATCCTGCAAACGTGCCGTTCAGGTCGAACTCGACCGGGTTATCCAGCGTTTGCCGAGTTGACGTTGCCATTGGCAGTCACCTCACGTTTTCACCTCCGGGCAGGGATAACGTATAACTGGACACCGATTCCCACCCGCTTGGAATCAGGGACTCGAATCCGAACTGCCCGTCCGGAATCGGTCGAGCCCGGACTGCCGGCGGACCACGCCGGAGGGGGTCCGTCGCCACGGCGTCTCCGCGTCCCGGAGCGCGTCGGCGTCGACGTCGGGTTTCGGCCCGGGGTCGTGGCCGGGACAGTCGGGACCGCACTCCCGCCGGGGGTCGACAACGCGGTCGAACCACGCACAGTGCGGGCGCCCATCCTCGGTCGCGTCGGCGCGGGCACACGCCGGGAGGTCGTAGCTCCGCCACCCCTTGCCGTAGGCGCGCTCTGCGATCCGACGCCGGGCCCTGGCCTTCGCGTCGGCGTCGACCACCGCGATCTCGGTTTCGAGCGGTCGGTCCGCGAGGAGTTCGATTCCCGGGTCGTCGACCGCGAGCGGCGTCGGCTCCCGGACGACCGTCCGGTCGCCGGTGTCGGGATCGAACCGCCACACGCCCGCTTCCGGTGGGAGGCGGTTGAGGTGTGCGCGGGTAACGTGGCTCCGGGTGGCGACCACCACTCGGTCGAACACCCCGAGTTCGACGTCGACGCGGAGTTGTCGCTCTAGCGGCCCTGGCTCCCCGAGATCGGGCTTGTTCTCGATCCCGATCAGTCGGTCGAACCACCCCTCGGGGTAGCGGGTTGCCTGCCGGAGGTGCTCTCGACCGTCGCGGCGTTCGGCGGTGAAAAAGCCCGCGTCGACCGCGGCGTCGACGGTCGACTCCCGAAGGAGCCCCGACTCGCGGACCGCCCGCCGCCGCGGCACCGCACGCCCGACGCCCACGTCGCTCTCGACGGCCCGGACCGGGATCGCCGCCGCCGTGATCTCCGCGCGGGCAGCGAAGTTCGACCCGGGGACCACCCCCACGACGTCTGCGATCCTGCGCCCCGGGCTGGCGACCGCTGCGCCGAGTTGGCGGCCGATCACCCAGTCGGTCCGCTCCTCCAGCGTCGAACACAGCGCCAGCTCGAAGGCGAACTCCCGCGGTGATTCAGTGCCCGTCATCCGCATTCGTCACCGAGATCAGAAGTGACCCGGGTCGTCGGTGCCGTACTGGAGCTCCCCGCCGCGACCGCCTTCGACAGTACTGCTGCCGTGGTCGCCGGAGCTCGGGACCTTCACAATCACGTTCTCGACCGCCTCGAAGTCCATAATCAGATCGGATTTGATGTTGTTGGCGGTGATGTCGGAGATCCCACATCCCGCACACGCGCCGCCGAGTTCCACGACCACCTCGCCGGTGTCGGGGTCGGCTTTGCGGACGACGCTCTCGCCGCCGTGCATCTGGATGATCGGCATCTGGCCGACCATCCACTCCTCGATCCGGTGTTGGAGGGAGTCTTCGGGGTCGCTCATCGGTTCATCTTCGGCCCCGACGCTTTGGAACCTTGCGGTTGTGCTCGCGCCGACCCGGCGTCGATTAAAGTGTGTCACGGTCGTGCACGGTTGCGCGGCCACCTGTCGACGGTCTATGTCACTCCGCCGTTCGACGCAGAAGCCGCCACGTCGCGAGCGCAACCCCGCCGACGCCGGCGGCGACGCCGAAGCCGGGAGCGCTGATGCCGCCGTCGACGCCCATCTCCGGCGTGGGCGTCGGTTCCGTCTCGGTCGCGGTTTCGTACCGCGGCCACGGCGTGGCGGTCCCCGACGCCAGCGCACCCGGAGGATCGGCCTGCTCGCCCGCGTGATCCGGGAACGTGTACAGTCTGCCCGGAACGTCGCCGACCCCCATACTGCTGGCGACGAAGAAGCCATCGCGCTCGCCGGGCGCCGCCAGCCGCGCGGTCCAGAAACTGGCCGTGTCGGGGTCGCGCCACCACGACAGTTCCTCCGGACTGCTCGGGTCGGAAACGTCGTGGCGCTTGACACCGCCGCGGTACCACGAGGAGTAGAGGATCCCACCGGAGAGCTCGAAGTTGTGCGCGGTGGTCCACACGCCGCCGTAGGTGGGGTCCGGCGAGGCGGGCGCCGGGACGGTCGCCCGCGGGACCGGGGTCGCCGGATCCGACACGTCCCAGAGGTCGATCCCGGAGGGACCGCCGACGAACTCGGCGTCGTCCCCGGCCGTCAGCGGCGCTGCGGGTCCGGACGTCGGCTCGGAGTCGTTGGCCGCCACGTCGGCCGCTGGGGTCGCGTCGCCGTCGACCCGACGACCCCACGACTCCCGGCCGACACCGAGGAGCGTACCCGACTCGTCGGTCGCGACGTAGTGGTGGTTCCCCGGCGGGAGCGTCGCCCGGCGGCGGACCGCCGACTCCGAGAGCGCCGCGAGCGGCTCCGGATCGGGCACGTCCACCCGCCCCCGAACGGTCGGCGCTGTCGGGTCCGAGACGTCGAGCAGCCAGGTGCCGGCGTCCCACAGCGCGACGAACGCGGTGTCGCCGGCGACGTACACGTCGTGAACGCTCCGAAGCCCACTAGGCACCGCCGCCCACGCGTCGGCGACGTCTGTCACCGACCACCGGCCCACTTCCGCGCCGGTGTCGACGTCGCGGATCACGACCGGGTTCCGGCCGCCGTCGTTGCCGGTGAGGTACGCGAGGCCGTCGCGTACGAAGCAGTTGTGGACCGGGAACTCCGTCTCGTGGAACGCGACCTCCTCGGGGCGTTCCGGATCGGACACGTCGACGATCAAGAGTCCCGAGATCGCGCCGCGCCGAGGGTTCGCGGGCCCCGCGACCACCAGCGTCGTGGGGTCGGCCGCGTCGAGTTTGGCGTCGAAGATCACCCGGAGCGGGCCGCCCTCGCGGTCGGCCAGCGGGTCTCGGACGTCCGCCAGGAGTTCGGGGGCATCCGGCACCGACACGTCGACTGTCGCGTATCCGGTGGTGGTCGCGAGATACGCAACCTCGGCGTCGGGGCCGACGACCGCCTCCTTCGTCCCCGGGACGTCGATCGACCCGTACGGTTCGTAGGGCCCCGGGTGGGCCGTAGCCCGTCGGGCCACGTTCGCTCCGCCGGCAGCGACGCCCACAGTCGCCCCGACGGCGCCGCCGACTCCCCGGAGGAACGTGCGTCGCCGCATCACGCCCGGGAGCGGTCCCCCGTCCCGCCGGTCATCGCACTCGCGAGGGCCCCTTTCACGACCACGTCGTCGCCGAGGGTAGTCAGCCGGATCTCGGGCACGTTCGACATCACCATCCCCGCCATCCGCTCGCGGATCGGCTCCAGCGTCCGCTCGGGGTTGTTGAGCGCCACGGCCCCGCCGACGTAGATCACCAGCGGCGCGTACGCGTGGACGATGTTTGCGACCCCCATGGCGTTCCAGTGGGCGACCTGGTCGACGACGTGGGTCGCAAACTCGTCGCTGCCGTCGTGCTCGAAGACGTCGGCCGCCGAAAAGGAGGCGTCGTCCATCGGCAGCGCCGTCTCGATGGGGTCGGCGCCGTGGAGGTACTCCGCATACCTGGGGATGTGGTTCCCCGAGCAGTACCCCTCCCAGTGGCCGTCGTGGCCGCAGCCGCAGGTGAGACGGCCCTGCGGATCGATTGTCATGTGCCCGACCTCGCCGGCGTTACCGTCCCACCCCGTGAGGACGTGGCCGTCGACGCAGATCCCCGCGCCGATCCCCGAGGAGATGGTGAGATACACCATGTCGTCGGGGTTCTGCTCCGAGTAGAACCGCTCGCCGATCACGCCCGCGTTCGTGTCGTTGTGGAGGTAGACCTGATCAGTGTCGAGAAGCACTGACAGCGGCCCGGTGAGTGGGATCCGGTCGATGGTGTCCGGGAGGTTGGCGGGGTTCTCCACCGTGCCTTCCGCGAGATCGAGGGGGCCGATGGCGCCGATCCCCGCCGCAGTCACCGACTCCGGGTCGATTCCTGCCTCGGCACACGCCCTGCGGACGACCCGTAGGACAGCCTCCGTGACGCTGATTCCGGTGGGGCCACGTGGGGTGCCGTCGTCGGCTACTCCACGGATCGTGCCGTCGTCGCCGGCGGCGACCGCCCGGACGTTCGTCGCCCCGAGATCGACACCAACGTAGTTGGCCATCGTGTCGTTACGAGTGAGGGTGATACTTAATCCTTACAGGCTCCGTCCCCGCCCTCGCGGAGCACCGCACGAGGCGAAGCGATCGAGTCGGGTGGGGTCGTTCTCTCGAGCGGGTTCGGGGTCGGTGGGCCGTCTCGCGGCGCACGAGCCGGAGGGCGGTTCCGGAGGCGCGACGGTCCACGCGACTATCGCCGACGGAATCAGTACTCGGGTGCGTCGTCCTCGACATCGCGCTTCATCGACTCCCGGCGCGACTTCGCGTCGCGGCCGGTCGCCTCCAGCAGAAAGTCGTTCTTTGTGTCGACGGCCTCTCCGGCGGCTTCGAGCTCGTCGGGGCCGAGTTCCGTGGGGTCCCGCTCGGTGAACTCGACCCCGATGCGGTCCTTCTTGCTGCCGTAGGAGACGGTGCCGGCGACGACCCGCTCGAACACCGGGTTCTCCGGCTCACCGACCACGTAGAGCTCGCTTCCCTTGTACTCGGTTGTCTCCGTGATCGAACCGAAATACTCCTCGACGGTCGACTCCATATCCGGGATCCGTTCCTCGAGGGTCTCCCCGCGGCGCATCTTGTACTCCTTCATGGCCCGTGGTTCGACAGGTGATGGTTTACCAGTTTCGTCCCGCTACCGTTCGCGTTCGGCGATGTATCCCTGTTTACACTCCGGGCAGATGTCGCCGACGCGTGCTGATGATGCTCCGGCCGCCTGGAGCCAGTCACAATCTGGACAGGAGAGAAGTTCGATTGGCAACGTCTCGGCGTCGATGTAGCCGTCGAGACACTCGGGACACACATCACCCTCGCGGAGCGAGGATTCCGTCTCGGCCACGTAATGCGCACAGTTCGGACAGTAGAATAGTTTCACGTGCGACCACTTGTGGAGTGGCCATATTATCTGTTTTGTCGATAACGGGTCCCCCCGACGTACTCCGGCTTATCGCTCGCGTTCGGCGATGTAGCCCTTCTGGCACTCGGGGCAGATGTCGCCAGCCCGGATGGAGGAGGCGCCGGCGACCCGGGCGTGACCGCAGTTGGGGCAGTAAAACTCCACCCGGTCGGCCGGAACGCCCTCGGCCGTCGAGTCGCCGGCGCTGACGAACCCCTCCTCGGTGTCGGTGTCGGCGTCAGCGTCGACGTCGGCACCGGAGGCTCCCGCGTCGGCGTCCGCGAGCGTCTGCTCGACTGCGCCCCCGTCGGCCCCGCCCACTGTGATGCCGTCGACCGCGCTCGAGTCGTCGGGCGCGCCACCGTTCATCTCGGGCGTCAGTCCGGTCCCGCTGAACTCGGCGTCGACGTCCCCGTTGGGGGTCGCCGAGTAGCCTTCGTCGACGTCCTCGTGTTCGGGCCATCCCCCCGTGGAGCCGCCGGCCGAGTCGGACTGCGACTCCTCGGAGTCGATGATCTCGGCGTCGTTGGTCGGGGCGTCGTCCGTCACTTGGGGGTCCGCCGAGTCCGCCGCCTCGGGGTCGGCGTCCGACTCCTCCGGCCACTGTACCTCGTCACGCTCGGTCTCCTCGGCGTCGAGGATGACCGCGTCGTCGGCGCCAGGCTCCGGTTCGACGTCGTCCCAGTCGTCGCTCCCGGTCTCCCAGCCGTCGTCGGTGCCCTCGGCGACCGCGCCATCGTCTTCCCCGGAGTGATCGCCGCCCTCGGACCGTGCGCCCGCCCCGTCTTCGGCCGGCGCGGGCGTGGCGCCGTCGCCGACGCCGCCTGCGGGGTCGACGGTCGCATCGGCTGCCGGGTCGGCGTCGACGCCCACGGTCGCATCGACCGGGTCGTCCGGCTCTGCCGCTGGGGGCGTACCCGGATCCACCGGCGTCACAGGCGAGTCGCCCCCCGACGGACCGTGTTCGGGGGCGTTCGTCTCACCCGGTGGCTCCGGGGTCGCCGACGCCTCTTCGGCGTCGTCGAGGCCGACCTCCTCTGGGGTGCGGACCGAGGTGACCTCCTTGGTTTGGTTCACCATCTGCTCGTCGCCGCACCGCGTACACCGCTTCACGTTCCGGATGGTAATGACCACCTCGTCACCGTCCTCCGTGCGGCTCCGCTCGACTTCGGGGGTCCCGTACGTGTGCCCGAAAAGACGACATTTGAATCCCATTACGCGTTTTTGTGGCGTTCAGCGTCAAAAGTGTATCTGCTGCGTCAGACGGACGGCAGACGCTTTTTCACCGCCGCTCCGCGGGCGATCCCCGACCCGTCGTCGGGTCGGCGCCCCGACGCGGCGGTAAGCGTATACCGGATGCGGGACAAAGTCCGGGTATGAGAGCGCGGCGCGAGTTTCGAGACCGGCAGGACGTTGAGGTGGAAGTCCTCGATGCGCTCGTCGATCGTGCGGACGAAGGGATGACTGTCTTCGAGGTGCGCGCCGCCGTCGATACCGACATCGACAACATCGAGGCGGCGCTCGCGGCACTCAAACAGGACGGACTGATTTCGGTCACGGACGGAGAGGATCGGGTGGTAATTATGGTCGACGACCGCGTCGTCCCCGACCCCGACGCCGATCACCACGAAGAGCAGGGGTTCCTGGACGCGCTCCGGGACCGATTCGGACTATGACACGAAGCGGTGCACCGAGCGGCCGGCGTCACTGCGCGGCCGCCGGGGCGTGAACTCGACCGGGTGCCGAACGCATTTACCCGCGTACCGTCGAAGACGTACCAATGACTGTCGTCGCCGAACTGCACGAGACGTACGGTGCGACGTTCCTCGACCGTGGCGGTCGGCGGTTCGTCCGCGACTACGGCCGCCCGGAGCGGACACACCGTGCCGTTCGTAACGGAGTTGGGGTGATCGAGATGGGGTACGGAGTGATCGTGATTGAGGGCGACGACCGGATCGAGTTCGTCGACGACACCGTTTCCAACCGGGTTCCGGACGCGGAGGGATCGGGCGTCTACGCATTGCTCTTGGATCCGCAGGGCCGCATCGAAACCGATCTCTACGTCTACAACGCCGGCGAACGGCTGCTGTGTCTCACGCCGCCGGACCGGGCGGCACCCGTCGCCGAGGCGTGGGCCGAAAACGTGTTCATCCGTGACGTCGAGGTTCGAGAGGCATCGACCGACTTCGCGGTCTTCGGCGTCCACGGCCCGGAGTCGACCGAGAAAGTCGCGAGCGTTCTCAACGGTGCCGGATCGCCCGAACCCGAACTGACGTTCGTCCGCGGATCGATGGGCGGAGAGGGCGTGACCGTGATCGCGGGCGACGGCCTCGTGGGTGAGGAGGGCTATGAGGTCGTCTGCGCCGCCGCCGCCGCCGATCGGGTGTTCGAGACGTTGCTGTCGCTCGGGATGAACGCCGTCCCGTTCGGGTATCGGACCTGGCAGACCCTTACGACGGAGGCCGGCACACCGCTCTTCGACACCGAACTCGACGCCCGGATCCCGAACGTGCTCGGCCTCCGGAACGCGCTCGACTTCGAGAAGGGGTGTTACGTCGGACAGGAGGTTGTCTCGAAAGTCGAGAATCGCGGGCGACCGAGCCAGCGGCTCATCGGACTCCGGCTCGAACGGGACGGGGACGACCGACTCCCGGACCCCGGCGCAGCCGTCACTGCCGACGGCGATCGGCTCGGCGAGGTGACACGGGCCGTCGAGAGCCCGTCACTCGGGGATCCGATCGCGCTCGCACTCGTCGACTTCGACGCCGACAGCGAGTGGGTGTCGGTCGACGGCGACGACGGCGCGATCGGCGCCGCCCGCACACCGCTCCCGTTCGTCGACGGCAGTGCCGTTTCGGAGCGGCTCCCCACCTACCCGGACGCGTAGCTCGTCGCCGTCGAGGCAGCTACCGTCCCACCAGCTTCGAGAGGTGCTCGCGGGAGAAAAAGGAGGTCGGCCGATCCATATGGACGCCGATCTCGCCGGAGAGCGTGCGGAGCCCCGCCCGCTGGAGCGGCTCCGGAAGCGAGTACGCCCGCCGGATCCAGTGGCCGAACGCGATCTCCCGGGAGAGTTCCGACCGCCACGCCGACTCGTAGTCCCTGAGCGATCCGGGATCGTCCGGGTCGACGGTCTCGACCGCGCAGTCGGCTGCGGTCATCCCGTAGAGGATCCCGCCACCGGTGAACGGCTTGGTCTGGGCGGCGGCGTCACCGATCAGGAACGCCCGCCGGCTGTGGACGCGTTCCGGCGGTCCGATCGGGATCGCCCCCGAACAGAAGTGTTCGGTCTCGACGTCGTAAACCTGGGTCAACCGGTCGAACAGCTCGGTGACCGACGCGCTGGGTGGGGCGCCCAACCCGTACTCGACGCCGGCGTCGCCGCGGGGGATCCGCCACGCGAAAAACCGCGGCGCCGTCAGGTGGACGTCGACGAAGTCGCTGTGGTCGGGGTCGGGATCGAACGCGAGCACGCCGTGGAGGAGTTCTTCGGGTTCGCCCAGCCCCGCCTGGCGGCGAACCCGGGAGGTCGGACCGTCGCAGCCGGCAACCATCTTGGTCCGGATGGTCTCGGTCCCGCCGGCGTGCGAGACCGTGAGTTCCACGGCGTCGTGCCGCTCGTCGACGTCGACAACGGTGTGATTCTCCCTGACGTCCGCGCCCGCTTCGTCGGCACACGCCGCGAGCGTCCGGTCGAGTTCGACCCGGTCGATCACGTTCGATATCTCCTCGGACTTGTAGAACGGGTGGGCGACCGTGTCGGGGCCACCGACGTGGAACCGCGCGCCGTAGACGCGGTTCTGGAGGAGTCGTTCTTTCGCGCCGTCGGGGACGTATCCCCAGACGTCGGTGCTGACGTGACCCGAGCACGCCAGCGGCGTCCCAACGGTCCCCTGCTCGAACGCGACGACGTCGTGCCCCGCCGCAGCGGCGCGCCGGGCGAACCGCGCACCGGCGGGGCCCACTCCGACGACCGCGAAATCGTACATTACTGGCGTCTACCCGCTGGGCGGTCAAATACCTTCTCCGTCCTGGGTGTAGCGAACGGTCGGCACTCCCCGCTCCCCGCGTCGACGTGCCGAACAACCGCTGCCCGACGCGGGGCCGTCTTCAGCGCATACGCCGGGTGGCCGCGGATTCGGATATAAACCCTCGGCGCGGGCCACCCGACGCCCGCGAGCCCGCAGGTCGTCCGGTCACGGAACGCCGCCGGCCACCCGACGTCGACTGCCCGAAACTGGCTGCCCCCGTGGCGGCTCCGGAACAGCCCACGGTCGGTGAGTACGACGAACTCCCCGGCGGAGACGCCGGCACCGAGCGTCGGCCGGAGTTCCCCCTCACCCGTCGGAACGCCGGCGTCGTCGAGGCGCTCCCAGGCGCTGATCGGGCGCTCGCCGGCCGGGTCGCTCTCGTCGACCCACCGGTAGAGATCCGCCGCCGCCGACTCCGGGGTGTGTGCCCGGCGCGCGTCCGACGCAGCGGCGACGATCACCCCAACGGGTCGCCCTTCCGTCGGCCGCGGTAGAGCCGAACAGCGCCGGCTCAGTCGTCGTCGTCCGCGATCGCCGGCATACGCCGGTTCGACCGCGGCCCGTCGATATCGACGTCGGGGAGGAGATCCCGGAGGTACCGCCCGGTGTGTGAGTCCTCGACGCGCGCGACCGCCTCGGGCGTGCCGCTGGCGACGACCTCGCCGCCGCCCTCGCCGCCCTCGGGCCCGAGATCGACGATGTTGTCGGCGTTCTTCACCAAGTCGAGTTCGTGTTCGACCACCACCACGGTGTTGCCGGCGTCGGTGAGCCGCTGGAGCACTTCGATCAGCTTTCGCTCGTCGGCCTTGTGCAACCCTGTGGTCGGTTCGTCGAGGAGGTAGAGCGTCTCGCCGGTTTGTTTTTTGCCAAGTTCCTCCGCGAGCTTCACGCGCTGGGCTTCCCCACCAGAAAGCGTCGTGGAGGGCTGACCGAGCGTCATGTATCCGAGCCCGACGTCTTCGAGCAACTGGAGCCGCCGCCGGAGCTGGGAGTTGGCCTCGAAGAACTCCAACGCCTCCGAGACCTCCATGTCCAGCACGTCGGCGATGGTCTCGCCCTTGTAAGTCACGTCGAGGGTGCGGTCGTTGTACCGCGCGCCGTCACACTCCTCACACGGGACGTACACGTCCGAGAGGAAGTTCATCTCGATCTTTACGGTCCCCTGCCCGCCACAGGCCTCACACCGGCCGCCTTTCACGTTGAACGAGAACCGACCCTTCTCGTACCCGCGCTGCTTCGAGAGCTTCGTCTCGGCGAACAGCTTCCGGACGTGGTCGAAGACGCCGGTGTAGGTCGCGGGGTTCGACCGCGGGGTCCGACCGATCGGCGACTGGTCGATCAGCCGTACGGTCTCGATGTGCTCGGTCCCCTCGATGACGTCGTGGTCGCCGGGATCCACGGAGGTGTTGTCGTTCATTTCTCTGGCGAGGCCCTTATACAGGATCTCGTGCATCAGCGTGGACTTTCCCGACCCCGACACGCCGGTGATCGCGGTGAACTCCCCCACCGGGATCGGCACGTCGAGGTCCTTCAGGTTGTGCTGGCGCGCACCGCGGACCGTGATGCGGGCATCAGACTCGCGGCGCTTCTCGGGCACCGGGACCGACCGCCGGCCGGCGAGGTAGTCGCCCGTGACCGACTCGTCGGCGTCACAGACGTCCTCGAAGTCGCCCTGCACCACGATCTCGCCGCCGCGGGCGCCCGGTCCGGGCCCCATATCGATGATGTTGTCGGCGCGGCGCATCGTCTCCTCGTCGTGTTCGACCACGAGCAGGGTGTTGCCCAGGTCCCGAAGCCCCTCGAGGGTGTCGAGCAGCCGGTCGTTGTCCCGCTGGTGGAGCCCGATCGAGGGCTCGTCGAGAACGTACAGCACCCCCACCAGCCCGGAGCCGACCTGGGTGGCCAGGCGGATGCGCTGGCTCTCGCCGCCCGAGAGGGTAGACGCCTCCCGGTCGAGCGTGAGATACTCCAGACCCACCTCTTCCATAAACCCGAGTCGGGCGCGAATCTCCTTGATTATCTCCGTGGCGATGGTTCGCTCCCGCTCGGTGAGTTCGGCCTCCAGCCCCTCGAAGTGTGCCAGGGCGTCGCCGATGCTCGCGCGGTTGACCTCGGTGATCGAGGTGCCCGCGACCCGGACGTGTCGGGACTGCTCTTTCAGCCGCGTCCCCTCGCAGGCCGGGCAGGTGGTCACGGCCATGTAGTCCTCGATGTGGTCTCTCGTGGAGTCGGAGTCGGTCTCGACGTGCCGGCGCTCCAGGTTGGGGAGCACGCCCTCGAAGCGCTTGGTTTTCCGGCGGGTGCCGTTCCTGGTCTGGCGCTCGAAGACCACCTCCCTGTCGGTGCCGTAGAGGAACTGCCGCTGGACGTCGTCGTCGAGCTCGTCGAACGGCGTGTCGACATCCACGCCGAAGTGCTTCGCGACCGCGTCGAGCCGCGTTCGGTAGTACGACCGGTTGTACGACCACGCCTCGAAGACGTGTTTGATCGGCTTCGAGGGGTCCCGGACCACGAGGTCCTCGTCGACTTCTTTGGTCTGGCCCAGCCCCTCACACTCCGGGCACGCGCCGTACGGACTGTTGAACGAGAACGACCGCGTCTCGATCGCAGAGAACTGGAAGTCCGAGTTGGGGTTGCCCAGTTCCTCGGAGAACTCAACGGTCAGCCGGTCGTCGCCCTCACCCGCCAGCGACCCGGTCGAGCGGGTGTTCGACCCGAACGGGACGTCCGCCGGCGGGTCGGGAACGATCACCTTCAGGACGCCGTCGGCCTCCTCTAAGGCGGTTTCGACGGAGTCAGCGAGCCGCGAGCGGGCGTCGGGGTCGATCTTCACCCGATCGACGACCACGTCGATGGTGTGGTCGTAGTTCTTGTCGAGGTCGGGCGCCTCACGCGTCAGGTCGTAGGGCTCGCCGTCGACCTCGACGCGGGCGTAGCCGTCGGCGACGAGCTCCTCGAAGCGGTCCTCGAAGGCGCCCTTCTGGTCGCGGGCGATCGGCGCGGCGATCTTCGCCCGCGTGCCCTCGGGGAGTTCCAGCAGTTGCGACACCATATCTTGGGCGGACTGCTCGCCCACTTCTTCACCCGTGTGTGGGTCGTACTGCGTGCCGACTCGGGCGTACAGCAACCGGAGGTAGTCGTGGAGCTCCGTCACCGTTCCCACGGTCGAACGGGGATTGTTGGCGGCGTTCTTCTGATCGATGGAGATTGCGGGCGAAAGCCCCTCCACTGACTCCACCTGCGGTTTATCCATCTGCCCCAGAAAGTTCCGAGCGTACGCCGACAGCGATTCGATATACCGCCGTTGGCCCTCTGCGTAGATGGTCTCGAAGGCGAGCGACGACTTGCCCGACCCCGAGAGGCCGGTGACCACGGTGAACGTCTCGCGCGGGATCCGGACGTCGAGGTCCTTGAGGTTGTGTTCCTCGGCACCCCGAACCTCGATACAGTCCTTGCTCATCTACTGCGGGTTATGGAGAGCGTGGAGGAAAGCCCGTCGGTTCCGGCGGTCTCGAACCGGGCGGTCGGCTCGCCTGGCAGCGTTCTGCGGACGGGCCCGCGGCGGTCGGCGACCTGTCTCAGTCGGCGGCGAGGTCGGTTCCACACTCGGGCCAGAAGTTCTCTTCTCCCGAGAGCTCGTCGCCACAGGACGGACAACTCGGCACGGCCTCCGCGCCACACTCCGGACAGAAGTTCTCCTCACTCGAGAGCCCGTGGCCGCACTCGGTACACGCCACCGTGCCGTCCGCTGTGGGTTCAGACGCCGGCTCCGCCGACCCGACGGACGTTTGAGCCCCGCCGGTCGCTGCGCCACCTCCGGCCGGTTCCGCCCCGTGCTCCGCGAACTCCGGCGGCACGGGCACCTCGGCCGGCGTGAGCGAGAACTCGGCTCCCGGAGTCGGCTCCGGAACCAGCCCGAGTTCCGCGAGCTGCGCGGTGACCTCGTCGACTACGTCGTGGACCCCGACCGACGCCGCACTATCGACGAACAGCGTCCCGTTGCCGAACACGACGGCGACGGTCCCGTCGTACGCCTCGGGCTCGTACACGATTCCCGGGAACTCCTCGGGGTCGTACACCACGTCGTCCAGTCCCATCCCGATCGCGACCGCGTTGAGGTTGACCGACGTGCCGAGGTCAGTGTACGCCGACGTCGATGCACCGTCACGCACGTTCACGTCCAGCGTGTCGAGCCGCGCGACGATCTCGTCAGGGTGGACAGTTACGGCTCCCATACCCGCGTAGTGTAAAAAACGGAAGAAAAGCGTTTCGCCGGTGCCGGCCGCGGACCCCTCAGTTCAGCTTCTCGCGGGCGACTGCGACGTCTGTGGGCGCGACGATGATCTGTTCGTCGGCCTTCTGGGCGATGTCGCCGTCGACCTCCTCGGCCACCTGCCGGAGTTCGTCGACGATCCGCTTCATCGTGTCGTCGCTCGTGGTGTGGCGGGTGATGTCCGCGATGACGAGGTCGCCGTCGTACACAGCGTCTTTGATATCGATGACGTCCTGGCGTCCGCTGATGGTCGCGATCCGGACGCTCATCTCGGCCTCGCCGCGGGAGGGCTGCATTCCCTCGACGTCGAGGTCGAGGTACTCGTCAGTCGAGTGTTGTCCGCTACCGCCGCCGACGATCTTGCTCATAATTCCCATAGAACTCACAAGCGGCAGTACCGGGTTAGTTCTTACGTCAGACGTACGTCTGACGGAGCGTCAGTTCGTGACGTGGCCGATCCGTCGACGCCGCGCGAAACGACGGCGTCGGCCCCTCAGACCGAGAACGCAAAGAGGTCGTCGCCGACGTGATGGACCGACTCGACCACCTTCCCCGACTCGCCGACCATCTCCGATCCGTCGACCAGTGCCCGCCCGATTGCGAGAGTCTTGCCGTGGGTCTCTTCGGCGATCGTGACGAGATCACCGTCCGAGATGCCGGGATCGGCCTCGACGATCCCGGGCCGCATCACGTCCGCGCCGTTGCTAACGAACGAGATCGCACCCGCATCGACGGTGACGATTCCCGTGGTGGGTTCGTGGCGGTTCGCGCCTTGGACGGTCAGAAACGCCGCCGAATCGAGCCGCACCACGTCGGGGTCGCCGTCGACGAGGACGACGTCGAAGGGCTCGTCGGCGAGTTCGACCATCTCGTAGGTGTCGCCGTCGAGGTCGACGCCGGTCCCCGCGGCGATCGTGGCCTCCAGTTCGTCGATCTCGTCCGCGCGGAGGTGGTGTCTGGATTTGACCTGCATACCCGCTCCCACGCGGGGCCGGCGAATAAATGACACGTACCGAGCGCCCCCTTCCCTTTCACGGGTGAGACTAGCTCACCCGAGACGGTGGCTTGGCGTCGACCGCCGGGAGCGTCGGCGATCGAGCGATTCGGCCGCGTTCGGGCGAGCGGTGGCTGACCCGGACCTCCGAGGCCGTCACGCCTCTGCTCGGAACCGTTCTGTGCCACGTCACTCCGTAGCAGCCCTTTCACGGACAAACGCTAAGTGCCGGTGGGTCCTGGGTTGGGGTATGTGGCGCTCCCGGAACAACCGGGACGGGACGACAGTCGTCTGCATCGCCTGTGGCACGTCGCTCTCCCGCTCGGACGCACGTGAATACGACAAGCAGGGGAACCGCTGGGAGCGACACGGCAAGTCGTTCGAGCACCTCTGCAAGGAGTGTTACCGGGAGCTGTGCCACCAGCCCCGCGACGAACTCGAGGGGCTCCTCCTCGACGTCGAACGGACCGTTGCCGCCGACGACGGGCGGCCGCCGGACCCGGACAGCCACCCCCCCGCCGACGCCGAGTCTGCGCCGGACCCGGATCGCCCCGTCGACTCCGACACCACAGCGGGCGACGAACGGTCCGCCGACGCGCCCGCCGACGCCGATCGGACGTTTCTGGCCGAGTACTTCCGGGCCGTCGAGGAGCGGTACGGCCCCACCGAGGAGCCCGGCCACGAGTCCTGAGGCGGACGGATCTGCCGCGATCCCGACCTGCACACTCCGCTACTCGCCGATCACGACCGCCTCGCGGATCTCTAGGGCGGTCTCGAACTCCTCGCGTCTGTCCGTCTTCGTGCCGATCCGCCTGAGCTGTTGGGCGTGGGCCCGCCTGACGGCGTCGACCTCCCGCTCCGGCAACCCCACCTCCGCGCCGACCTCCGTCCAATGGCCCTCCGGAACCAACAGGACCCGCCGGTCGCCGTCGACGACCGCCGACTCGTAGCTCCGACGGTACGTCTCCGCACGTGCCCGGAGAAACGCCTGCACCGCCCGGAGTAGCGGCTCGATTCGCTCGGGGCCGACGCTCGCGGTTGCGCCGGTGTAGAGCAGCACGTCGCCGTCGAGCGGGAGCGGCGGCTCGTCGTCGCCGTCCGCCGGGGTTGGTCCCCGTCCCGACGGGAGGCGGCTCCACCGGTCCCGGTGTGAGTCGTCGCTGTCGCGGCCGTTCGGGGGCGTCTCACCCACCCGCGCGCATCGCCTTCTGAGAGAACTTCTCGATGAGGCTCCCGAGCGTCTCGCTGTCCCCCTCGAAGACGACTGTCACCTCCGTTAGCTCGAGCGTCGGGCCGATCGAGACCTTCCGAGCCGAGAGCGACGCGGTCCAGTCGTCGGCCTCGACGCGGTCGTCGGCGACGGCCTCGCCGCCGAGCTTCACCAGGTATTCTCGCGCGAGCCGGAGCGAGATCCCGCGGTAGGACTTCTCCTGTCGGACCTGGGCGTCGGTCACACGTCCGCTCCCGCGATGCCGCCCGCGACGGGCGGGAAGATGCTCAGCGTGTCGTCGGGGTCGACCGGGGTGTCGATGCCCTGCTCGTGCGTGACGTCGCGGCCGTTCAACAGGACGTTCACCTGGGGTTGGACCGCGCCGTCATCGAGGATCTCTCCGGTCAACCCCTCGAACTCGGATTCGAGCGCGACGAGGACCGCACCGACGGTGGTGGCATCGTACTCCCGGCTGATGGTCTTCGTCCCCACCGCCTCGCGGAAGGTGGCAAAGAACCGCAGTTCGAGTGCCATACCCGGTAGTCAGTGCCGCCGGACAAAAAGATGCGCGTCCGTACTGCGTTGCGGCCGCACGATCGGCTCACTCCTTGCCGAACCGGATGCCGTCCTCCACCAGCCGGTAGTTGCGCTCGCGGTCGATCTGTGCGGCGAGCCACTCGTGATCGTAGAGTTGGGCGATCAGTTCGGCGTAGAGGTTCCGCCACGCGATGGCGTAGATTGGCGACTGCCCCCACGCCCGGAGTTCGGGGACGAACTCGTCGTAGGTCTCCATACGCTCTTCTAAGTGCTCGACGGCGTCGACCGCGTAGCCCGCCGCGTCCGACTCCGAGTCGGCAGAGGCGATGGCGTCGTTCAGGCTGCCTTCCAGCCCCGCGACCGCCTTTTTCATGTCCGCGGCGGCGCTGTCGCCGTCCTCCGGCAGGGAGTCGAGCACGCCGCGCGGGACGCCCAGGGAGATCTCGCGGCCGACCTGTGTGGTGTCGTCGTCTGTCATATCTCCGATGAGGGCTGCCGGGGTGAAAAAGTCGCGGTCGATACGGATACTTTTCAGTTATGTGAGTCTGCATACCGACGGCGACCGAGTAGATTTCGGAAGCCCCTGCGCTCTCGACTCGAGGCGCTCGCTGCGGTCCTTGCGTCGCCCGTCTTCGTCGAGAGCGCAGCCCCTTCTAGTCCCGATGGACGCTCCGCGTCCGCCGATGTCCCGCTCGTTCCACCCGCGGGACTCCCGCCCATCGGTGGAGGCCAATCCAGCTATCGCGTACCCGAACGTGACTGTCGTCGTCGCCCGCAGACCCATACGGCGTCGACTACTGGCTACTCCGGCACCGACCCCACGAACTCCCGGTGGGCCGCCAGCGTGTCGGGATCGAGATCCGCAACGAGGTCGTCCTCGCGGCGGTCGAGTGTGGCGTGGACGCCGCCATCGGGCCGGATCACCATCGATCGGCCGGCGTACGCGACGGCGTCGGTCGCGGAAGCGTCGTCGGTCGGCTCGCGGCGCCCAGTCCGCCCCGCGCCAACGACCCACCGGACGCCGTCGAGTGCGCGGGCCCGCAGCAGGAGCCGCCAGTTCTCGCTGTACGCCGCGGGCCACGCGCCGCCGACGAACAGCGCGTCGCTCCCTCGATCCACCAGTTCGGCGCTGTCGCCCACGAAGTTGAGGTCGTAGCACGTGAGGATCCCGGCGGTCCCCGCGGGGGTCTCGACGGTCACCAGGTCGTCGCCGGCGGTCAGGACCTCGGCCTCGCGGCCCCACAGGTGGCGCTTCCGGTAGCGGGCGGCGTCGCCGTCGGGGGCGAGATACGCGGTGGTGTTGTACAGGTCGTCGCCGTCGACCTCGACGAATCCGACGACGAGGGCTGTGGCTCGGGCGGCCGCGAGGTCCCGGAGGCGGCCGATCTCGTCGCCGTCGATTCGGAGCGCAACCTCGGCAGCGCGGTCGTCGGGCACGAATCCCGTGAGCGCGTACTCGGGGAAGACCGCGACGTCGACCGCATCGGGGAGGCCGCGGACG
>Ga0102935_1000122_pt1 | contig 25809 bp, 27 predicted proteins | sample SalPonR2_A_D2_MG_FD_78508 | JGI IMG/M metagenome (GOLD analysis project Ga0102935, IMG submission 78508) | Salt pond soil microbial communities from South San Francisco under conditions of wetland restoration - Salt Pond MetaG R2_A_D2_MG | ecosystem: Environmental > Aquatic > Marine > Intertidal... | reverse complement strand
GCCGCCGCGTGACAGCGTGTAGGCGCCGCCCATCATGAAGAGCGTGCCGTACATGATGAACGACACGTCGAGCGCCCAGGCGGTCGGGTTGTTCAGCACGTAACGGACGAAAACCTCATACCCGGTGCCCAGCGCCATCAGGAGGATCAGCCAGGCGAAGGCCTTGCCGAACCAGGCGGAGAGGGCATCGGCGAAACGGATGTAGCCGATCATGGGAGCCCCTTGCTGCAAGAAATCCCGGCGGCAGCACCGCCGGGATCGTCGTCATTCGGGTTCTGGTGGATCAGAGCGCGAGCTTGCCCGGGAAGAAGTGCTCGTAGGCGAGGGCGTAGTCCGGCGCGTTCATCAGCTCATAGAACGCGACCTGCTCGGCCCATGCACGCTGGCTGTCGACGATCTTCTTGAACATCGGATCCTCCTCGAGTTCGGGGAGGATCGAAGACCACGCGTCGATCTGGCCCTGGAGGATGTCCTGCGGGGTCCGGTGAACGGTGACGCCCGCCTCTTCCTGAAGCCACTGCAGGTCGGACGAGTAGCGGCGCATGGCCTTGTTGGTGTTGGCCGTCGCCGAGGCTTCGACCGCGTATTTCAGGATCGCCTGAAGGTCGGGGTCGAGATCGTCGTAGGTGAACCGGTTGAACAGGAACTCGAACTGTTCGGCGGCCTGGTGGTAGGACGACAGGTAGTAGTTCTTCGCCACGTCGTGCGCGCCGAAATCCCTGTCCGAGGACGGGTTGTTGAACTCGAACGCGTCGATCACGCCACGCTCCATCGCCGGAACGATCTCGCCGCCGGGAAGCTGGGCGACCGACATGCCCATCGACTGCAGCAGGTCCGCAGCGAGGCCGACGGTGCGATACTTGAAGCCCTGAATGTCGTCGACGCTGTTGACCGGCTCCTTGAACCAGCCGAACGGCTGGGCGAACATCGGGAACCCGAGAAAGCCGACGACGTCCAGGCCGAGCTCGTCCTGGGTCAGTTCGCGGTAGAGTTCCTGGCCACCGCCTTCGTAGAACCAGCCGAGCATCGCGCCCGACGAGGCACCGAAGACCGGACCGGTACCGAAGAGCGAGGCCGCCTTCGACTTGCCGTACCAGTAGGCCGAGACCGAATGGGCGGCGTCGAGCACGCCGTCGTTCACCGCGTCCATGACCTGGAACGCCGAGACGACCGCGCCCGCGGGCAGAACCTCGACCTGAAGGCGGCCGGCGGACATCTCGTTCACGCGGTCCGCGTAATCCTGTGCGAATTCCTGCCATATGTTCGCAGCGCCCCACGAGGTCTGCATCCGGATGACGATCGGCGACTGTGCCAGTACCGCCGGTGCGGCGAGGGTGGCGCCTGCGGCGGTGCCCCCCGCGAGCGCGGATTTCTTCAGGAACGAGCGACGGCTGACGGATTTCTGATGTGACGACATGTGTTTCCTCCCGTGTCTCACAAGGGCCCTGAAATCAGCGGGCCTGTCCGCGACAGAACTGTAACAGACCGCCGCGTGAATGCTGCCGGAAATACCACGTTCGCGCCGTTTCGCAATCAGCCAATTTCGGAATTTGGTCAGATTTGTGAACCAAAACCGCCGAAAGCCTTCTGTTTGCGCTAGCGGTAGCGTCTCAACGAGAAACGATCTCGAACGGCGTCGCAAACCGGTATTCTTCCAGATTCGACCCCGGTCCGATGCGGTCTACGACGGCGAAGAGGCCCGGGGCGGCGAGGGGGGTCAGCACTCCGTGCCAGGTTCCCCGGTGGTAGTTCACGGCCTGACCGGGGCCGACGATGAACGCCAGTGGCCTGCCGGGCGCTCCTTCATCGTCGGGGGCCACGGTGACGAGGAAGGGCTGCCGGGTCATCGGCACGAAGCACTGGCTGCCGTCGGGGTGCCGCTCCACGAGGTCAAGCCTGTAGGGCAGGGCGCGTGGCACGGCGTCGAACAGGCTGACGCCCGCCCTGCCGTCCCCGAAATCGAGCCGGGCGCGGTCGTGATAGCGCCCGCAGAGACCTTCGTTGATGACCCTGTCCGGCGCTCCGGCGGTATCGAGAAGGTCGCCGAACGGCGCGAAGGCCCCGGCGCTGATCGGCTCGGCGACGATGCGGGTCACGCGAGCCGGTCCATGAGTCTCAGTTCGCCGATGCGCACGACCTGCTCGCAGGCCTCGCGGAATTCGGTCTCTTGATCGTTCGCGAGCCTGCGCTCGAAGGCGGCGAGGATCGATGCCTTGGTATTGTCGCGCACTGCGATGATGAACGGAAAGCCGAATTTCTCGGCATAGGCCGCGTTGAGCCGGGTGAAGGCCGCGCGCTCGTCATCGGTCAGCTCGTCGAGCCCAGCCGAAGCCTGCTCGGCGGTAGAGGCCTCGGTAAGCCGCTTCGCGGCCGCGAGCTTGCCGGCGAGGTCGGGATGGGCGCGGAGGACGCCGAGGCGCCTGTCGTCCGGTGCCGCGCGAAAGGCGCGGGCGAGGGTGCCTGCGAGGCCGCGCGCGCTGTCGTGCGCGGGACCGAGTTCGAGCCGGTGGGCGGCTTCCGCAACCCAGGGGGAATTCTCGTAGACGTCACCGAAGGCCGCGACGAAAGCTTCGCGATCCATTTCCGAGGGGCGCGCGTCGGTGGCGGGCTGGTGATTGTCGCGCCAGTACGCCGCGATCTCCCCGCGGGTGGCGAACCAGACGTCGCCCTTGGCTCGCGCGTGGGCGAGAAAGCGTTTGAGGCCCGCCATCCGGCCCGGTTTGCCCGCGAGCCGGCAATGCAGGCCGAGAGACATGATCTTGGGGTGCCCCGCCGCGCCATCTTCATGAAGCACGTCGAATAAATCCCTAAGATATATGAAATAATCCTCACCGTTGGAGAAGCCCTGTGCGCCAATGAACCGCGAATCGTTTGCGTCGAGCGTGTAGGGAACCACCAATTGCGCGCGCCCGGCGTGCCGGTGCCAGTAGGGCAGTTCGTCGGCATAGCTGTCGGCCACCCAGTCGAACCCGCCATTTTCCGTGGCGAGGTTCACCGTGTTCATGGAGGCCCGGCCGGTGTACCAGCCCCGGGGCCGCTCACCCGTGATCTCGCGGTGCAGCCGGATCGCTTCATCCATATGGGCGCGTTCCTCCGCTTCCGGGAAGTCCTTGTATTCGATCCATCTGAGCCCGTGGGAGGCGATCTCCCACCGTGCGTCCTGCATCGCGCGCACCTGCTCGGGGCCGCGCGCCATCGCCGAGGTCACGCCGAAGACGGTGACGGGCACGCGCGCGCCGGTCAGCAGCCGGTGGAGCCGCCAGAACCCCGTTCGCGCGCCGTAGTCGTACATCGTCTCCATGTTCCAGTGGCGCTGGTCGGGCCAGTTCTGCGCGCCGACGATGTCTGACAGGAAAGCCTCGGACTGCCGGTCGCCATGCTCGAGGGAATACTCCCCGCCTTCCTCGTAATTCAGCACGATCTGCACGGCGATCTTCGCGCCGCCGGGCCATTCGGTGAGCGGTGAACGGGGCCCGTACCCCAGAAGGTCGCGGGAATAGCGTTTCACAGGATCAGTCTCCGTGTACGGCGAATGCCTCGATCGACGCGCCCTGGGGCGGGACGAGCCGGAACTTCTCGCGGACGCCGCGCTGATCGAGTTCGCGGGTGACGATCATCAGCGTGTTGACCGGCTGGCCTTCGCAGAACGCGCTCATCTGGTCGATCTCGTTTCGGGCCACGGGCCGCGCCGCCTCGAGGTCCGGGGCGCCGTAACTCGCCACGAAATGAGCGGCGAGGCGCTCGGTCAGCGTCGCCATCTCGCCTTCGGTGATGTCGGCCACGGCGACGACCGAGGCGCGACCGAAACTGTCGAGGCCGAGCCAGGAATTCTCGAAGGCGATCCTCGCAACGCCCTCGAGGTCCTCCTCTGTCCAGTTCGCGAATTCGAACGTGCCGGGAATGGCCCATTCGCCGGGGTCCGCGCAGGGGTCGAACACATTCGCGTCGCTCTCGTCGAGGCGGATGACGCGCGCAAAGAGCATCAGCGCATCCCCAGAAGCGCCGTGAGCGGGATCGTCCGCGTCTCGGCGCCGCTGCGCAGCAGCATGCCGCCGCGCGCGTCGAGGCCGACGAAGGTGCCGGCCTCGGGATAGGTGACATCTTCTCCGACATGGTCGCACTTGCCGTGCCAATCGGCACGCAGCGGTGCGAGGCCGTCCTCCACGAAGCGGTGGATCCAGACGAGCATGTGCCGCGACCAGCTTTCGATGAGGGCCGGCGCGGTGATGTCGATACAACCTTCCTCGTGAAGCGCGGTTTCGCCGGGCCGCTTTCCGGGGTCGCCGGGCAAGGGCGCGATGGAGAGATCGAGGCCGACGACGAGCCAGTCGGGCGTGGCAGCGGGGTCGGACGTCGGGGCCGCGAGCCGCATGTGCCCGGCCCGAGCGCCGTTCACCTTGATCCGGTCGGGCCAGTCGAACTGCACCGCGACCTCTGGCGGGGCCAGCGCGCCGAGGGCGTCCGACAGACCCAGCTCGACGGCGAGGGCCACGCCCACCGCGTCGGCCAGCTCCGTTTCCGGCACCAGCACGACGGCGACGCGGAAGGCGGCGTCGTCCTCGGCGTAATAGACGGTGCCGGCGTCGATCTCGTCCGTCATCGCGGCAGCCACGGCCTTGTCGAACGGGTCGAGCCGCGCCGCGAGCGCAATGCCCGTCAGGAGCGGCGGGAACGTCGGGGTCTCGACGAAGATGGTCGCGGTCGTCATTCAGAACACCGTTTCGAGCAATCGGTCGGCCACAGCCCAGAAGCCTGCGGATTGCGGTCCCTCGGGCTTCACGGCAACGATCGGCGCACCGCCGTCGCCGGCGATGCGGATATCGAGGTCTAGGGGGATCTCGCCGAGGAACGGCACGCCGATCTTTTCGGCCTCCGCGCGCGCTCCGCCGTGGCCGAACGGGTGATGAACCTTGCCGCAACCGTCGCAGACGAAGGCGGCCATGTTCTCGACGACTCCGAGGATCGGAGTGCCCATGCGCTGAAACATGTCGATGCCCTTGCGCGCGTCGATCAGCGCGATGTCCTGGGGCGTGGAAACCACTATGGCGCCGGCGACTTCCGTCTTCTGGCAAAGCGTCATCTGGACGTCGCCCGTGCCGGGGGGAAGATCGACGAGCAGCACGTCGAGGCGGCCCCATTGCACCTGGCCCAGCATCTGCTGGAGCGCGCCCATGAGCATCGGTCCGCGCCAGACGAGGGCCTCGTTCTCGGCGACCATGAGGCCGAGCGACATCACCGTGACGCCGTGGTTCCTCAGCGGGAGGATGACGTTGCCGCCGGGCGAGGACGGCCGGCCCGAGACGCCGAGCATGCGCGGCTGGGACGGGCCGTAGACATCGGCGTCGAGCAGGCCAACCCGCTTGCCCCGTGCGGCGAGTGCCACGGCGAGGTTTGCCGAGACGGTGGACTTGCCGACGCCGCCCTTGCCCGAGGCCACCGCGATCACCCGGTCGACACCGGGCAGCTTCGACGGCCCCTCGGGCTGGCTCGGCTTCGGTGCGAAGTCCTTCAGCCCGAGATCGGGCGGGGCAGGGGCGCGGGCCGTCTCGCCATGGGCGGCATGCGCCGTCATCACCGCGTTGACGGAGGTCACTCCTTCGAGTGCCGCCACCGCCTTCTCGGCGGCGGCCCGCAAGGGCTCCATCGCGCCGCCGCGGGCGGCATCGACCTCGAGCACGAAGCTCACCCTGCCGTCGGTCACCGAGACCGACTTCACCTGGTCCGCCGAGACGATATCGGTCCCCCGCGACGGGTCGACCACGGTCGCCAGTGCGGACCGCACGCGCTCCGCGTCGAGCGTCGTCATATGTTTATGTCACCTTCGACGGTGTGGGTCAGATCGATCCCGTCGACCGTCAGCACAACTTTCGCCTTCAGCGGACCAGGGGGCAGGGTGCCCGCGTCGCGGGCGCTGCGCACAGCTTCCTCGATTTCCTGCTGCGAGGTCACGCCGACCCTCTTGAGGAACTTTCTCAGCGACATGTTGAAGTCGTCGTCGGTCATTTTCGGCCTCCCTTCCCGGCCCGTTCCTCGGGCGCTTGCGGAATTTCCCGCGCGGGATCATCATGGGCTTTGAAGGGAGGTGCAAGCGTCTTGCGACTGGTTCTTGCCCTTATGGCCGGGCTCTGGGCCGCCGTGGCGTCCGCCGAGGATGCACCCCTGCGTCTTGCGATGCCCGATGCGCTGCGCGAGCTCGGCTTCGACAAGCAGCTTCTTCCGCGGTTCCGGTTCAAGACCCGGATCGATGTCTTGGCCGTCGCGCCCGACGCGCCCGCCGACATGGTCCTCGCCGTCGATGCCGAGGGCGGCCGGCGGGTCTTTTCCGATGCCGGTGGCGCGGTCTGGCGGGTAGCGCCGGCGGGCGGGACACGTGCCGAGGAGGTCGGCGCATTCGTCCAGTGGCTCCGCTCGACGCCCGGCAAGGCAGCGATCGAGAGTTTCGCACCCAAAGGCGAGCCGCTTTTCACCACCAGGGTCGCGGCGCGCGAGGTCGTGGTAGAGGACACCGTCGAGGGCGATACCGCGCTCGGCTCGCGGCTGGCGCTCGTTCATTGCGGCCGCTGCCATGTCGTCGACGAGAGAAACCGCATGGGTGGCATCGGCTCGACCCCGTCATTCGCCGCGCTTCGGGGCCGCTCGCGCTGGAGCGACCTCTTCATGACGTTCTGGACTGCGAACCCGCACCCTTCCTTCACCCAGGTCGAGGGCTATACCGAGCCATTTCCCACTCAACGTCCCGTTCATGTCGCGCCCGTGGAGATCAGCATGGAGGAGGTCGAGGCGATCACGGCCTTCGTCGGCACGATGGCCGCCAAGGATCTCGGCCGGCCCGTCGAGGCCAACTGAGCGTCGACCGACCCGGGCCGGTCGGACAGGGGCCCGACGTCCGCCCCGGCGTCGGGCGCGGGGCGGGAACCGCGCGGCTAGCCGTCCTTCCTTTCGTCGAGGTAGTCCTGCGTCGTGCGCACCTTCGGCCGCTCTCCCATGCGGAATGGCGAGGCATCCTGGTGATACTGCGCGTTCACCCGGCAATCGTCGCACATCTGGATGAGGCGGGCGTTGTCCGACCCCTTGAACATCCAGTGCTTGCCCTCGAGCTTTTCCACGATCTTCTCGATGGTCGAGCGGGTGCCGAACGGCTTGCCGCATTCGATGCACTCGAACGGTTCCTCCTCGTTGAGCACCCGGGGCGCAAGCGCCTCCTTGGCGAGATCGAGGCCCGGCGCGAGGGTGATCGCGTCCTCGGGGCAGGCCGACGCGCAGATTCCGCATTGCAGGCAGGCGGTTTCCTGGAAGTTCACCTGGGGTTTGTCGGGGCTGTCGCCGAGCGCGCCCACCGGGCAGAGCGAGACGCAGGCGAGGCAGAGAGTGCAGGCATCGGCGTCGATGACGATGGCACCGTAAGGCGCCCCCCGCGGCAGGGCGATGTTCGGGGTCTCGCCGCCGGCCAGCGCGGCGGCGGCGATGCGGGTGACCTCCCGGCGTCCGCCAAGGGGCAGGATGGGATCGTGGGCCGCCAACTCGGCGGGCAATGCCGCGAGCGCCTCCGGCAGCAAGTCGGGGTCGGCGACGTCGACGAGATGCAGCCGGCCCGCCGCGCCCGCGCCTGCCGCGATCGCCTCGGCGAGGTCGCGCGCTGCCTCGAGCGCCGCCCGGTCGCTTCGCGGCGAGACGAGAATGCCCGCCGACGCGAAGCCGACGCCGAGGGCCGCGACAAGTTCCGCATGGCCCGCGATCTCGGTGTTGGCGACCTCGACGGGAATGACGTCGGCGGGAAGGCCCGCGCCGAAGCGGGCGAGCAGACGGATCATCTCCGCCCCGTGCTCGGCGTCGTGAAACAGCGCGCGGGGGCTGCCGCCGCCCGCCGTGCGAAAGGCCGAGGCGAGGGTGCGCAGACGCTGGAACAGGAACTCGACGGGAGGGTCGTCGTAGCTCGCGGCCCCCGAAGGACAGACCGCCGCGCAGGCGCCGCAGCCCGCGCAGATGTCGGGGTCGATCGCGACGGTGTCGCCGGCGGGCAGGATCGCGCCTGTCGGGCAGACGTCGAGACATCGCGTGCATCCGGCCTGGCCGGCGCGGGAATGGGCGCAGAGGCTTTCCTCGAACCGCACGTAGAGGGGTTTTTCGAACACGCCCTGGTAGGCGGCGGCCCGGCTGACAGCGCGGGCCACGGCGGCGGGGTCGCCCGGGTCGGCGCGCACGTATCCCTCGCGCTTGTGGTCGGCGGGAAAGAGCGGCGCCCCACCGCGCAGGTCGAGGATGATGTCGCATTCGGAGCGCGCGCCGTCCTTCGGGCGTCCGAACCCCGCCGCCCCGCGCCCGCCCGGCCGGGCCGCGCGGTAGCCGTCCACGGTGACCTCGAAGCCGCCGAGCGCGCCGCGCGCCGACCTGAGGTGCCCCAGGGCGATATCGTAAGCGTCCGTCGGAACGATGTCTCCGGGGTCGTGCGCAAGAAGGAGGGTCGCCGCGAGCCCGGCGTCAGCGAGCGCGGCGGCCGCGTCGATCCCCGTTGCGGCTTCGGCGAGAACGAAGACGGTGCCTTCGGAGGTCACGTCCTTCGTCGGGGTGGCGGGAGCTGCGAGCCGCGCCTCGGCGAGAAGGGCGGCCTGTTTCGCGCTGGCCGTGCCGCCCGCCGTCCAGCCCGCCCGGTCGCGGATGTCCGCGGTAAGCAGGGTGCCGGCCGCATCGATCTCTTCGCAGAGGTCTTCGAACAGCCCGGCCATCTGACCGCAGGCGACGAGCGTGGTGCCCTCTTCGCGCAAGGCGGCCGCGGCCCTGTCGACCTCGTCGGTGCAGAGCCGCTCGGCGCGGATGACCTTCACCGCCCCCGTGGCCGCCGCTGCGGTCGCCTCGTCGATCGTCTGGCTGCCTTCGCAGGTGCACAGCAAGAGTCTGTCGATCTGTCGCATGGTGCTCCTCCCCATGGGCGCGGCGCTCATATTGGTCAGATGTTTTGACAAGTGCAATCACCCGAGCCTAGGCTTTCGTCCGAACCGGGGAGGCAGGATGAGTGTGAGGGAGAAGGAAGTTTCGATCCCGCTCGGCGTCGTCGTGCGCCGGACGCCGGGGGTCACTCGGTGGGCGCGGCACGCCTGGAAGCCGGTAGCGGTGCTGCCCGGTGCGCCGCCCGCCGACTGGCGGCTGATGCGCGAGGACGGCGAGGCGCGCGAGTACCATGCCGCGACCATGCCCCTCTCGCTCCATCGCACCGAAGTCGAGGCCTACAAGGTGTCGCTGACCATGGACCCTCCGGCGGTATTCGTGGTGCTGCGCGCCGCCGACACGGCGGACGCGGCCCACGACGTCTACATCCACGCCGTCACCGCCTCGGCCTACGAGGCGCAGGATTATCTCGATTCCGGCGAGGAGATCGTCGAGGCGGTGCCGATGCCCGAGGGGCTCGTCGCATGGGTGCGCGACTTCGTCGACGGCCACTACGAGGAGACGCCCTTCGTCAAGCGCAAGCGGGACCGCAAGCGCGTCGATCTTTCCGAAGACGGCGTCGGCGATGCGCGGATCCGCCAGGCGTCGGATGTCTACCGCGCGCCGGCCGGCACGAAATCGAAGGCAAGGCATTGACCGGGGACGACGACACCATCTTCGGGCGCTGGTCACGGCGCAAGCGCGCCGTCGCGGAAGATGATCGCTCGCCCGAACCTCCGGCGCCCCCGGCGCGCGAAGAGGCGCCGGCGCCCGAAGGGGACGTCGCCGAGACCGAGGCGGAAGCGCTCGCGCGGCTCGGGCTGCCCGATCCCGACAGTCTCGTCGAGGGAGACGATTTTTCCGGTTTCATGAAGGCCGGGGTGCCAGAGGTTCTCCGCCGCAGGGCGCTGCGCAGGCTCTGGGGGACGAACCCGGTGCTGGCCAATGTCGACGGGCTTGTCGATTACGGCGAGAACTACGCGGCCGCCGAACTCTCCCCCGCCATCGTGGCGACCGCCTACAAGGTCGGGCGCGGCTTCGTGAAGGCCGTGGCCGACCCTGCCGAAGAGGAGGCTGGCGATACCGTCGCCGGCTCCGTAAGCGGGGATGTTTCCGCGCCTGAAGGGCCGCAAGGAGCTGCGATAGACCCCGACGAGACCCCGGCAATGGTCGGGGCGGAGACGAAGGCAGAGGGGGCTTTCCTGCACCCCGGGCCGGTTCCGGCCGGCGCGGCGACACGGGAAACCCTTGCCGTGGAAGATGAAACCGGGTTCCGCCCGAGCCGCATGCGATTCCGGACCGATACCTGAGTGATTTCATAAGGCATTGATCGGCAAGTCTTTTCCGCACGCCCGATTGGAAAAATGAGTTGCCCGGGCGGCTATCCTCCGGCTATTCTGGAGTGAATACCAATGTATGCCGGGGAGCGCGGAGTGTCGCAAGGGACGGCAAGAGAGCAGGGGGAGGCGAGGCTGACCGAGGAGGAGGCTCTCAGGGCCGATATGTACGGGTTGCTGGCCACGCTGCTGGCGCGGCCGCCCGGCCAGGACATTCTCGACGCCGCCGCAGCGCTCGAGGGCGACGCATCCGACCTCGGCCGTGGCATCACCGCTCTCGGCAAGCTTGCACGCACCGCGACGCCGGCATCGGCGGAACGCGAGTACAACGCGCTCTTCATCGGTCTCGGCCGCGGCGAGCTTCTGCCTTACGCGAGCTACTATCTTACCGGGTTTCTCAACGAAAAGCCGCTCGCCGTCCTGCGCCAGCACATGGCCCAGCTTGGCATCGAGCGCAGCGCGGACGTCAAGGAGCCCGAGGACCACATCGCCACGCTTTGCGAGATGATGGCTGGCCTCATCCGCGGCGACTTCGGCGAGGCGCTGTCGGTCGACGATCAGCACGCCTTTTTCAACACGCACATCGCCACCTGGGCCGGTCACTTCTTCGGAGACCTCGAAGGGGCGAAGGGCTCGGTCCTTTACGCACCGGTCGGAAAGGTCGGCCGGGCGTTCATGGAGATCGAAATCGAGGCCTTCAGGATGGATGCCTGAAGGCAGCAACCGGCCGGGCCCGGACGGGGTCACGGTCACCTCAGGGAGGAGGGAAGAACATGTCCCAGAAGAAATCCGGCTCGAACCGCCGGGACTTTCTGAAACTGGCGGGAACGTCCGCGCCGGTCGCCGTGGCCGCGATGGCCGTCGGCGGCGAGGCGGAAGCGTCCGAAGCCCACGAAAAGGGCGGTCTGCCGAAGACCGAGCACGTCAGGAAGTACCTGGCCTCGGCCCGCTTCTGACAGCAAAGACCGGCGCGGATTGCGCGGGGGACGGTTGCGTGACGCCCAGACCCCGCCCGGACCGGAGATATCCCACTGAACGGGTCGAAACAGGCCCTTAGGAAGGAAACGAAATGCTTAGGAAAAAGACCGGAGGGATTGCGAGAGGCTCCCGGACGTCCAGTATCCTCGACAAGGTGAGCCAGACCAAGGTCGACCGCCGCAGCTTCCTGCGCACGTCGGGCCTTGCGGTCGGCGGGCTCGCCGCGTTCTCGGCCGCGGGCCGGGTGACGCCCGCTTCGGCGCAGGCAGCGCCCCGTGCTCCCGAAATCCGCAAATCCGTCTGCACCCACTGCTCGGTGGGCTGCACGGTTCTGGCCGAAGTCGACAACGGTGTCTGGACCGGACAGGAGCCGGCCTGGGACAGCCCGTTCAACCTCGGCGCCCATTGCGCCAAGGGCGCGGCCGTTCGCGAGCACGCCCATGGCGAGCGTCGCCTGAAGTACCCGATGAAGCTCGAGGGCGGCGAGTGGAAGCGCGTCTCCTGGGACGAGGCGATCAACGAGATTGGCGACAAGATGCTTCAGATCCGCGAGGAGGCCGGCCCCGACTCGGTCTACTGGCTCGGCTCCGCGAAGCACAACAACGAGCAGGCCTATCTCTTCCGCAAGTTCGCCGCCTACTGGGGGACGAACAACGTCGACCACCAGGCGCGGATCTGCCACTCGACGACGGTTGCGGGGGTTGCGAACACATGGGGCTACGGCGCCATGACCAATTCCTACAACGATATCCACAATTCGCGGGCGATCTTCATCATCGGCGGCAACCCCGCCGAGGCGCACCCGGTCTCGCTCCTGCACGTGCTGCGCGCCAAGGAGCAGAACAACGCGCCGCTCATCGTCTGCGACCCGCGCTTCACGCGCACCGCGGCCCATGCCGACGAATACGTCCGCTTCCGCCCCGGCACCGACATTCCGCTCGTCTGGGGCATTCTCTGGCACATCTTCGAGAACGGGTGGGAGGACAAGGAATTCATCCGCACCCGCGTCTGGGGGATGGACCAGATCAAGGAAGAGGTCGCGCGGTGGACGCCCGAGGAAGTCGAGCGGGTGACCGGCACGCCGGGCAGCCAGCTCGAGCGCGTCGCGCGGACCATGGCGAACAACCGGCCCGGCACCGTGATCTGGTGCATGGGCGGCACCCAGCACACCAACGGCAACAACAACACGCGGGCCTACTGCGTGCTGCAGCTCGCCCTCGGCAACATGGGCACGTCGGGGGGTGGCACCAACATCTTCCGCGGCCATGACAACGTGCAGGGCGCCACCGACCTCGGCGTGCTGTCCCACACCCTGCCGGGCTATTACGGCCTCGCGGCCGGGTCCTGGGCGCACTGGGCCCGTGTCTGGGAAGAGGATCTCGACTGGCTGAAGGGCCAGTTCGCGAGCGTGACCGGTGCCGACGGCAAGGCCAAGAACCTCATGAACGAGACCGGCATTCCGGTGTCGCGCTGGATCGACGGTGTCCTCGAAGACAAGGACAACATCGACCAGCCCGACAACGTGAAGGCCATGGTGCTCTGGGGGCACGCGCCGAACTCTCAGACCCGCATGGTCGAGATGAAGGACGCGATGGAGAAACTCGACATGCTCGTCGTGGTGGACCCGTTCCCCACGGTGTCGGCCATTCTCCACGATCGTCAGGACGGGGTCTACCTCCTGCCGGCCTCGACGCAGTTCGAGACCAGCGGTTCGGTGACGGCCTCGAACCGGTCGCTCCAGTGGCGCGAGAAGGTCATCGACCCGCTTTTCGAGAGCCTTCCCGACCACATCATCATGGCGAAATTCGCCAGGAAGTTCGGCTTCGAGGACCGGCTGTTCCGCAACATCTCGATGGACGGCGAGGACGAGCCGAACATCGAGGACATCACCCGCGAGTTCAATCGCGGCATGTGGACGGTCGGCTACACCGGCCAGAGCCCGGAGCGGATCAAGCTTCACATGGCCAATCAGCACACGTTCGACCGTACGACGCTGCAGGCCATCGGCGGCCCTGCGGACGGCGATTACTACGGCATGCCCTGGCCGTGCTGGGGAACGCCGGAGATGAACCATCCCGGAACGCCGAACCTCTACGACATGTCGAAGCCGGTCTCGAAGGGGGGCCTCACCTTCCGGGCGCGCTTCGGCGTCGAGCGGGACGGTGACAACCTGCTGGCGGAAGGCGTCTACTCGGCGGGTTCGGAGATCCAGGACGGATACCCCGAGTTCACCATGCAGATGCTGACGGATCTCGGCTGGGACGGCGACCTCACCGAGGACGAGCGCGCGGCGATCGACGCCGTTGCGGGACCGAACACAAACTGGAAGACCGACCTCTCGGGCGGGATCCAGCGGGTGGCCATCGCCCACGAATGCGCGCCCTTCGGGAACGCGAAGGCCCGTGCGGTGGTCTGGACCTTCCCCGACCCCGTGCCGATCCACCGCGAGCCGCTCTACACGAGCCGCTACGATCTCGTCGCGGACTACCCGACCTACGAGGACCGGAAGTTCTACCGTCTGCCGACGCTCTACGCGTCGATCCAGAAGAACGACTTCTCGAAGGACTTCCCGATCATCCTCACCTCCGGCCGGCTGGTCGAATACGAGGGCGGCGGGGACGAGACACGGTCCAACCCCTGGCTCGCCGAGCTCCAGCAGGACATGTTCGTCGAGATCAACCCGAGGGACGCCAACAACCTCGGCCTGCGCGACGGAAGCCAGGTCTGGGTCGAGGGCCCCGAGGGCGGCAAGGTCAAGGTCATGGCCATGCTGACCGAACGGGTGGGCGAGGGCGTCGCCTTCATGCCCTTCCACTTCGGCGGACATTTCCAGGGCGAAGACCGCCGGTCGAAATACCCGGAAGGGGCGGACCCCTATGTTCTGGGTGAAAGCACCAACACCGCGCAGACATATGGCTACGACTCCGTCACGCAGATGCAGGAGACCAAGGCCACGCTCTGCAAGATCTACGCGGCTTAAGGGAGGAATATGAGAAATGGCACGAGCTAAGTTTCTCGTCGACGCGGAACGCTGCATCGAATGCAACGCCTGCGTCACCGCGTGCAAGAACGAGCACGAGGTGCCCTGGGGAATAAACCGCCGGAGGGTGGTCACGATCCAGGATGGCAAACCGGGTGAGCGGTCGATCTCGGTGGCCTGCATGCATTGTTCCGACGCGCCCTGCATGGCCGTCTGTCCGGTGGATTGCTTCTACCAGACCGACTTCGGAGTGGTCCTGCATTCGAAGGACCTCTGCATCGGCTGTGGCTACTGCTTCTACGCGTGCCCCTTCGGCGCGCCGCAGTTCCCGCAGGCGGGCAACTTCGGCTCCCGTGGCAAGATGGACAAATGCACGTTCTGCAATGGCGGGCCTGAGGAAGACACCAGCCAGGTGGAGTTCCAGAAGTACGGCCGCAACCGGATCGCGGAAGGCAAGCTGCCGATCTGCGCGGAAATGTGCGCCACCAAGGCGCTGCTCGCCGGGGACGGGGACGATGTCTCCGACATCTACCGCGAGCGGGTCGTGGCGCGCGGCTTCGGTTCGGGCGCATGGGGCTGGGGCACCGCCTACGACCAGAAAGGCGGCTGACGCCTGACAGGGCGGGAGCGGTCCGCGATCGCTCCCGGAACTTCCGCGACGCCGCGTCCGGGACCCATGTGGCCGGGGCGCGGCTTGCGGGTATGACAACCATCGGGACGGGGAACCATGGCGAAGGGCTCGACAGGCTTCGGCGGCTTCATTCTACTATTCGTTCTGCTTCTGGCGGCTGCCGGAATCGGCAGTCTGCGCGGCGGGCCGGACATTGTGGCGGATGCTCCCGACCGCACCGCGACCGGCGGGGCGCCGACGCTCGAGGATATCCTGGCGCGCCAGCAGGGTCTCCCGGTGGACAACGACTTCCGCCAATCGGCCTCGGGCGATGCGGGCCTCGCTCCGGGGCTCGATGACCCTCTCGGCACCCTCGGGGGGGCCTCCGACCCCGAACTCTGGCGTGCGCTGCGGTTCGGGTCCGCGGACGTGACCGCCTCCGCGAGCTTCCCCGGCGCGAACCTCCTTGTGCAGGATTCCGGCATGACCTGGCTCGAGTTCCGAAACGGGCCGCTCAAGCAGTGGGGCGGCTATGGCCTTCTCGCGACGATCGGTCTGCTCGTGCTCTTCTATCTTTTCCGTGGCCGGATCAGGATCGACGGGGAGCGCACCGGCGTGACCATCGAGCGGTTCAACGGGGTCGAGCGCTTCGCGCACTGGCTTCTGGCAGGGTCGTTCATCCTCCTCGGCATCACCGGTCTCGTCTCGCTCTTCGGTCGCATCGGGCTCATCCCGCTCATCGGTCACGAGGCTTACGCCCCGATCGCGCTGGCCTCGAAATGGGTTCACAACAACGTCTCCTGGGCCTTCATGATCGCCATACTCATGGTGTTCGTGCTGTGGGTGGCCCACAACATCCCGAACCGGCACGACCTCAGGTGGCTCGCCCAGGCGGGCGGCTTGTTCTCGAAGGGCGTCCATCCGCCCGCCCGGAAGTTCAACGCGGGTCAGAAGTTCATCTTCTGGGGCGTGATCGTGCTCGGCGGGTCGATCTCGGCCTCGGGGCTGGCCCTTCTCTTCCCCTTCGAACTCAACATGTTCGCGGCCACCTTCCAGAAGATCAACGCGACCGGACTGCCCGTGCTGCTCGGCTTCGACCCTCTGCCCGAGGTGCTGACGCCGCATGCCGAAATGCAACTTGCCCAAGCCTGGCATGCCATCGTCAGCTTCGTCATGATAGCCGTGATCATCGCACACATCTACATCGGTTCGGTGGGGATGGAAGGCGCCTACGATGCCATGGGCTCGGGGCAGGTCGACCTGCAATGGGCGAAGGAGCACCACGGCCTCTGGGTGAAGGAGCTCGAGGCGAAGGGCGAGGCGCATCTGCACGATGACCGGACGGCACCGGCCGAGTAGCGTGCCGATGGCTCGCCGGTTTTCCGTTCTCGTGGCACTCGCCGCAACCGTCGCGGAACCAGTGCTCGCCGAGGGCGCGGGGTTCGAGGCGCTTCGGGGCCATGGCGGTCCGGTCATGGGAGCCGATGTCGTGCCCGACGGATCGGCAGCCCTGACGGCCAGCTTCGACAATTCGGTGGGGTTCTGGGAACTCGACACGGGCGAGGTCCGCTGGCTCGAAGGGCATGCCGCGGCGGTGAAAGCCGTGGCCTACGTTCCGGGTGGGCGGGCCGTTTCGGGTGGCGACGATTTCACCCTGAGACTCTGGGACATTCGCACCGGCGAAAGCCGCCGCCTCGAGGGTCATACCGCGCAGGTGAAAGCCGTGGCCGTTTCCGCCGAGGCCGGGCTCATTGCCAGCGCGTCCTGGGACCGCACCATCGGGCTCTGGAACGCGGAAACCGGGGCGCTCCTGGCGCGCCTCGAAGGCCATGACGGGCCCGTGAACGACGTGGCCTTCGCCGGGGGCGGGACGACGCTCTACTCTGCCTCCGCCGACGGAACGATCCGGCTATGGGACGTCGAGACCCGCGCCGAACGCCGCACGGTCGTCCGCCACGGCTTCGGGACCACCGAACTCCTCGTCGACGACGCTGCCGGCTGGCTTGCCTATGGCGCCACCGACGGCGGCACCCGGGTGGTCGATCTCGCCACCGGCGCTGTGCTCGCCGACCTCACACTCGAGCGCCGCCCGATCCTCGCCATGGCCGCGGCACCCGGTGGCGGCGAGTTCGCGGTCGGTGACGGCGAAGGCTTCGTGATGGTGGTTCGCACCGGTGACTGGCGCATCGTCCACGATTACCGCGCCACGGCGAAGGGCCCGGTCTGGGCGCTGGCCTATTCCGCCGACGGCGCGCGGCTTCTCATGGGCGGGATCGAGGACACCGCCTACTTCTGGCCGGTGGGCGCGTCGGAGATCGGCCCCGTGATGACCGCCACCGACCGCGCCTTCCTGCGTCCGCCCGGCGAGATGTCGAACGGCGAGCGGCAGTTTCAGCGCAAATGCTCGATCTGCCACAGCCTCGAGCCCGATGGCGCCCGCAAGGCGGGCCCGACGCTTCATGGCGTCTTCGGCCGCCGCGCCGGCGCGCTTTCCGGCTACACCTATTCCGACACGCTCGACGGCTCGGAGATCGTCTGGGACGAGGGCACGATCGACAGGCTTTTCGATCTCGGCCCTGACCACTACATTCCCGGCTCGAAGATGCCAATGCAGCGGATCGTGAAGCCCGAAGACCGGCGCGACCTCATCGACTGGCTGAAGCAGAACACATGAACGGGAGGGACCCCATGCGTCCGATGTTGCTGGCATTTCTCGCAATCGCGCTCATCACGGTCGGGGCCTGGTACGGGCTGAACCAGACCGGCTTCTCCTCGTCTGAAAGACTCTCGGGCAACGCTGTCCGGCTGGACTGATGCGCGTCGTCTCCGAACGCCCGGGCCGTGCTGCCGTTCGGCGTGCGGCCACGGCAGGTCGCACCTGCCACGTTAACGATTTGGGCAGAGTCGTGAGCCGCTGCCCAGATTGTTCCGGCTCGGGGACGACTCGCCTACCAACGCCGCTGCCGATCACAAAAACCGACGACCGAACACACTGTTGCGGGTCTGGAAACCGGCGCATCATGGCGGCGCGAACACATTCGGCCCTCCACGCTGACCCTGTCTTCGTCCGCCGTGGCGGAACGATCGCTTAAATTTTTAAGTGAATTTCCGGCGCTTTTGCCCAGCGGACGCCGGTATTGTCCACCTGCGGGACGTTCCGCCAGGAGCGGGGTCGCTTCATTTAAGCCACCTTTGCACGATGTCGTCACGTTCGCACGAAAGCGGCCCAACTATTGCCGCCGGGGCTTGGGAAAACAGGGGTGTCGAAGCGAACGGCCCCCACTCGAACCGGTCGTTTTGAGTTAAGAGTTCGAAGAGATCCGGGCGGTTCCGGTGACCTTCAGTGTCCCAGGCGTGCCGGGTGGAGTGGATTTCCCGGCACGTCTTCTGTATCCCTAACACAGCGGGTCGCTGCGTGTTCGAGTAAACGGTGAAGGAGTATGACGATGGATATCGATGGCATTCTCAGGGAAGTCGGCACGCCGGATCCGGCGCCGAGGGCGCCGGCGAAGCGCATCCGGCGGGTGCCCGGCGTCAAGCCGCGCGACTGGATGCTGCCGGGATTCGGTCCCCTCACCCGCATCACCACGGCGATGGGAGAGGTTCCGGCCCAGGCGCTGCGCGAACGCGATCTCGTGCGCACCCGGAACGGCGATTTCAAGCGCATCCAGTGGCTCGACCGGATCGTTCTCGACGAGGAGTTCATCTCCCTGCATCCCGATGCGCTTCCGATCCACATCAAGGCGAACGCTCTCGGTCGCGGCATTCCGAGCCACGACGTCTATCTGGCACCGCGGCAACGGATAGACTGGCGTGCCTCCAAGCTTACCGGCGCCCATGACGTGGCGCTCGACCTCAAGGGGCGGCACGGGGTGTTTCGAAAGGCAGAGGCCATGTACACCTACACCCTGTTCCATCTCGGTAAGCCCGAGGTGATTCAGGCCAGCAGGATGTTCCTCCGGGTCGAACCCTGATGGAGATCGTACAGCATCAATCCAATCTTCACTTCCCTGGCCGATAGCCTCGTCAGTCTTTGACTGAACGAGGAGGCGGTCGTGATGCGGTGCTTCTGTCCGGGCGCCCGCCCCGGGTCCGGCTCGATGATCCGCGGTGGTTGCCGTGAGTGATGCGGCGTCAAGGCGCCCGGTGCGGGTTCTCATCGTCGACGATTCCCGCACGATCCGGGCGATGATCCGTTCCGTGCTCGATGGTGACGAACGGTTCGAGGTCGTCGGCGAGGCGGGAGACCCCTACGACGCGCGCGATCTGATCAAATCGGTCGCCCCAGATGTTCTGACCCTCGATGTAGAGATGCCGCGGATGAACGGCCTGGTGTTTCTGCGAAATCTCATGCGGCTGCGTCCGATGCCTGTCGTCATGGTCTCGACGCGAACCAGCGAGCAGAGCGAGGAAGCGATCACGGCGCTCTCGCTCGGCGCTGTCGATTGCATCGACTTGAAGCAGGTCCACGGCGCGCCCGATATCCGGTCGAAACTGACCGAAACGCTGCTTGCGGCCGCGAATGCGAGCCTGCGCAAACCTCCTGCCGGGGCCGACGTTCCTGCTGCCGGCGCTGGCAGGGTTTACAACTGGCAGGGGCGCATAGCTGTCATCGGCAGTTCCACCGGCGGTGTCGACGCCCTCGAGCGGCTGTTCTCCATCTTTCCGGCGAACGCTCCGCCCACTTTCGTCGCACAGCACATGCCCGAGAGCTTCCTTGCCAGCTTCGCGCGCCGCCTAGAGGGCAAGATCGCGCCGAGGGTCAGGCTTGCCGAAAGCGGGCTGCGGGCCGAGCAAGGCACCATTTACCTGGCCCCGGGCGGCAGCCGTCACCTCGCGCTCCGGCCGGCAGAGCGACCGATCTGCCGGCTCGTCGAGGATGATGGCGAGCATCTTCACGTGCCCGCGGTGGATGTCCTGTTCCGATCGGCGATACCCATGGCATCCTCGGTCATTGCGGTAATCCTCACGGGGATGGGACGGGACGGGGCGGATGCCCTTCTGGATCTGCGCGCAGCCGGTGCGCGCACGATCGTGCAGGATGCCGAAACGGCTGTGATCGACGGGATGCCCGGGGCTGCTCGTGCCAACGGCGCGGCCGATACGGTCCTTCCGCTCGACCGGATCGGCGAGCGGCTTCTTGAGCTCTGCGGCGGTTTCGAGGGGGCCGCTGCGTGACGCAATCGTTCCGTGCCAACGCGACCTATATCGCCCAGGGCGAACAGGCGGTCGGTCGGACACCCGACGCGATGATCACCACGACGCTGGGCTCCTGTGTGGCGGTCTGCCTCTGGGACCCTGACCATCGTATCGGAGGAATGAACCATATTCTGCTGCCGGACGAGGGAGGCAGCTGGTCTCGGTTGAACAATCTCGGCGGCACCGCGATGGACCGTCTCGTCAACGCCCTGGTGAAGACCGGGGCAGACGGCGGCCGATTGCGAGCGAAGATCTTCGGAGGCGCCTCGATGATCGCCGGTCTTTCGGATATCGGCGAGCGCAACGCGGCGTTCGTGCTCGAATATCTCGATCGGGAAACGATTCCCTGCGACGCGCGGAGCGTCGGTGGTCGCGCGGCCAGGCAGGTGAAGTTCTGGCCGCACGGAGGCCGGGTTCGGCAACGTGTCGTGAGTGATTTCAGAGAGCCTCCGCACATCGTATCCGCTTCAGCAGGCAACGGTGTCGAACTCTTCTGACGCTCATGAGAGTTACCGAGCTACGAAGTGGTGGACGGCACCCGCCCCGGGCGCTGCTTTTTGGTCCATGACGGCAAGGGGATGACGCCAACAGCTCCCGTTCTGTAGCCCGGACACATCGCGATGACCTGACGGGGTTTCGATGCGTCGGAACAGGTCCGCCGCAACCGACCACGTTTTCTCTCTAGAACATTGCGACCGTGCCGACGCCATCGTCATGACTTTCTCCATCGCCATTGCCGGTGAGACGAGCGCGCAGATCAGAAAGGGTGATGGTCAACGCGAGCGCATGACCGTCGATACAGCAATCGGGCGCGCCCGCGACAAGTTGGCCAGTGGCCTTCGTGAGATCATCCAGGGTCTGCGTCAAGAGATCGAGCTGTTGAAGGCGCCTCGTCTCTTCCGCCGTCAGGTAGCCTCCGACCGTCAGCGTGGCGGTCAGGTTCTGGACGTCGTCCGCGATTCTGGCGAGGCTGTCGAGTTCCCGCGACAATTGCCCGAGAAGGTGGGCAAGCGGTAGCGTCTGCTCGCCTGTCGGAGGGACAACGCTCGATCCGGGATGCGCCGCCATCACAGACGGCCGACGATCGCCTCGATCGCGCTCTTCAGTTCGTCCGGCTGGAACGGTTTCTTTATGAAGTTGTTCATGCCGAGGCGCCGGCCGTGGTCTATGATCTCCTTGTCCGCACGGCCGGTGATCAGAAGAAATCCGACCTTCGCGGTTTTCGGAGCCGTCCTCAGCGCATGCAGCAGGTGGAGTCCGCTCATATCGGGCATGTTGTAGTCGGAAATGACCAGGTGGACGGGGTTCGCTTCTATCAGGCGTAGCGCACTCGGCCCGTCCGCGGCCGAAGCGACGCTGCGGACACCCATTGCGTCCAGCGCCTGGTTGATGAGGCCGCGACTGGTCGACATGTCGTCCACCACCATCACGCGAAGCTGATCTCGAAGCGACATCCGTTTTCCCTGCGATTAGGCATTCCGGGTTTGTGCGGGCCCGCGCGGCGGCCGGATGGATGCGGTTGCGGACGCGGTGAAGGTTGTCACACCGCTGGGTCGGAACCCGAGGAGAGAGGGGTTCGGCACCCGTTCGGAATGACCCACAAAAAGCAGACCGTCGTCTACGAGTGCATCGCGGAACCGTGACCAGAGAGCGGCCTGGGTCGCTTCATCGAAGTAGATGACCACGTTGCGGCAGAAGATTGCGTCGAACCTGCCTTTCATCGGCCATTGTCCGAGAAGGTTCAGTTCGCGAAAGCTGATCAGCTTGCGAAGGGCTTGCGACACACCGAACGCTCCACCGGCCGCGGTGTTGAAATAGCGTGCTCTGAGAAGAGATGAAACGCCGGCCATCTGGCGTTCGTCAAAGGTGCCCTTTCGCGCGACATCCAGTATAGTGGGGTCGATATCGGTCGCGAGAATTCGGAGATCGTGGGTTCCCGCCCGGCTGTCGGCTTCCAGGAGCGTCATCGCGATTGAGAAAGGTTCCTGACCGCTTGAGCAGCCGGCAGACCAGATTCGAACCTTCTCGCCGGACCTTGCGCGATCAAGAAGGCCGGGGGCCATGTCCGAGAGTGTGTCGAAATGATGCTTCTCCCGAAAGAATGCGGAGACGTTGGTGGTCAGCACGGAAATCATGTTGCGTCGTTCACTGCCGCCGGTCTCGGATTCAAGCAGGCCGAGATAGGCATGGAAATCCGACATTCCCAGCGCGCGCAGACGACGGGAGATTCGAGATTGCACGAGCGGGTGCTTCGAGGCCGGGATCATCAGGCCGGCCTCGGCATGTGCCAGCTTCGAGATCGCCGCGAAGACATCTTCAGGCATCTCGCCGGTGGGTGCCGCGCCCCCTAAGTGATCGCCCATACTTCTCAAGCGGCTGCCTCGGTGCCCGGAGGCAGCACCGCCTCGAGGTCGAGCACCCGCACCATCCGGTCCTCGATCATGATGAGACCCCGTACAAAGCCGCCGCTTCCGTCGCTGAGCATTTCAGGGGGTGGCTGCAGGGCCTCTGTCGAAATCGACAGGATGTCGGACACGGCATCGACCCTGACGCCGACGGTGCGTTCCGTCAGGTCCAGCACTATGATGACGCTTCGTTCGCCGGGCTCTTCCGCTTCGAGACCGAGCCTGCGGCCGAGATCGACCACCGGAAGAACTGCGCCGCGAAGATTGATGACGCCGTGCACGTAGCAGGGTGCATGAGGCAGGGACGTCGCTCTTGTCCAACCGCGGATCTCGCGCACAGACATGATGTCGACCGAGTATTCATGGGTGCCGATCCGGAACGACAGAAGTTCGACTTCGCTGTTGTGCTTCTGGCTGTCGGGCGCGTGATCCTGAGTCATCATTTCTTGGTCCTCTATCCCGCTTTCCGAAGCGCCGCATCAGGCGCGCTCTGCCCAGAGGCATTCGCGATGAGATCGGACGGATCGAGAATGAGCGCGATCTGGCCATCGCCGAGGATCGTCGCCGCGGCCACCCCGGGCACGTGGCCGTAGCTGTCCTGAAGCCCCTTGATCACGACTTGACGCTGGTCGTCGATCTGGTCGACGACGAGGACCGCACGGGTGCCGTCTTCCTGGGCGAGAAGCAGCGCGATCGAGCCCGCATAGCTTGCTCTCGGACGCCGGTAGCCGAGTTCCGCCCCGAGGTCGAGCAGCGGCACGAAGGCCTCGCGTACGAGCACGACCCGCGTGCGCGGCCCGACAGCGCGAATGTCCTTCTCGCTCAGCGTCAGTGTTTCGGCGATGGTATTGAGAGGCACGACCATGGTCTCCTCCCCGATCCGGACGACCATACCGTCCAGCACAGCGAGGGTGAGCGGCAGGCTGATCGAGAAACTCGTGCCCTTGCCGGGTGTCGACGCAATGGCGATCCGCCCGCCCAGCGAACTGATCGAACTCTTGACAACATCCATTCCGACACCCCGACCCGACAGGTCCGACACTTCCTGAGCTGTGGAGAACCCCGGCAGAAACAGCAGGTTGTCGATCTCCTGGTCGCTGAGCGCCTGTCCGGGGGGAATGAGCCCCTTTTCTTCCGCCAGCGCCTGAACCCGCGCCCGATTGATGCCGCCGCCGTCGTCGGACACCTCGATCACCACCCGACCCGAGCGGTGGCCGGCAGTGAGCCTGACCGTTCCTCGCTCCGGCTTGCCCGCCGCCTCGCGGTCGGTCGGGCTTTCCAGCCCGTGATCCACCGCGTTGCGGATCATGTGCGTCAGCGGGTCCGACAGGCGCTCGATGACTGTCTTGTCGATTTCGGTCGCTTCGCCATCAGTCACGAGGCGGGCGTTCTTCATCACCGCGGTCGATGCTTCGCGGACGATCCGGCCCATGCGCTGGAACAGCGACTTGACCGGTTGGGCGCGAATCATCATCACGCTTTCCTGGATGTTCCTGGTGAGGTGCTGGAGGTCGTCGAGCCCGTTCGAGACCGGGGAATTGGTCGGCAGTCCGGCCTCCGTCACCGACTGGGCCAGCATCGCCTGGTTGATGACGAGTTCGCCGACCAGGTTGACCAGTCGGTCGATCCGCTCGAGGTCGACCCGAACCGTCGGAGATTTCGAGGCCATGCGCGCCGTCGGCGAGGCGGTCGCGGCCGCACTTTCGGCAGGTTTGGGAGGCGGCCCTTCGGCGGCCGGCGGCGCGGTATCTTCGGGATCTGAATCAACCGGAATCTCGCCGGGAGCACACGGGGTTTCCGCAGGTGTGACGGCAGGCACGGAGTCCGCGACAGGCGCCCGTGCAACTGCCTGTGGGACCGGAATGTCATCCGAAATATCCGTGATCTCGAGCTGGCAGAGCCCGTCGACGAACTCGAATATCTCGGCGACCGCCGACCTGTCGACTTGCGCGCGCAGCGTCATGGTCCATGTCAGAAGGGCATCATTCACGCGCAGTTCATCCAGCGCGGGCAGGGTCGAGCCGGCTTCGACACTCGCCGTCAGTTCTCCGAGGTCCGCCAGAAGACGGAACAGAAAGAGCGGTTCGTTCCCCCCCGAATAGAGCTCGGGTTCGGGCGAGAAGACGATCCGGAAGGTCGTCTCGTTCCTTTCGTCGATGGGCGTCCCATGCGACGCGTCACTGTCCGTGGAAGAAACGGCGTCGAGGGCGGGAAGGTCGCCCGGCAACGCAAGGTCCCACATGTCGTCCCCGGCGCCGGCGAGGCCGTCTACTCCGTCGAGGTCGAGAGAGAGTGCGGTCGGCGTGAATTCGATCGTGTCCTCGACCTCATCGCCTTCATCTCCTGTCAGCTTGAGCAGTTCTTCAAGTACCGGTTCGATCGTTGCGGGATCGAGCGCCTCCTCGTCCCGCGCGCTGCGCACAAGGTCTGACAGGATGTCGCCGCACCTGTAGAAAAAGCTCACCAGAGCATCGTCCACGGTGAGTTCGCCCGCGCGGACCGCGTCGAGCGCATTCTCGAACTTGTGGGCGAACCTCACCAGCTCATCCAGCCCGAACGCACCCGCACCGCCCTTGATGGAGTGCACCGCGCGGAAGACGACATTGATTGTCTCTGTTTCGGCAGAGCCATCCGACATCGTCTGCAGGCCGTCCTGCAGCGCCTCGAGAAGTTCCTCGCATTCGACGAAGAACGACGCGCGGATTTCCTGCATGGGGTCTGTCATGGCGGTTTCCTACCCGGTCACCATGCGCAGCGCGCGCACGAGCTTTTCGGGGTCGAAGGGCTTCACGATCCAGCCCGTCGCCCCGGCGCGACGGGCCTTCGCCTTGAGGTCTTCCGCACTCTCGGTCGTGAGAACGAGAATGGGAGTGTTGCGCAACCGGTCAATGCCGCGAACCGCGTCGATGAACCCGAAGCCGTCGAGTCGCGGCATGTTGATGTCGGTGATGATCGCGTCGGGCTCGAGCCCGTCGAGCACTTCGAGGCCGTGCCGGCCGTCTTCGGCGAGATGGGCCGTCATGCCCGATTCCACCAGCGCGAGGCGAAGCATGTCGCGCATGGTGCGGCTGTCATCTACCGCGAGAACCGAGATGCTCATCGAATATCTCCTTCGGTGAGAACGTCGGGGGCGGTGCCGAGGAGCCGCAATTGCTCGCGCACCTCATCAGACACGTTCTCGAGCGTCAGGCTGTGGCCGGCGTCCTGCCAATCGTTCGCTGCCACGATGATGGCCTGTACGGCGAGCCCGCCGACCTGGGTGAGAACCGTCGCGTCGAGTGCGAGGTTCGCGCCCTGGGACTCGCGAAGTGCCGCGATGAGGCCGGGCACCGCTGCCGTATCGAGTTTCTCGGGAAGCTCGTGGCGCCGTGTCACCGG
>Ga0102935_1000119_pt1 | contig 25984 bp, 19 predicted proteins | sample SalPonR2_A_D2_MG_FD_78508 | JGI IMG/M metagenome (GOLD analysis project Ga0102935, IMG submission 78508) | Salt pond soil microbial communities from South San Francisco under conditions of wetland restoration - Salt Pond MetaG R2_A_D2_MG | ecosystem: Environmental > Aquatic > Marine > Intertidal... | reverse complement strand
TCCAAGCAGGGCCACATCGTCTTCGAGGACTGCTTCGTCCCCGAGGAGAACGTCGTCGGCAGCGAGGGCGGCGGCTTCTACGTGCTCGCGGACTTCTTCAACCACGGCCGGGTGATCGTCGGCGGCCACGGGCTCGGGCTCGCGGCCGCCGCCATCGAGGAGGCCGAGGAGTTCGTCCACGGACGCAACGCGTTCGGTCGCACGATCAACGAGTTCCAGGCCGTCCAACACACCATCTCCGACATGCGGATCGGCTTCGAGTCGGCGCGCGCGCTCAACTGGCGCGCCTGCGAGAAGGTCGCGAACAACGAGGACGCGGGCTACTGGGCCGCGCTGGCGAAGACCAAGTCCACCGAGGTCGCCACCGACTGCGCCGAGAAGGGCATGAAGCTCCACGGCGGCCGCTCGAACCTCACCGACCGCCGGATCGCCCGCGTCTACCGCGACGTGCGCATCCCGGTGATCTACGAGGGCGCGAACGACATCCAGCGGAACCTGATCTACCGGCAGTCCCGGTAGGCCGGCTTCTTCCGTCGCTCGTTTTCAGCTCCGATCCGCGAGCGCCGCGAGCGCCTCGCTTCCGCCCCTCGCGAGGGGGTCGCCGTGGCCGACGCACGCGACCTCGAAGGGCGGCGCGCGGGCGGACAGGTCGCGGACGCTCTCTAACACCCGGTCCGTGTCGTAACTGATGAGCCACTCGGAGGGTTCGAGCGCGCCGTCGGACTCAGAGACGAGGTCGCCGAGCAGCGCGACGCCGAGCGACTCGCTCACGTACGCGACGTGGCCGGGGGTGTGCCCGGGCGTGTGATAGGCGGTGAACGAGCCGAGCCGTTCGCCGTCGGCGACCGACTTCACCTCCAGATCGGGGAGCGTCGTGAACAGACCGGTGAGTCGCTGGAGCGCGCCCTTGTGGTTCCGAAGGGGCGGGGAGCGGTCGCCGCGGAGGAGCGCCGCGTCGAACGCGCCGGCGTACACCGTCGCGTCCAGCTCCGGCGTCAACGCCGCGAGCGTCCCGACGTGATCGAGGTCGTAGTGAGTGAGCAGGACGCGGCCGACGTCAGCGACGTCGACGCCGGCGTCCGCCAGCCCCTCCCGGATCGCCGCCTCGTCCCACGGGGTTCCCGCGTCGACGAGCGTGGGCACGTCGTCGTCGACGAGGTAGGCGCTGACGCCGCGCAGCTCCAACCGCCACACGCCGTCCGCGAGTTCCGTCGCCATGGCCGCACGTAGCGACCGCCGGGCTTTGACGCTGGCGGCCGCGGATCCCGCCCGGGCGGGACCGCCTGACGAAAACGCCAAGACGCCGCGCCGATACGTCGATGTATGCGACTCGAGGACTACTGGGGGATCGGCCCGAAGACGAGCGAACAGCTCGTCTCGGCGCTGGGGACCTCGCGGGCGGTCGAGGCGATCGAGGCGGCCGACGTCCGGACGCTCGTCGACGCCGGACTCCACCGCGGCCGAGCGACGCGCATCCTCCGGCGCGCCAACGGCGAGGCGGGCATGGACGTCCTCGCGACGGCCGACACCCGATCGGTGTACGACGACCTGCTCTCGCTGGCCGCCGGCCACGCCCTGACGGCTCACGCCGCCGATCGGATACGCGTGTTGACGCCGCTCACCGACCAGGGGGCGGTCGAAGCGCGACTCGACAGCGTCGTCGCCGCGCGGGACGCGTGGGAGGGGCTCGCCGAGGCCGACCGCGACCGGGTGACCGAGGCGTTCGACGCGTACGACGAGGCCGAGGGGTCGGAGCTGGCGGCCGTCGAGACCGCCATCGCGCTCCGAGAGGCCGGCCTCGACGGTCACCCCTTCGAGGCGGTCGGTGAACTGGAGACGGCGGCCCTGCGAGACGCCGCCGAGGCGCTCGCCGACGTGCGGGGGTCGATCGACCTGACCGGGAGCGGGGGCGACGGGGACATCGAGGTCGCCCGCGGCGCAGACGCGGAGCTGGACCGGCTACGCGACCGGCTCGACGCGGCCGAGGACCTCGCGAACTCGGCGTTCGACGTGCTCGACGCGGTCCGCGACGGTTCGCTCCGGGACTTCGAAGCGCTGGAGGCCGCGACGGTCGAGCACGTCGCCAGCGAGACCGGCGCCGACCCGGCGACGGTGCGCTCGGTCGCGCCCGACGACGCGCTCGACGCCGCCGACTTCGTCTCGGCGACGCTTCGCGACCTCGTGGCCGAGACCGAGGAGGCGGTGGCCGAGCGCGAGGAGCGTGTCGCCGCCGACATCCGCGACCGGATCGGCGGGGTACGGACGGGAACGGAGGAGGGCGACGACGGAGCGGCGGGCGACTCGGCGGCCGGGAACAGCGTGGCCCGCGCCGCCGCCGCCGTCGCGGACGCCGCCTTCCTGCTGTCGCTCGGCCGCTTCGCGGCCGACTACGACCTCGTTCGACCGACGCTCGTCGACGACGGGATCGCGGTGCGGAACGCGCGAAACCCGTTCATCTCCGGGGACGTACAGCCGGTCTCGTACGGGGTCGGGACGCACGGGCTCGCGGACGACGAGGGCGTCGCGAACGTCGACGCGCCGCCCACCGGCGACCGCGTGAGCGTGCTCACCGGCGCGAACTCGGGCGGGAAGACGACGCTCTTGGAGACGGTGTGTGCGGTGGCGCTGCTCGCGTCGATGGGACTCCCGGTGCCCGCCGAAGCGGCGGAGGTGGGCTCGTTCGACCGGATCGTCTTCCACCGCCGGCACGCCTCGTTCAACGCCGGGGTGTTGGAGTCGACGCTGAAGTCGGTGGTCCCGCCGCTGGTCGAGGACGGGCGGACGCTGATGCTCGTCGACGAGTTCGAGGCGATCACCGAGCCGGGACGAGCCGCCGACCTCCTCAACGGGCTCGTGACGCTCACCGTCGACCGCGGAGCGCTCGGGGTGTACGTCACGCACCTCGCGGAGGACCTGAGCCCGCTCCCCGAGGCCGCCCGGATCGACGGCATCTTCGCGGAGGGGCTCACGAACGACTTGGAGCTACGCGTCGACTACCAGCCGCGCTTCGGAACGATCGGCAAGTCGACGCCGGAGTTCATCGTCTCGCGGCTCGTCGCGAACGCCAAGGACCGCGGCGTCCGCGCCGGTTTCGAGCACCTCGCCGGAGCCGTCGGCGAAGAGGCGGTCCAGCGCACGCTCTCGGACGCGGAGTGGACGGGTGGCGATGACTGACCGCGGCGCGGGCGGCGCCGACGAGGGGACGGAGACGGCCGCGGAAGCCGCGGACGACGCGGACGGACCGGAGCGGATCCGGTCGATCGCGGTCCACCGCGAGGACGTCGCGAGCGCGCTCGAAGCGACGCTTCGGAGCGACCGCGAGGTCGTGTTGCGGGTGACGCCGCCGTTCTCCGGGCGGATGCGTGCGCGCCTTCACGTCCTCGACGCGGACGGCCTCGACGGCGGGACGGTCGACGGCGACGACCCCAGCGCGCCGATTCGGGTCGACCCGCGGACCCTCGTCGCGTCGGTTCCGCCGTACCCCGAGGTCGACGAGACCGCCGCGGAACACCCCGACGCCGACGTCGAAACCCGGCGGAAGCGTCACGCCGAGGCCGTCGAAGCGTGGCGCGAGCGCGTCCGGGAGTCGATCGTCGAGTCGGTCGACGTCGACGGCGGAACCGACGGCGAGAGCCGCGAGATACGCGTGACCGCGCTCGGGTGACGGCGGCGTACTCAAAAAAGCGACTGCGGACCGAGAAACGCGACCGCGGACCCGTTACAGGCGGAGCCGCTCGACGGACGTCCCGGCGCCGACGAACTCGGCGAGCGCGGCCTCCGCGTCGGCGGCGTCGGTCGTCGCCGCGGCGACGACGACCGTGTCGACGTCGGTGTCGGCGTCGAGCCGGACCGCGTACTCGCTGTCCTCGGGCGTCGCCAGCGTGGAGCCGTCGGCGGCGTACACCGCGACCGTGCTCCCGGTCGTCTCGCCGGAGACGACGAGGTTCTCGCCCGCGTACTCGACGCTCGCGGTGAGCTCGGGGCCCGCGGGTCGGTCGCGCTCGACGTAGCGGTTCCGGACGACGCCGGGCGTCTCGACCGGTTCCCCGGCGTCGACGCCGTGCGCGAGGCGGATGTAGCCCGCCATCGTCCACGCGAGCGGCGTCGCCCCCCCGGTTCCCTCACCGAACTCCCAGCCGTAGTCGGTCGGGTGCTCGCGGTCCCACACCTGCTCGGGGAGCATCCGCCCGGAGTTACCGAAGCCGGCCATCGTCTCGAGGAGCGCGTCGGGCTCGAGCGCGTCCTCGTCGGTGCCGCCGAAGGCGTCTGGGCCGTCGGCGCGGGCGCGGAGCTCGTACTCGCCGCGCTCGCCGGTGAAGATCGGCCAGAGACGCCCCCGGCCGTCGCCCGTGCCCGCCCACGGCGCCCCCGGATCGCCGGCGGCGATCTCGCCGTAGGCGTCGCCCACGTAGCGGTACCACGCGGGGCCGTGCGGCGTGTCGACGCGGATCGAGTCGTCGACGACGGAGACGGAGTTCCGGATCGTCTCGTCGTCCGCGGACTTCACCCCGAGCCGGACGAGTTCGAGGAAGCCGCCGTCGACGATCTCTCGCTCGTCGTAGGTCGGGCCGTCGTTGGCGATCGTCCGCGGCCGCCCCGACTCGGGGTCGCCGGCGGCCGTGACCCGGAGGTAGTACGGCGTCTCCGCGTGGCGCTCCGTCCCGGTGGACGTGGCGCACCACGACTCGACGCGCTCGGTCCAGTCGTCCGCGAGGCCGAGCCACGCGAGCGCGTCGGCGCGGAGCGCGTCGGGGTCGGACCCGTCGACCGCGCCGTCGGCCTCGATCCGGTCGGCCTCCGCGAGCGCGAGCGCGGCGCCGCAGACGAGCCCGGCGATCTCGGCGGCGATGCTCGACGGCGAGAAGCCCGCCTCCTCCTCCCAGCGCTCCTGCGCGGTCTCGGGACCGTTGACCGCGATGTAGCCGAGCGAGCGCCGGACCTGGTCGTAGGTGTAGTTCGCGTCGGTCGGCGAGACGCCGTGCTCGTACAGCTGCCACGCCATCACCGACGGGAACGCGATGTTGTCCATCTGCTCGCCGCCCCACCGGGTGCGGCCGTCGATGTAGGTGTTCTGCGGGAGGAAGCCGTCTTCGTCCTGCTGGGTGTTGTAGAGGTACGCGAGCGCGTCCGCGCCGCGCTCGACCTCGCCCACCTCGATCAGCGCGGTGAACACCTGATAGAGGTCGCGCGACCAGACGAAGTTGTAGCCGTAGCCGCGGTCTTCCGCGGCGTACTCCGTCTCGCCCCACGGCACCGACGGGCTGGCGATCCCCGCGCCGTCGTGACGCTTGTCCTCGACGGCCGCGAGCGTCATCAGCGCGAACCGGTACTGCGTCTCCAGCTCCGCGTCTCCGGTCACCGAGTCCGGGAACTCCCGGTCCGCGAGCCACTCGCGCCACGTCTGGACGTACCCGTCGGCGACGTCGGCGAATCCGCGAGAGAGCGCGTTTGTCGCCTCATTGAGCGCGGCCTCGGTGTCCGCCTCCTCGGCGAATCCGAGCGCGACGGTCTCCGAGACCGCCGTTCCGCTACCGACGAGGCCGGCGAGCATGACGTTGCCGTTGGCCTCCGTCAGACCGGGGCCGCGCTTGCCCTCGCTGAACAGGCTCTCGGCCTCGTAGCCGCCGGCCAACAGCGTGCTCGCCCACTCGAACTGACTCTCGCTCGTGAGCGCGAGCGCGACCTCGAAGGAGTCGCCGTCGTCGTCGACGAGTTTTCCCGTGCCCCGCTCGTCGGCGTCGTCGTTGCGCGCGATCAGGTGGTACCCGTCCTCGCCGCTCACGCGGTCGCCCCGGTCGTTCGTCCCGACGTTCGTGATCGTCGTGTCGACGAGAGCGTACACGTCGTACTCGCGTCCGCCCTCGAAGTCGACCTCCGCGAGGACCGCGTCGCCGTCGGTGTCGACCGCGTACTCGACGGTCAGCGTCCACTCGTGCCCGTGACTGTCGCCGGTCTCTCGGATCGTCTGGGTGTACGCGAGCGCGTCGTCGACGGTCGGCTCCGTTCGGCGCTCGACGGTCTCCGTGGTCGTCACGTGGCTCGTCTCGTCGAAGGTACGGACCGTGTACCCCGCCTCCGGGTCCGCGACGAGGAAGTCGAAGGTGCGGATGTTCATCACGTCGATCCGGGGGAACCGGGCCTCGGTGAACGCGCCCTCGCTCAGGGTGAACCAGACCGGCACCGGGTCGTCGGCCACGTGGTCGGCCGGGGTGCCGACGCCGAACTTCCGACCGGTCGTCCAGTGCGGTGCCTCGTTCGGGCCGGTCGGCGTGTCGTGCGGCACGGGGAGCGCTCCGTGCTTCGCGAGCGTCACCGTGGCGTCGATGCGGAGCGCGTGCGACCAGCCGATCGGCGTCGCGCTGTCGAGGTCGCCGTCGTCGAACACCTGCTCCGCGAAGAGCCCGGCGTCGTTCACGAAGGCGCCGTCGGGCTCGCAGAGCGAGTACAGCTCGCGGGCCGCGTCGAACAGCTCCGTCGCGTCCTCGTCACGCTCGCTGACGAGTCCGGCCAGCGAGGCGGCCGCCGTCGCGCCCCACAGTGTCGCGATCGACCACACCTTCGCGGCGCCCTGCTCCGCCGTGCGCCAGTCGTCGCCGGTGAACCTGACGAGCCCCTCGACGTCGGCCGTCTCGCGGCGGAGCGCCTCGACCGAGTTCAGGACGTGCGTCTGCACGTGGTCGAGGAACGCCTCGAACTCCGAGGTGGGGACCACGGCGCCGGAGCCGTCCGTCACCGCGCCGTCGACGTCGGCGCGCTCGTCGCGAAGTCCCGCGTACTCGACGGCCGCGCTCGCGAGGGCGAACGTGCTGGCGTCCGCGCGCTGGTCGCGGCTCTCGGCGCTGGCTCGCTGCGGGAACCGCCCGGTTTCGGGGTTCCAGCGGTCGTCAAGCCCGGCGAGGGCGTCGTCGGCCGCCGCGGCCGCCGCGACGCGCGTCTCGTCGTCGACCGGCGCGCGAGCGACCGCCGCGAACGCGCGGAGGTAGGTCGCGCCGGTGTGGGTGAACCGGCCCAGGGCGTTCTCCCAGCAGTTCTGACAGCGGCGGGGAAGCCCGTCCTCTTCGGTGGTCTCTCGCAGGAAGGCGACGCCGTCGGCGATCGTCGCGTCGATCCGCTCTCGCCACTCCTCGGGGAGGTCCGTCGTTCGGCGGAGCCGCGCGAGGAACGCGACCACGGCGGCCGGCTGGTCGAGCTGGTCGTTCGGTCCCGCGGTCGCGTTCGCGCCCTCGATCCGGGCGTTCGCCCAGCCGGGAGCGACCTTGCCGGAGTCGGCCCAGACGCGGTGCGGCCACGAGCCGTCCGCGTCCTGCGTGCGACAGAAGAAGGAGGCGGTCGCGAGCAGCTCCTCGTCGGCGTCGAGATCGAGCTCCTCGCTCGCGTTCAACAGCGCGGTCGCGGTCTCAGCCTCGTCGCGGAACCACGTGTAGCCGTACCCGCCGGACGTCGAGTAGAAGGGGTCGAACTCGGGCGCGGCGATCCGGGCGCCGGACTCGGCGGTCAGCAGGTCGAGCGCGCGGAGGTCGCTCGTGATCACGCCGCGCCGCGGCGCGTCCTCGGGGACCGTCGGCCCGCGGCCGGCGGCGGCCTCGCGGAGGTCGTCCGCGTCCGGGTAGGCGGTCGCGATCCGCGAGATCTCCTCGATCCGCCGCTGTCGGTCGGGACCGTCGGAGAGCGCGTCCATCGCGTCGTCGCCGGTCTCGCGCGTCTCCCGTCGGTCGACGATGGCCCGACTCGCGAGCGTGACCCGTTCGGTCCGGCCGTCGCGTTCGAACGGCGCGCGGACGACCACGTCGGGCGTGAGCCGCGAGTCCTCGCGCTGGTCGATCTCTCCGCGGTGAGGGAAGCCCTCCTCGTCCCCTCCGAGCAGCTCCGTGATCGTTCGGAGTCGCTGGCCGTGCGCGGCCGAAAGCCCAGTCGAGGCCGTCAGGAAGTCGTGTTCGGTCCGGTGGTACACTTCGACGACGCCGCCGTCGTCCGGACCGGCCGCCTCGTGGACCAGGTTGCCGACGCGCCCCTCGACCATGTCGGGCGAGAACGCGCAGGCGGCCACGAGTTCGGCGTCCGCCGGCGGCGCCCCGCGCAGTTCGACGTGCGTGAGGTGCGTGTCGCCGACGACCAGATCGAACTGATGTATCGTGTACCGTCCCGCGTCGTACTCCGTCTCGACGAGGGGCGTGTCGTCGTCGTAGTGCTGGCGGGTTGTGGTGAGTTCGTCGAACCAGCGGACGCCGCGGCCGGCCGTGATCCCCATTCGGAGCCGGTCGGCTCCGCCGACTCCCGAGAGAGAGTACGAACAGTCGTGGACGGCGCCGTCGGGGCCGACGTGGACCAGACGGCCGTCGTCGCCCGTGAACGCGCCGGCGGTCGTGGGACGCTCTGCCGGGTAGCGCTCGCCGCGCCGACGTTCGTGCTCCGTGAGAGCGGTTCGCAGTCGCATAGTCGCTTTGCGATTTCCGGGGTGAAAGCCTTGACGAACGAGGCCAACGCCCGGTTCGACCGATCGTGCGAAGAGCAACAACGAAGACCCCGGGTGCCGATCGATGGCCTATGCATCACCCTGGACCGCCCAGATTCCTCTCGACCGGGGAGACGACGCAGCTGGCGCCGCGAGATCCCGATCCGCGAGCCGAGTACGAGTGGCGGGTCGCCGACGCGCCGCCGGACAGCGAGGCGACCGTCGGCGAGCAGGCCGTAACGACCTTCACGCCGGACGTGCCCGGCCGGTATCGGCTCGGCCTCGACGCGCCCGACGGCGACCACCTACTGACGCTTCGCGCGTTCTCGGCGAGCTACGAGGGCGTCGACGTCGCCGGCGGGAGCGGCACGGCGATCCGCGACCGCGACGCCGACCACGCCGAGATCGAGTACGCCGCCGAACGGAGCCACGGCGGGGTCGGACGCCCGCGCGTCCGGCTCGACGCGACGGTCGAAGCGGGGGCGGAGGGAGACGTGTCGACCGAAGTCGTCGTCCGAGCGACGCCCGAGGCGAACCCCGACTCGGCCCTCGACGCGTCGGACCTCACGGTCGTCTTCGTCGTCGACGACCGCGACGTGGAGCAGGCGGTCGCCGAGGGGCGGCGGAACCCCCGAGACGCGCTCCGGACGGGCGACGACGGACGCACGCTCAGGATACCGGCCGACACCGTCCCCGACAGGCTCCGCGTCCACGGGGTCGCCGTCGCCCGGGAGCCGGAGCGCGAGCCGCGTGTGAGCGTCGCCGACGCGGTCGCGGTCGAACGCACCGACCGCACCGAACTCGCGGGCGCGACGGAGACGGAGCCGACCGATCCCGACCTGACGGCCCCGGCCGACGCGGACGCCCCCGCCTTCGAGACCGTCCGGCTCAATCAGCCGCCGGAGTGGACCGGGGACGCGACCGTCTACGAGGTGTTCGTCCGGACGTTCGCCGACGCCGACGACGGGGAGGCGTTCTCGGCCATCGCGGAGCGGATCCCGGACATCGCCGACCTCGGGGTCGACACGCTGTGGCTCACCCCGGTCCTCCAGCACGACGGGAAGCCCCACGGCTACAACATCGTCGACTTCTTCGACGTGGCCGAGGACCTCGGCGACCGCGACGACTACGAGGCGCTCATCGAGACGGCCCACGACCACGGGATGCGGGTGTTGTTCGACTTCGTCGCCAACCACACCGCGCGCGACCATGAGTGGTTCCAAGACGCCTATCAGAACCCCGATTCGCCGTTCCGCGACCGCTACGAGTGGCAGGAGTCCGGCGAGCCGGGAACCTACTTCGACTGGGAGCTGATCGCGAACCTGAACCACGCGAACCTCGACGTACGACGCTTCCTGCTCGACGTGATCGACGAGTGGGCGCCGCTCGTGGACGGGTTCCGCTGCGACATGGCGTGGGCCGTCCCCGACTCGTTCTGGCGCGAGCTCCGCGACCGGGTGAAAGACAAGGACCGCGAGTTCCTGCTGATGGACGAGACGATCCCGTACATCCCCGGCTTCCACGAGGGGATGTTCGACGTCCACTTCGACGCGACGCTGTACTTCCGGCTCCGTCAGGTGGGCCGCGGCGCCGAGCCCGCCGCGTCGATCCTGGACGCCGTCGATCAGCGCTCGCAGATCGGCTTCCCCGATCACGCCGGCTTCCTCCAGTACATCGAGAACCACGACGAGACGCGCTACCGCGTCGAGTGCGGGGACGCCGCCGCGGCCGCCGCGGCCGCCGCGACGTTCACGCTCCCCGGGGTACCGATGGTGTACGCCGGCCAGGAGATCGGCCAGCGCGGTCGCCGCGACGCGATCGCGTGGGACCACGCCCGCGACGAGGTGCGGGAGCGCTACGAGCGATTCCTCGCGGTCCGCGCCGGACATCCCGCCCTCGGTCCAGACGGCGACCTGGACCGCGTCGGATACCACGTCGCCAGCGGCGACCTCGACGAGCGGCCGGTGGTCGCCAGCGGCGACGTCCACCCCGACGACGTGGTGGCGTTCCGCCGGAGCGACGACGACGAGTCGCTGATAGTCGTCCTCAACTTCGCTCCGGAGCCCGCGAGCGTCGCGGTCGAGACCGGCCACGCCGGCCGGGACCTCGTCACCGGCGAGGACTGCGCGGTGGTCGACGGGGAGGGGACCGACCGGATCCGCGTCGACGAGGTCTCGATCGTCCGGGAGACGTCGAAATGAACGGGACGGACGAGCGCCCCGACGACGGCCACCCGCCGGCGGTCCTGCCGGACCGAACCGCCGCGCTCGTCGATCGGTCGCGGGCCGACCGGGAGGCCGCGGACGACCGGTTCGACGCGGCCAAGTCGATCGCGGAGCGACTCGGGGCGCACCCGATCCGGCCCGAGGGGGCGCACCCGGCGACCGACCCGCCGGAGGGAGTCGCCTTCGGCTTCTGGACCCCGGACCTCGTCGACGCCGGCGTGCCGGTCGACGACGTGCGGCTGGAGCTGTTCACGCCCGTCGAGGGGGGCGAAAGCGAGGACGGAGCGGGCGGGGGCGCACCGATAGACCCCGGCCGCGACGACCTCCGCGAGACCGCGTTCCGCGTCGACCGGCTCCCGGTGGAGCGCGACGGGGAGTTCCACTGGGTCGCCGTCGAGGGGATTCCGGTCGGGACCCGAGAGCGGCTCGGCGCGCTCTACCAGCTCGCGTACCGGACGCCCGGCGGCGGGTGGGAGACGGTTCCAGATCCGCTCGCGTACTCGGTCCCGTTCGGCGCGTTCGCGCCCGCCGAGGCGTACGACTGGCCGCGACTGGACGCGACGCGACCCGACGGCGACCACTTCGCCTCGCTCGGGACCGACGACGAGGCGCTGCCGACGACCGAGGACGACGGCCTCCCGCGGGTCGACCCCGCGACGAGCATGTTAGAGATACATCCCGGGACGTCGACGGAGTCCGGGTCGCTCGCGGCCCTCGCGGAACGGTACGAGACGATCGGCGAGAAGCTCCGCCACGACGAACCGCTCGCGCCCCACGAGCGCAACTACGCCGGCTACGACGCGATTCAGCTCATGCCGGTCGAGCCGCTCACGCAGGCGTACGGCCGGCAGTGGTACTGGCGCCCGGGCGGGGAACAACCGCCCGAGGACCCCGAGTCGGCGTTCGACCGCGATCGGGACACGGAGCGGGTGACCGTGGGCGTGGAGCGCCCCGACCAGACCAACTGGGGGTACGACGTCGTCGTGAGCGGCTTCTCGGCCGCGAACCCCGCGATACTGGAGACGGGGCGGCCGGACGAACTCGTCGAGTTCATCGCCGCCTGCCACGCCATGCCGGAGCCGATCCGGGTCGTCTTCGACGTCGCGCTCGGCCACGCGGACGAAGCCGCGGCCGAGTTGCTCCCGGACCCCTTCTTCACGGGACCGGGGATGTACGGGCTCCACCTGGATTACCGCCAGCCCGTCGTTCGAGCGATCCTGCTCGAGTTACAGCGCCGGAAAGCGAACTTCGGCGCGGACGGGATGCGCATCGACGGCGCGCAGGACTTCACCTACCACGACGAGGAGACCGGCGAGCAGGTCCACGACGACGCGTTCCTCGCCGAGATGGACCGGGTGACGCACGAGGTCGCCGGGACCGAGTACCGCCCCTGGATGATCTACGAGGACGGCCGACCGTGGCCGCGGGAGGACTGGGAACTCGCGTCGACGTACCGGACGCTGATCGACCAGCACCCGCACGCGTTCCAGTGGTCGCCCGTGACGTTCGCGCACAACAAGCCCGCGCTCCTGACGTTCTGGGCGACGAAGTGGTGGCGCATGCGCGAGGTCGGCGAGATGGGAAGCCAGTGGATCACGGGCGTCGCGAACCACGACACGCTCCGGCGCGGGTCGCAGGTCGAGGTGACCGACGACTGGGGCGGCGCGCTGATCAACCCGTACCTCGCGGACTCGCCGCCCGAGACGATCCGCGAGGCGTACGACAGCCCCGCCGCGCTCGTCTGGTTCCACGTGGCGATGCCGGGCGTCCCGATGGACTTCCTCCACGCGAACTACCGCGCGCCGTGGGGGTTCGTCCGGGACACCGACCCGACGTGGAACGTGAAGGTCGTCGCGGAGGAGGCGCCGTGGGTCGACTGGCACGTCCCCGAGGACGCGTACGGCGACGCGGACGCGTTCTCGCGGCTGAAGGAGCTCGGGTTCCGCACGCGCGCTGACTTGAAGGAGTTCGTGACGACGCTCGCGGCCCTGATCGACGCGACCGATTACGACTTGGACCTGATCGCGGAGCTGTTGTCCGTGCAGCGGACGCCGCTCGAACGGGCCAACCGCGGCGGGGACCGGCCGGGCGGCTCGGCGGACGACGGCGTCTCCGCCGCGGACCTCCAGGCGTTTTCCTTCGCGTGGAGCGCCGACGTGGCCGAGTACCTCGTGCTCGATAGGTGGGAAGACGATCAGGACGAGGCGCGGACCGCGTTCGACCGTCGCGTCCGCGAGTTCCGCCAGTCGCGGCCGTGGCTCCGAGCCGACGTCGATCCGGACCGCGGCGAGGCGTTCGGCTACCGACATCCCACGGAGGGAACGGTGGTCTACCAAGCGCTCAGGCGTGACCCCGACGGCGACGAGGCGCTGCTCGTCGCCTGCAACGTCGAAGGAACGCCGATCGAGGTGACGCCGGACGGCGTCCTCGACGACCTCGGTGTCGGGTCCGATGGGATCGGCGAGGACGGGACGGACGCCGGCGCGACCGACTGGACCGTCGCGCTCGCGGCGCCCGATCTGTCCGCCGAAGTCGGAGACGACGCGGAGCCGGTCACACTCACGACCGCGGACGCGATCGTGTGGCGGGCGGCGCGCGGCGGCGACTGAGGCCGATCACCCGGGCGAGACGTTTCAGATAGCTGTTCGGACACAACGCTTGAGTCGGTGGGGGTCGCACGACGATCCATGCGCTTCGACCGCTCTGACGGCGTGTTCTGTCACGTGACCTCGCTGCCGGGCCGACACGGGATCGGCGATCTCGGGGACGGCGCCGCGGCGTTCCTCTCGTTCCTCGGCGACGCCGACGTCGATCACTGGCAGATCTGTCCGGTCGGCCCGACGACGGACGGCGCCGCGGAGTCGCCGTACCAGTCCCCGTCGGCGTTCGCCGGGAATCCCCTCCTCATCGACCTCGACGGACTGGTGACCGACGGCTGGCTCGACGAGTCCGACCTGGAACCGGTCCCCGACTTCCCCGACGACCGGGTCGACTACGGCGCGGTCCGGGAGTACAAGCTCCCGCTGTTGCGCGCCGCGTTCGAGCGCTTCGACGCCGCGGACGCCCCCGGGGCGGAGGCCGACCTCGACGCGTTCCGCGATCGGGAACCGTGGCTCGCGGAGTACGCCCTGTTTCGGGCGCTCTCGGACGCTCGCCCGGAGGACACGTGGGTCGACTGGCCGGACCCGCTTCGGACCCGCGACGCCGAGGCGCTCGCCGAGGCGCGCGAGGAACACGCGACGGAGGTCCGGTTCCGGGAGTTCGTCCAGTGGACGTTCGACCGGCAGTGGCGCGACCTCCGCGAGGTCGCCGCCGACGAGGGCGTCTCTATCGTCGGCGACGTGCCGATCTACGTCGCGCTCGACTCGGCCGACGTGTGGGCGAACCCCGAGGCGTTCCGGCTCGACGAGTCGAACCGACCGGCGGCGGTCGCCGGCGTCCCGCCGAACCCGGGCGACGACGGACAGCGCTGGGGGAACCCGGTGTACGACTGGGAGCGACTCGCCGAGCGCGACTACGACTGGTGGATCGCGCGGTTCCGGCGGCTGTTCGACCTCGCCGACGTGGCGCGGCTCGACCACTTCCTCGGGTTCGTCAAGTACTGGGCGATCCCGGCCGACCGCGACGACCCCGCCGCCGGCGAGTGGCGAGAGGGGCCGGGTCGCGACCTGTTCGAGACGGTGGAGCGCGAGCTCGGTCGGGCGCCGTTCATCGCCGAGGACCTCGGGTTCGAGGAGCCCGCGATGGACGACCTGATGGCCGAGTTCGGCTTTCCGGGCATGCGCGTCCCGCAGTACGCCGACTGGTGCCAGGAGGGGAACCAGTATCAGCCGATGCACTACCCCGAGGGCGTCGTCGGCTACACGTCCACCCACGACACGAACACCTGGGCCGGCTACTTCGAGGACCTCCCCGAGCGCCAGCGCGACTGCTTCGGGTACAACGTCGGCGCCGACGGCGACCGGGGCTCCGAGTGGGAGATAATCGAGGAGGTGTGGCGCTCCGAGGCGGTGCTCGCGATGACGACGATGCAGGACCTGCTCGGCCTCGGGAGCGAGTCGCGGTTCAACGAGCCGGGGACGGTCGACGGCAACTGGGAGTGGCGCGTGACTCGTGACCAGTTCGACGACGAGATCGCGGATCGGCTGTGGGAGTTCGCCGGACGACACGTGAGGTAAGTCGGTGCTCGGAGGCTTCCTCCCGGAGTCCCCGCTCGTCCACGTCGCGGTGATCCTCGGCGCGACCGCCGCGATCTGGATCGGTAGCGGGTGGCTCGAAGCGGCGGCCGAGACGCTCTCCGGGTACTACGGGCTGCCGGCGGTCGTCCAAGGCTCGGTCGTCGTCGCCGTCGGATCGAGCTTCCCCGAGCTGGTGAGCGTCCTCGTCGCCGCGCTCGTCGGCGTCTTCGACATGGGCGTCGGCGCGCTCGTCGGCTCCGCCATCTTCAACATCCTCGTCATCCCCGCGCTGTCGGGACTCAACGCGGAGGGCCCGCTGGAGTCCAGCCGGACGATCGTGTACAAGGAGGCGCAGTTCTACATGATCGCCGTCGCGGCGCTCGTCGTGACGTTCTCGCTCGCCGTCATCTACGTGCCGGTCCCGTCGACGGCGATCGCGGGCGAGCTGACCCGCCCGCTGGCGCTCATCCCGCTGGCGCTGTACGGGCTCTACCTGTTCATTCAGTACCAGGACGTCGGCGACGCCGACATGGAGACGATCCGAGACGGGATCGACGTCCGCAGGCAGTGGGGGAAGCTCGCCGCCGGGCTGCTCGTCATCGTGGTGACCGTCGAGCGGCTGGTCGCGTCCGTCGAATCGCTCGGGACGACGTTCGGCATCCCCGAGTTCCTCGCGGGCGTCACGATCGTCGCGGCGGCGACCAGCCTCCCCGACACGCTGGTGAGCCTCCGGACGGCGGAGGCGGGCCGCGGCGCGACGAGCCTCGGGAACGTGCTCGGATCGAACACGTTCGACCTCCTCGTCGCCATCCCGCTCGGGGTGCTCCTCGTCGGTCGCGTCGAGGTCAACTTCTCGACCGCCGTTCCGATGTTCGGCGTGCTCACGGCGGCGACCGTGCTGCTGTTCGCGGCGCTCCGGACGGACCTGTCGCTCACGACCCGTGAATCCTATCTCCTCCTCGCCGCGTACGCCCTGTTTATCGCGTGGGTGGTCGCCGAAACAGTAGGTGTGACGGGGTTGTTGCGGGGCGTCTGACCGGGGTTCTATTTTCGGTCGATGATGAAGTACAGCACGACCACGAACCGTTTTGGTCCGGCGGCGCGCCACCTATGGTATGGACCTGCAAGTCGACGCCGACCGCCTCCGCGCGGATCTGGAGGCGAACGCCGCGTTCGGGCGCGTCGAGTACGACGACCCGGAGAAGCGCGGCCGAACGAACCGAACTGGGAGCGACGCGAACGAGGCCGCCCGCGACCGATTGGTGGACCGGTTGGAAGACGCCGGCCTCGACGTCGCCGTCGACGAGGTGGGGAACGTCCTCGGCACGTGGACTCCCGACTCCGCGGACCCCGCGGCCGCCCCGGTCGTGAGCGGGAGCCACCTCGACAGCGTCCCCGAGGGCGGGATCTTCGACGGCCCGCTGGGCGTGTACGCCGCGCTTGAGGCGGTCCGGGCGATGCAGGACGCCGGGCTCGAGCCGGCGCGCCCGGTCGGCGTCGTCAGCTTCACCGAGGAGGAGGGCACGACGTTCGGCGACGGCCTGCTCGGCTCGTCGGTGGCGACGGGCGAGACGACCCTCGAAGACGCGCTCGCGCTCGAGGGCGACGGAGAGACGCTCGGCGAGGCGCTCGACCGCATCGGCTACCGCGGCGACGGCGCGGTCGATCCGTCCGCGTGGGCGGCGTTTTACGAGCTTCACATCGAGCAGGACACCGTCTTGGAAGACGCGGGCGCGGACGCCGGCGTGGTGACGACGATAACGGGGATCACGCACTGCGAGGCGGTGATCGAAGGAGAGGCGAACCACGCCGGCGCGACCGCGATGGGCGACCGGACCGACGCGCTCGCGGCCGCGAGCGAGTTCGTCCTCGACGTGGAGGCGGCCGCGAACGCCGTCGTCGACGAGTCGAGCGCCTCGGCGGTCGGAACCGTCGGCTCGCTGTCCGTCTCGCCGAACGCGACGAACGTCGTTCCGGGGCGGGTCGAGGCCGGAGTGGACGTGCGCGACGTCGAGGCGGAGTCGATGGACGAGATCGTCGCTGCCGCGCGCGAGTCGCTCTCGCGGCTGGAGCGCGAGCGGGGGGTCGACACCGCGTTCGAGCGCCCCTTCGACGTGGCACCGACCCCGATGAGCGAGCGGCTTCGAGAGGCCGCTCACGCCGCCGCGACCGACGCCGGACTGACCGCGCTCGACCTCCACTCCGGCGCGGCGCACGACGCGATGCGCGTCGCTCGGGTCACCGACGCCTCCCTGCTGTTCGCGCCGTCGCGCGACGGGATCTCGCACAACCCCCGAGAGTGGACCGACTGGGCGGAGTGCGCGGCCGCGACAGAGGTCCTCGCGGGCGCATTGGCCCGGATCGCCGTCGACGCGAAGTAGCGACGGACCGCGGGGAAGGCCGGACGGCGAGTGACGATCGACGAGCGTCGCCCCCGTCGCCGGGACGCTCGTGTCGACGACCGGTGCCCTCGTCAACTGGCCCGACGGTGAACGTGACCCAAGACGAATCGTGGGTAGAGCTCCGCGTCCGATACCTCACGCTCCCGCGTCGGGGACAGCGCGTGAAGAATCAGCTCTACGAGCGGATCCTCGGGCGGTTCGACGACGTTCCCGACCGGGTGGCGTTCCCCGTGAGCCGAAGTCGATAGCGCGGTGTGGCGGTCGACGACGGTCCGTCGCGGGTCGATGTCCTGCATAATTTATATATACTGAACATTCAGATAGCATCGCTTCGTCCGTCCGCACGAGTACGCATCAAATCGCAAATGCCCGTTTACGAGGCTTATGAGGGGATATATCGAGTCAAATGTTGTCTTGGCTCACGATATATTTATATACTCTGAGAACTTACTATTGGTTAACGAATCGGCGAGCCCGGCACCAGTATTTTTGTCGGGAGTTCGATCGGAGGGGACCCATGACAGAAACACATACGCGAGACTACGGCGGGGAGACGGAGCGAGAACGAACGACCGAGACCGACTCGGAAGAGACGAAGTCGACGGCGGAGCGGACGACGACCTGCCCCGAGTGCAGCGGCAGCCTCGTCACCGACACGGAGCACGGCGAGACGGTGTGCGACGACTGCGGCCTCGTCGTCGAACAGGACTCCGTCGACCGCGGGCCGGAGTGGCGCGCGTTCAACTCCGGCGAGCGCGACAGCAAGTCGCGGGTCGGCGCCCCGACGACGAACATGATGCACGACAAGGGGCTCTCGACGAACATCGGCTGGCAGGACAAGGACGCCTACGGCAAGTCGCTGTCGAGCCGTCAGCGCCAGAAGATGCAGCGGCTCCGCACCTGGAACGAGCGGTTCCGCACCCGCGACTCCAAGGAGCGCAACCTCAAGCAGGCGCTCGGCGAGATCGACCGAATGGCCTCGGCGCTCGGCCTCCCGGACAACGTCCGCGAGACCGCCTCCGTCATCTACCGCCGCGCCCTGAGTGAGAATCTGCTTCCCGGTCGCTCCATCGAGGGCGTCGCGACCGCGTCGCTGTACGCGGCCGCTCGACAGGTCGGGAACCCGCGGAGCCTCGACGAGTTCACCGCGGTCTCCCGCGTCGACAAGATGGAACTCACGCGGACGTACCGGTACGTCATCCGCGAACTCGGGCTGCGCGTCGCGCCGGCCGACCCCGAGAGCTACGTCCCGCGGTTCGTCTCCCGGCTGGAGCTCTCCGAGGAGACCCAGCGGATGGCCCGCGAACTCCTCGACGGCGCGAAGGAGACCGGGATCACCAGCGGGAAGTCTCCGGTCGGGCTCGCGGCGTCCGCGGTGTACGCGGCCGCGCTCCTCTCGAACGAGAAGGTGACGCAGAGCCAGGTGTCCGAGGTCGCCGACATCAGCGAGGTCACCATCCGGAACCGCTACAAAGAACTCTTAGAGGCGAGTGAGAAGCTGGCGGCCTGAGAGCGTCGCTCTCGGTCGGGGATGATCGCGTCGGAAACGGCCCGAGTCGCGGTCGCCACGTACGTTTTTAACCCGCCCGAGTGTACAACGGCTCATGGTCGATGCGTTCGTCAGACTCGTCTGCCCGGAGTGCGACAAAGAGTGGCAAGACAATCCAGCTGACCTCCAAGCCCTCCGCTCGAACTTCAGCTGTCCCGACTGTCACGCGACCCGCCGGTTGACGGAGTTCATGCGGACCGAACGCGACCTCGAGGCAGTCAAGCAGTTCCAGTGAGTCGCGTCGCCGGCGGCCGGTCGAGAGTCCGCCGCCGGAGCCCTCTTCTCGACTAACCGGAGGAAGCGGTCCAAGCCGCCCCCGGGCGTGTCGCGAGAGCGATTCGTTGATCAGGTCGATCGGCGGCCCGGCCGATCTATCCCGATCGATAACACAGAAAAGCCCGTCTAGACCCCGAAACGGCGAATATACGAGTACCCATGGTAACGTGGCTCAAGATAATAATATAACCCTCCGGTAGCAAAGGGCTGTTACTCATGAAGAAGCAGGAGCTCATCCATCTTCACGGCCTTCTCGCGGAGGTACGAAAACAGTGCGAATTCTGGAACGAGGACGTAGACCTCGAAGCATACGAAGAACTCGGCGTCAAACCGACATCGATTCACAAGTCGAAAACTGACCACAAAGCGGCCGTTTTTAAGCTGACTGAGGGAATCACCGAGCCGATGGACGAGTCCGAATCGGAGCCGCTGGCCCCGACCGCAGACTGAATCTTCGCCCCCGCTGTCGACCGTTCCTCAACCCCGTAGCGACGGCCACGCACCCGTCAGCGCCGCGACCCCGCGGCCCGCGTCGCCTTCGCCGGTCGCGCGGTGCCTCGTCGGTCACCCGACTCTCGCCGGCGTGCTACGTGCCGTCGTCGGAGGACGGTGCCGAGTCGTCGTCGCGCTCTGCTCCGTCGTCCGTCTCGATTCGCTCGACGTCGAGCACTTTCAGCGGGATGTTCCGGAGGCGCTGTCCGATCTCCTTCCGAGCGATCCGACTGGCGTGCTCGGCGCGTTCGACGTTGAACACGTCCATGCTGAGCTCGAGCGCGACGAGCGCCTCGTCGGCGGCGACGAACGCGGGCGGGAGCTCCTCGCCCGCGGGAGACGTGCGACTCCCGGTGTCGATCTCGACGTAGCTGAGGTCCGGGTTCAGCATCTCGCCCGTCTTCGAGATCGCGATCCGGACGGCTTCGTCGGCAGATCCGACGTCGTACACCGGAACGGCGGCCTCCACGGCGACTCGACAGTCCATCACGGCGACACGTACCACACGAGCGAGTATGAAGCTTCGGCCGACCGTTCTCGACCCCGAGCCGGCGGTCTCGCGGGCGGTCGAGGCGGCTCACTCGACGTCCCGGCCCGTACGCCGTCCCGATTTACTCGCCGCCCGCCCGGAGGTAGTAAAACACGTACGTCTGGGCGTATCCGGCGTACTCGCCGCCGAACCGCTCACGGATGGCGCGAGACGTCTCGGCGTAGTTTCCCCGCTCGCAGTCCGGGTAGTAGTCCTCGATCGTCGTCCGGATCCAGGTGTCGAGCGGCACGGCCTCGAGGAACCCAAGCGAGAACAGCAGCACGCAGTCGGCCACCTTGTCACCGACCCCGACGAACCGCGTCAGCGACTCGCGGGCCTCCTCGTACGAGAGATCCGCGGCGTCGAGGGGATCGGCCTCGCCCGACGCGACCATCTCCGCCGTCCGCTGGACGTACGGCGCGCGGTATCCCAGCGAGAGGTCGCGAAGCTCGCTCTCGGTCCGGGCGGCGAGCTGTTCGGGCGTCGGGAACGCGTGGTACGTCGCTCCGTCGAGTTCGACGACGTCGCCGTACGTCTCCCGGAGTCGACGCTGCATGCCGTGGATCCGCGCGACGCGCATCTGCGCCGAACAAATGAACGAGATCAGACACGGGAAGACCGGGTCGCGGGTGAGCCGCATGCCCTCGTACGCGTCGTACGCGCGCTCGAGCAGCGGGAGGTCGGGGGTCGAGTCGAGGATCGCGTCGAGGTCGTCGTCGAGACGGAACAGGTGTTCGAGGAGCGGGACGGCGTCCGTCGTCGACTCCCAGTGGAGGGTCCCGTCGTGGACGCCGCCTTCCTGCCGGACCCGCAGGGGCACGCGCCCCTCTGTGACGCCGGGGACCGGGGCGACGACCGTCTCGTACCACTCGTCGCCGCCGTGCGCGTGGAGATCCGCGTAGGTCTCGCCGTCGGCGCGGTTCCAGAGGTAGCTCTGGCCGCTCTCGGCGGTCGCCTGAAGGTCGAACGGGCCAGCCAGATCCGCGACATCGATCGCGCCTCGTTCCATTACAGATTCACTGGCGTCGCGACCGTATCGGGATTTCGGTACCGGTGGGGCGGGGCGACCGCTCGCGGCGAGGGCGCGCCGACACCCTTCGGCGGCGCCGCTTTCGGGGCTCGACGACGAGACGGGACGCCGGCAACGCCGACGGACGAAGACGGGTTTTTGCCCGGTCGCCACGTAGCGACGGTATGCCGACGTACCGCCGGACCACCCGCGTTCCCGCTCCCATCGACGAGGTGTGGGCGTTTCACTCCACGATCGACGGCCTCCGTGCGCTCACGCCGGACTGGATGAACCTCGACATCGCCGCCGTCGAGGGACCCGACGGGGAGCCAGACCCGGCGGTTCTCACCGAGGGATCGGAGATACACATGTCGATGCGCCCGTTCGACGTCGGGCCGAGACAGCGGTGGGTCTCTCGGATCGTGGAGCGTGAACCCGGCGGCGACGCGGCGGTCGAAGGAAGCGCGAAGTTCGTCGACGACATGGTGGGCGGACCGTTCAGGCGGTGGGAGCACACGCACGCGTTCTACGCCGACGGCGACGAAACGCTCCTCGTGGACACGGTCTCGTACCGACTCCCGCTGGGGCCCCTCGGAGACCTCGCCGGTCCGTTCGCGAAGGTCGGCTTCGAAGGGATGTTCCGCGACCGGCACCGGCGAACGGTCGCCCGGTTCGAATAGGGGAACCGTCAGGAAGGTGCGACCGCGACCTCCGACTCGAACGAGAGTTCGAACACCGCACCGCCGTCGTTGCGGACGTCGATTTCCCAGCCGTGAGCGTCCGCGATCCGAGCGACGATCGCGAGCCCGAGCCCGGAGCTTCCGGCGGTCGAGAACCCGGAGTCGAACAGCGATCCGGACGCGTCGGAAGCGATCCCGGGGCCGTCGTCCGCGACGTACATCCCCCGCTCCTCGGGACGGCCCGAGACGGTCCCGACCTCGATGTCGACCTCGGGGCCGCCGTGGTCGACGGCGTTCCGGAAGAGGTTCTCGAACAGCTGACGCAGCCGCCCGGGGTCGGCCTCCACTCGATCGACGTCGTCGGCGACCGTCAGCGTCGCGTTCGGTGCTCGGACCGAGGCCCACGCGTTCTCGGCGACTGCCGCCACCGACACGGACTGCGTCTCGCCGATCGCGTCGCCGCGTCTCGCCAGCATCAGCAGGTCGTCGATAAGCGTCTCCATCCGGTGAACCGCGCGCTCCATCGCCTCGTAGTTCGACCGCTCGACGTCGCCTTCGACCAGATCGAGATAACCCGAGAGGACGTTGAGGGGGTTCCGGAGGTCGTGCGAGACGACCGCGCTGAACTGCTCGAGCCGTTCCGTCTGGCGGCGCAGTTCGAGCCGCCGATCGTTCCGGGCGATGGTGTGCGCGATCAAGTCGCCGAGGGTTCGGTAGGCGGCGACCTCCTCTTCCGTCCACACGCGCGGCTCGTCGGTCTCGAACGCGAGGACGCCGATCAGATCCCAGTCGGCGACGAGCGGGACGTGGACGGTGGCCGGCGCGTCCCGTCCGACACCGTCCGGACCGTCCCCCGCGACCGAGCGCCACGCTCCGTCGGCGTCCTCGCCCATCTCATCGGACTCTCCGTGCGAAACCGGCGGCCGGGCGACGTTCTCGAACGTGGAGAGCGCCTCGGGGTCCGGGAAGTCGCGAAGCGCTCGATAGTCGGAAGCGCAGCCTTCCGACGACCAGTGGTACGCCGGTTCGAACGCGTTATCGGCCTGTAAGTAGCAGACGACGCGATCGACGCCGACGTGCCGACCGACGTGCTCCATCGTCCAGACGATCTTCGTCTCGACCTCGTCCGACCGCGTGCTCATCAGGGTGGTCCCCGCGTCTAACAACACCTCTCGAAGTCGTGCGACGCCGTCGCTCCCGAGCCGCATGAGCGCTGGATCGACCGCTCGTCGCAACCGCTCGACGAGCGGGTCGGGCGTCACGACGTCTCCGTCACCGCTCGCCCGGTCGTCCGATCGGCGAGCGACGACGTCGTCAGCGTCCGCTTCCAAGACGGTTCGGAGCGTTCCGACCTCCGGCTCTTCGACGGTGACGATGACCGGAACCGCCTCGGGAAGCGCCGCAACACGGACCCGAACGTCGTCCGACACCAGCGCGTCGGCCGTGGTGACGACCCCGCAGGCCGCTTCCAGTGGCGCGGCGTCCGGCGAGTCGGCCGATAACTCCGCGGGAGCGACCCGTTCGAACTCGACCGACCGGGAGTCGCCCCACGCGACCGCCACCGCGTCCGCGACGCGGTCGCGCACGCCCGTGTCCTCGCCCACATAGACGACGGAACGACGATGCATACGCGAACGTGCGAGCGGTCGCCTTTCAACGTTCACCCCCGAGTATCGGGCGTGAGAACGTCAGCCCGCCGTGCCCGTCGACGTCAGCGCGATTCCGGCGAGGACGACGACGCCACCGGCGAGTGTGACGGGCGTCGGCACTTCGGCGAGCAGGAGGAACGCGAGTACCGTCGCGCCGACCGGTTCCCCTAGCAGCGACACGGACGCCACGCTCGACTCCACGTGTGCGAGCGCCCAGTTGAGAACGGTGTGCCCGAGCAATCCCGGCCCGAGCGCGAGCCCCGCGAAAAGGGCCCACTCGCGCGGCGGGTAGCCTGCGAGCGAGTGACCCTCCGCAACGACGACCAGCAAGAGCGTCACGGTGCAGACCCCGTACACGACGACCGCGTACGGAATGATAGAGATCCGCTGCCGTAGCGACCGCCCGGCGAGAACGTAGCCGGCCGCCGTCACGGCGCCGAACAGCGCCAGTCCGTTCCCGTACAGCGGTCGAGGGCCGACGAGCACTCCGCCGAGGAGGTCCCCGACCGACATCGCGATCATCCCGGAGACGGCGATTGCGATGCCGGCGACCATCCGACGAGTCACGCGCTCTCGAAGCAGCACCCACGCGCCGAGCGCGACGAAAACCGGTTGGGCCTGGACGAGCGTGACGCTCGCCGCGACGCTCGTCCACTCCAGACTCTCGAACCACGCGGCGAAGTGGAGCGCGAGTGCGACGCCCGCCAGCGCCGCGAACGCGAGATCGCGACGCCTGATCCGGGCGAACTCCCCCCGATTCCGCCAGAGCGCGACCGGGAGCAGCGGCAGCGTCGTGAACAGCACGCGATAGAACGCGGCCACCGAGCTCGGCGCCTCGCTGAGCTTGACGAGAATCGCACCGACGCTCACCGCGACGACCGCAGTCGCGAGGGCGGCCGCCGGTGGGACCCGTGGTTCGGTCGACATCTCTCCGGTGTCGGGTTTCGGCGCGCCTCGCTTACCGGTTTCGAGACGACCGGACGAGTTCGGGTCGTCCCGACGGAGATTTGCGGCACCGGGCCGAACAGCGTCGCATGTGCGCAGACACGTTCGGTGTGGGCATTCACCTCACGGAAGACGAACTCCAGTTCGTCGTCCGCGTCCCGTCGGACGTCGACTCCGGGTGGACCGACCCCGAAGCCTTTCAGTCGCTGGTCGCGGAAACCGTCTGGACCGTGCTCGATCAGGAGGCCGTTCTGGGGGCCGTCGCCGACTGGTTCGAGGCCGGAGAGACAGTCAGCCTCGGGACGGTCACGCTCGATCCCGACGGCACCGTAGTGTCGCACGAACTCAGCGCTCCGAGCGGACCGTCAGCCGAGTGAACGGCGGAGTCCAGCAGAACTCGGCACCGCAGAGCGACCGGCCGCTCAGTCGTTACCGTCGCTCGCCGACTCCTCGTCTGCGCAGGTAACGGATGTCGAGAGAACCGCGGCCAGCACCCACATCCGCTCCGGATCGTACGCCGTGAGATCGTATCGCGTCGGCCCGACTGTCTCGCCCCACGTGTCGAGAGCGCCGAGCCGTACGAGACCCGACAGCGTCGCACCGAGCGTCCTGGGCGTCGTCTCCGGCTCAGCGAGCGCAGCGTGTACCTGCCGCGACTGCGGATAGTTCCGCGTACATCGCTCTACTCCCTCGCGCGCCTCCGACCAATGGCGACGCACGTACCCGAACGTGGTCGGGTCATCTCTCCGCAGTCGTTCGACGGCACCGACGAGAGGGTGATCGACGCGTCCGACGTCACTCGTCGGGTCGAACAGCGATCCGATGTCGGCGGCCAACTCCGTCGAGTACGAACAGCCCACAACGAGGCACGACCCGCCGCTCAGGTCTCGTAGCGCCCCGAGGAACGACCGGACTGCAGCGGGTCCCCGGTCGGCCAGTACCGGGGCGACGTCGTCGATGACGACCGTCGGTACTTGTCCCCGAGCGTCGCCTATGTGCGTCGATACGGCGTCGACCACGCGGTCGAGCGTCGCGGACGCGTCGAGCACCGTGTACGCGATCCGCTGACTTGGAACGACTTGAGTCGTCGCCGTCGCCCCGCGGGTGGTGTCGCTCACCGAGACGATCGCCTCCCTGGACGGTTCCGAACCAGTGGCCGTCCGCCACCCGCGTCGCCACTCCTCGATTCCGGTTTCAAACAGCACAGACACCACCTGCTCTGGCGGCACACCCTCACGGACTGGCGGCCGTCCGGTGGGAGACAGTCGCAACGAGATCTCACGCTCGTGTTCCGTCGGGACGGCCATCGATACTGTTAGCTTCACCAACAAATTTGATAAACTTATGGGTGGACCTTTCAATATTGAAATTCGGCTGCAATCATGCGAGTGAGGCGGGTTCTCGTCGGTGCCTCACGGTGCCGCAGCTGCTCGCGTGTGGAACTGTCGCCTGCGGACCTGCCGGTCCCCAGGCGCAAAAAACTGAACGGGGCAATTGCCCCAGATGAATGGCGAGGCGGCGAACCGCGGTTCCCAGAGGATCGCTCACTCCAGTACTTCCCGGTACGCTGGTGGACTTAACTTCCGTGTTCGGAATGG
>Ga0102935_1000118_pt1 | contig 26085 bp, 27 predicted proteins | sample SalPonR2_A_D2_MG_FD_78508 | JGI IMG/M metagenome (GOLD analysis project Ga0102935, IMG submission 78508) | Salt pond soil microbial communities from South San Francisco under conditions of wetland restoration - Salt Pond MetaG R2_A_D2_MG | ecosystem: Environmental > Aquatic > Marine > Intertidal... | reverse complement strand
AGCGGGCCGAGAGTCACGCTTTTTAACGACGACACATTACGTCAGGTGAATGGACTCCGCCGAGTTGCTTGACCTGCTGGGAAACGCGAACCGACGGCGGATTCTGCGGCTGCTCGCGCACAAACCGTGCTACGTCACCGAGATTAGCGAGTACCTCGGGGTCAGCCCGAAGGCAGTCATCGACCACCTCCGACGGCTCGAGGATGCGGGTCTGATCGAGAGCCGGACCGACGACCAACGGCGGAAGTACTTCCACATCGCGCGGAACCTCCGACTGGAGGTGAGCGTCTCACCGTATCGGTTCGGCGCGAAGAGCGCGTACCCCGCCAGCCGAAGCCTCGATATGCGTGGTCGGTGTCAGCACATCTCGCTGGAACTGCCCAGCGACGGCACCGGCCGCGACACGACCGATCGCGGGGCCGACGACCGCGCCGCAGCGAACGGCGAGGCCACCGACCCCGACGCCGCCGTCGACGGCCCCGCGGACGCCGACGGCGAATCCGCGCAGTCCGCACGGGTGGGAGAGCCGACAGGGGAGACTGACCCCGCGGCCGACGGCGCGGACGGCGTCGCCGAACTCGCCCGCCAGTACGCCTACCTCGAGGACGTCGAGAGCGAGCTCTCCCTGGCGCAGCGGTGGGTCCACGGACGTGTGACCGACGTCCTCGACAGCTTGAGCGAGCGGCTCGGATCGGAGGCCGACAGCCGATTCCACGCCGAGGTACTCGCCGCGATCGCCCGCGGGAACCGCAGCGCCCGAGCCATCGCCGGCGACCTCAACGCCGACCCCGAGCGGGTCGAGACCGCGCTCGACCGGCTCTCGGACCGCGGGCTGGTCGACCACGACGGCCGAGACTGGGCCATTCGGTGAGGCGCCCGGATGGGGGCACCCGGCTCCGGCGCCGTCAGCGCCGAGGCGGCCGGCCCGGTTCCGCCACGTTCTTGCCCGCCGATCACCTGTAATCCGACGAATGACGGGGGACACACAGCCCTCTGACCGCGAGCTCGACGCGGCGGCCGCGGCCGTCCGCGAGGGTGGCGCCGTCGTGTATCCGACGGAGACGGTCTACGGGCTGGGGGTCGACGCCACCAACGCCGAGGCCGTCGAGCGAGTCTTCGAGCTGAAGGGTCGCGATCGATCGAAGCCGCTGTCGCTCGGCGTCGCCAGCGTCGACGCCGCGTTACGGCACACTCGGCCGAGCGACCGCGCGCTCCGGTTTATGCGGGCGTTTCTCCCCGGCCCGGTCACCGCAGTCGTCGGGCGCGACCCGTCGCTGCCGGACGCGCTCACCGCCGGACGCTCGCGAGTCGGGGTCCGCGTCCCCAACGACGAGGTGGCGCTGTCGCTGTTCGAGCGTGTCGGGCCCGTGCCCGTGACTGCCACGAGCGCGAACCGCAGCGGGACTCCGAGCGTTACCCACCCCCGCGACCTCGACCCGGAACTCCGCGAGTCCGTCGCCGCCGTTCTCGACGCCGGGTCGAGGACCGGAACCGAAAGCACGGTCGTCGACCCCGAACGGAACGTGGTCCACCGTCGCGGCGCGATGGCCGACGCCATCGTCGCGTGGCTCCGCAACGAGACCGGGAGAGAGCCCGTCGTGAAAGACGAGTAGCGGGGATCCAGGGCGGTAGCGGGCCCCCGGCTGCGACGCCCGGGATCCGACCGCACAGCTCGTGGTGATCACCCCAGCCCGAGCATCGTCTTCAACGAGCGGGTCCGCGTCCCGCAGGTCTCCCGGTAGTCGCAGGCGTCGCACTTCGACTCGTCGTCGATCCGGCTCGGCACCCCCTCGAGCGACCGGACGGTCCACAGCGTGCGGCGGTAGACACTCCTGTTCCGGGTGGTCAGTCGAACCGTGCGGACGACGCCGTGCCGCGGGTACTCCACGAGCGCCCGTGGGATCTCTCGGCCGCGCTCCCACGCGAGTGCGAGGGCCAACCCGACCGCCCGAACGCGCTGGGGCTCCCACACCCCGCGCGGCGGCGGCTCCCCGGCCGAGATCACCGTCGGCACCGGCGGCGATACCTCCGACCGCTCGCCGCCCCCGAGCAGCTTGTGGGCCACGCCGTGGCAGTCCCGGCCGCGGAGCAACACGTCCCTGGCCGCCGGCTCCACAAGCCGGTCGTAGGCGTCGCGGTCGGCCAGCGTAGCGAGATTCGACCGGTACGCGTCCGGTGAGGTCGCGATGGGGCGCTCCCGGAGCCGGCTGTCGGCGGCGTCGCGGAGCGTCTCGTATTCGAACGCGAGGTCCCTGACGGCCTCGACCGATTCCGGCGGACCGCGGTCGTCGTCACGCCGGGCGTAATAGAGCTGTCGCGGGCAGTACGCGGCGCGAGCGAGGTCCGAAACCGCGACGGTGTCAGCTGAGGTGGGCACGGGGCGGATGGCCCCGGCTCGGTATTTGAACGTTCGGAGGGTCCCGCGGGCCGTGTGCCGGAAGCGTCAATCCCGGTGCGCTCCGAACACATCGGGGGGCCGGCGAGTCGCGCCCCCGTGGACTGCTACTCGCGTCCGCTGTCGTCCGGAGCGGGTGTTCGGACCGCGTCCTCGTCGTCGACAGCGTCCCCGATCAGGGCGACGAGTTCGGATTCAGTCACCGGCCGCGCGGTCGCGTCCAGCCCTGCGTTGCGGGCCACGCGAACCGGGATCGGAGGGTGGAGGTCCGCCGCGGTCAGCAACGCATCGTCGTAGAACACCTCCCGCGGCGTCCCGGTCCCGACGACGTTCCCGTCGGCCATCACGCAGACGCGATCGGCGATATCGGCGGCGAACTCGAGGTCGTGCGTGGACAGGACCACGCTGGTCCCCGCCTCGTGGACCTCCCGGATGCGGTCGGCGACCAGCCGCGACCGTTCGGGGTCGAGCCCGGCGAGAGGTTCGTCCAAGACGACGACGCTCGGGTCGAGAACGAGAACGCCGGCGAGGCCGATGAGTCGCTTCTCCCCCCCGCTGAGGTAGTGGGGTACCCGGTCGACGAGGTGGGTGGCGTCGACTCTCGCCAGCGCGTCCCGGGCCCGCTGTTCGGCCTCGTCGCGGGGGACCCCGTGGTTCCGTAGCCCGAACATCACGTCGTCGAGTACGGTGGGCGCGACCAGTTGCGTGTCGGCGTCCTGGAAGACGAACCCGACTTCCCTCCGGGCGTGAGCCGTGTTGGTCTCGGTGATCGGCGTGCCGTCGACGACGAGTTCGCCCTCGTCGGGCACGAGTGTCGCGTTCAGATGTTCGAGTACCGTCGACTTCCCGGCGCCGTTGCCGCCCACGAGCGCGACGACTTCGTCGGGGTACACCGTGAAGTCGACCTCGTGCATCCCGACGGTGCCGTCCGGATAGGTGTGTGCCTCACAGTGCAGGTCTATCAGGCGGTCCGCATCCGCAGACCGGTCCGCCGTCACGGTAGCCCCACCTCGTAGGCGACGACCAGCGCGTAGGTGACGACGCCGGCGTAGCACGCGCCCACCGCGAGGAGCTCCCGGGCCGGGGGCCGTGGCACGACGCCGTACAGCGTGATATCGCCGGTGTATCCGCGTGCTTCCATCGACTTGACCAGCCGCTCGGAGCGCTCGATGGCGGTCAGAAGCGTCATACCCAGGATCCGGGCGTAGATCCGACGGTTCGGCCAGAACTCCGAGAGGGTCGCACCCCGGGCGAGCACGGCTGTGACCAGGTCCTCGAGCGTCTCGGTCATAACGAACGTGAACCGGTAGGTCAGAAGCGCCACTTGGTCGATCGGCCGCGGGAGCAGCCGGCCGAGAAGCGACGCGATGTCGGCGTACCGAGTCGTCATCGTCGCGGTCAACGTGAACGTGACCACTGTGAGTGACCGGCAAGCGAGCGCTCCGAACAGCGCCGCGCCCGTCCACGTGACAGAGAGGTCGCCGACGGGCGTCGCGACCGCCCCGCCGATCGGCGTTCCCGGTTCCAGGAACGCCAGCGGACCGGCCACCGAGACGATGAACAGAAGCGGGAGCGTGTACCAGTAGACCAGCCGGCGGTAAGGCAGGCCAGCGATCCCGTAGACGCCGAGCGTCGCCGCGTAGAGCCCGGCGAGGACCGCGAGGCCGTCGGCGACGGTCACCGCGAGGACCAGCGCGCCGACGACGCCGACCTTCGTCCACGGGTTCACTCGGTGGAGCGGGCCGTCCCGGTGTTCGGCGTACGCCGTGATCAGCCGCGGATCGGGGACGTGATTCGAGAGCGTCGTCATGGGTCAGCGGGCCGTCGTTTCGGGGTCGTCCGGGCCGCGGCGACGCTCGGCGTACACGTACAGCCCGACGCCGAAGAGACTCAATACAAAGGCGATCCCGAGGAACTCGAGCATCAGCCCGCCCGTGCGGATCGGCCCGGCGACGACGATTCCCCGCCCGAGGTCGACGAGCGACCCGCTCCCCTGCTGGACGCCCTGTTGAAGCGCCCGTGCCGAGCGCTTGGCCCACGGAAGGGAGCCGCCGGTGGAGGTAAATCCCCACACCCCGGCGGCGAAACAGACCACGAACAGCCCGGCGAGCCCGCCGTACTGCTTCCACCGCCGCATCAGGCGGTCACCCCGGCGGACTCCTCGGGCGCGTCGCCGTCGACGAGACCCAGGAGGTCGGGACGGACCGACGCGAGAAACTGGACGACGAACCCGGTGAGAAGTCCCTCGACGACCGCAACGCCGAGGTTGAGTCCGACCAGGCCGGCCACTGCGACCGTCAGGTCAGCGCGGGGGAGTGTGCTCCCGTTGACGCCGCTCACGACGATGATCGCTCCCATCAGGATCGCGCCCGCCGACAACCCGAGCGTCGCGGCCCCTGCGGTGGCGGGGAAGACGTCCCACTCCGTCCGCAGAAGCGTCCTGAACGCGTAGTACGCCACGATCGCCTCGGAGGCGTTGACCAGCGTGTTCGCTCCGATCAAGCCGACGGCCCCGTGACCCAGCGCCGCCGAGAAGACGTTCACGACCAGAGCGATGAGCGTCCCGAGCAGCGGACCAGCGAGGATCCCGACGAGCCCCGTGAGGTTCATGTGGATCCCGCCCCAGACGGGGATGTTCAGTTGGAAGATCGCAAAGCTCGCCGCCGCACCGATCCCGGCCAGCGCGATCTGATGCGTTTCGATACCTCCCTTCCGGATGCGGTAGACGACGACACTGACGAGGGCGACACCGGTCGTCGTCCACACCAGCAGCGCCCACAGCGGAAACGACCCGTCTCCGAGGTGAATGTGTGCCATTCGCGTTTTGTTAAAATAGTTCCGAGATATAATAACTTTCCCATACGAAGTAGATTCAGATAATAATTCTGCGATGCTTCCAACCCAGACGTTGTTGTCCAGCCACCACGCCGCGTTCCGGAGTCCGACGCCGACTACCGCGGAGTCGTCTGCTCGGAACGTGACGGCAGGCAGTATCCGACGCGTCGATGCTCCGGTGGCGCCACGTCGTCCGGCACTCGGGCCGTGGCCGCCGTTTTCCACCGCCGCACGCGGACGCGGAGTAAAAGAAGTCCCGCAGTCGGTCATCGGACGTCGTCGGTGCCGTCGGCGGCGGCTAGACACTCGTTCCGACGGGTCGTCTCGCACTGGTGGCGACACCGACGTGCGGACGTGCGACACGCCGTGTATCGAAGCTCGTCACGTGAGGATGGCCGACGGTATCAGTCCATCCCGGCCAGCGGACCGAAGTCGTCGACGGGTAGGACGGAGTAGTCGATGGTGAGCGTGTCTTTTGTCGCCCGGATCTTCCCGACGAACGTCGAAATCTCCTCGAGGGACCCCTCTAAGACGAATAGCTCCATACAGTGGTGGCCGCCGACGTGACTGTGGAAGTTCGAGGCGACGATCTCCTCGTGCTCGTGGCGGAGATGCATCATCTTCTCTTCGACGCTCGTCGTCTCGTAGTCGAAAAGTACGGTGACGACGCCCATCAGGTCGCGATCCTCGAGTTTCTTGTCCTCGAACTCGCCGAGAAGGTTCCGGCTCGCTTCCCGGAGCACCTCGCTGCGGCCCGTATAGCCGTGGTCGTCTGCGAACTGGTCGATCCGGTCGACCAGCTCCTCCGGCATCGAGACGCTGACAACTGTCATATGCTAGTCCAGCGTCGATCAAATATTAAAGATTGGTATTCGTACACCAAAGGCGACGGCGTCTCCGTGTGAAACGGGGCGAAACCACCGACTCGAGAGCGATGACGCTGAACGCGCCGAGTCGGGCTGTCGGCGACACAAACGAATTTAACGCTGCCGCCGTAACTTTCGGTGATGGCGGTTCAGCTCCCGGAGTACGTCGATTTCATCCGCCTTTCGGACGACCGAGCGCTACTGGCCGGCCCCGCAACGACCAAAGAGCTCCGCGGTGACTCGGTCGGCCTCGTCGAGCGCGCGATTCCACCGCTTCGAGACGGGACGACCGCCGCCGACCTCGCCGCGACGCTCGAGGTGTCACCGTCGCTTGTGACCGATCTCATCGAGCAGCTCCGGGCGGCCGGTGTCCTCGAAGCGCCCACGGAGAGCCACGGGTATTGGAGCTGGGCGGCCCCTGTCCTCGGCGTCGACGCGGACACGATCCGGGGATCGAGCGTTGCCGTCCTCGACCGGAGCGCCTGTGGACTCTCCGACGCCGAGAAGCACCCGTTCGAGCTCGTGCCGCTCGGCGACGCCTCGGAGCTTCCCTCGGTCCTCCCCGACGTCGATCTACTGCTCACGCTCACGGTCGGCGAGGACCCGGAGTTCCACAGGGCGGTCGTCGGGCACGTCGGCGAGAACGGGGCCGACTGGATCCCCGCGCGGCTCACCGGCGCGACGGTAACGGTCGGACCGTTCGGCACACCGACGACACAGGGGTGTTACAACTGCTACGACCGACGGCGACGTGCGAGTACGGAGCTGTCCCCGTCGGTGGTCGACTCCGTCGACGACCGCCCGTCCCAAAGTCGGACGCCGTATTCGGAGTACGTACACGGGTTTCTCATTCATGTGCTCCTGACGGAAGCGGTCGCCGCAGTCGGTGACGGGAAGACACCGCAGAGCAGCGGTGCGATCGTCGAGTGCGACCTGGCGGAGTTCACCATGGATCGCCGCGAAATCCTTCCGGTTCCGGGGTGTGAGGTGTGCGGGACGAGCTGACCGCCCCCTCGCTGTCGACACTCCGGTCGGGTGCGGCGATCTCCGACCGGGTCACTGTTCGGCTCGGCGAACAACTCGTCGATTCCCGGGTCGGCCCGATCCTGTCGCTCAGCTCGCCCGACCACGCGGCCGGCGAATCCGGGCGCTACCACCGGTACGTCACCCGCCTCCAGCGAACGGCCTACCTCGGCGACACGGGGTATCCCGACGTCGAGACGTTCAGCGGCACGGGCGCCGACGAGCGGACCGCAAAGATCCGTGCGATCGGCGAAGCGATCGAGCGGTACTGTCTCTCGCTCGCGCGATACGACGACTACCTCACGGGAAGCGCCTCGGAGCTGGACCGCCCAGTCATCGACCCCGAGCGGCTGCTCGCGTTCTCCGACACACAGCTCACGACCAAGCCGTTCGACCGGGCAGATGTCCGGAACGCGGCGTATCACTGGACTGCGACGACCCGGCTGACCGACGGCGAGAGGGTATTCGTTCCGGGGCAGCTCGTTCGACTACCGTTCGGCGACGAGTTGACCGTCCGACAGCCCATCTCACACGGTGCGGCAGCCGGAACTGATCTCACGTCGGCGCTCTACCGCGGCCTCTGCGAACTCGTCGAGCGGGAGTGTTTCGCGATCGCGTATCTGCACGAACTGCCCGTGCCGCGGATCGACCTCGGGTCGGTCCCCTCCGAACGGTGCCGGGGGCTGGCGACCGAGCTGACGCGTATGGGCTGGCACCTCACGGCACTTGACCTCTCGCTGGATCACCCATTCGAGACGTGTCTCGTCGTCGGCGTCTCCGACGGCGACGGGACGCCGCTTCTGAGTCTCGGACTCGACGCCGCCGACGGGGCGGTCCGCGCGATCGAGGGGGCGCTCCGGGAGGTGTTCCAGTTCGCGATCCAACAGCCGGCCGAGCCGACGGCGGCGCTGCTCGACGACCCGGAGACCGCCGTCCGCACGCTCGAGGACCGCAAGGCGTTCTGGGACCGACCGGAGATGGTCGACGCGCTCGACTTCTGGCTCGAATCGACCGCGACGCGTGAGGTGGCACCGCCCGATTCGCCCGCTCCCGGTCCCGCCGAGTCGGTCGAGCGGTTTCGGGCGTTCCTCCGCGACCGCGGGCTGGAGGCGTACGTGAGCGACGCCACGACGACCGACATCCGAAACCGCGGTTTCCGGGTGCTTTCGGTCTCGATCCCCGAGTTCCACCCGCTCCACCTCGACGAGCAGTTCCGGTATCTCGGCACCGAACGGCTGTACGAGGTCCCGGTTCGAACCGGGTATCTTGAGTGCCGTCGGGACGAAAGCGACCTCAACGAGGTTCCTCACCCGTTCCTGTAACGATGACCTCACGCAAGGATATCGACGGCGACCCGCTGTGGCGCGTGTTCCACCACTCCAGCAGCAACACGCTCACGGAGCTTCTGGACGGATCCGGAGACCCGCCACAGCCCGGGATCGCCTACGCACACACGCCTGGTGCGGAGACGGTCGACATCGCGAGCGACCGTGACGACTCGGAGCTCACAGAGGCAATTCGGGAGCGTCGGTCACCGACGGGGTTTCGAGACCGACCGATCACCCACGACGAGGTCGCCGCAGTCGTCGACGGGGCCGCGGGCATCACCTTCGAGGGACGAACCGACGAGTTTCACCGGCGCGCGTACCCGTCGGGCGGTGCGCTCTACCCGCTTGAACTGTACGCCGTCGTCCTCGCGGGGGCGGACATCGACCCCGGACTGTACCACTACAACGTGCGCGACCGCACGCTCGAACGGCTCGTGTCGGGACGCCTCCGCGACGAGCTCGGGTTCGTTCCGACAGAGCTGATCGACACCGCGCCGCTGTGTCTGTTCCTCACCGCCCGTATGGAACGTACGACGCAGAAGTACGGCGACCGCGGATACCGCTACGCGCTGATGGAAGCGGGGCACGTGATGCAGAACGTCTGTTTGATCGCCGAACGCGAGGGGCTGGGGTGCCGGCCGATCGCGGGGTTCGCGGAAGCGGCCGCAGACGAGTTCCTCCAGCGGGGCGATGCGGAAACCAGCCTGTACGCCGGCGTGGTCGGGACCCCCCGGTCCGACGGCGAACCGGTGGTGTAGTCAGTCGGTTGTGGCGTCGGGGTCGTCATCGACCCAGTAGCCGCATCCGCTGCTACTCCCGCCGCTGCCGCTTTTGAATCCAGCACCGACCGCCCGTTCGTCACGCGACTCGTCGAGATCCACGACTTCGAGGTCGAGGGCCTCGTTGGCTCCGTCCTCGTCGCGGACAGGCTCTGTGCTCATAGTTTCATATTCCGGTGGATACGGATAAAACCGTTTTGATGGCCCCACTTCGAATTACGCTCGATCGAAAATTCCTCCCATAGCTTTTTCCTCGAAGCCTAAAAGATCCATATCGTGATTCGAGAAGTCCCGCAGTCGTCTCCCCTGTCGAAAGGTGATCACGTCGACTTCTCGGAGGACCGCTCGGCGGCGATCGGGCGGTGGATCGACGCGTTCGACCGCCCGGACCAGGTGCGGATGCTCTACGAGATGCGCGACCGCATCTCCGTCTCGGAGTTCAACGCCACATTCGAGCGGGACACGAGTAACTATCACTACGACGTGGCGAGCGAACTCCGGGACGATGCGCTAGCCGTCAAGATCTCCAACAGTGACCTCCAACCCGAGTCCGCCGACGGATATCTCAAGGAATCACGCGACGGCGACGACGACTGGTATCACCTCACCCCGCTCGGGTTGGAGTTTCTCCGTTCGATAACCGACCGTAACGGGCCACCGCTACTCGGCCCCGTCTCGATCGCTGACGACCTCAAAGGGTTTATCAAGGGCGTCCCGGACGAAGCCCGTCGTATCGACGAGCACCTCGTCCGGACGGGCGGGTACGGAACGGAGGCGGAGTTCGACAGCTTTCGTGCGGACGTGGTCGCGGGCCAGCACGGGGGGGCACTCGCGCCGCCGATCGTGCCGGAGGACCCGTACCTGCTCTCCCGCGAGATGGACGTGACCGTCTACGAGGGCGAATCCACGTTCGAGGGCCGGCGGACGTTAGACACGAGGGTGGCCGAGGCCATCCGGGGTCGCACACGGGTCCGTCTCTTCGGCCCGTGGGCGCCCACAACGTCGGCGCGAATGTTCGAGGAGCCGCTGGATCTACCCAGTACGTCTCACCGGTTCATCGCCGGTCAAGGGTTCATCGACAAGATTGAGTCGGGTGAGCGCACCAACTCCCTGGAGACGTTTCTCGAACAGGCCCGCAACCGGTCCGATATCCGGGTAGACTCCACACAACGGTATCTGCCGTACGTGCTCGGGATCCTCGAAGACGAGGGGGGAGCCGACCCCGAACTCTTCGTGTGGGGGCGCGGAAATCCCGAGACGGAGAAGTATATGATGTTCGCAACCGCCGAGGACCCGTCTCCGGCGTTGTACACCTGGGCCACCGACCTATACGAGTACGTCGCGGACAGCGCAACCGAATACGCCGACTGACCGGGGCGTCCGCAGCCGACGGATCGCACGCCGTTGTGCGTCTCGCGTAATTCCTGTGTCTCCGAGGGACCGCGTTTCTCGTAGCTCCGCTCGAATCGTGTTCCCGATCGGTACGACTCCGCCGTGACTGGAATTCCGGCCGACGGATCGGCCCGCCGACCGCGGATCATCCCGTGTCGAATAGCTACTTGCGACGGACAAATGTCGGGGCAGAACAATACAAACGCCCCGATAATACCTGTTTTAGAACACATACTAAAAGACTGTATGAATATTTAACAATTTGTCAGTAGTCTTTCCGTCCGTAGATGGATCGAAAGACCCGCCGAAGACGAGACGACACGGCGCGTCGGGACCGACCCGGACGCTCCGAACCGCACATCATCGAACGACTAGCGCTCGGGTTCGTGCTCGTCGTGCTGCTCGGCAGCGCCGCACTCGCCGGTGTCGGAGTAACGGCCGCAGCGGGTGCCGACCAGGACGACGTGGCAGCCGAGTGTCGGCTGGACACCGCCTCGCCGGAGGCCGTCGTCGACCTGCGCGAACGCGTCGAAGGGCGGCTCGCCGAACTCGAGGCGCTGAACCGGAACTCGGCCGCCACCGTCGATCGGTCGACGATCGATCGGGTCGAAAACCGGCTGCGGAACGGCAACCTGTCGTACGACCGCGCGCGGTACCAACGCGCCTGCGGCCACTACCGGATCGCGCTCGACCAAAGCGGGGCGGCCTTGGAGCGAGCGTACGTGAACCTCGCGGAAGTCCGGCTCGCGAGCGCCGAGGACTACATCGCTACGCGCCGCGATGCGGACTACGACTCGATGGAGCTGACCAACCTCTCGGCGAGGCGGGAGGCGCTGGCGGCCGAGACCGAAAACGTGAGTTCGCTGCCGCAGGCCCGGACGGTGGCCGCCGAGTCGGCGGCGCTGCAGTCGGACGCGAAGGCACAGCTCCCGTCGGCCCGGACCGTCGAGGTGGCAGACACCATCTCCCCGTTCTGGGGGTCCGTCCCGGCCGCGCTGGGTATCGTGCTGGTGATCGGGAGCGCGGGGGTGTTCGCGGGCCGGCGCACAGTCGACACCACGGACAACGACACCGACACCGGTGACGGCAACACGGGCGACGGCGGCGTTGAGGGACGGAACACGCGGTTCGACGGCAACCCGGGGAAGTAAATCATGAAAGAGAGATTCAACTGGACGACGCTGGGGATCAGGGACAAACTACCGCAGATGTTCGGGACCGACACATCGGAAGTCGACGCAGACGGCAGTGATGGCTCGCCGGATGGCGACCGCGAGCTCCGCGGGGACGGCGGAGGCGCTGCCCAACACGAGCAGAGCAACGTCGGCTGCTTGCTCCACACCAACACCTTCTCCGACGATCTCGCCGAAAAGGGCCACCTGCGGGGAGCCTTCGACACGTTCAACCGCAGACTTCCGACCGAGCAGATCGGCGACGTCCCGTTCAGGCGGGACCTGACGCGGATCGAGCGCACGCTTCCGTTGCTGGAGCCCGAACTCGAAGAGTCGATGCTGCGACTCACGAAGGAAACCGACTACATCATGGCGCCGTCGACGGTCGGGACCGGATTCATCGCCTTCCAGTGGGCCGACCTCGGACCGCAGTTCGACGACACCATCGACGTCGTCGTCTCCGGGGACGCGCCCACCCCACAGTCGCTCCAGCAGAAGGCACAGAACACCATCCTTGCCGGCGTCGGCCACGGGATGATCGAGCCGCCGGTGATCATGTGCGACCACCGGGCGGGGGAGATCCGGTTCCAAGACGTCGCGCCGGAGATGGCCCACGCGCTCGTCGCGAACGCACACACCGACCTGATCAACCGGTCGGTGGGATACTGGACGATGTCGTACGAGCAGATCCCGCTGGGCGGCATCTCCGATATGCAGGTGTCGGAGACCATCCGTAACGTGGTTGATGAGGCGTCGCCGTGGATCTCCACGCGGCGCTGGTGCCCGTGGGCCGACCAGGAGATGTCGATCCCGCTCGCCGCCGGGGCGGACTCGTACGTCATCCTCCCCACCGGCGTCGCGCTCGGTCAGAACGAGGACATTCGGGTCATTCACCGCCCGGACGTCTCGGGCGCGCACGTCCTGAACTTCTGGCCCCTCGAGACCGCCTGGGTCGAAGAGCACGTCCGTCGCGGGGGCGTCGAGTTCATCGACCAGTTGATTCGCGACGGTGACAACCGGGTCGCGACCGTCTGGGCGGACCACGCGTCACCGCGGGATCCGATCGACGAGTGGGAGCGGCTGCGGGCCGAGTATATCGACCCGCGGCTGCCGGAGGTGTGACCACGATGTCACGCGAGGATACGACAACGGTGATCGATTTCCGCACCGACGCGTCCGAGACGGACGAACAGCCCGAGAAGAGACCGTCGACCCACGACGCCCCAGCCGGCTGGAGGCCGGCCTTTCCGGGGTACCTCGTCGTGTTACTTCTCGGACTGTGTCTGTTCGTCGTCGGACTGGTCCTCCGCGCGACGCCACCCGTGTGATCTCCGATGTTCAACCCATTCACTACTGAGACCGACGACAAGAGCCAGGAACTGAACGAAGCACGCCCCGACGCCACCGACGGAACGGACGAAGCCCGTAGTCCGTCCTCGTACCGCGTGATCGACCGCCCCGCGGACCATCGGATCGATCAGGTGGTCGAACTGCTCGCCGACCCCGCCGACGGGGTCGTCACGCGGGCGGGTGCGATCGCCCGGATCAAGCGCCAGACCCGCTACGAGGTCCAGGGGTTCATCGAGGAACTCGACACGCTTCTCCGGCAGCGACAGACGGCGCTCATCGGCGTCGACCACCACACGCCGATGCTCCGCCAGCTCGCAGAGCGTGTGGGACTGACGCTCGCGGTCGCCCCGCACAACGAAGAGCACGTCCAGACGCTCTGCCGACACCTCTCGGCACTCATCGCTGACGACCGCGTGAGCGGGTTGGGGTCCGGCCGCCGGTTCACCATCCCCGTCTCGACCGACGCCGAGGCTGCGGAGAGCTCACGCGTCCTCCACGCCCTCGAAAGCCACCAGGGCGACCCGCTGCACCATCTCGGGAACGACGACTGGGACTTCGTCGCGGTCACGGCTCCCGAACAGTGGGTCGAAACCACCGAGGAGACGCTGTCGGCGTACGCGCCCGTCGTAGACACGGTCGTCTGGGACCGGCCGCGCATCACGGTGTGTGGCCTCGTGTTCGTGGGCGACGAACCCGCGTCCGGCGGCGGAGACTCCGACCCAGCGGTGCGAACGACGAACGGCGCAGACCACGGCTCCCGCGAGTCCGAAGAACCGGAGAGGCCGCAGAACGGACCGGGACGCACCGACCCGGCTCGCGGGGGGCCGCCGGATCGAGCGGAGTCGTCCGGCCGGCCCAGCGGTCGCGGGTCGTCCACGGGCCGCGAGTCGCCCGCCGGTCGCGGGGACGACGGCGCGGGGCCGACTGCTGGAGGCGGATCCACGACGGAAGCGGACCCGAGCGAGAGTTCGGGAACCCCCCCGATAGAAGGCGGCTCGGAGCCGGACGCGCGTAGCGCGCCGGAGGGCGGAGCCGCCCCGACGGCGCCGGCCGGCACGGACCTCTCGCCTACTCGTCTCCCGGGGTCGGAGACGAACCCGGAGTCGGAATCGGGGGCAGAGCCCGAAGCGGACCCCGAGCCGAAGGCCGCCGGTTCGTCGCCGACAGAGGGATCCTCGTCCGTTCCGGATCCAGGGTCGTCCGAGGTCCCGGAGAGCGGCTCCGGCGCAGGAGAAACCGGATCGGAACCCATAGATCCCCCACCCGACCGGGATGTCGACCCCTCGGACGGCGCACCTCCGGCGAAGTCGGGCGTAGACGCCGGCCAGTCACCCGCCGGACACGGTACTGACCCGACTACTGACGGCGGCAGCGCGGCGACGGGATCCGCCCCGTCGTCAGGTTCCGTTCCCGGGAGCGACACCGGCGCCCGGGGAGAAGCCAGCTCGGACGGGACACCGATGCCTCCCGCCACCGGAACCCCATTTGATGAGTCGACGACAGACGACCCCGCGGCGGGCGCGGCGACGAGACCCCCATCTACGCCCGGCCCCTGCCCTCCGACATCACCCGACACGAGCGGGACCGACGGGAGGCCGCCACGACGCGGATCCGGTTCCTCGGCGGTCCCGCCCGACGCCACGCCGGAGACGACGCCGGCGGACAGCGACGCCTCGGATCCCGACCACGGGGCGACCGACGGCCCCACGCCGTCGGCGGAGGGGATGCCGTCGCCACCGGGTGGCACGGGGCCGGGGCTCGTTCCCGCGGGCGACGCGCCGGCGTCGCGAGATCCGGGGGTGGTCGACATCGACGAGCACGTCCTAAACGAGGTCAGCTCCCACGCCGTTGCGCACGACGGGGAGGTCGGCCACGGGGGCCAGGAGGTGTACGCGACGCTCTACTGTAACGACGACGGAGTGATTCGGCACTCCCACATCATCGAGGACGAGACCTTCCTCGAAAAGCGGCGGTCGTCGATCACGTTCAAGCCCACCTTTTATGAGTACGTCCGTCACCTGGCGCAGATCTACAGAAACATCTCTCACAGGTTGTGCGGCGACGTCCACAGCCACCCCGGCGGAATCCCGAAGCAGAGCCCGGCTGACAAGGCGGTCAGCAAAACGGTCTGGAACAATCCACGCCGCAATCACAACTTCATTATCGGACTCGACGACGCCGACGGCGACGCGCCCGACCGATGGACGGTCGTCGAGAACGGAGTCGAGGTGAAAAAGCGCGTGAACGGCCACCTGCTGCGCGTTCGGGCATTCGCCGGTGGGACGAACGAGCCGAAGCAGATCCGCGTCCATACCACTATGGGCGTGTGAGCTCAGAGCCTGGGTTCGCCGACGGGCGGCCGGGTCTGTATCGGGCGGTCCAACCCGTGCGCGGCGAGCGCCCCGCCTCGGCTGGCGTCGGCGTCCATCGTCGGGGATACAACCAAGTCGTCGGCCCCGAACCGACAGGTATGACTGAATCCGACCCGACACCACGCCGCCGCCGGGCGGCCGACATCGAGTACGAGGCCGTCGAACTCGCCGACGGGCTCCGAAAGGGGAGCCTGCTGGGCGACGACCAGCAGACGCCACACTTCGATATGCGCCGGTTCGTCCTGGAACCGGGCGCGCGCGTGCCGCGACACACGAACGAGGTCGAACACGAACAGTTCGTTCTCGAGGGCGACTACGTCGTCGGCATCGGCGACGAGACGCACACGGTCTCGGCGGGCGATGCACTTCTGATCCCCGCCGGCGTCGAACACTGGTACCGGAACGACACCGACACCGAGGGGTCGTTCCTGTGTGTCGTGCCGAAAGGGACCGACCAGATCACGATCCACGAGTAGTCCTGCGTGGGTCCGCTGCACGGGCCGGCCGACTACGGCGAGGCCCGTCCGCAGTACGGACCCGAACGGCGGGACCGGCAGAACGTTTAAGCGCCCGTCGACCGGGTGTAGCGTCCAGGATGGACTTCGACCCAGGCGCAGCCCCGGACAGCGTCGAATGGTTCCAAGACCGGGGAGAGACGCCAGCAATCGTAAGTATCAGCGACGTGCACGGCTATCTCGACGCGGCGCGGAACGCCTTGACTGCCGTCGGCGAGACTGACGAGTACCCGCCCCTCGTCACGGTGGACGACGACGGGCGCCTCCACTGGGCGGGCAACGACTACCTCTTGCTCCTCAACGGCGACCTGCTCGATCGGGGCGACCGGAACCGTGCGTGTCTGGCGCTACTCGAACGGCTCGCCGCGGAGGCACCACCCGGACGCGTCCGCTACCACTTGGGGAACCACGAGATGGCCGTGTTGTTCCCCGAGCGGTTCCGGTGGCCCGGGGTGTACAGCATCGAGATGGACGGCGACCTCCGGCGGTCGTTCCTCGAGTGCGCCGCGGCGTCGCGTCTCGCGGTCGCCTTCGAGGGGTATCAGTACACATACTCACACGCGGGCGCGAACGAGCCGTTCGACGCCGCAACCGCCAATCAACAGGCGCACGATGCGGGCCGACGGCTGCTGACGATGGTTCGTGAGGACCGGTACCGCGAGGATCAACTCGACATCCTCCCGGAGTACGACCTGGTTTTCGGCGTCGGCGGGCAGTTCGGCCGGGGGCCGTCGGCCGGGCTCCTGTGGATGGACTTCGAGCATATGCGTGAGACCGCGCCCCCGCAGGTCGTCGGCCACTCACGCCACCAGCGGCCGGCGCGGACCGGGGACGTGATCTGCGAGAACGTGATCCGGAACAATCTGGGCGTCCCCGGCGGCGAAGCCGTCCTGATCGAGCGGCCGGACGGGATCGCAGCCGTGACGAACTCGTCGGCCGGCGCGACGGTGACCGAACTGTAGGCGGCGGCACCATCGCGTGTGCGATACAGTCGATCGCGTGGTCGCCCGACACCGGTGGCCGAGTTGCCTCCGCGTTTACGCAGCTCCGCGATGCCGAGTCACTCTGGCGGGGTGGCGTCGCCGCCGGGCCGGCGGTCGACGACCTCGAGTTCGAACACGAGCGTCTGCCCGGCGAGTTCGTGGTTGAAATCGACCTCGACGGTGTCCTCGCGGACCGCGACCACGTCGCCGTGGAGCCCGTTTTGTGCGTGGACGTGGAGACCGACCGCCGCGGGCTCGTCGACCATCGCCTCGAAGGCCTCCCGCTCGTACTCCCGGAGCCGATCCTCGCACACCTCGCCGTAGGCCGCCTCGGGCGGCACCGTCGTGGTCGCCGTTTGACCGACCGACAGCCCGCGAACCGCATCATCAAGCCCCGCGATCACCTCGCCCGCGCCGACGGTGAACGTGAGGGGGCCGTAGTCGTCTGGGGCGCGGTCCTCCGCCGCCGCGAGTCCGTGGTCGGCGGCGACGTCGTACTTCGAGGTCCCGAACACCGTTCCGTCTTCGAACCGCCCCACGTACTCGATTGCGACCCGGTCGCCCGCACCGATGCTCATATGCCCAGGTGTGGGGTCGATCCGGAATACGCTGTCGGGTCGGCGGCGGCAGGGTCGATGCTCGCCAGCGACCCACTCGATGCCGTGCGCAGTCGGTCGTGGTTAGTTAAGCGACGACTGACCGGAGAACCGCCATCGGGCGGGACTGGAAGGGGCCGCGGTCTCGACGAGGGCGCGCGACGTACGGACCGCAGGAGTAAAAAACGCGAACGACGAGGGCCGCAACGAGTGCACCGAGTCGAGACCGCGGGGGCTTCTCCACACTCATCTCCTCGAGTTCACTCCTAACTAAACAGTACCGCGCAGTCGTGCCGAACGCTTATGCCCGCGCCCCGATTGAACCGACGTATGACAGACGACACCGCTGATGGGAGCAGCGCGCCCTCCCGGATCGGGCGGCTCCTGCTCGGGTTGGGGCTCGCGCTCCAGGCCTCGGAGGACTTCCGCGACATGGAAGATACGATCGAGTACGCCGAGTCCGCCGGCGTTCCGATGCCGGATCTCGCGGCCCCCCTCGCGTCCGGGATGATGCTCGTCGGGGGGCTCGGGGTCGCCCTCTGGCGGTTCCCGCGGGTCGCGACCGGGGCGACGGCGGCGTTCCTGGCGGTCGTGACGCCGACGATGCACGACTTCTGGAACGCCGAAGAGGGCTCTGGGAGCGGCGAGCGGCTGGCGTTCTTCGGGAATATGGCGATGCTCGGGGGCGTGCTCGTATTCCTGCGCGAGGCGTACAACTAACGCTCGTGGCAGACAACCCCGCGCCGACGCTCGACCGGCGGACGCTACTTGCCGGACTCGCCGGCGCCGGGGCCGCCAGCCTTGCTGGCTGTTCGTCGTTCATCGACCGCGAGTCCGATGCGGAGACGACCGACGTCGATTCCGACCTCGCAAGCGACCTCGCCACTCGGTTTGCGCCGACGCTGTACTTCGACGAGGCGGAGCCGTGGTTTCCAACCGACCCCCGACCCTACGCCACGGATCGCGACGGCGAGACGGTCGTCGACGGCTTCGACGCGCTGAATGGCTACCACGAGCGGGTGGCCGACGACGAGGAGCCGCCGAACCGGACGGTCTTCTACAACGTCGTCGAGTACGAGGGGTCGCCGCTGTCTGTCGTCCAGTTCTGGATGTACTCCGTGTTCGACCAATTCACTGCGAACTTCCACTGGCACGACTGGGAGGTGCTTCACGTGTTCGTCGACACCGAAGCCGAGGAGGCGCAACTCTACGTTGCCAGTTCCCACTCGACGCGGGTGCCCAACAACGAGTTCTTGGACCCTGAACCCGACCCTGCGCCGCGGATCCTCTCGGAGCTTGGGTCGCACTCGAGTACCCTGTCGGTCAACGACCAGCCGGACGAGTTCCAGCGGCTTCCGGGCGTGGACCTGCTTGCAGACATCACCAACACCGCGATCGAGGGCATCGAGTCGCTCGCGGAGGTCCCGCTGGCGTATGGCCTCCCCCGCGACGAGGGAGGCCGGCTCCCATACGTCGTCCCCGAATACGAGGGCCAACCGGTGTACGATCACGACCGGCTGCCCGCGGTCGAGGCGGACTCGCTGATCGACGGGAGCGTTACGGTGCGAACGTTCGAGGACCTCGCTACGCCGCCGACTGAGCTCCCCGAGCGGTCAACCGGCGTCGTGTTCCGTCACGAGGGCCGCGACGCGGCTGGCGACGGCGACGGAGTCGCCGAGGCCGGGTATCCATACGAACTCGTGCCGACCCACGAACTCGAAGACATCGCCGACTTCTCCGGGCCACAGCTCAGCTTCGAGTTCGCGGTCCCGGAGTTCGCGGAGAACGCGATCTCGGGACACATCTCGACTGCCGGAGTGCCCTGGGAGCAACCCCGGTACGACAATCCCGCCGACGACATCACCGACCCCAACCACCGCGCGGCGCTCGCCGAGCGATACGACGCCATCGGCGCGGCCGCGCCGATCAACACCGTCGTCGCCAGCGTCGGCGAGGTGGTTGCGGCCGACGACGCCCCGGCCGGCGAGGGGGTAACCACGCAGGAACCGACCGTCGAGGCGGTCTCGCTTCTCGAGAGCGAATCGCGGATGATCCCCACGTTCGGCGGGATCGCAGTCGCCCGGGACGTCCCCGAGGGCGATCACCGGCTCACGGTCAACGCAGCGGGACAGGCCCCCTACAGCGAGCGGCTCTATGTCGAGGCCGGAGAGACGGCGACCACCGGCACCGGCGCCGGAAGGGAAACTGAGACGACAGGGACCGTCACCCCGGACAGCGAGACCGCCGAAACCGAGGGGGTCGGCGGGACGGACGGGGAAGCCCGGGCCGAGCGCGTCACGGCGGCCGGCATCGACGCGGAGATCCCGCTGGTCGCGAAAGAGAACGCACGGAAACTCGAGATCGACGCCGACGGGACCGACGCCGACCTCGCAGGAGTGGCGGTCGAAGACGACTTCGCCGGCCGGCTGTACGACGCCCCCACCGAAGGCTCCGACGCGGTCTACGTCCACCGCGGCGGCGCGTACACGACCGAGGTGCGCGACACCGACGGGGAGTTCGGCGCGTTCCGGGTGAACCCCGATCCCGGCGGTGGGTCGGATTCGGACGCTGACGACGACGCCGATGACGCAACCGACGGGACCGGGTCCCCGGGCGGTCCCCCGATCCGCATTGACCGCCCCGAGACCGGCAAGGCGTCGTTGGCGTCGTTCCTCGTCGAGATCGCCGTCGAAACCCGCGATCAGGCGCAGGCGATCGTCGACGAGGGCGGCCTCGAGGGCAGGGAGAACGGGCTCAAAGGGCTGGTCCGTTCGCTGGATGCCGTTATCGAGGCCGCCCGACGGGCGGCCGAGAACGCTCGTAGCGGCGACCGCGGCAACGCGGACAGACGGCTCCGGGCCGTCGAGGTGGGGATCGAACAGGTCACTCAGCGGCTCGACGACGTCGGCGAAGGAGTTCCGGAGCCGTTCGTGAACGCGGTCCGGAACCGGGCCGAGCAGGCTGCCCGCCGGACCAAGCAGGCCCAGAACGCCGAGAAGCTTCAGTAGCTCGTGTCGGCGCCGGCGCTGCGGCGTCGCTCCGCCCGCAGTCGGGTGCCTCACCTCCCGAACCGTCGCGTCTTACAGGAACTCGGTGTTCTGGGGCCCGTTCGTGATCTGCACCTCGAACGGCTGGGTGCTCGGATCGTCCTGTTCGACCAGATGCCAGTAGGTCTCTGCCATCCGGTCGGGGTCCAGAACCGTATCGGCATCCCGGTCGGTTGCTCCCGTCCGGGTATCGGGACCGTCGATCTGTCCGTCGATCACGACGTGGGCGACGTGGACCCCGTCGGGGCCGAACTCCTGGGCGATGTCCATCGCCATTCCCCGGGCGGCGAATTTCGCGGCGGCGAACCCGATCGTCCCCCCGAGGCTCCGGATCGCCGAGGTCGCGCCGGTGAAGATGACGGTCCCGCCGCCGGTCTCCAGCATATCCCCGACTGCTTCCTGGGAGCAGACGAACGCTCCGCGGCCGTTGACCGCCCACGCGGCCTCGAACTCCGCGACGCTCGTGTCGAGCAGTCCGGTCCACGACGCGGCGCTGGCGTGGTTCACCAGGACGTCGACCGGACCGAACGCCTCCCGGACGGTCTCGAACCCCTCGCGGATCGCGTCGACGTCGGCGAGATCAGTCGTGACCGCCAGTCCCGCTCCGGGGTCGGGGAGGTCGGCCGCGAGATCCTCGATGTACTCCGTCGATCGCGCGAACAGCGCGACCTGACACCCCTCTGCGGCGAACTTCCGGGCGAGCGACGCCCCGAGCCCGGGGCCGACGCCCGCAATGACTGCAGTGCGTGCCATACCCACCGCTGAACCGCGGGCCGCAAAACCGTGGCGGTGCCGGCGGTCGCCGTCGCGTCGACCCCCGTCGGTAGTGGGCCGCTCTCAGAACGGGTTGGACGTACTCACGTGCATCCCGACGAATACCCCGTCGCCGCCGCGGGCTTCGAGCGTCCCGCTCCACCGCGTCTTGAACTCGTGTTGGACCCCCGCTTCGACGTCCCGCCACGACAGCCGCACGTCGTCGCTGAACCACGCGTGACACCCCCGGTCGATCACCCGAAGCGCGCGGCTGTTGACCGCCCAGTCGTCGGTGCGGTCGGTCTGCCCGCGGAGGCCCTGCCGGACCGCGTCGCCGCCGACAAGCCGCTCGGAGATGCCGAACTTGACGACAGCGTCGTCGTCTGCGAAAAACGGCCCGAGCGGGTCGCCGGCTTCGAGCGCGCCGTAATACTCCTCGATTCTGGCTTCGGCGTCCATACTCGGCAGTTAGCGCGAGGCGACTTACTGATGTGGGTGAGTATCGATACGAATACCTCCGCTCGACGCTCGCTTTGCGACGCTCGCTGTGTGGCTCGCGTCGAGTGAGACCGGACGGACTCGACTCAGTTCGAATCGCGGGGTCGTCCACACAGCGCGGACACGTGTCGCTCGCACACGCTTTGCGGTGCTCGCTGAGTGAGCCGTACAGAAGTGGGACCGCCCGGATTCGAACCGGGGTCACGGGCACGCCTTCCGGCGATTATGTGGGCTTCGGTGAACTGAGATGCCCACACGACACGGCCTGATCGAGACGACGCCCGAAGAGGCACTTGACCTCTTCCTTCAAGAACGAAGTACAGAATCAGCAGACAGTACTATCCAGTCGTACAGATACCGTCTCCAGCACTTCGTCCGCTGGTGCGATGGAGTCGCAGAAGTCGACAACCTGAACGACCTCTCTGGGCGTGACCTCCACAAGTACAAGTTGTGGCGGCAAGAGGATGGGGACCTGAATAAAACCTCCCTGAAAGCCCAGCTCGAGAGCGGTATAGAACCAGTTGACCCTTTATTACTTTCTTATACTCCGTGAGAACGTCACGACCCCTCCACTTCAACTCCAACGAAGACGATGATCTTCACGAGAATTCCAAAATAAGACGGCGTCTGTTCGTGCCGTTGAACCGGTCAACGGTGGGTCCAAGTCTTGAAGACCATCTGTAGCACCGGTCTAGTCGACCATCCACGAGATTACCGCGCCCTGCTTGTGGATCGTATGTTGAAGCCCCGTGAAGTGCGCTATCTCACACACACTCGCCTCCACCTCATACCAGTCGGCGATGTCTTGGGCTATCTTGTCCGCTATGTCCTCGGCAGTGTACCGACTTGGGAGGGCCTCTACGGTTTCTGGGTCGCTGTCTGCCCGTTTGTAGAACAGCCCCAGTAGACCCGCTCGATCTCCGATATCCGACTCTGCGAGGCTGTGTGCGTCAGTCAACAGCGTATTCCGATGAAACGGGCTGAATACGTGTTTGAACATATTCGGCTCTGGATCGCCGTTCGCCCGCCAGTAACGGATTAGTTTGGCTTCAACAGGTGTCCCGTCGGGTAACATCAGGTCACACCGTTCAGAACTCTCAGGGTAGGACACTTCCTGGTCTACCCTCTCGTATCGGCTATCTCGCTCGCGGAGGTCCTGTAGAAGAAGTTCGATCTGACGCTCTTCGTTTTCAGACCCGATTCCGTCTCCGTACTGGCCCGTAGTCCGACTATCAACGTCAGGGACTACTTCTGCCATATTCGCAGTCAGTTCTCCAAGTGACAACCGCTCGGTCATACAGTCCGTTGCGTCACTGATGAGTAAAGCCCGGCGGCGAAGGTAGACATCCGCACCTCGGGGAATAGCGTCATACGGCCACTGCCGTCCAGTATCCCGGAGAGTCTTATCTTACTGGGACGAACGACGGGTGATGACACGGGAGAGCGACCTCAACCGTCTGTATGATCTCTTGACTGAACTCAAAAACAACGTCGGTGGGAAGCAACGGCTTGGTGACTGTACCGGGTATATGGACTGGCCCGAGCGTGGTGTCTACTTTGTCTTCTCACACGACGAACGCAGGGATAGAGGTGATCAACACCGTCTAACGCGGATCGGCACACACGCCGTCTCTACCGGCTCAGGAACGTCGCTATGGAACCGACTCCGGACCCATCGGGGAGCGAACAGCGGGACGTATGGAGGAGGCGGCAACCACCGAGGTTCGGTTTTTCGGAAGCGCGTCGGGGAGTCGCTTATCGAACGCCACGACCTCCACGACGAGTATCCCTACTGGGGAGAGGGGTCGAGTGCCGACCGAGACCGACGACTCTCCGAGCACGACCACGAACAGCGAGTGAGCGACTATATCCGAGACCTCCCGTTTCTGTGGGTCGACGTGGACGACGAACCCGGCCCCGATAGCGACCGTGCGTACATCGAACAGAACGCCATCGCTCTCGTCAGTAACTTCCAGAAAGAATCGCTCGACCCTCGACGCAACGACTGGTTAGGCAGAAACAGCCCGAGAAAGGAGATACAGGATTCCGGGCTGTGGAACATCGATCACGTTGCGGAGGACTACGATCCTGCGTTTCTCGACAGGGTCGCTGAGGCCGTGGGGGATACGACCCCCGTGTAACCACTATCCTCTGAAGCGGCTTAGGGTGTCTGCTGTAACAGTATTCACTTCGGATTTTGCCCGTCCCAGTGTTGGGTTCGGGGCGGGAAGACGTGGCTCCAGACGACTCCATACTTGAGGTAGCCCGACAAGCCGGGGTACTCGTGGCACTCGTTGCTTTACCGCAGTACTGGGAAAGACTGTACGGCAACTACCGTAGCATGGAAAATTTCCAAGTGTCCGCTCCCTCCACAGGCTCGAAACCAGCAGACGGCGTAGCGACCGCTCTCTTCGTGAAGAGCGTGCTCCGTGATGAAAACGACCCGAAGGAAGGCGGAGTCGCTCTCTACGGTCAGCAACCGCCTCAGAATCGAAGTCTACCTGAACGGGCTGGCCGGGAACGTACACAGGGGTCACAGCGGCCTGTACGGGAGCGTTAAGACAGACACGTCGTGTTGGTTTCCGGGACGCAGTGATCCTCGCCCCACAGTATATCCAACGGACAACGACAGTCGTTGTAGCACCGGCCACACGACGCAGAGAGACGAAGCAGACCAACGACCGTGAAGACCTCACGAGTTATGCCTGAGTCGGAGAGAGCGTCGTCTCGTCCGCGAGAGACGACACAGCACACGACCGGAGCAAGCAGCACAAGCTCTATACAGCGGGATAATAGGCCTATTGACTTATTAGGCTACACGCTCTCGTATCTCGTGAAGTCCACTACGGCGGAAGGGTGCGACCGTACCGTGGTTGGAATCTACGGTCGAGGATATGACACGATATAAAACGGACGCACCGCTGTCGTGCGAATCTCGACCACCCAAGAAGTAAGTGGGACCGCCCGGATTCGAACCGGGGTCACGGGCACCCAAGGCCCGAAGTATACCAGGCTAACCCACGGTCCCACGTTCTGCTATCGATCGGTCAGCGAGTAAAGGATTTCGTTCGCGTTGCGGCTACACGCCCCAAATGACGGCGATTCCCACGGTCGTCACGGCCGCGAACACCAACTGGAGCGGCCCGCCCACCCGGAGGTAATCGCTGAACCGGTACCCGCCCGGGCCGTAGACGAACAGGTTGGTCTGATATCCCACGGGCGTCATAAACGCCGTCGACGCCGCGAACGTCACCGCCAACACGAACGCGAACGCGTTCGCTCCGAGCGCCGCCGCGGCCTCAATCGCGACCGGGATCATCAACACGACGCTGGCGTTGTTCGAGATCACGTTCGTCAGGACCGCAGTGAGCACGTAGAACGCCCCGAGAACTCCCACGAGCGGGAAGACATCACCCATCGCGACCACGACCGATGCGAGTAGCGACGCGCCGCCGGTCGCCTCCAAGGCGATCCCCAGCGGGATCACGCCGGCGAGCAGGAAGACCACGTCCCACTGGATCGACTCGTAGAGCTCCGTGGGGCGGAGACACCCGGTGGCGACCATCGCGAGCGCGCCGGTCAACGCCGCCACCACGATCGGGAGCACCTCCAGCGCCGCGAGCCCGACGACCGCGACGACGATCGCGATCGCGACGAAGGTCTTGTCGCCGCGGTAGTCGTGGCGCTCGATCTCCTGAGCCACGATCAGATCCCGGGTGGCGTCGAGGCGGTCGATGCTCCCCGTGGTCGCCTGGACGAGCAGCGTGTCGCCCACCCGGAGCGAGATGTCGTCCATCCGGCGGCGGATCAGGTCATCGCCCCGCCGAAACGCGAGTACTGTCGCGTCGTATCGCTGCCGGAACGACGACGAGGCCAGCGATTTCCCGAGGAGCGACGATCCCGGGGCGACGACCAACTCCACTATGCTGTCCGGCGACGCCTCGGTTTCGAGTTCCGCCTCGTCGACCGTCGTCGGGACGATGTCGAGTCCCTCAACGTCGATGAGTTCGACGAGGGTGTTGCGGTCGGTCCGGAGCGCGAACACGTCGCCCGCGTGGATCTCCTTCGGCCCCAGGGGTTCGAGGAACGTGACGTCGCCGCGGATTAGTTGTACGAGGTCGACGTCGAAATCGGTCTCCGCGAGCGCCTCCCCGACCTGCTGCCCCACCAGCGGCGAGTCT
>Ga0102935_1000117_pt1 | contig 26145 bp, 25 predicted proteins | sample SalPonR2_A_D2_MG_FD_78508 | JGI IMG/M metagenome (GOLD analysis project Ga0102935, IMG submission 78508) | Salt pond soil microbial communities from South San Francisco under conditions of wetland restoration - Salt Pond MetaG R2_A_D2_MG | ecosystem: Environmental > Aquatic > Marine > Intertidal... | reverse complement strand
GATTGATCTTCTGCTCGCCGAACGACACCGCTCGCCGACCACCGTCGAAGGTCTCTGGAGTTCCGCCGAGGACGGTCGCATAGAAGTACACCGCCTGTTCGACGTCCGTAACGGTCAACACCAAGTGGTCGAGGCCGCTGACGTGCATGATGCATGCTTGTGAGACACAATCAAAAAGCTATCCCATCGGTGATCGCGGAACCGCCGATACCGCAACGCTTTGGTTGCTGTTCACACACCGAAACGGTATGCGCGCCGTTCGCAACCACGAGTACGGAGACGAGAGCGTTCTGACACTGGAGACCGTCGACAGGCCGGAGCCCGCACAGGGTGAGGCGCTGGTCGGGATCGAGGCCGCGAGTGTGAATCCGATCGACACGTACGTCCGCGAGGGGAACGTGCGTCCCCCGTCCGGGCTACCGCACGTCGGCGGATCGGACTTGGCCGGCGTCGTCAAGGCCGTCGGCGAGGGCGTGACGGCGGTGGAGCCGGGCGATCGCGTGTTCGCGACCGGACTCGGTCTGTTCTCGCCGGGCACGTACGCGGAGTACACCGTCGCGCCGGCGGACCAACTCGCGCCGCTGCCGGAGGCCGTTTCGTTCGAGGCGGGCGCTGCCGCCGCGATGGCGTTCGCGACCGCGTGGCGCGCGCTCGTGACGCGCGGTGATCTCCGCCTCGGCGACGCCGCGGTCGTTCACGGCGCGTCCGGCGGAGTGGGTCACGCCGCGGTGCAGATCGCGGCGGCGGCCGGTGCGACCGTCATCGGCACGGCCCGCGAGGGAGAGCCGGCGGCGTTCGCGCGGTCACTCGGGGCCGACGCCGTCGTCGACTACCGGAGCGACGACCTCGGCGGCGAGATCGACGCGGCGCTCGACGGCCGCGGCGTCGACGTGGTGTTCGAACCGCACGCCGACGCGCATCTGGAGGCGAACCTGGCATGTCTCTCTCGGGGCGGCCGGATCGTCGTCATCGGCGAGGAGGGGCCGATCACGCTGGATGGCGGCTTGCCGATGGCGGCGAAACAGGCGGATGCGGACATCCGGTTCATGTCGATCGTGGCCTCGGCCGACGATCAGGCGGCGATCCTCGAACGCGTGGGCGAGCGGCTCGCGGACGGGACGTTCTCCGTCGAGATCGACTCGGTCTATGGGCTGGAGGCGGTTCCGGAGGCGCTCTCTCGGCTGTCGGCCTCGGAGACGCTCGGAAAAGTAGTGCTCGATACGACGCGCTGACCGTTCAGGGCTCCGGTATCACGTCGTTTTCGACCAGTTCCGCGATGCGGTCGTCGTCGTAGCCGACCGCCTGCAGCACGCGAACCGTGTCCTCGCCGAGGAGCGGCGGGGCCTTGTCGAACCCGGCGTCCGCCTCGGCGTAGTTGAGCGGGTGCTCGATGACCGGGATCTCGCCGGCCGCGGGGTGGTCGATCGAGTCGACGACGCCCCGGGCGTTGACCTGTTCGTTGTCGAGCGCCTCGTCCACGTCGAAGACGGGGCCGACGGGGAGCCCGCGCTCTTCGGCGAGCAGTTCGACCCACTCGTCTGTCGACTTCGTTTCGAGGACGGCGGACAGCTCCGCCTCCAGTTCGTCCATGTTGTTCACGCGGCCGGAGTTCGTCTCGAACCGGTCGTCCGTCGCGAGGTCCTCCCGGCCGATGCCGGCACAGAACTCCTCCCAGAGCTTCTGGTTGCCGCAGGCGACGTTGAGGTAGCCGTCCGCCGTCGAGTACATCTGGTAGGGGGCGAGCACGGGATCTTTCGTCCCCATCCGAGAGGTCTCCTCGCCGACGAAGCTCTTGCCCGCCTGCTTCGTGAGCCACGGGAGCGCGGCGTCGAGCATCCCCAACTCGACGCGCTCGCCTTCCCCGGTCCGCTCGCGGTTGTACAGCGACGTGACGATGCCGAACGCCGACCACATCGCGGTGATCAGGTCCGTCTGCGGGAGCCCGACCTTCGCCGGCGGCGCGTCGGGGTATCCGGTGACGTTCATCATGCCACTCATCCCCTGTACGAGCAGGTCATACCCGGGCCGGTCGCTCCACGGCCCCGTCTCGCCGAATGCCGAGATCGAACAGTAGACGAGGTCGTCGTTGTGCTCTTGGAGCGTCTCGTAGTCGACGCCGAGTCGCGCTGCCGTCCCGGGTCGGAAATTCTCGACGACGACGTCGGCCTCGGCCACGAGGTCGTACAGCGCCTGAATCCCCTCGTCTTTCTTCAGATTCAGTTCGATGCTCTGTTTGCCGTAGTTGACCGTCCAGAAGTAGGGCGACTCGCCCTCATCGGCCGCGGCCCGTCCGGGGCCCTCGTAGTCGTCCACGTCGACGAACGGCGGTCCCGAGTAGCGACTGTCGTCGCCCACGCCGGGCCGCTCGACTTTGATCACTTCAGCGCCTTGGTTCGCCAGCATCATCGTCGCAAAGCCGCCAGTGACGAACGTCGTCAGATCGACCACGACGATCTCTTCTAATAAACGCTGTTGCTTGTCGGTTGAGCTCACATTCGATACTCCGCGGACGAGATTATAAATGTTGGGACGGACGCTCGCGCCGCCTACACCCGCTGTAACGCGACCACGGTGAGCGCCCCGAGTCCGGCGACACCGCCGAGAACGGAGAACAGCACGGTGCTCGTCGCGTTCGTGAGCACGAAGCCGGCGAGCGACGCGCCAAGCGCCCCGACGCCGAACATCGCGAGGTACGTGAATCCGTAAGAGAGACCCTGCACGTCGTCGGGGGCCTCTTCCGAGACGACCACCTGGTAGATCGGGGCGGTACCGTACACGAAAAAGCCGAGGAGGAGACAGATCCCGACGAGCGGAACGGTCCCCGCTTCCCGGACGATCGGGAACGAGAGCGCGAGCACGGCCAGCGCGGTAAAGAACCCGAGGAACGCCGTGAGACTCGGGACGCGGTCGGTCAGTCGGCCGCCCACGTACTGCCCGCCGATGCCGACAGTCAACAGCGCGGTGTACACGTACTGAGACGGTTGCACTGTCTGTCCGAGCAGTTCGACGGGAGCCAGCGCGGGCGACTCCGCGAGCACGTCGGGGAGGAACGTTAGCAGTCCGCGGTAGTACACGCCGTACAACAGGATCGCACCGAACGCGACGGTGAACGCCACGCCGAACAGCGCACGCGAGTCCGTGACCATCTGTCGGAGTTCGTCCCCGATCGACCCCGCCGTCCCGTCGGGATCGGTTCCCTCCGCGTCCGACTCGCCCGTCTCGCTCTCGTCTGCCTCGTCGGCGGTCGCCCCGGTGTCGAACTCGATCTGCGTCCCGGCCACGCCGACGACGACCGCGACGACCGAGAGTGCGCCGGCGGCGAACCGCCAGTCGACGAACATCAACATGAGTGCTGTGAGGAGCGGCCCGAAGGCGGTTCCGACGTTACCGCCCACGCCGTGGTACGCGAACACGGTCCCGCGGGCGTCGGCCGTCCGGCTGATGAGAGAGAGCCCGGCGGGATGATAGACGCTCGCGAAACACCCCCACAACAGCACGGCGGCTCCGAGCGTGAGCGGCCCCTGTGCGAGCGCGACGACGCCGAACCCGACTCCCATCCCGACGACGGCCCCCGAGATCAGCCGCCGCGCGTCGAGGCGATCCGAGAGCACGCCGCTCACCGGGGCACCGACGCCGATGACGCCGTATCCGACGCTCACGACTGCACCGATGACCGCAGCAGATACGCCGAATTCCGCCATCCAGAGCCCGACGAAGAGCGGTATCGAGAGTTCGTACGTATGAAAAAGTCCGTGTGCGAGGGCGGTGAACTGCACGAGCGCACGGTCGTTCGCTTTCATTGATCGAACGTCCACAAAGCAGCTAAATAAAATTCAGGGCAGCGTCAAGATATCGCCGGCTCGGTCACGGCGTGTGCTCCGACTCCGACGTGGCGTGAGGTCGCCGGCTCACACGGAGTGTTCGATGTACAGCTCCAGTTCGTTCACCGCGCCGAGGATGCGCTCCGGAAGCACCTCGGTGAACCGGTCGTCGGTGATCCGACTCGCCGGGCCGGCGACGCTCAGCGCGCCTATCACCTCGCCGCCGGCCGTGACGGGCGCACCGACCGCGTGAACGCCGGCAGTCGACTCCTGCCGGTTGAACGCGTAGCCGCGGTCGCGCACGTCTTCGAGTTCGTCGAACAGCTCCTCGCGAGTGACGCTATCGCCGTGCACGCCGTCGAGCCCGCGGGCGTCGATGATCGCTTCGACGCGGTCTCGGTCGTAGTTCGCGATGATCGCCTTCCCGGCCGCGCTCGCGTGGATCGGCCCACGTTTGCCGACGTGTGCGCCGGTCTGGACCGCACTCTGTCCCACTTCTGTGTAGAGATACACCCGCTCTCCGTTCTCCTCAACAAGGAACTGCGCGCGCTCGCCCGTCTCGTCGGCGAGCTCGTCGACTTTCTCTTTGATCATCTGATACGCGGTCACCCGCCGCTGTATCTGGCCCCCGACCGTGAGAAACTGGAGACCGAGCGCGTACACGTCGCCGTCGTGAACCACGTAGCCGTGCTTCTTGAGGGTCGTGAGGTGTCGGTGGATCGTGCTCGGTGCTAATTCGATATTCTCGGATAGCTCGGCTATCGTCATCCCGTCGGTACCGCGCAGCACTTCGACGATCCGTAACGACGTTTCAGTCGTTTTTGCGACCGATTTGGGCGTATTGTCCATGCTCGTTTTACCGCTACTAGGTACTTAAGTTCCCGGTAACTCGGAGAGTACGCAATCATTTGACCGGAAGTGTAGGCTAGACCGGCCGATTACACGGGTCAAACAAGACTCGATCCGAACATACAGAATTCATAAGATTGTCTCACAGCCGATCAGGGGCGAGATTCGAATCGGTCGCCTGTGTGTCGAACGTTTCACTGTGACAAACAATATATCATCGTCGTTACTGTGGAATTACAGACATACTATTGTAATTGCAATGCAGTTCTATCGACAGGATGGGGTCACGAGCCGACCGACCGACGCGCGGGCCCTATCGCGCGGTCGATACTGCGTTTCGACATGTGGGATTCGGTTGTACAGTGCGTTTAAACCCCGTCTGAGCCGCCTGGTCGTATTCACTCGGTAATAACGAGCACTCTGAGGTCGTTGACGTTGGTTCCGGTCACGCCCGAGACGAGGAGCGCGTCGCGTTCGTCGAGATAGGGGTACACGTCGTTGTCGGCCAGTGCGGCGGTCGCCTCGCGCGTGTCTTCGCTGCTCGCTACGGTCTCTGTGGTGACGAGCGCCCCCGCGGCGTCCGTCGCACCGTCGATACCGTCGGTGTCGATGGCACCGAGGACGACGCCCTCAGGGAGATCGAGCGCAGCGCTCACCGCGAACTCCTGGTTCGGTCCGCCGGTCCCGTCACCGCGAACTGTCACTGTCGTCTCGCCGCCGGAGAGGATCACGGCCGGCGGCTCGATCGGATTCCCGGTTATCTGTGCTTCCTCCGCGAGCGCGACGTGCGTCTTCGCGGCCTCGCGTGCCTCCCCGCGGACCGACCGCGAGAGGATCAGCGCCTCGTAGCCGGCGTCGTCACACGCCGCGGCCGCGGCCGAGAGCGCTGTAAACCCGTCGGCGAGGATGTGTACGGAGACGCGGTCGAACGCCGACGACTGGGCGTCGCCCGGCTCCGAGTCGTCCGTCGCGGTCGACTTCGATTCGAGATGTTCGACGACCGCGCTCGGCGCGTCGACATCGTAGTCGCCGAGGACGTCCAGCGCGTCAGCGGCGGTCGTCGGGTTCGGCGACAGCGGGCCGCTGGCGACGACGGCGGGATCGTCTGAGGTGACATCGCTGAACACGAGACCGATCGCCGTCGCCGGGGCGAGCGCGGCGGCCAGACCGCCGCCTTTGACGTCCGAGACGGCGCGTCGGACCGTGTTGATAGCTTCGATCGGTGCACCGCTCCGGAGCAGCGAGTCGGTGAGGTCGGTGAGCGAATCGAGGCCGATGTCGCCGCTTGGAGCCGTGAGAAGCGCGCTCCCGCCCCCGCTGACCGCGACGAGCGCGAGCGTGTCCGCGCCGCACTCGCGGGCGCGGTCGAGGAGCCGACGCGTGCCGGTCACGTTCGACTCGCTCGGAAGCGGGTGGGTCCCCTCGACCATCTCGACGGACCCCGCCGGAGCCGGGTCGTCGGTGACGACGACGCCGCCGTCGATGCGGTCGCCGAGTCGGTCGTGGAGCGCAGCCGCGACCCGGCCGGCGGCGTTGCCCCCGCCGAACACGAGCAGTTCGTCGTACGCCGCAAAGTCGACGGTCTGGTCGGCGACGCGGAGCGTCTCACCGTCGAGCGTCACGTCTGCCGCAATCACCGACCGCGGATGCGCCGCGTCGACGCCGGCTTCGAGCGCGTCGAGCGCGACGCGGCGGGGCTCCCCGCCGCGTCCGCCTCCTTCGGTGCCGCTGCCGTCGCCGCCGACGTCGTCGCGGTCGAACATACGAGCCCTTCCGCGGGTCTCCTCATAAACGTTGACCCTCGTACGAGTGTCGCCGTCGGGTGAGTCCCCACGCTTATGTCGACCGCGTCGGAGGCGTACCCATGGACACACTCGACGACCTCGTCGTGCCCGAGGAGACCGTCCTCGAAGCTTGCGGCGACACGCCGCTGCCGGAGTTCGGACTGATAGAGCGCGTCTGGAGCACCGACCCCGTCCCGAACGACCGCGTCGAGTCGGCCGCGGCCGAAGCGGTCGAATCGCTCGACTTCGACGACGTGCCAGAGGGAGGTGAAGTCGCCGTCGGTGCCGGGAGTCGCGGGATCGCGAACCTCCCGTCTATCGTACGCGGCGTCGTCGGGGCGGTCCGGGACGCTGGGTACGACCCGTTCGTGTTTCCGGCCATGGGGAGCCACGGCGGTGCGACGGGTGAGGGACAACGCGAAATGCTCGGATCGCTCGGCGTCACGGAGGACGCGATCGGCTGTGAGATCCGGTCGAGCATGGAGGTCGTCCGCGTCGGTGAGACCGACGACCGGGGCGTCCCCGTGTACGCCGACGCGCACGCGGCCGCGGCCGACGCCATCGTGCCCGTCAATCGAGTGAAACCCCACACCGACTACGACGGTCCCGTCGAGAGCGGCCTCTCGAAGATGCTCGTGATCGGCATGGGGAAACAGCGCGGCGCGAAGACGGCACACGAGTGGGCGATAGACTGGAGCTTCCGGAACATGATCCCGGAGATCACGGAGGAACTGCTCGCCGAACTGCCGGTCGCGGGCGGAGTGGCCATCGTCGAAGATCAGTTCGACGACACGGCACTGATCGAAGGAGTCCCGCCGTCCGGATTTCTGGATCGGGAGGCAGAGCTGTTGGAGCGCGCGTACGACCTCTTGCCGACCGTCCCCTTCGACGACGTGGACGTGCTCGTCCTCGACCGGCAGGGCAAAGACGTCAGCGGACAGGGCATGGACACGAACGTGATCGGGCGACGACCGTTCGCGATCAACGAGCCGGCCCCTGAGCGACCCGACATCAAGCGCATCTTCGTACGGGGATTGACAGAGACCACTCACGGGAACGCGATGGGAATGGGGTCGGCGGACTTTGTTCACCGGGACCTCGCCGCCGAACTAGATAGCTCGACCTCGCTCATCAACGCGATCACGGCGAGCACGACGCGGGGCGTCCGCCTCCCACCGGTCGTGGAGACGGATCGCGCGGGCCTCGTCGCGTCGCTGTCGACGGTCGGTGTCGTCGACCCCGAGACGGTGCGAGTGCTCCGAGCCACGGACACGATGCGGCTCGACCGGCTGTACGCGTCGCCCGCGCTCGTCGAGGAGGCCCGCGATCGCACGGACCTGCGAGTCGTCGCCGAGCCGACGCCGATAGAGTTCGACGGCGGGGCGCTCGCAGCACCGACCCCGCACGAGACCGGAGACGCCGACACCTGAGTTCGGGGGCGATCCGAGCGCCCGCCGCATTCGATATTCGATATAACTATCAAAATACAGTATATTATTTAAAAATGAGTATTATGCATCAATTTCGGCCATCAGAGGTGACGGCGGACGGGTCCGACTTGCCTGTATGGAAACGCTTTCCCGCCCAAATCAAGACGGTTGAACCGACATGGATCTAGCTATCGACGGCAACGCGGCGCTCGTCACCGCATCGTCAAGCGGACTCGGCAAGGCGTCGGCGAAGGCGCTCGCTCGCGAGGGGGTCAACGTCGTGATCAACGGTCGCGACGAGGACCGACTCGCCGAGGCGCTCGAAGAGGTCGAGGCCGTCGCATCGGGAGAGGTCGTCGCCCAGTCGGGCGATCTGACCGACCCTGACGACATCGAGACGCTCGTCGAGACGACCGTCGACGAGTTCGGGACCATCGACCACCTCGTCACCAGCGCGGGCGGCCCGCCCTCGGGCGCGTTCCTCGACACCGACGACGACGACTGGGAGGACGCCTACGAGCTGCTGGTGATGAGCGTCGTGCGACTCGCCCGCGAGGCCGAGCCGTTCCTCAGCGAGGGCGACGGCGGAACGATAGTCACGATCACGTCGAGCAGCGTCAAGGAGGCGATCGACAGTCTCGTCCTGTCGAACTCCGTCCGCATGGGCGTCATCGGTCTCGAAAAGACGCTCTCGAAGGAGTTCGCGCCGGACGTGCGGGCGAACGCCGTGCTCCCCGGATCACACGAGACCTCCCGGATCGAGAACCTCGTCAACGCCGCGCTCGAACGCGGCGAGTACGATTCCTACGAGGAGGGGCTCGACGAGTGGGCACAGAACCCGCTCGAACGCGTCGGCGATCCGATGGAACTCGGCAACACCGTCGCGTTCCTCTCGTCGCCGAAGTCGGGATACGTCAACGGTGCCGCCCTCCCCATCGACGGCGGGTCGACGCAGTCGAACCTCTAGGGCGCGACCGCCCGCATCTTCGGACACCGTCCCGAACGGCTTTTACCCTGGTCGCGAGCACCGGACGTGACACAGTCATGTGCCGGCCGATCCGTCCGTCGCATGTTATTACTGAAATAGTAGTATTCCACCAACATATAAAATTTCCTACCGTATTTGTCGTTCACTCGAACGACGGGTCGCGCTTCTCTAAGAACGCCTGCATGCCCTCACGCTGGTCGTGCGTGCCGAACAGTCCCGACCACGCGCGGCGTTCCACGGCGAGACCCGTCGCGGTCGGACCGTCGCCGGCGGCGTTTAGCGCCTCTTTTGCGGCGCGCACCGCCGTCGCCGACTGCGCAGCCAGCGTGTCTGCCAGCTCGTCGATCCGGTCGTCGAACGCCTCGTCGGCGACGACCTCGCCGACGAGCCCGCACTCGGCGGCCGCGTCGGCGTCGATCCGCTCGCCGAGGAAGATCAGACGACGAGCCGTCTCGTCGCCGACGAGCGCCGGAAGCCGCTGGGTGCCGCCCCACCCCGGGATGATCCCGAGGTCGATCTCGGTCTGTCCGAAGACGGCGCTGTCGGCGGCGACACGGAGGTCGCAGGCGAGCGCGACCTCGCAGCCGCCGCCGAGCGCGTAGCCGTCGACCGCGGCGATCACGGGCGCGGGGAACGACTCGATCGTGTCGGCGACGCGGTGGCCGAGCTCGGCGTACGCCTGCGCCTCTGGCGTCGACAGGTCGACCATGTACGAGATGTCCGCGCCCGCGATGAACGCCTCCTCACCCGCACCGGCGAGGACCACCGCCCGAGCGTCTTCGGCCGCGGCCTCCGCGAGCCCCGCTTCGATCGCTTCGAGCGTCTCAACGGTGAGGGCGTTGAGCCGATCCGGGCGGTCGACGGTCAGCGTCGCGACGCCGTCCTCGACGGTGAGTGTGATAGTGTCCCACGTCATGCCTGGGACTCACGGCGGAGGGTGAAAACCGTTCGCCAGTCGGAACCCGCGGGCCAACCGAGGTGCGCCGTCGGTTCCCGCGTCGCGGCCACCTCTCGGTCGGGACCGGTCCGCGCCTCAGAGTTCTTCTCGGCTGTCGATCTCGCTGTAGATGAACCACGCGGCCGTGTACGCGCCGATGAAAAGCAGGTAGCCGAACACGAGGCCGACGAGCTGTCGGGAACCGAGCCCGTCCGGCAGTGTCCGCGAGAGAATCGCCAGGGCGACGGCGAACACGACGAGTGAGAACACTCCAGAGAGGGCATACACGCCGAGATCGGAGGTGAGACGATCGCGCACGACTCGGTCAACGACGGCGACCGATAAACAACCGTCGGTCACTCCGCTTCAGTCGTGTGGACACCGCTCCGTCGCTGCGCGGATTGCAACCCATATATGCCCCCGGGCACACGTGGGAGTATGAACGGAAACCGGTTCGGTCGACTCTTCCAGTTGACCACCTACGGGGAGAGCCACGGCGACGCGATGGGCGTGACTGTGTCGGGCGTGCCAGCGGGCGTCGAAATCGACGAGGAGGCCATTCAGGCGCAGCTCGACCGGCGCAAGCCGGGGCAGTCGATGATCACGACCTCGCGCGGCGAGCCCGACGAGGTCGTCGTCAACTCCGGCGTCCAGGACGGCTACACGACCGGGACGCCGATCGGGATGGTGATCCAGAACAAGGACGCCCGCTCGGGGAAGTACGAGCCGTACGTCACCGCGCCGCGACCCTCCCACGGCGACTACACGTACTCCGCGAAGTTCGGCACGCGCAACTGGGGCGGCGGCGGACGCTCCTCGGCGCGCGAGACGGTGAACTGGGTCGCCGCGGGCGCGGTCGCAGAGCAGGTGCTCGACGCCTCCGAGTACGACGTGGAGATCAAAGCGCACGTGAACCGGATCGGCGACGTCGAAGCCGCCGACGTGAGCTTCGAGCAGATCCTGGAACACGCAGAGGAGAACGACGTGCGGTGTGCCGACCCCGACGCGGCCGCGGAGATGCAGGAGCTGATCGAAGAGTACCAGGAGGCTGGCGACTCCATCGGCGGATCCATCTACTTCGAGTGCCGGGGCGTTCCTCGCGGGCTCGGCGCGCCGCGCTTCGACGGCTTCCCCAGCCGACTCGGGCAGGCCATGTTCTCGATCCCGGCCACGACCGGCGTCGAGTTCGGACTCGGTACGGACGCGGTCGACGTGGCGGGAAGCGACCGCAACGAGAACTGGACGTTCGACGACGGCGAGTCCTTCGAGCACGTCGAGAGCGACGAGGGCGATCCCGTCCCCGTCGGCAACGACCACGGCGGGCTTCAGGGCGGTATCACGACCGGCGAACCCATCTACGGCGAGGCGACGTGGCACGCGCCGACCTCGATCCCGAAGAAGCAGCGGTCCGCGGACTGGGAGACGGGCGAGGAGAAGGAGGTCCAGGTCGTCGGCCGCCACGACCCCGTGCTCCCGCCCCGAGCCGTTCCGGTCGTCGAAGCGATGCTGTACTGCACCGTGCTCGACTTCATGCTGCTCGCCGGCCGGATCACCCCCGACCGCGTCGACGGCAACCCCGGACAGTACGACACCGACTACCACCCGAGCAGTCCGGACAACGAGTAGCGGCGGACGTTCGGTGTCGGTTCGCACGATTCCGTTCTGTACCACCTCGCACCGTACCGTCCAGAACCGAGGGGGAGTGACATCGCGTCGGACTCGTGCGCGCGTGCGTTCGCGGATTAGGTGCGCTCGGCGAGAACGCGGCCGGCCTCGTAAACCCGACACACGTGACGGATATCGGCGGACACATGACGGATATCGGCGGTCGTGAGCCTTCCGAGCGAGACAGTTCGGCGTCTAACAGGTCCGGCGAGAGCCGCGCCCGGCGTTCGTCGCGGTGGAGCGCGTCGTCGCGTACCGCAGCCACCCCGGACCCTGACTCCGCTTCGCTAGCCAGCTCCGCGTCCAGCTGTTCGATCGCTGCCCCCACGTGGCGGATCTCGAACACCCGCGACCGCTTGAATCGGTCGCCCCGGATCCGACGCTCGTTCCAGTTCAGGAGTCCGTACGCGAGCACCCCCGCCGCCGACGAGTGCGCTGGTCACTTCGACGCTCAGTCCGCCGGCCGTCGAACCTAGGATACGCCGGTCCGACGCGGGCGGCTCGCTACGTACTATCGCCGATCGCAGTCGCACACGGGACGGGTCGACCTCACACGACCACGACCGCGTCGACGACGACGAGTAGTACGAATCCGGCGAGGAAGGCTGCGGTCGCGGCGTCGGCGTGACCGTGCCCGTGCGACGAGGGGATCAGTTCTCGGAACACGACGGCGAGCATCGCGCCCGCAGCGAACCCGGAGGCGACGGGGAACAGCCCGGTCGCGACCGAGACGACCAAGAAGCCGAAGACGGACGCGACCACCTGCGGCACGACCCCGGAGAGCATCGTGTACCAGATCACCCGGCGGTTCGACATCCCCGTCTCCGCCATCGGCACCGCGAACGCGAACCCGTCGGGCACGTTTTGGAGGCCGATCACGACCGCGAGCACCAGCGCGACCTCCTCTAGTCCCGAGGCGAACGCGACGCCGATAGCCAGCCCCTCCGGGGCGTTGTGGAGGGTGATAGCGCCGCCGATGAGAAGCGCCTTCCGGAGAGTGACGTCGCGGTCCGGGTCGGTCACGGCCGCGGTGTCTGCGACCCCCGCCGCGTCGCGATCAGTTGCACCGCCTTCCGGCCGCCACGCGCGGTACTGCGCGTGAAGGTGCGGAATCGCGTAGTTGCCGGCGAGGAGCCCGCCCCCGCCGACGAAGACGCCGGCCATCACCGCGGCGAGCGTTCCTTCCTCCATTCCCGGGATGATCAGCCCGAAGACGCTGGCGGCGACCATCAGCCCGGCCGCGAGGCCGAGCGCCGCATCGTACACGCGGTGAGTGACGCGAGCGCGCACGAAGACGGGAAGCGCACCGATCCCGGTCGCGACTCCCGCAGCGCCGCTTATCGCAATCACCCCGGCGAGGTCAGTCATGTACCCGAGTTGGGCGGCCGCGAGATTAAAACCGCACCCCCGGAAGCGGGCCGTCCGCGACACGCTTCGCCGGTCGGCGGCCGCGTCACGCTTCGATGATCCCGCGGAGATCCCGACCGTACGCGCCGACGGCGACGGCGACGGTCGCGAGCGCGCCGACCGGGAGCACGGTGAGCCATCCCGTCGTCGTCCCGACGCCGAACCGGAGCGCGAGGCCGACCGACACCCACAGCGACGCGCCCGCGGCGAGCACGAGGAGTCCGCCGGTGACGCGTCGATCTTCGCGTCCGCACCCGATCCCGGAGAGCGCGCTCCCCGCGGCGAGGAGGTGAAACCCTATCGCGAGGGGCCACGCGCGGATCGACGGCGGGAGCGTCGAGAACGCCCGCGGCTGGTCGAGGAAGTAGCGCCATACCGGGTAGCCGCCGACGCCGCCGACCATACCGCTTCCGCCGGACGACCCGGTGACGTTGAGGAATCCCCAGAGACTCACGACCGTGGCCCCCTCTCCGGGAATCACGGCCATCGGAACCGCGAGGAGGCCGACGGTCGCGAGCGCACCCACGAGCGGGCGAAGCGCACGGACGCGAGCGACATCGGATTCACCCGATCGATCGGCGGGCGACGGACCGGAAGGCATGGTTCCGTCTCGGGTGTCTGCGGATAAGTATGGTCCGGAGTAGAGAGTAACGCGCAACGCTCTTTATCGCCGGGGCGGTGCGTCCGGTATGCGAGTCACTGTCGTCGGTAGCGGGTACGTCGGAACCACCCTCGCGGCCTGCCTCGCGGACGCGGGTCACGATGTGACCGCCGTCGACATCGATCCGGACGTGGTCGCGGCGCTCAACGACGGCCGCGCGGCGATCCACGAGCCGGGCCTCGACGACCTGCTGGCCGAACACGCGGGTGACCGCCTCCGGGCAACCACCGAGTACGACAGCGTCCCCGACGCCGACGTGACGTTCCTGGCGATTGGCACGCCTTCGAACGGGGACGGCAGCATCGACCTTTCCGGACTCACCGCGGCCGCAGAGATGACCGGCGAGGCGATTGCTGGGGGATCGGAGACGATAGCCGGGGGATCGGAGGCGACCCCCACCGCCAACGCGTCGGCCCGCCACCTCGTCGTCGTCAAGAGCACGGTCACGCCGCCGGGAGTGACCGAGATACGAGAGGCGCTCCGCGAGGGGGCGGGAGACGTCTCCGACCGCGTCGAACTGGCCACGAATCCCGAGTTCCTCCGCGAGGGGTCTGCTGTCGACGATTTCCAGCACCCCGACAAGCTCGTGTTCGGGACCGACTCCGCGTGGGCCGCCGGCCGACTAGACGCCCTGTACGAACCGCTCGTGGCCGCGACCGACGACGACGTGCCGATCATTCGGACGGATCCCGAGACGGCCGTGATGATCAAGTACGCCAACAACGCCTTCCTCGCCGCGAAGATATCGCTGGTGAACGACCTCGGGAACATCTGCAAGCAGTTCGGGATCGATGCCTACGCGGTGGCCGACGCGATCGGTCTCGACGACCGGATCGGGGAGCGGTTCCTGCGCTCGGGGGTCGGCTGGGGCGGGAGCTGCTTCCCCAAAGACGTCGACGCCATCCGCGCGGCGGCTCGCGAGGCGGGTTACGAGCCCGCACTGTTAGACGCGGCCGTCACGGTGAACGACGGTCAGCCCGAGCGCATGCTCGAACTGCTCGACGGCCACGCCGACGTCGCCGACGAGCGCGTCGCGGTGCTCGGGCTCGCGTTCAAGCCCGGCACCGACGACGTCCGCAACTCCCGGGCGATTCCGGTCATCGACGGCCTCCTGTCGCGCGGCGCGGACGTCGTCGGCTACGACCCCGTCGCGACCGAGAACATGCGCGAACGCTTCGGGACGGGGGAAATCGAGTACGCCGACTCGGCCGCGGCCGCGCTCGACGGAGCGGTCGCCGGGCTCGTCGTCACCGGATGGGACGAGTTCGCTGCGCTCGACGACGAGTTCGACGCGATGGCGGTCCCGGACGGTTCGGACGCGCCGGTCGTCGTCGACGGTCGGCGGGTGATAGCACGCCGCGAGGGGATCGCGTACGAGGGACTGACCTGGTAGCGCGCGGCCGATTTGGTAGCGTCCAGCCGACCTAGTAGCGCGCGGCCGCCGCGGAGACGGTCCGTCGCTTCCCTCCGATTTTATATATCGCCGTTCTGTGTCATCGGGTATGGCAGCCCTCCAATCGCTCCGGCCGGCAGTCGGTGGTATCGTTCGAAACCCGATACTCGTGGTCGTGGCGGCGGTTTTCGCCGTCGCACAGCTTCCCAACCTCCTCGTGCCGCCGTCCATGCCGGTGCTCTCGCTCGCCGTATCGATCGGTCTGTTCGGCGTGTTCGTCCTCGGTCTCCCCTTCGCTCAGGGCGGCTTCCTCGGAATGGCCGACGAGGCGGTCGCCGGTCGCACCCGGCTCGAAACATTCCTCAGCGTCGGCAAGGAGCACTACGTCTCCCTGCTTCTCGGCTATCTGGTCCTCCTCGCGTTGAATTTCGCGTTCGGATTCCTCGCCTTCTTCGGTGCCATGGCCGTCGTCCTCGGCGGCGCGTACACGGCCGCCGGGAGTGCCGGGGCCGGGAACGCGATGGCTACGGGGACGAGCGCGGGCGCAGGCGGTGCCGCGACGGGAGCGGGCGGACTCGGTGCCGACCCGACAATCCTCGCCGCGGCCGCGCTCGTCGGACTCGGACTCCTGCTCGTGTACTTCCTCGTGACGTTCTTCATCCAGTTTTACGCGCACGCAGTCGTCCTCGACGGGACCGACCTCGTGGCCGGGTTCCGTCGCAGCGCCGGCCTCGTCCGGCGTAACCTGCTCAGCGTCTTCGGGTACACGGTGATCCTCTTTGTCGGCGGGACCGTCTTCGGCGGGGTCGCCGCCCTCTCGTCGGCGGTCGCCGCGGTCGCCCTCGGCGGCGGAATGGCCGACGGAAGCCCGGCCGCAGAGCTGCTCCCGGCGCTTTCGCCCGCCGTCGCCGTGGTCGGCCTCGTCGTGTACCTCGTCGTCGTCGGGATCGTCGGCGCGTTCTACGGGACCTACTCGGTGGCGTTCTACCGGTCGATCTCGGGATCGGCGTAGCGGCCGTCTCGGCGCGATCGAGACGGGTCGGCGACCGACACCGTCGACGGCGACGCGATAGTCGTCAGACCCGCTCGCGCCGGCTACGCCAGCAGGCTCTCGCCGTCGAACGCCTCGTCGACGTCGACGTCCATGAGATCGAGGATCGTCGGCGTCACGTCGAAGAGGTTCGCCCCCTCGACGTCGAGGTCGGGATTGGTCGCGTACAGAAGGGAGTTCTCGAACTTGTGCATCCCGTTTCGTGGCCCCTCAGTGAAGACGGCCTCTTTCCCCGAGAATCCGGATTTGAGATCGAACCCGTCGGCCGGAATGACGACGAGGTCGGGAGCGATCTCGTCGTGGTCGCCGTCGAAGGCGGTCTCGCCTTTCACGATCCGCTTGCAGACCTGGCGGCCGTCGGGGCCGGTGAGCGATTCGAGGTCGTCGATGAGTTCCTCGCGCGTCGCCTCGTACTCGGAGTTCGGAACCGACCCGTTCGGTTCGCGGCCCTCCAGATTGAGGTAAAACCGGCCGGGAATCAGCGAGTAGGCGCGCGCGTCGTCGCCGATGTCCGCCAGCGCGTCGTGGTCGTCGCCGTCGTAGGTGAGCCACCCCTCTTCGGCGAGGAACTGATTGCAGTTCACCTCCCACTCCAGTCGGGTGAATCCGTGGTCGGAGGCGATGAGGAGCGTGGTGTCGTCGTCGAGCGTCTCGCGGATCTCGCCGATGTACGCGTCGAGCGTTCGGTAGAAATCCAGGAACTCCGCCTTGTACTCGCCGTCGGTCGCGTAGTCGCCGTACAGGAAGTGGTTCACGCGGTCGGTGCTCATGAACACGCCGAAAAACAGGTCCCAGTCGTCCTCGGCGAGGTAGTGCGAGAAGGCCTCGTAGCGGGCGTCCAGCGTCTCGTGGGCGTTCTCGATGAAGTCGGTCTTGTCGTCGTCGTGCCCGAGCTTGGCGTCGACGTCGATCCGGTAGTCGAGGCCGTCAAGCGTCTGCCGGACGGACTCGTCGCTCGACGCCGAGTCGAGGTCGGGTGAGAGGAAGCCGGACACCTGTCGCTGTATCCGCGTCGACGGCGGAAACGTGACCGGGACGTTGAGCACGGTCGCGTCGCGGCCGGCGTCGGTGACGCGGTCCCACAGTCGAGTCGCCTTCACGTGTTGGCCCATCGGAACGTACGTTTCGTAGGAGCCGACCTCGCGGTCCTGGAAGCCGTACACACCCGTCTCGCCGGGGTTGACGCCGGTCGTGAGGCTCGGCCAGCACGCGCTCGACTCCGGCGGGACGATGCTCTCCAGTCGCCCCGCCGAGCCCGTCTCGGCGATGTCGGTCAGGTTCTCGAAGACGTCGGGGTGGTCCTCGACGAGGTCGAGCGGTACGCCGTCGATCCCGAGGAAGACAACGCGCTCGTCGTCGTCACCGCGGAGCCGATCGAACAGTCCCATACAACGGGGTTCACTCCCGTCGACATATCGCTTGTGCTCTGGCGATTCACGCCGCGTCATCGGCGATCCGGCAGGAACCACCGAGGACTCGGAGCGGCGGCGAAGACGGCCGTCGACCCGTATCCGTGGCGACACCCGCCGTCGTCGGCGTCGGATGGCAATCGCCGCCGATTCAGAAGGCCTATTCACCTCGGCGAAGACATATCCGGCGTATGAGCGATGACTTCCCGGCGAGCGTCGACGTCGACTACGCGGACGGCGAGGGCGAAGACCCGTCCGACTACCCGTCGCTACAACACAAAATCGAGAAGGCGGTCGAGGTCACCCGTCGCGGCCTCGAAGCGTACGACAACCCCGCGGTGATGTGGACGGGGGGCAAAGACTCCACGCTGACGCTGTACTTCATCAATCAGGTGGCCGAGGAGTACGGCTACGAGAAGCCGACCGCGGTCTTTATCGACCACTACCAGCACTTCGATTCGATCACCGACTTCGTCGAGCACTGGGCCGACGAGTGGGACATCGAGCTGGTGTACGCGCGTAACGAGGACGTCGGCGCGTACGTCGACGAACACGGCTTGGAGCCGGGCGACGACATTCCCGTCGACGCGCTCTCCGAGCACAACCAACACCACATCCGCGACATTCTGGAGTACGAAGAGGAGACGTTCCCGTTCCTCCTCGACACGTACGTCGGGAACCACCTCCTGAAGACGGTCGCGCTCAACGACGCCTTAGAGGAGTACGACATCGACGGCGTCATCTCCGGCGTGCGCTGGGACGAGCAGGAGGCGCGCGCCGACGAGACGTTCTTCTCCCCGCGGCACGACCCCGATCTGTTCCCCCCGCACGACCGCATCCAGCCCATCCTGCAGTTCGCCGAGGCCGACGTGTGGGAGGCGTTCTGGGGCTACGTCGTCCCGGACACGGTCGAGGCGTTCCCCGACGAGGGGTACGTCCCGCAGGCCGACGACGACCTGCCCGAGGGCGTCACACAGGAGGACATCCCCATCTCGCCGAAGTACTTCGCCGGGTTCCGCTCGCTCGGCAGCGAGGTCAGTACGGAGAAGACGACCGAGGAGCCCGCGTGGCTCCAGAACCTCGAAGACACGACCGAACGCGCCGGCCGCGCCCAGGACAAGGAGGACCTGATGGAGCGCCTGCGCGACCTCGGCTACATGTAGTCGCGGTCGGACGCACGCTCTCGCCGACGACGCGACCTCGGGTCAGCGATCGGTCCCGATCCGGTGGGTTCACTTATGGCCCCGCCGACCGCGGGATATGAACAAACGCGGCCACGTTCTCAACGCCCTCTTGCTCGCGCTCGGACTCGGGATCGTCATCGAACCCGGACTCGACGCGGCCACGGCGCGGACCACCGCCCAGATCACCGTCCCGATCGTGTTGGGCGCGCTGTTCCCCGATGTCGACACCGCCTTCGGTCGCCATCGGAAGACGCTTCACAGCCTGCCCGTCCTCGGGATATTCCTCGCGTACCCCATCGTGTTCGGCAACCTCCAGTACGTCTGGATCGGCGTGTTGACACACTACGTGCTCGACGTGGTCGGAAGCCGGCGCGGCATCGCGCTGTTTCACCCCTTGTCGGACGCGGAGTACGGGCTCCCGTCGGGCGTGACGACGAGCAGCAAGTACGCGGACCTCGTCACCGTCGTGGTCACAGGGGTCGAACTCGCGATGTTCTGGGCTATCCACACCTACGTCGTCACGCTCGATCTCGATCTGTCGGCCGCCTCCGAAGCCGCGGCCGGTCTCGGACTCTGATCGCGGGCCCCACTCCGTTCGGCCTTCGCGTCGCCGCCCTCACTTCGGGCGGTAATCCGACAGCGCACCCGAGTAGACGCTTACGTCGGAGAATCGCCCCTCGTAGGCGACGTTCGTCGGGAGCGTCGGCTCGTCGCCTGACAAGAAGAGCCGATCGAGTTTTTCCCACGTGTTCTCGTACGCGAGGTGGGCGAACTCGACCATTCCGCGGAGCTGATGGGGCGCGCCGCCGCGGTGGACGACCGTCCGCGACAACCCGGTACGAAAGGCGTCGACGACGTCGTCGACGCCGTCGAGGGCCGCGTCGAACTCGGTCCACGCCTCGCCGACCGTGCCGCGCAGGTGGGCGTACGACGAGCCGAACCCCGGCTGGCCCGTCGCCTCCGCGATCCGTCGCGTCCGCGCGTTCTGATGCGGGAGCAGCTTCGTGTTGTACGTCTCAACCGCGGAAAGCCTGTCTGCGTGCGCGGCGATCTCCGGGCGCGTGAGCGAGATGGTCGCGAACCCGGGGTGCGGAACGAGCACGGCCGCGTCCTGTCGATCGAACTCGGCCATCGCCGCTTCGAAGGTGATGTAATCGGGGACCGGCTCGGACAGGCCGAGCACGAGGACGTGTCGCCGGTTGCCCCAGTCGCCGGTGAACACCTCGCGGGCGGGAACGACGGTGAGGTCGTCATCGGAGAACCGGGCCGCGCGATCTCGGATCGTCGGTAGGCGGGTGAAGTGTGGGGCGTACACGAGCGCGTCGATCCCCCGCTCCTTCGCGAGGGCCACGACGTCGTCGTCGAGCACCTTCACGTGTGCGTCGACGCGCGTTCTCGGTCTGGTCACGAGTGGACGATGTGCGTCGCCGAGCAAAGGCGTATCGTTCGACGGTCACGCGTCTGCGGCGGAACCGCGGACACCAGGACCGCGGCCGGTCCGGCGAGAAGCGGGGGAAACGGTTAATCCCCCTCGGCGGCGACCACATGGACATGCCCCGCTGGACGTGCGGCATCGACGGCTGTGACGCCGCCTTCGACGACGTGGAATCGGCCATCGTCCACCAGACGAACGGCCACCAGCGCCACGAGTGTAAGGTGTGCGGAACGATCGTCCCCGACGGCTACTTCGCGATCCGACACGCGTTCGACGAGCACACTCGCGCCGAGTTCGTTCGGGCGTACGACGCGGACTCCGCCGCCGTTCGTCGCCGCGAGGACATCAAACGCGACATCGAGCAGGAGGCGGACCTCCAGAGTGTCGTCGAGCAGTTGGACCGCTCGGAGTAGACTGCGCTCCGGCGCGTTCCTTGTCGTTTATATCGCCGACCGCCGAACAACCGTCTGTGGACCTGCACGTCCGGTACGAGGGCGACGACGACCCCGACAAGTGTACGGCACGGAAGCTCGCGCGGTTCGACCTCGCGACGCTCCACCGGTCCGACCGCGCGACCCCGTACGGGGTCGTCCTCAACCCCCACGCGGAGCGCGCCCTGTCGCCGGCCGACGCCGAGACCGCTCGCGAGAACGCGCTCGTCGCGCTCGACTGTTCGTGGGAGTCGGCGGGCGAAAAACAGTTCACGCTCCCCGGAGAGCACCGCGCGCTGCCGTACCTTGTAGCCGGTAACCCCGTGAACTTCGGACGACCGATGCGTCTCACGACCGTCGAGGCGTTCGCCGGCGCGCTCGCCATCCTCGGCGAGCCCGACCACGCCGAGCGGGTCATGGCGAAGTTCACTTGGGGCGAGACGTTCCTCGACCTCAACGAGGAGCCGCTTCGGCGCTACGCCGACTGCGAGGACTCGCGCGAGGTCGTCGCGGTCCAACAGGAGTACCTCGACCGCGAGTGACCGCTGTCCGTCTGCGGGCGTCGAAATCCCGCCTCGAACCTGCTGTCGGAGAGTATCGGGTGTGAGACAACACTTTTCGGTCGATCGACCGTACGGTCAGACGATGGTATCCGAAGGAGACACCGCACCCACGTTCACCGCGACAGTTGGCACGAGCGACCACGAACCGTTCGACCTGACCGATCAACTCGGCGACGGACCGGTCGTCTTGGCGTTCTTCCCCGGCGCGTTCACGCCGCCGTGCACGAACGAGATGATCGCGTTCCAAGAGCGGGCCGACGAGTTCGAGGCGGCCGGGGCGACGCTGTTCGGCCTCAGCGCCGACTCGCCGTTCTCGCTCGGCGCGTTCCGCGAGGAACACGGGATCGAGTTCGACCTCGTGAGCGACATGGCCGGCGACGCGATCCGCGCGTACGACCTCGAGATCGACATCGCCGACCTCGGGCTGCACGGGATCGCGAACCGAGCCGTGTTCGTCATCGACGACGACGGCGAGGTCGTCTATAGCTGGGTGGCCGACGATCCCACCAACGAACCGGACTACGGGGCCGTCCTCGACGCCGTCGAGTCGGCCTGAGACCGCGATCGCTTTTATCCGGTACGCGTCTCACCTCAAAGCATGCTCGGAAGCATGCTCGGTCAGATTCCGCTACCGGTATGGATGACGGATCTTCTATCCGCGTACGACCAAGTATTGTCCGAGTTATTTTGGTTCATTGTGGGGTTCGGGGTGATCTATCTCGGGGGCCGAATCGTTCTCGTTCCTTCTGTCACGCGGGTCGTCAGATCACGGAATCGAAACAATCCCACGATAGAGACGGCAGCCAAGACGTATCTTCGTGTAATCGTAATCGGATTTGCGACCTTCACGGGCATAATCGCTGCCGGCTACGGAAGTGTACTCTCTGAATCGGCTGTCATCATCGCTGCTCTCACGTTCGCTCTTGGTATCGCCGGTCAGCAAGTGTTCGGATCGCTCATCAGTGGTATGTTTCTGGTCGCCGACCCGGATTTCAACGTCGGCGACTGGGTGGAGTGGCCGGGCGGCGAAGGCACTATTGAAGAAGTCGACTTTCGTGTCACTCGGATTCGGACGCCGAACAATGAGACCGTCTCGGTTCCCAACACCCAACTCACAAACAACGCGATCACCCGACCCTACGGTCGGAACACGTATCGAATTACAGAGCAGGTGTACGTCGCCTATCACGAGGACACCGAACGGGCCCTGATGGAGCTACAACAGATCGCGACGAGTCAGGAGTCCGTTCTCACCGATCCGTCGCCGAACGCGCGCATCCTTGAGCTTGGAGAGAACGCGATCACGATACGAGCAGAGTTCTGGGTCGCAGAGCCAAAAAACAGAAGCATTCTAACAGTTCGTTCCGACTTTCGCCGAGCAGTGAAACAGCAATTCGACGAGGAAGGAATCACGCTCGCGCCGCCGACCGCGCAGTTACTCTCGGGAGAAGTGACCGTGACTGACCGGTAGCGATCTGCTATCCGGCCCGCAGCCGGAACATACTTGATAAACGACAGACAGAACGTGGCATGGACCGCCGTGCCCTCCTCGCAGCCTTCGGTGTCGGAGTCTCGTGTCTCGCGGGCTGTGCCGACCGTGAAGCCACCGCGAACGAGTCAACACCGGACGAGCCGTCGGATCGCCCCGCAGAGTATCCGGACGGGGCAGGACCGGACTCGATCGACTTCTCGACGCTCGAATCGGACGACGAGACTGTTCTGCACGCACCCCGAGACCACTGGAACTCCTACGCGATCCTCTTCAGTGAGCCGCCCGACCGCCGGCGTATCGAGGGGGACTACTACGTCAACTCCTCCACCGGAGAGGTGATCTCCGAGCTGTGGTACGGCGCAAAAGACTATCGAAACGGCGACACGTACGCGTACGTCCAGCCCGCCGACCGCATTCCCGACCAGCAGCCGCGCGACGAGTGGGACGCGGACCCCCAGTTCACCTACGACGCCACCACTGACGCCTACTACCGGTACGACCCGAATTACGGCCAGATCGCGCCCACGAACATCGGTCGACACACGGACCTCCTCGACGCGTACGGCTGGGAGGCACGCACCACGGCGACACACCACGACGTTCCAGTCATCATCTATCGACTGTCGAACGGAGACCCCGAATCCGACCGCGGCACGCCGGCTGTCACCGGATCGCTCAAACTCGGCGTCGACGACGGAATCGTGTACGCGTTCGACATCACACTCGACACGGAGACCGAGGCTCGCTACACGTACACCGTTCGTCCGGCCCCGTTCCCGACCCACGAGTGGGTCGAGACGGCACGAAACGTCGCGGCTACGAATAGCTCCGATGACTGACGGGGTCTGTCAGAAATGCACCGTCCGGGAGTCCCGCGAGCGGAGCAAACGGGACAACGGACGGTGAACGATCAGAGGGAGTGCACCGTCCGGGAATTGAACCGGGCTATTAGCTTGGGAAGCGACAGGTCCTCTTCCGCCTAATTTCGCCAATTATCCGGGGATATTCTCCGGTTTGTGCCCCTCAGATTGCTACATTAACGTAACGCTCGTCAATTGAAATAGATCTACTGCTGGTGTTATTCCAGTAATCGGTGTGATATCTCACGCTAACACGGACTACTGCCGATATAGGACACTCTGTTGAATTCCTCCAAAGGTGACAAAAGTGGGGTACTAGATACAAGGCGCGTATCTCGCACGGGACCATTTTTTGTTCTCAGACAGACGAAGTGCTCAGCACAGGGAGCGTATGCAGTAGTGATGTAGTTACTATACGGTTGATTTATGTTGCTAAATGACGTAATATTGGGTATGAGCGGTCGAAAACCAAACGTTGGTCGTCGTGATCGGATTGTTCGAGCACTCCTTACGCCGATTGCGCTTGGAGCGATAGCCTGGCTTTATACCTCATTTCCGCAGTCATCACTGACACTGGCGGCCATGGGCGGTCTCGGACTCGTTGCGATGATCCTTGGAGTCGGTGCCCTGACAGGTACTTGCGGGGTCTACGCTGCACTTGGTATCGATACCTGTAGTTGCGAAGCTGACTACGCTGCCGGTAGCGTGTGGGGATAGCAGAAGTCTCAGTTGTTCGATGACGCTGAACTCCCGTCGGTTTCTTTTGATTCGTTTGGCTCCATAATTTCCGCATCAAAGTCGGGATTCAAATCTGCGAGCGTTCCGGCACTTGCACGCTCTGGTTGGTCTTGTGTCACACGTCCTGGCGTTTTTTCAGTGATTTTGAAATCTGTTGCCGGTCGCAGTAGCCCCCAAAACGCACCAACCGCATGGAGTGCCACGATTATCGGCGTCAACACCAGATATACCGGCCACACCTCGGGGTATTTTTTGTATTCAATCAGTCCGGCAATCATATACACGAACAGCATGCTGAACAGGCCGACTGACGTGATCAAATAGAGGCCGTGTTGGGGAACGAACTCGGGGTAGAAAAACGCCAGCACGGATAACAGCGGGATGATAGGTGATAGCGTCCACGTAATGATTCGCGTGAACTGTAACGGGAGATACCGCTTTGGGAGACGGTACATATCCCGTAGTGTCCCTGACATCCATCGCCGTCGCTGATTAAACATTTCACGAAGCGATGGCGGGGCTTGGTTTCTGAACCGCCTATTGAGTAGCCGATATTCGAACCGACCGCCCTGTTGATCGACATACTTCGCCGCTCGCCAGATGTAGGTTGTATCCTCAGTAATCGTCGGCACATCCCACGTGACCTCGTTTTCGAGTTCATGGCGGACCGCGACAGCTCCACCCCATGCGTAAAGGGGATAGGCCATTCGGTGGAAGGACCGTTGTTCGCGCTGATAGCCGACCCGGAACACCTCACAGAGGTAGACCAGCCACGACCCGGTTCGCAAGGGATGTTCGCTGATTTGGATCAGATCAGCTGCCGGCAGCCCCTCGAAGTTGACCATGATACTGTCCTCGTCAAGATACAGAATGTACTCTTGTTCGCACTCGACGTGTTTGCGCGCCCATTCGATGGCCCGGCCTTTCTTTTGGGCCTGGCTTTCGAACTCGTCGGGAACGACATGGACGTCCGCACCGTTGATATCCATCTCCGCCTCAGCGATGACCTTCGTCTCGGCGATTCCGGTAGGGACCGAGTTCGCCGTGATCTGTACTGTTGACGGTGAATTGTAGGTCAGAATTCGGACTTGAATATTATTGAGTCCGATCTCGCTCTCATCGTCCGCTTGCCAGTTGTACGCAAGTACTGTTACTTCAAGCAGCCACCAAAAGGATGAAACTCCGTATAGTACGAGCGTCACCCAAAACACGAACCCAATCAGTGTCCCGACGAGCGAGTCAATCATGTAGAGCCACCAGTTCCTCCTCTCAGGCCATTTATATTGTTTCCCACGCTCATCACTTATCTACCAACTAATTGTTGTCTTGTTCTACACTTCAAACTACAGGCAGCAATCTTCGATAATTTGCTCAGTAATAATTCAGCACTCTGAGCCAACTCCGTTGTTTAATACAGCACTTTGACGGCTATACTACCGCTTGCTAAATGTATCCTCTATATTCAGCACGACCACGAAAACGTATCACTCTCTATGGATTTCACCAGAGACTTCGATGATAGAAATCACATCTTTTCCCCTGCTAGGCCTTCTTTCAAATATCTTGACGAACAAATCCTTTGAGGCGGCGTGAGGTCTGTCAAGAGGCGAGAAGTGAGATAATTAGTGTTACTGTGTATCTTCAACGGCCTATTTTTACCCCTTGTTAGGGTGAAAAATGCGGAAAACAGGCGCTTAAGATCCTGAATGCACCGTCCGGGAATTGAACCCGGGCTATTAGCTTGGGAAGCTAATGTCCTACCACTGGACCAACGGTGCGCACTCGGCGGTACCCGACCGCGACACTTCAACGTAGCGTTTCCGGCGGCCGGTACACCGGGCGGCGCTCACTCGTCGATCATCAGCGGCGGTCCGCGTTTGTGCGCGGTCGCGCGGTGCCGCGCGAGCAGATCGGCGACCGTCGCCGCGTCGACGCCGTCCGTCGAGGCGAGACGCTCCGTGATCGCCCCCGGGCCGAGGCCGTGATCGACGCCGAGACGGAGCACGCGGTCGATCGTCTCGTAGGGTGCACCGAGGTCGTCTTCGTC
>Ga0102935_1000114_pt1 | contig 26410 bp, 27 predicted proteins | sample SalPonR2_A_D2_MG_FD_78508 | JGI IMG/M metagenome (GOLD analysis project Ga0102935, IMG submission 78508) | Salt pond soil microbial communities from South San Francisco under conditions of wetland restoration - Salt Pond MetaG R2_A_D2_MG | ecosystem: Environmental > Aquatic > Marine > Intertidal... | reverse complement strand
GTAGAGGATGGAACGATCGATCGAGTCCAGTTCGCCGTCTCTCATCACCCGACGTTCGTCGCTCGGCGTCTTATGCCTGTCCCGGAACGCGCCGTCGACCCCGCCGCGTCCAAATCGTCGTGTTGCAGACGGGAAGTGCGTAAAGACGAGTCGATTTTGACGAATCGTCATTATAACCCACTAGTTTATGCTGTTCCGTGGTCTATTGACGGTCGACGAACGACGCCGATCCACATAGAGCTATGAGACTGCAATCGATCGTATCCACGAGCGAGGAATCGGCGACAGGAACGGACGACGAGTACGTCGTCCTCGGCGGCGGTCACGTCGGCAGCGAGGTGGCCAGACACCTTCGGGCGGCGGGAAACGCCGTAACCGTCGTCGACGAGACACATGATCCGACCGATCTGCCGGGCGTCCGGGGCGATCCTACTGATCGCCGAACGCTCGACCGAGCGGGGATCACCGACGCGACGACCGTCGTGGTCGCGATGCCGGACGACGGGCGGAGCCTGCTCGTCGCCGGCCTCGTGCGCGCCCGCTTCGGCGTCGCCGACGTTCGGGTGCTCGTGCGGACGCCCGACCGCTGTGACCTCGTCGCCGACGCCGGCTACGAGCCGATCTGTGCGACGACGGCGCTGTCAGAGGCCGTCGTGGCCGATCTGGAGCGGTTGCGAGAGGTTGCATGAAGGAGCTCGAACGCGACCTCGGTCTCCCGTCCGTTCTCGCTATCAGTATCGGCGCCATGATCGGCAGCGGCATCTTTATTCTGCCGGCGCTGGCGCTCGAAATCGCGGGTCCCGCCGTCGTCCTCGCGTACCTTCTCGCCGGCCTGCTGGTCGTCCCGGCCGCGCTCTCGAAATCGGAGATGGCGACCGCGATGCCGGAGGCCGGCGGCACCTACATCTACATCGAGCGGGGGATGGGGCCGCTGCTCGGAACCGTCGCCGGCGTCGGGACGTGGTTTTCCCTCTCGTTCAAGGGCGCGCTCGCGCTCGTGGGGGGCGTCCCCTACCTGTTGCTCCTGTTCGACCTCCCGCTCCAGCCGGTCGCGCTGGGGCTGGCGACGCTGCTGATTCTGGTGAACCTCGTCGGCGCGAAACAGACGGGACGGCTCCAACTCGCCATCGTCGTCATCATGCTGGCGGCGCTCGGCTGGTTCGCCGCCGGAAGCGCGCCGGGCGTCCAGCAGACCAACTACGCCGGCTTCTTCGACGCCGGCGTCGGCGGCCTCCTCGCCGCGACGGGGCTGGTCTTTGTCTCCTACGCCGGCGTCACCAAGGTGGCGAGCGTCGCCGAGGAAGTCGAGGACCCCGGTCGCAACATCCCGCTCGGCATCCTCGGCTCGCTCGCGTTCACCACCGTCCTGTACGTGGCTATCGTCGCCGTTCTCGTCGGGATCACCGACCCCGGGAGCGTCGCCGGTTCGCTGACGCCCGTCGCCGTCGCCGCCGAGGTCACCCTCGGAGAGGCGGGCGTCGTCGCCGTCATCCTCGCGGCCATCCTCGCGCTCGTCTCGACCGCCAACGCGGGCATCCTCTCGTCGTCGCGCTACCCATTCGCGATGAGCCGCGACAAGCTGGCGCCGCCGTCGCTCTCCACCGTCAGCGAGCGGTTCGGGACGCCCGCAACCTCGATCACCCTCACCGGCGCCGTGTTGCTGGTGCTCATCGCCTTCGTCCCGATCCTCGACATCGCGAAACTGGCGAGCGCCTTCCAGATCATGGTGTTCGCGCTGATCAACCTCGCCGTCGTCGCCTTCCGCGAGGGGACCGCCGAATACGACCCCGAGTTCACCTCGCCGCTGTACCCCTGGATGCAGGTGTTCGGCGCCGTCACGGGCGTGCTCCTCCTGACGCAGATGGGCCCGGTCGCGCTCACGGGCGCGGCGGTCATCACGCTCGCGAGCGTCGGCTGGTATCTCGGCTACGTCCGCCCGCGGGTGCGTCGCGAGGGCGTCGCGACCGACGCGATCCGCCGGCAGGTGGGCCGTGACGCGCTCGCCGACGTCGAATCCGCCGCCGCGGACGACACCCACGAAGTGCTCGTCGCGCTGCCGAAGGCGGTTGGCGAGGACCGCGAGCGCTCGCTCGTCGCCATGGCTGCGGACGTCGTGCGCCCACACGACGGGCGCGTCGTCGTCGTTCGGTTCGAGGAGATTCCGGATCAGGCGCCGCTCACGGACGATGCCACCGTCCAGTCACCGGCCGACCGCTCCTTCGAGGCGCGGATCGAGGCGCTCGCCGCGGCGTTCGGCGTCGACGTCGAGGCCGACGAAATCGTCAGCCACGACACGAAACACGCCATCGTCAACGTCGCCGATCACCGTGGCGTCGACGCCATCGTCGCCGAACACGAACCCCTTCGCCTCCGCTCGCGCCTGCTCGGCGACCCGGTCGACTGGGTCGTTCGACACGCGACCTGTGACGTGCTCCTCGTCGACAACGTCGGCTACGACGCCCCGATGCACGTCGCCCTCTCGGGTGATGGTGGGCCATACGAGTCGCGTGCCGTAGCTCTGGCCGACGCCGTCGCCACCGCGAACGACGGTCGGATATCGCTCTGGCATCCCCACGATGGCGGAACGGACCGACACAGCCGCACGATCGACGACTACCAGTCCGAACTATCGGGACTGCTCTCCGTCCCCGTTCGGTCCGAATCGATCCGCACTGACGGGGGGAATCCATCCCCGCCCGACGTGCTCGTGCGCGCCGGCGCCGACCCCCGACTCCGGGACGTGTTGTTCGACGACCGACCGCTGGTTCCGAACCCCGGCTGTACGACCGTCACCGTCTACCCTCAGGTCGACCGTCGCCCTCCGCTCGCTCGACGGCTGCTCGAACGGTTCGTCTTCTAACGCTGCCGGCGGTACGGCACTCACGATATTCGCCACTCCGAGGTGGCGACTCCCTTGCAACAGTTACAGCCGACGGTACGAGCCGTGGAAGGGCGGATTTTTACCGCCTGACCGGCTACCGGTCCGTATGACTCATCCCGGACCCGACGCGGGCGACCGCGTCGCTCTCGCCTGTCCCTCCTGTACGCCGACCGCGACGACGGTCCACGAAGTGTTGAAACCCGGCGGCCACGTCACCGTCCGGTGTACCGACTGTGGCCACGTCCACAAGGAGCGCTACGACCCGCCCCGTGAGATCGCCGTCGACGTGGTGGTCTCGCAGGGCGACGAGTCGCTGACGACGACCGTCGACGTGCCGGCGGAGGAGACGGTCGCCCGCGGCGAGGAGTTCGTCGTCGACACGGCCGAGGCGATCATGCAGGTGCGGATCACCGCCGTCGAACTCCCCGGCGACCAGCGGGTCGAGGAAGCCGACGTGGCGGACGTGGCGACGCTCTGGACCCGCGCCGTCGACAACGTCCGCGTCAACGTGACCGTCCACCCGAACGACGGCCGGCGCGACGACTCCCGGAGCGTCACCGTGTCGGTGCCCGGCGACCACGAGTTCGTCGTCGGCGAGACGGCCGAGTTCGCGGACGAGGAGTTCGAAATCACGGGCGTCCAGGTGCGCGACGACGCCCCGGAGTACCGGTTCGAAAAACTCGATCACGAGGGGGACAGCGTCTTCGCCAAAGACGTCAAGCGGGTGTACGGTCGCGACGTGACCTCGGCCGCGTGGTCGGCGTGGTAGGGGTTGCCGAGGACTCCCCGCAGGCCTGTCACGACTCGCCGATCGGGCCGGCGACGCCCCCCAGCCGTCGCTACGGTACTCCGATCGATCCGCGCCCGGCTACCGCTCGGGCCGCCACCGGCCCCCGATCTCCGGCCGCGGGTAGTCCTGATACGACCCGTCGAGAAACGTCGTCACCCGGCCGTCCTCCTCGCTGAGGGTGACGGCCCAGAGCACGCCCTCACGGGTCGAGGTCTCCAGCGCACTCAGGTGTTTCGTCCCCATCCAGTCGGGGTAGTCCAGTTCGCCGGCGTCCCCGATTTCGCCCCGGCTCGGACTCCGGACGCGGACCATCTGCTCCTGTACGGTGCCGTCGCCGGTCACGACGACGGCCCCGTCGCAGTCGAACGCCACGTCCCTTGCGACCTTGGTGAACGCCTCGGTCGAGTCGGTGACGACCTGACACCGCTCGACCGGCCACCGATTCGCCCCGAGCGGGTCGGTGTAGTGGCCGAAGTCGACGTCGGCGACGACGAGAAAGTAGAGGCTCGGGCCGGAGACGTGCTGTTCGTCCCAGCCCTCGAACTCCATACTCAACGCCTCCGCGGTGTATCTGATCCGGTCCATGAGCTCCTGGCTGGTGGCGTACTTCCGCAACACCCGATTCAGGTCGCTCATTCTCGTCTACGTCCCGTAGTTGGCGAACGTAGTTAACCATTCCCAAGTGGCAAGTGTCACCAACCCGCCGATGGCGACGCCCCGGTCGCGACGGACTGGCCCGATTGGCGGCTACCTCGCAACTCGTATAAGCACCCGCACACAGCGTTAACACATGGACCCTGCGGTGTTGCGCGAGGATATGGTCGACGGCCTCGACCACGCCCTCGGCGGCCTCGACGAGGCCGTCGGCGTGGCGATGCGGACGGTCCCCCGCCACGCGTTCGTCGAGGAGCAACCGTACGACAACCGCACCGGCGACCACGCCGGCACGGACGTCCTCGCGCCCCGAACCGTCGCTCGCCTGCTCGAAGCCCTCGCCGTCGACGACGGGGACGAGACGCTCGTCGTCGGCGTCGGCGTCGGCTACACGGCCGCCCTCCTCGCCGAACTCGTCGGCGAGCGCCACGTCCACGCCGTCGACATCGCGCGCCGCCTCGTCCTCGACGCGCGCCGGAACCTCGGGCGCGCAGGCTACGACGGCGTCCTCGTCGACCGCCGCGACGGCGCCGACGGCCTCCCCGAGTACGCCCCCTTCGACCGCGTCCTCGTCGAGGCGTCGGCGGTCCGGCCGCCCCGCGCCCTGCTCGACCAGCTAACCCCCGACGGCCGCCTCGTGATGCCCCTCGGCACGCCCGAGGGGACGCTCGCCGCCGTCGAAGCCGACGACTCCCCCGAGGGCTACGCCGTCGCCGAGGAGTTCGGACCCGTGACGCTCGCGCCATTGCTCGTCGAGGGCGAACAGGCCGGCGGCGTCACGCGCAACCGCACCGAGCGCGAGGACCGCGAGTTCGCCGAGCAGGGCTACTTCGCCCCCACCGGCTGGGAACACGAGTGGATCGACTGGGACGACCGCCTCGACGGCGGGCGCGGGCACCGCCGTCGGTGAGCATGCCCGCCGTCGCGTTTGCGGGCATGATCCGGCACCGCCGAGTCCCCCGTCCGGCGGCACGTCGAAGACGACGACGCGAAGGGTCGCGTCGGGCGCATGGTCGAAGTCCCGTCTCAGCTAATGAATAGCCGCCTGTCCGCGCGTTCGTGTTCGGCCGCGTGGATGTCGACCAGTGGCGTAAACGACGTCAGCTCCGCTAGCGTCCGCTCGGCACTGTCGTCGGTGGCCGCGGTCATGGCCGAGTGCAGCGAGCAAAGAATCCGTTGCGCGTCCGTATGCCCGAGCGACAGGAGCCGCTGTGCCGCGCCGAGCAGCCCGGTTACGAACCCGTGACAGCAGAGCCGACACGCCTCCCGTTCGTCGACCCCCCCGAGGGCAGTCACGACACCCAGAACGACCGCATAATTCCCGGAAGTGTCGTCGAGACCGGCGGCGTACCGTTCGAGTAGTTCGGCGTCGTCCAGTTCCCGCTGTAACGTGAGCAGCCGCCGGCCGGACTGGCGAGAACTCCGTCGGAACTCCGCCGCCATCGTCACAGCCGTCAGTCGGCTGTCGGATTCACGCACTGCCTCCAAGTCGTCCTCGGCCGCGCCGGCGTGTGCGTGTCGCAGCGCCACGAGTTCGGTCGTGCCCAGTTTCCGTCGGAGATACGTCGCGAGGAGTTCTTCGAGATCGGTGGCGTCGGTCACGCGGCCGTTCTGAATGAACTGTTCGAGACCGTACGACACCGTGTAGGTTCCGACGGGGAGAAACGAGTCCGCCAGACGGAATGCCTCCAAGGCTGCCTCGTCGGTCACCGTTCGACCTCCCGGCTGTGTGCGTGTGCATGGCCGTCACCGTGGCTGTGTGGTTCCGGCGCCTCGTCGAACGTCGTCGGGAGCACGTGCTCGTGGTGGACGGTAACGTCCGCCGGTAGCGACTCCGAGAGCGCCGCGTCCATTCGTTCGAGCGACTCTCCGCCCCGAATCAACGCCTCCGTCTCACGGATCGCCAGTTCCCAGTGGTGATTCCCGATCACGTGTCCCAGTTCGAGGGCCGTGGTCGCGGCCACGTCGCTCCCGTCGAACCCAATCACTAGCGCCTCGATCGGTTCGAGTTCGACGACGACGAGCGCTCCCGACTCCGTTTCGAGGACCGCGCCGTTTCCGAGAATGCGCCCGACTGCGACGCCGAGCTCTCGGCCCTCACGGGTCTCCGTCCTGACGTGTGACCGCCGCCGATCGGTGTCCGAGAGAACCACCCGATGTGCGTCCGTCTCGGCCAATCGCCTCGCGATCCGATCCTCCTCGCGGTGGCCGAGATAGGCGTCGGCGATCAACATCCGACGACCCCCTCCGATCGGTGCCGCCACGTCCCGGGTGATCCCCGTCGGCCGGGCCGAAAGCCCACTCCCCGCTCGTTCGTGTGGGTGTCCGGGCTCGTCGGTCGCTCTGCCGATTCAAAATGTATACACATGACCTGTGTTTCGAGTATATTCTCGGTGTAATAGTATATCTCTGCCGGATATGGGCAATGTTTGAATCAAAATCACTTCATATATACTTTAGATGTGTTTTTATTAGCATGAGCACGACCGAACAGTCGTCGAGTACCACCACGCGCCGTCGGGCGGGTGTCGCCCCGTGACGCTGATTCTTTTGGCTCCGTTACTGACGGCCGGCGTCTTGGGGATCACTCACGCCATCGAACCCGACCACGTCGCAGGCATCTCCTCGCTCACCAGCCGGTTCGAAAGCCCTCGACTCTCCGCCGCTGTCGGGGCCTGCTTCAGCATCGGCCACGCCGCTCTGGTCGTCGCGTGGCTCGCTATCGGCTACTTCACCCTCGGCCGCACACGCTATCCGGCAGTTCTCGACACGGTCGGGACGGCCGTCGTCGCGCTGGTCTTGGGGTCGATTGGGGCACTCATGATGCTGCGAGGACTCCGTTCGATGTATCACGTGTATCAACACAGCCACGCTCACGACGGCGTCGCTCACGAGCACACGCACACGCCGAAGTCGACCTCCCACGGTCACGATCACACCGCCGGCACCTATCTCAAGATGAGCCTCACCGGGGCGTTGTTCACGCTCTCCCCGCCCCTGTCGATGATCGTCTTCGCGTCTTCCCTGTTTTCGCAGTACGGCGTCCGGACCGTGGCTCTCGCGGTGGCCGTTTACACGGCGGCGATTACGGCGACGATGAGCGCCATCGGGGCCGGAGTCGGGACCGTGGTGGCCCACACGGACCGGTCGTCCAGGAAGTACCACTTCGTGCGCACGACGGGTGGGCTGTTGATCTTCGCCCTCGCGGTGTCGTTGGTCGCCGGCTCACTTCCGTCGTGATCGACGGGGTGGCACCGCCGAATCGGTGGCCGAGTTCGTCGACACCTAGAGGAGGTACCGCTGGGCGAGCGGCACGCTCTCCGTCGGTTCACAGGTGATCGGCTCGCCGTCGATCGTCACCTCGAACGTCTCGGCGTCGACGTCGATGTCCGACGGACAGTAATCGTTGAGAACCATATCGTTCTTGGTGAGACTGCGGATACCGTGCACGGGGACGACGGGCGTATCGAGGCCAATCTTCTCCTGTACGTCGTTCTCGACGGCCGCCTCCGCGGCGAAATGAATGCTGTTCGCCTTGGGGGCCTCGCCTTTGGCACCGTACATCGGCCGTTGCATCATCGGCTCCGCCCACATCGACGCGGCGTTCGCTTCCCCGGTGTTTGCCCACGTGGGGAAGCCGCCTTTGAACACCAGTTCCGGTTTGACCCCGAAGAACGCGGGGTCCCAGAGGACGATGTCGGCCAACTTGCCGGGTTCGAGCGATCCGACGTAGTCGTCGATCCCGGCGGTGATCGCTGGGTTGATGGTGTATTTTGCGATGTAGCGTTTGATGCGGTGGTTGTCGTTCCCGCTGCCTTCGTCTTCCGGCAGTGGCCCACGCTGCTGTTTCATCTGGTGGGCCGTCTGCCAGGTCCGACTGATGACCTCTCCCGCCCGCCCCATCCCCATCGAGTCGCTGGTCATCATGCTAATCGCTCCCATGTCGTGGAGCACGTCCTCGGCGGCGATGGTCTCCGGCCGAATCCGGGAGTCGGCGAAGGCGACGTCCTCCGGACTGTCGGGGTCGAGGTGGTGGACCGTCATGATCATGTCCAGATGCTCGTCGGCGGTGTTGGTCGTGTAGGGGTTCGTCGGATTCGTCGAGGACGGGAGCACGTTCTCGTGGCCGACCCCCTCTAGGAGGTCGGGTGCGTGTCCCCCACCTGCACCCTCGATGTGGAAGAGGTGGATGTTTCGCCCGCCGATGGCGTCGAACGTATCCTCGAAGTACCCCGATTCGTTGAGCGTGTCCGTGTGGAGAATGATCTGTACGTCGTATTCGTCACCGACGTCGAGAGCGGTGTCGATGGTTTCGGGCATCGCCCCCCAGTCCTCGTGGATCTTGAACCCACAGGCACCCGCTCTCGCTTGCTCCTCGATGGTTTCGGGTTCGTGTGCCGAGCCGTTCCCGTAGAAGCCAAAGTTGATCGGCCACTCCTCACCGGCTTTGTGCATCATCTTCAGATTCTCCGGGCCGGTGGTCGCGATGGGGAAGACCGGGCCAGTCCCGCCGCCGAGCATCGTGGTGATTCCCGTCGACAAGGCGTGTCTCGGGAGGTCACCCGAGAAGAAGTGGAGGTGAATGTCGAGACCACCTGCCGTGACGATCATGCCCTTACAGTCGAACGGCTCGGTGTTCCCACCGATGACCAGATCCGAATCCACGAAGGACATAGTCTCCGGATTCCCCGAGTTGCCGATGCCGACGATCCACCCGTCTTTGATGCCGATATCGGCCTTCACGATGCCCAGAATCGGATCGACGATGGTCGCGTTCGTCAACACCCAGTCGACCACGTTACCGTGGGCGGAGCCGGAGGCGTGTCCGAGACCATCTCTGACGACTTTCCCGCCCCCGACGACCGACTCGTCACCGTACGTAATGTGGTCCTCCTCGACTTCCGCGAGTAGCTCCGTATCGCCGAGTCGGAACCGGTCACCCACCGTTGGGCCGAAGTGGTTGAGGTACTCCTCGCTGTCCATATCACGCCCCATCGATCACGCCCCCTCGAACCCGTTCTGTCGGGCTCGTTCGAGTGCACGTGTCAGATTCGAGTCCCCTTCCGTCCGGCCCTCGGTCAGACCGTTCAGACCAGTGACGCGTTTCGTCCCCCCGAGTTCGACGAGTTGCAACTCACGAGTCTCGCCCGGTTCGACGCGGATCGAATCCCCTGCCGGAACGTCGAGTCTCATTCCGAAGGCCGCTTCACGGTCGAAATCCAGCCGGCGGTTCACTTCGAAGAAATGAAAGTGCGATCCGATCTGGATCGGACGGTCACCGCGGTTCGTCACCTCAACCGTCGTCGTCTCCCGATTCTGGTTGATGCTGACCGGCTCCCCGCTCGGAATGAACTCCCCCGGGACGAGTGTGTCTTCAGTCATGTCCGTTCGTCACTCCGACTGACGATTGCTGGGAGTTCGAATCCCTTTTATATTGAATGTTCGCTTTTTCCAGCTTAAGTAGCACTCTTCCACCCATATTACGCTAAAATACTATACATGCATGCAAATAAATCTGGGTGTTGGCGCATAAACGTTCGATCGGCGGCGATTCCGTCGGCCGCTTACCGGTCGCCGAGCGGCGGGGCCGTCTCGGGCGGGTGGCGGGGATCGGCCACCTGTTCGTAGGCGTATGCCATCTCGACGAGACGCGGTTCGTCGTACGGTTTGCCGAGCAACTCGACGCCAACCGGGACTCCGTCCTCGGTGAGTCCACCAGGGACCGAGACGGCCGGACACTGTGTCTGTGCCCCGATAACCGTGTTCGTGGGGAAATTCGCCGCGGTGTATCGGTCTTCGAGATCCGACATCGTCGGTGGAACCACCTGCACGTCCGGGAACACGATGGCGTCGAGGTCGTCGGCGGCGAACGTGTCCACGACATCCCGTCGTAGTGACTCCTGACCGAGGGCACGACGCCAGAACCCGACCGTCTCCGCCGGTTCGTCGGGTGCTGTGACGATATCTTCGATGAGGTCCAGCCAGTCGTGGTACTCGCCGGCGTCGTAGATTTCCGTGAGCGAATCGTACGGAATCCCATCCCGCTCGGCGAGGAACTCGTTGAGATGGACTTTGCCCTGTGACGGGTAGATGGTCGTCTCTTCGAGTTGTGCCTCTAGATCGGTAATCGAGACGGGATCGACTAACTCGGCCCCGGCCGTAACCATCACGTCGAGCGCCTGCTCGACCACCTCGTTGACCGGCGCTGCGCGCGGATCGTCGTCCGACCCGAACGCGTCGCGCAACACGCCGATGCGGACGCCCTCCAGCCCATCGGCCTTTAGATGATCGGTGTAGGAGTCGACGTCGGTCAGCGCCGTCGCACCAGTCCACGTGTCGGCCGGGTCGTATCCGACAATCACATCCAGCAGGGACGCCATGTCGGTCACTGTCCGCGCCATCGGCCCCGCGGTATCCTGTCGCGGAACGATTGGCGACAACCCGTTCCGGCTCACCAGCCCCGTCGTGACACGAATCCCAAACAGATTACAGTTCGCGGACGGCACTCGGATCGAGCCACCGGTGTCCTCACCGATACCGATCGTCCCCAGATTGGCCGCGACGCCCGCTCCGGTTCCGGCACTGGAGCCCCCCGGATCCCTGTCGAGGTCGTACGGGTTCCTCGTCTGTCCACCGGCGGACGAGTATCCGAACCACGAGGCGGCGAAGTCAGGGAGGTTCGTCTTGGCGAGGACGACGGCGCCGGCGTCCTTGAGCTTCGACGTCACGGTCGCGTCCGTCGTCGGGACGTAGTCCGCACAGGCCTCGGACCCGAACGTCGTGCGCAGGCCCGCGGTTTCCGCCTGATCCTTGAGGAGAATCGGAATCCCGTGGAGCGGACCGACGAGTCCGCCCTCGGCAAGCGCCTCGTCCAGTTCCCTCGCGCGCTCCAACGCGTCGTCGTTGACGGTCACGATGCTGTTGAGCGCCGGCCCGCCGCGGTCGTACGCATCGATCCTGTCGAGATACCGCTCGACGAGTGCCTCACACGTGAGGTCGCCAGCCAGCATCGCATCGTGTATCTCCGCGACCGTCGCGTCCACGATTTCGAACTGATCACTCATTTCTTCGATTCGGCAAATGCGTTTCTAATTTATATAATTTGGGCGAAAAATTTGATTATATGGGTGTTTATGGCGATCAAAATAATACGAGTGGTCGATTAGGCTCCCCGATAAATCGGATCGTCTCAGCGCACGCGTCCGGGAGGCGGCGGTGCCCCGACTGCCGTTCGTCTGGCCGACTCCCACGCGGACCGGAGCGCGTCCGCCACCGAGTCCGATCGAGGCCCCACGGCACGAACCATCACCCCCGCATCGTTCGGGAGCGCCGACGCCCCAGCCCGCGTCTCCGGGCCTGTCGCCTCGGTTACGATGCGGTGGAGTTCGTCGGCCTCGGCGTCCGGGACGACGACGTAGAGCGTTCCGTACACGTCGTGTTCGCCCAGCACCCCCGGCGCCCGTTGATCGTCGTCGGGGTGGTGGTGTTCGCTGTCGGCGAACAGCAGTCCGTCGGGACCGGCACACTCGACGGTCGAGTAGTACCGGTCGAATTCGAACCACTCGCCGCGACCGATCCGACCGGGAACGAGCACGTCCCCGAGGATTGCCGTCGCGCCCTCACCGACCGTGAGTTCACACGCGCGGTGGTATCTGGCGTCCGCGTGAAGGATCGTCGGCTGCGGGACGTAATCCAGATGGCCACCGGATTCCACCGAGAGCGTCACGTCGGTGGCGGCGTAGTTGTGCTCCATCGTCTGGACCTTGGTGGCGCTCTGTGTCCCGACGTGTGCGATGGCGTCGGGACGGACCGTGATGTCGACCGTCTGCCGATCACCCTGGACGATACCCCCGGACGGCGACTGCACACACACGACCGATCCCTGCGGGTGGGGGTCGTTGTCGAGTTCCCCCGTGACGTGAAACGGTACCCGAGCGAAGTCGTAGACCAGCCGCGTTCCCTCGTCGTTCATCGCGAACACGAGCTCCAGCTGTCCGTCCTTCCCGGGGACGCCGACGGCCGACTGTGGGATGGACTCCGACGCGAACCCCTCGAACGATGGGTGGGGGGCGTCCGCAGCCATCAGGCGAACAGCACACCCTCTTCGATGTGCGTGAGTACGTCGTCGATACCGTCGTTGGACAGACAGTCGGTGAACACGAAGGGACCATCCCGGACCTCCCGTGAATCCTCGTCCAGCCTGTCGAGATCGACGCCGACGTGAGGCGCCAAGTCGGTTTTGTTGATGACGAGCAGATCACAGTTCACCAGCCCCGGCCCTCGCTTCCGTGGAATGTCTTCCCCTTCCGCGACCGAAATGACGTACAGCGAGTAGTCGGCCAGTTCCGGATTGAACGTTGCCGCCAAGTTGTCACCGCCGCTTTCGACGAACACCAAGTCCAGTTCGGGGTATTCGGCGACGAATTCGTCGATCTGGTTGAGGTTCATCGACGGATCCTCGCGGATCCCCGTGTGTGGGCACGCGCCGGTTTTCACCCCGGCAACCAGCTCCTCGGGGACGACACCCTCGAAGCGCTCGCGAAGCACCTCGGCGTCCTCCCGCGTCAACACGTCGTTCGCGATGACCCCGACGTTCACTCCCCGCTCACACAGCATCGGGACGAGTTCTCCCAGCAGTGAGGTTTTCCCCGAGCCGACTGGCCCACCAATCCCAACCGTCGCCACGTCCTGATGTGTCAGGCTCATTCGTCACCGCTCGCGGACGACAGTTCCATCGCCGCATCCGACCGGATCGGATCGTGTACCGTGACTAGCTTGTTGCCGTCCGGGAACGTCGGTTCGACCTGAATCATCGGAATCATCTCCGGGACCCCGTCCATCACGTCCTCCCGGGACAACAACTGGGAGGCACCGGCGCGGACTTCGGCGACGGTGCTCCCGTCGCGGGCACGCTCGAAACACCAGTCGGTGATGTAGGCCACTGCCTCCGGGTGGTTCAGGTCGACGCCGCGTTCCTTGCGCCGGCGAGCTAACTCCGCGGCCATGAACACCAGCAAGCGCTCCCGTTCTTTGGGGATCAGATTCATCGGATCGCCTCCGGCGTTCGGTCCGTCGAGGTGGCTGCCGACACGCTGTCGCTGGCGGCGCGGTTCGGATACGGGCGTCGGGCTACTCGTCGTCCTGTTCGTCGAACTATCGTGCTGTTCGCTTCGGTGGTCGGTCCGTCGTCGTCGGTTTGGGTTCGTCTGTGAACTGCGTTCATTGGTTTCGCTCTGAGGGTCGGTCTGTCCGTTCGTGTCCACGTCCGTGTTCGTGTCCGGCGGCGAATTCCCGCCGCGTTCAGATGGCAATGTACTTTTTCACCACCTCCGAACCTTCCAGCTCCGACGGCGGATACTCGCCGGCGATGGTCCCTTTCTCCATCACGTATCCCCGTTCGCACGTCTTGACAGTAAATTCTAGGTTTTGTTCGACAAAAAACACGCTCATACCGAGATCGTCACAGATGTCTTGAAGCGTTTCGCCGATCTGTGCAACAATGTTCGGTTGGACTCCCTCGGAGGGTTCGTCCAGCAAGAGCAGGTCGGGATTGCCGATCAGTGCCTGTCCGATGGCGAGCATCTGCTGTTCCCCGCCACTCATCGTCCCCGCTTTCTGCGATTTCCGCTCCGCGAGTCGGGGGAAGAACTCGTACACCGACTCGTAGAGCAGCGGCGGCGAGGTGTACTCGTCCACCGACGCGTCGTTCACCTGCTCTCCCACGCGAAGGTTCTCCTCTACGGTCAAGCGGGGAAAGATGTCCCGTCCCTGTGGCACGTATCCGATACCGAGTCCGGCGCGTTCGTCGGCCGTCGCACCGGTCACATCGTCTCCCTGATATCGGATCGTCCCACTTTCCGGGGATAGTAGACCGATCGCCGTCTTCATCAGTGTCGTCTTTCCGACGCCGTTCCGGCCGATGAGCGCGACGATTTCGTCGCCCTCGACGGAGAAGGAGACATCCCGGAGGATCGGCGTGTTGCCGTACGTGACGTTCACACTGTCGAACGAGAGGACCGACATCTCAGTCCTCCCCCAAGTAGATCCGCTGGACGTCTTCGTTTTCCTCGATTTCCTCGACCGGCCCCTCGGCGAAGATACTCCCGTTGTGCAGGACCGTCACCGTCTCGGCGATCTGGCGCACGAAGTTGATGTCGTGTTCGACGACGATCACCGCCGTCCCATCGTCGGCGAGCGACTGAATGAGCTCCCCGGTCTGTTTCGTCTCGTCGACGGTCATCCCCGCCGTCGGTTCGTCGAGCAACAGGAGATCCGGTGAAATCGCCGTCGCCATCCCAATCTCTAGCCACTGCTGCTGTCCGTGCGAGAGGTCGCCGACGCGTGTCCGTTCCTCGCCGTGTAGCTGCACCTGTTTGAGTATCTCCGTGATCTCGTCGTCGTACTCGTCGGTCATCCGCTGGATGGGGATTCGCAGGTTCTCCCTGGCCGTCAGATCCGGGTAGACGGTCACGTCCTGATACTTGATGCTGATTCCTGCCCGCACGCGTTCGTGCGGTTCCATCTCGGTGATATCCGTCCCGTCGTACAGTATCGTCCCGTCGTCGGCTTTGAGGCGCCCCGTAAGCAGTTTGAAAAACGTGCTCTTTCCGGCGCCGTTCGGGCCGATGATACAGCGGATTCCCGTCGACTGGAGTTCGTAGTCGACGCTGTCGACGGCCGTGAGCCCGCCGAACTCCTTGGTGAGCCCCCTGGTTTCGAGGATGGGTTCCGACCCACGCTCCGACGACCGGGCCTGCTCGGTGCTCATTCGCCGACCCCCCGTTCGGTGTACTTGTTCCAGAGCCGCAGGGCGGTGGGAATGACCCCGTCCGGAATGACGAGGACGGCGATCATCAACAGCCCACCGAGAAACAGCGTTGCGAACTCGCTCCCGCTCGCGGCGAGGTCGTTCTCGAGCGCCCGCAGGCCGAGCGTTCCGAGGATGGCGCCGAGAAGCGCCTCCCGACCGCCGACGGTGACCCAGATAACCGGGAGCGCGGCAAACGCCAAGCCCATCACCGGGGGGCTGATGAACCCGCCCACCGACGCGTACAGGGCGCCGCTCAAACCAGCAATGCCGCCCGCAACCGTGAACACCTGCAGTTTGACGCGTCTGATGTCGTACCCGAACATCTCGGTGCGTTCCTGTGCCTCGCGAATGCCGATCATGATGTATCCGTAGTCGGACTGCAGGACGTACCGTGCGAGCAGGTAGCCCCCGACCAGCAGAACCAGGATGAAGTAGTACATCCCCGATGGACCGAGTTCGACGACCAGCGGCCCGCCACCGAGTTGAATCGACGGGATTCCGGTCATTCCGTTGTAGCCGCCGAGTTGGGCGTCGCCGATCGCGAACTCGGAGCCGGCCGTCCGCGAGAACAACAGTGCGAGAATCAGCGTGACGGCCAACGTGATGATGGCGACGTACACGCCACTGATTCGACCGTAGAACATGAAATAGCCCAGGAGCGCCGCGAACAGCGCCGGAACGACCACGGCGGCGATCAGCGCAACCGTCGTCGCACCCGTTATGTCGACGAGATTGATACCGACGACACCGAACGTGTAGCCACCGAGACCGAAAAACGCGGTCTGGCCGAAACTGAAGATTCCCGCATATCCCCAGATGAGCGTCAGACTCAGCGAAAGGAACACCCAGACCAGCAGTCCGGTAGTTTGCAGTAGCGCGTAGCTGTTGGTAACGAGTGGGTAGATGGCCGCGAACGCGATCACGAGCAGGAACGCGGACCAGAACTGCGGCGAGTTACCGAACGTATGTGGTCCCTCGAACGTGCTGAACGCGGCGCCGAGTCTGTCGCCGAGAGGATCTATGCGATCGCGGATGGTCCCATCTTTCTCACTCATGTTACCACCCCAGCCTCCCTTCGAGGTAGTCCGAGAGCCCATCCGGATAGATCCGGATGATCAGAATCGCGGTCAGGAGGAGCGCGACTCGACCGGCGAGTGCGCCGACGCCCTGTGCAGCGACACCGTTGATGACCGACAGCGAGAGGCCGCCCGAGGCGACCCCGAGGAGGACGCTCGCCCCGCCTACGATGACCGTGACGAAAGCTTCGATGATGAACGAGCTTCCAAGCGTCGGGACGATGGAGATGACGGGCGCGAACAGGCCACCGGCGATCCCCGTCACCACCGAGCCGATGAAGAACGTGACCATGTACACCCGCGACGTGTCGATGCCGAGGCTCCGTGCCGACTCCGCATCCTGCATCGTCGCGCGGGCGTGTAACCCGTACTCCGTGTAGTGGAAAATGAGGTAGAGAACGCCGAGCATGGCCACCGCCACCCCGCCCAGTACCAGTTGGTAGGCGGAGGCGGAGTACGCACCGTACGAAACCGTCCCGAACGGCGTGTCGACGCCCGCGAAGTTCGGCCCGAACACGATCAGCACCGACTGGATCAACACGAGGCTGAGCCCCCACGTCGCCACCATCGAGTCGACGGGGCGCTCGTAGAGATGCTGTAACACGAGTCGTTCGACGACCAGCCCCATCACCCCGGCGGCGACCCCTCCGAGGAGGACACAGACGATCAGTGGAATCCCTTCGGTGTACGCGATGGCCGTCGCGTACGCACCGACCATCATGAACTCCCCATGTGCCAGATTGATGATCTCCATCATTCCGAAGATGATGGCGAGCCCCAGGCTCACGATAACGAGCGAGCCGAACCCGCTGATGATCACGGTCAACAGATCGAGCGTGCTCGATAGCAGCGACATCTTACGGATCGGGCTTCAGCATGTCAGTTCGCGGATCGCTCCACGTACTCTCCTCGTCGAGATTACAGTTGTCCTGCAGCCACGTCGGCTCGAGTCCGTCCTGACTGTCGAGGATCTCGACGCTGTGGTCGTCGGTGACCTTGGTGACGGTAACACTCTGTGTCAGATGGTGTGAGGCCGGATCGATCGAGACTTGACCCTGTGGCGAGTCGATCGACATCCCCCCTTCCAGGACCTGGTGGACCGACTCCATATCGGTCGTCTCCGCCTCCGTGGCGGCCTCCTCGTACAGGCGCATGGCGAGGTACACTCCTTCGGCCATCTGATTCACGTACGGCGTGTCGGGATAGGCCTCCCGTACGCTCTCGACGAACGTTTGATTGTTCTCCGTCTCGAGCTCTTCGAGGTAGTTCCACCCTCCGTAGAGATTCGACATCACCGGTGGAGAAGTTGTCTGGTGCTCGTACGTGCCGCCGATGGCCGTCGTCGATGCCATTGGCAAGTCCACTCCTGCCGACTCCGCCTGCTTGTAGAACGCGACGTGATTCGCCCCCACCGTCAGGGTGAGCACCCAGTCCGCGTCGGTGCCTTGGATCCGGTCGATCGTCGACCCGAAGTCCGAGACGCTCAGCGGGATGAACTCCTGATTGATGACGTTCCCGCCGGCCTCCTCGACGTAGATCTGTGCCCAGTCGGCGGAGATCTGTCCGAAGTTGTAGTCCGCAGCGATGAAGTACGCGTTCGTGCCGAAGTTCTCCATCATATAGTCGACCAGCGGTCGAAGCTGCTGGGTCGCCGTGGGTGCCGTCACGTACGTGAACTCGTCGCAGACGCCACCTTCGTACTGCGTGGGATAGAAGTACAGTTGGCTGTTGTCGTCGATGGTCGGGCGCATCGCCTCCCGCGACGCACTCGTGATTCCCCCGACGAGGACGTCGACGCCATCATCGAGAATGAGCTTCTGCGCCTGATTCTGATACTGTTGATTCGACGACTGCGGGTCGGGTGCGATCAACTCGACGTCACGGCCCAGAATGCCGTCGCCGTCGTTGACCTGGTCCCGCCAGTACTGGGCGACCTTGTACATCGGAATCCCCGCTGCGGCGAGGCCACCCGTTCGGTCCGCGAGGAGTCCGACCTTGATCGGTCCACTACTACCGCCACTAGCGCCGGTGCCACCACCGAGACACCCCGTGACACTGGCGAGGCCGGCAATCCCCGATAGCTTCAGCGCATTCCTCCGGTTTACGACCGGGCCGCGTTCGGCTTGTGGACTGTTGTCGTCCATACACGTAGCTCAAACTACTACTTTAAACCTATGGGTTTAGTAGCAGTATTTGCAGACATTCTTCTAGTCTACAGCAAAAATAGGTCGTTTCTGTATAGGGTATCGCCGAGATAATTACAATATTTAACTTAAGTTTCGGCCACCGGTGCCCGTGTTCCCCGCTCCCCCGGACGGCCCTGCCGGTGGGTCGTCCCCGGCGTTCGTCGCTTCGGGGCTCCCGTTCCGCGTCCGAAACCACGTCGTGTTCGACTGGTCGGCCCGCTCTCGTGTGGGGTCGATGCTCGGACTACCAAGACCGCCGCCCGACGGCGCTCTATCTTCGGGACCAAAGAATATTTTTGTGGGTCACGCTCATACGGAATAGTGAACTGGGCCGCGGACGGTGACGCGCCAGCTATCGTCGGTTGGGGTGGAGTCACGACACGTGGCCACACGGAGGTGGCGAGGCGGTTCTGATGCCGACGCTCGCCACACCGTCGGTCATTCTCGCGCTGACTGTCGGGTCGATTCTGCTCATCGTGACCGACCAGCGGACGGCCGTCGAAACGCGTCTGCGCCAGCGATTCGGCATCGACCGGGACTGGTGGATACCCGTCATCGCGTTTGGGATTGCCGTCGGCCTCTCGGCGGTTGATATGTCGGCCGTCCGAACGGCGTTCGCCGAGAAACTCGATATTATCGCGCTGATATTCTCGTTCAGTATCATGTCCGAGGGGTTGAGCGCCTCGGGATTTTTCAGATACCTCGCCTACAAAATCGTCGCGCTCTGCGAGGGGAATTCGACGCGGCTGGTGCTGTACATGTTCACGATGACGTCCGCCATCACGTTCTTCACGACGAACGACATCGTCGTCCTCGTCGTCACCCCCATCATCGTCGAAGTCTGTTATCAGGCGGGTATCCGGAACACGAAACCGATCCTGCTGTCGCAGTTCATCGCGGCGAATACGCTCTCGATGGGGCTTCTCATCGGCTCACCGACGAACATCATCATCGCCGAGGAACTCGGCATCGACTTCTTTGACTACCTTGGACTGATGCTATTACCGGCTTTCGTCGCCTTCGTCTCGTCGTTCCTCCTGATCACCCTCATTATCCGGGAGACGGAACTGGACTCGCCGCGTGTCTTCGAGGATCTCTACATCCAACCGGACTACTCGATGCCGCAGGAGGTGCCCGAACCGTATTTCACGGCCCAGATGCGGAACTGGATTCTCATCTTTTCGACGTTCGTCGCGCTGGTTGCAATCGTTACCTTCCTCAGGGCGTCGCTGTTCTGGTGTGCGGTGCCGGCGACGCTGATCGCACTCGGCTACTGGGTGCGCTCGGACGATCACACCTCCTCGGCGGTCGGCCCTCTCAAACGGCTCCCGTTCGGGGTGTTCTTTTTCGGGATGACGTTTTTCATCTTCGCCGAATCGTTCTCCGACACCGCCTTCTTCACCGCGACAGTCGTTCCTGCTGCGGAAGCGCTCGTGGGCACCCAACCGGTCGTGGCTAGCCTCACCGGCGTCATCGGCTCCGGACTCGTCGTGAACGTGTTCAACGACCTCCCTGCCGCGGCGCTCATCGCCCAACTCCTCTCACAACTCGAATTCGGCTCGTCGGTGGTGCGGACGATCTTCGTTCAGGCGTCGCTTGCCGGCCTCAACATCGGAACGTATCTGACGCAGGCCGGTGCCCTCGCCGGCCTCATCTGGTTCAATCAACTTCGGCTGGAACGACAGCGCCAACGGGAGAAGTTCCCCGACCACGATCAGGAGATAGAGTTCCCCCGTCGGTTCGATCTCATCCGGTACGGGAGCGCCCACTTCGTCTTTACCGGCGTCTCGATCGGTCTCTTTCTCATCTTCGGTTGGGTACTGTTCAGCATCCTCATCGGCCCGTACTGAGCCGGTCACGTCTGCGACAGCGAGAGGAGATACTCGCCGTCGTCGACCGTCGTCTCACGGGTCAGCTCGTGTAACTCGACGGCCACCCCGTACTCGTCGTCCCTGACCAGTTCGAACGTGGTGAACGGCAACTCCCGCTGCCGTCCGAACTCGCGATGGTCCTGGACGAGGGCGTCGACACTCGCCTCCCCAGTCGCCACCGAGGCGGCATTCCCCTGCCGGATGGCTTCCGCGTTCTCGATACGGAACTTCCGGAGGTAGTGTGCCGTCTTGACGGCCCACTCGAACGCCGATTCGGGCGTGAGTTTTCCCTCCTGAATCAGGCTGTTCATCAGCGGGGCGTTCCGGAGTTGTATCAGGTTGTCGAGAAATCGTCGCTGGGTTCGATCCGTCTCGAGGACCTTGTCCACGGAGAGATAGTGGTACTCCTCGTTCCCCGAGGCGGCGTCGGATTCGACGACCAACAAGAGGTCGTTGTGCGTAACGTCGGTGGTGTCCGCGTCGAGTTTGTCATCGAGTGCGTCGAGCACCTGCAGGGCTTGGACTTCCGGCCGGGCCGCCGTCTGATCCAGAAACAGCACGACGATGTCGCCGGGTTCGACCCGTTTCTCGCCGTGTTCGCCCTCGATGAACAGTCCGTCCAGCAGTTCGGTCGTCGTCTCGTATTCGACGCACTCGACGGCTTCCGACGCCTCCGGGACGACCTGATCGGGACTGGTAAACACCGTCAGCCTGCGGTCGTGGTCGGACGCCTGCGCGTCGAAGTCCAGCAGAAACTCCCGGGCGCGTGCGTTGTAGTTGACGAGGAATACGTCGCTGGCCGCCGTCGTAGACGGTGACGGGTCGGCGCTCTCGTGCGGCCGTTTCACGAGTTGGAGGCTGGCCGTCGCCGTCTCCATCTGCTGGCTCAGGTACGCGGTCGTCAGTTCGATTGGCACCGACGCCTCGGCGACGTTCGCCAACAACCCGAACAGCGGACCGACCCGAGAGGAGTCACCGCCGCCGAGCTCCGTCCTGAGCCGTTCGTCGATGTCCGACAGTATCCGTCGTTTGAGCGAGTCGTAGTGGTCGTGTTCGGAGTCCGCCGCGGTGGCTTCGCGTGACTGTCGGCACTGCCGAAGGTCGTCGAGTTCGTCCCGTTCCGCTTCCGTGAGCGGCTTCGCCCGAAATCGATAGTTCGATAGCTCGTAGCCACGCACCCACGGCGGCCCTCCATTCCCGTCGCCGAAGTTGTAGTACTCGGATAGTTCTCGGAGCGACTCGCCGGTGTTCACCAGCACCATGTCCCGGACGTCGCGCTGGAAGCTCATCGCGTGGAGTTGTCGCTTGAACTGTGTACTCTCCAGTGCGTGGCCGATGTCCGACAACTTGTCGCTATCGGCGAGCCAGACGACGCTCGGCGGATCGGCCGCTCGATTCCGATCGTTCTCCCGCCGTTTCTCCTCCTCGTTGAGCCGGCTGACCAGCCGAAGGTTGTCGTAGTCCGTCCGCGTCTCCGCGTCGGGGAAGATGTACATCTCCTCGGCGCTGAGAACGTTGTACTGGTCGAAGAGCACGTCCTCGGAGTAGGACAGTTCCTCGATTGCGGCTCGGTACTCCCTCGTCGAGGCGTCCGCCACGCCGTCCACGAAACTCCTCGCGTCCTGTAGGTGTTCGTCCTTGGCGAAGATGACGACGAAGCCGCTTGACCGCTCCAGCAACTGCCGGACGATATCGTCGTACCGCTCCCGGTAGTTGAACACGAGTATCCGATAGGGCGCAACGTCCCCCTCGGCCATCCGCTTGACGAGGGCGTCGTGAGCGTCCTGGGACGTATACCGGACGATGGTCAGGACGGACCCGATGACGAACAGCGGATACACGCCGGACAGCACCAGTCCGAGAACGCTCCGGGGAAACGTCCCCTGTTGGAGACCGCTGACGACGAGCACCGTAATCCAGACGACGTAATCCACGACGCCGGCGAACACGGGTTCCGTCCCGTAGTAGCTGTAGTGCAGTCGCTCCGACCAGTAGACGAAAAACAAAAATCCAGCCGAGAGCACCCCCGTGACGACGGCCGTGTAGGCTTTCCGATACTTGATACTCCAGACACGGAAATTCGTCAGAAACCGAAACAGGTCATCGAGATGTCCAATGAGAATTCCCTTTTGTTTGAACGTCTGCGACAGTTTGTATGTCCCAAGCGTGATGAACAGCAGATACAGCCAGAAGACGGTCCAGGAAAGGTGACTCGGTGACCGTACGAACTCTTTTGCCGCCGACATTTAGTGCTTCGTAAATCTCCGGCGCACGATAAAACATCTTACTGTTCCACGAGAGGCCGGCGCTCCGCCACGCTGATGGCTCGCGCGTCGCCGTTATCCGCCCCGCACCACCAAGACCTTCGTGTTCCCGCGCCGGTCGACGTAGCCGCTCCCAGCAGGCGGTTTTACCTCGATCACCAGCGTCCCTTCGTCCTGATTCGTCCGCAGCGTCGGGTCCACCGAGATGCTCACCGTTCCGTCCTCGCCGGTCGTCCCCTTCCGAACGCCGTCGAGGTCGGCGCTCCCGGCCGTGACGAGCACCGTCGCGTCGGCGACCGACGACCCGTCCGCGCCGACGACGGTCAGTTCGATCGATCCTCCCCCGGGGCTCATCACCTCCGGTTCGGGGCGTACGTCGAGTTCCGTCGTCGACAAGCCTTGGATGCCGGTCAGCATGTTCATCATCACGCTCAGACTGGCGACGCCGATGACGAGGGCGATAACCAATCTGATCGGCAGTCCTTCGATCGCTCGCTGGTCCGCTCGGAACGCGTCGAGCATGGCGCGGGCTGGTCCCGTACCGGTATTTGAACCCTCGCCCCGAGATTTATCACCGGAACCGCGGCCACGCCGAGCCATGAACGTCCTCGGACGCGCCGGCCCGGCCAACGCCGGCCCGGTCGCCCGCCTCGGCACTTACCGCGCTGCCGACGGAAGCGAGGGGGCGACTGTCGGACTGGATCTCGACCGCCCCCACGCGGCGCTCGTCGTCGGCAAGCGCGGCTACGGCAAATCACACACGCTCGGCGTCATCGCGGAAGGCGCGGCGCGGGCCGCGGGCGTCGTGCCCGTCGTCGTCGATCCGATGGGTGAGTTCGGTGGGCTGGTCGAGGGACGTCCGGTGCGCGCCGTCGACGCGCCGACGGTGCGCTTGGCGGCCGTGCCGCCGGCCGCGTGGCCCGGGCTCTTCGGTCTCTCGACCACCGACCCGGTCGGCGCCCTGCTCTGGGAGGCGGCGCGGACAGCCGAGTCGCTCGATGGGATGGCGACGCAGATAGCGGAGGTCCGCGTCGACGACGGCGTCCGTCGCGCCGCCCGCAACCACCTCGCACTCGCGGAGACGTGGGGTGTGTTCGACTCCGACGGCCTCGATCCGGCGGCGCTGTTATCCGACGGCGCGGCGACCGTCCTCGACTGTTCGTCGCTCGACGACCGGGCGGCGGCGGCGCTGGTCCGTGGCGTCGCCGCCGGCCTGTACGACGCCTGCGTCGACGGGTGCCCCGACCGCCTGCCGTGGCTCCTGCTCGACGAGGCTCACGCCTTCTTCGACAGCGTCGCGGCCCCAGCGCTGAAGACGGTACTCACGCGCGGACGAACGCCCGGCGTCTCGCTGGTCGCCGCCACCCAGCGCCCCGGTGCGCTGCCCGGCGTCGCCGTCTCTCAGTCCGATCTGTTGATCGCCCACCGACTGACCGCCGAACCCGACGTGAACGCCCTCTCGCGTGCGACGCCGACCTATCTGACGGGGACGCTCCGTGATCGTCTCCCGACCGATCCCGGCGGCGCCGTCGTCGTCGACGACGCCACCGAGTCGGTCCACGGCGTGCAGATCCGGAAGCGCGAAACGCCACACGGCGGAGCCGACCCGCGGGCGAGCGACCGGCCTGCCGTCTAAAACGCAAGACCGATGACCCACAGTGCGCACCGTCGGGTATGGCCCTCCCGTTCGGTTCCCAAGATGTCGTCCCGCTGTTCGGTGCGCTCGTCGTCGGCTTCGCCGTCTTCCTCGTCGTCGGCTACGTGGCGCTGTTCGAGATTGCGACGCTCGACTCCGACCTCGTTTTGCTCTCTATTGGCGTCGTCATCGGGTACGTCGTCGCCCGCGTCGCCGTCGAGTAGCCGGTTCGCCGACGTTTTTGGCCGATCGGACCGCCGGCCCGGAGCCGGTTACGCGCCCCCGTCGAGGTCGGCCCCGCAGTCCGGGCACTCGCCCTCCACGACGGGGACCGGGGCGGCACAGTCGGGGCAGTAGTCGAGATAGCAGGCCGGATCACCCATAGCGACGCTTCGAGTCGTGTCGGTGTAAGCGTTCGGCGCGAACAGTTAATCCGCTGGCCCCTGTTGGCGGAAGTATGGACCCACACGTCGCGGCCGTGGGCACGTCCACGTTCGGCCGCACTGACCTGACGGGACGGGACCTGTTCAGCGCCGCCGTCGCGGAGGCGTTCGCGGACGGTCCCGATCCCGCGGAGGTGGTCGACGCGCTGTACGTCGGCAACCAGTCGGAGTCATACGAACACCAGATCATGCACGGGACGCTCCTCGCCGAATGGTGCGGGCTGCGCCACGTCCCCGCCGAGCGGGTCGAGGGGTGTGCCGCCGCCGGTGCCCTGGCACTCCGTCACGCCGTCGAAGACGTCCGCTCCGGGCGCCGCGACGCGGTGTTGGCCTGTGGTGTCGAGAAGATGACCGCCGGCGGGACGGCGGGGGCGACGAACGCGCTCTCGGCCGCCTTCGACCGGGCGCTCGAACAGCGCTCCGGCGTCACCGCGCCGAGCCAGTACGCCCTCCTCGCCCAGCGATACCTCCACGACACCGAGGCGACGGAGCGGGATCTGGCCCGCATCGCGGTGAAGAACCACGAGAACGCCGCCGCCAACCCCCGGGCGCAGTTCCAGCGAGAGACGGACGTAGAGACCGTCCTCGACTCCGACTACGTGGCGCCGCCGCTGAAACTCTTCGACTGTGCGCCCGTCACCGACGGCGCCGCCGCCGTCCTCGTCGCGAACGCCGAGGTGGCGGCGCAGTTCGGCGACGACCGATCCCCGGTTCGGATCGCCGGCGTCGGCGCCGGCGCGAACAACATCGGTGTCGCCGACCGGAATCTCACGTTCGTCGAGGGTGCCCACGAGGCGACGACCGAGGCGTACGACGAGGCGGGGGTCGATCCCGCCGATATCGATGTGGCCGAGGTTCACGACGCCTTCACCTCCTGCGAGGCGATGCTCGCCGAGGCCGCGGGGCTGGCACCGCGGGGCCGGGGGTACGAGAGCGCGCTCCCGCCGGCCGAGCGCTCCGACGGCTGGACCGACACGCACCTGAGTACCAGTGGCGGCCTCAAAGCCCGCGGCCACCCTATCGGCGCCACCGGCATCGCTCAGGCCGTCGAAGTGTACGAACAACTGACCGGCACGGCGACGCCGGACCGACAGGTCGACGACGCGACGACCGGCCTGCTGATCAACGAGGGCGGCGTCGCCGACGCCGTCACCGTCGCCCACGTGCTCACGACATGACCGACCACACCGACACCCCGACCGCACCGCTCGCCCGCGACGACGTGACCGCCGACAGCCCCTTCACCCTTCCCGGCTTCTTCGCCGCACTGGCCGAGGGCGACCTGTTCGCCGCCGTCTGCGAGGACTGCGGGAAACGGCTGATCCCGCCCCGCCCCGCGTGTTACGCCTGCGGCGGGCGGAACCTTCGCGCCGAGCCACAGCCGAAAACGGGAACGATCGTCTCCTACACCGAGGTTCGGACGCCGCCATCGGCGCTCGCCGATCGGGCCCCCTACACCGTCGCTGTCGTCGAACTCGACTCCGGCGCGCGGCTGACGGGGCGGGTCACCGTGCCGTACGCCGAGGCATCGATCGATATGCCGGTTCAGCTGGTCGCTCGGGCACCCGACGACGACGAACGGGAGATGGCGCTCTCGTACGAAGTCGAGTGGCCGATTCACGAGTTCGAGCCGGTGTGACAGGTCCACTCCACGCCCCCGCCTTCCCGCCGCAGGCGACGGTTGGGCTGGCGATCGAGACAGTGGTCAAGCGCGGACGCACGCCGGGTGTCTCGTTGGTCGCTGTCATCAGTGGCCGAGCGCGATGCCCACTGCGGCCGCCTTGCAGGTCGACCTCGTC
>Ga0102935_1000113_pt1 | contig 26490 bp, 20 predicted proteins | sample SalPonR2_A_D2_MG_FD_78508 | JGI IMG/M metagenome (GOLD analysis project Ga0102935, IMG submission 78508) | Salt pond soil microbial communities from South San Francisco under conditions of wetland restoration - Salt Pond MetaG R2_A_D2_MG | ecosystem: Environmental > Aquatic > Marine > Intertidal... | reverse complement strand
CGCTCAAGTCGGGTACCCTGTTCAATATGAAGTTCCAACCAGCCGTCCCACGACGACGGTGTAATCTTATCCTCACCATGGAAACCGATTGCGCTAAGTCGTTCTTTTAGGGTGTAGCCGTTATCGTCTTCTAATGCGAGTGCATCCGCAACGCTCAATTTTTCAGTCGCAACCGACGAACCGAGCGTCCCAATCCCGAACCGGCCACCCTCCTCTTCAGTAAACGAAACAACTTCGAGCGGGCAGGCCGGCGAAATATCCGCGGATCGGATAGTTCGGACTGCTTCAAGTGCACCGTAGACGCCGAGAGGCCCATCAAAGATCCCTCCCTGCGGAACAGAATCTAGGTGACTTCCCATTACTACAGGTGGCGCCGCTGGGTCAGCATCTTTGGGGACCCAGCGGCCAGCAATGTTGCCAACGGGATCAACACGAACGGTTAGACCCGCATCTTGTAAACGCTGAACTAGTCTCTCACGAGCGGCTTGGTCTGCTGCTGTTCCGGTCAACAGTGTCCGACCATGACCCTCATCGGTCTCCAAGTCTCCGAACGATGCGTTCGCTAATATATCGTCTCGAAGCCGCTGTTGATTTACTTCCACATTATATCCACTATCGGAAGCATAATAAAACCGTTCTGTCCGAAGTGGCCGATCAGTGGGCATGTCAGGGAGATCTTGGCTCTAGCAGGCGCAGAGGACGGTATTCTGTACACAGAAATGAGATTCGTCATGAATTCTATGGGCTGCGTGCCTGGCCGACCGGCGTGTCCAGAAGTGACCACACATGTCGCGTGTCGGTAGAAAAGAACTGATGACGCAAAGACGGCCTGTCGAGACACTTCAGGGACGCAGATAAGCTAGTTGGGAACTATGAATCGATTAGACTTCGACGTCATAGAGGCTGACAAAGTCGAATTCGGCATGTCGCGTCTTGAGGCGGTCAAGCTTGAACGGTTCAAGCGGGAACGGGCACTCTTCGCCCGTGATTAGCGAGCGCACTGCTGTGCCCGTGATGGGTGAGGTCATAACGCCGCCTCGCTGGAACCCCGACGCAATCACAAGCCCCTCCGGGCCTTCATCCGGTGCGTCGATGATTGGCCACGTATCGGGTGTAGCTGAGTCGCCTGTCGGACAACAGTCGTTCCTAATAACAGTCGCGTCTTCGAGAGTCCGTAACAGGCTTGGCACCTCGGTACGGACTTTTTCATCGAAGGCGTCGACGATTGCCGATGGAGAATGTGGGTCCTCAATGAAATGTTCTCCACCCCCAACCAACAGATTACCCTCCGGCGTCGGCCGCCAGTATATTTCGAGGTCTGTCTCGGCTCCAAGCGGATAGTGGCTCACATCCTCACCGACATCGAACACCATTGCGTTCCACCGGAACGGTCGGACGGGGAGCTCAATCACACCGTCGAGTAGCTCTCGTGAGTACCAGTTGGCCGCGATGACGACATTTTCGGCGTGCAGCGTTTCGTATTCGGTTTCGACACCAGTGACGCTGTCACCGTCAAGTAGAACATTCTTGACTTCCGTGTCCGTCCGAAATTCGGCACCTAACCCCTCGGCCGCGTGCTTCAACGAAGAAGCGTATTCGGAGGGATCGGTAACGCCGGTATTGCGATACAGGAGCGCCCCCGCATAATCGGAGAGGTCACCGAACATCTCGGGGTAGTGCTCTTCAAGCTCATCGGCTTCAAGCAGCGTCACTCCTTCACGCTGAGCTTCCTGACGGACCTCTTCATCAATTTCATCGGAGATCATGTGGACCTTCTCTCGTTGAGTGAAAGAATAGGTCCCCGTGCCGTCAAATTGCTTGAAGAAATCCATTGCGTGCTCGCCCATCTCGGGATACTCAGGGTAAACCGAGGTCGTCGTGACAACCCCAGACGCGCGACTCGTTGCGTCACCACCGATTTTGTCCTTTTCGATGACAACTACATCATGATCAGGTGCGAGCTGGTACGCAGCTATACAGCCGACGACGCCACCACCTACGATGGCGATATCGTAATCTACCGATTGCACATTTGGATTTATGAGTAATGCCACATAAATGTGTCGACTGCAGTAATTAATTGAGAAATCTCCGGAGAATCCGTCAAAAGTGGCTATTTTACTGAAGAGAAAGAAACAATCTCGCCGATATCTTTCTGAACAGCACGTTTATACACCAAGTTGGCTGCTGCCACAGTCTCAATGGCCGTACCACCGCTATCAAATACGGTTATTTCGTCCTCTGAGAGGCGGCCAGTCACATCACCCGTGAGTACTTCGCCAAGTTCTCCATGAATATCTTCCTCGGTCACGACCCCATCATCACGAGCCTGTAAGAACGCTCCGGCCTTTTCCAAAGCTCTTTCATTGAGATCCGGAACATAGACCGAGCGACTGATTGTTGTACTGTCAAGCTCTCTCGCTTCTGGCAGATATTGGCCCATTGCCGTGACGTGTGCACCAGTCTCCAGCAGCGATCCATCAAACACTGGTGTTGGCGAATTTGTTGCAGTTATGATGATATCTGAGTCCTTTACTGCTGCTTCGCTTGTGTCGACGGCTTCAACACCGGCTGACAGCTCATCATTCATTTCCGTTGCAAACGTCTCCCGACTCTCACGGGTAGGAGAAAACACAGTAACATTAGTTAGATCCCGTATCGTGGCTGTGGCACTTAGTTGTGCTTTTGCTTGCGGACCGCTACCAAATATCCCAACTGTACTGGCACTACTGGTTGCAAGCGCATCGACGGCAACCGCTCCTGCAGCACCTGTTTTGTATGGATTCATGCTAGCTCCATCAATGATGGCAAGTGGCTCCCCACTCTCCGCATCAAATAGCGGTGTGATGAACGATGAAGCGCCACCACCATCGGACCGGTATCCATACATATTCCCACCCATCACCCCCATCCTGGGGAGGACTCCAGCATAATGGGTAAAAACCCCCGACTCATTCTCATACGGCAACACCGATGGCGGGTCAGCAGGCGCACCGTTTCCTCGCTCGTGATAGGCCGATTCGACCGCATTGACGTAATCGGCTGGGGAAGCAAGCCCGTTCACATGCTCGCTTGACAGTATTCGAACTTTGGTCATGGGTTATCACAAAAATTGAGACCCGCTGGTAAATAACTTAACGTGGAAACGCGATTGCGGAGGATTACGTCTATTATTGCAGAGAATCTACAGGAGACTAGGGCGAACAATCTTGCTAATCATCTATCTTGAAGCCAACTGTATACGTTGTTCGATCCGGATATTTTTTGTACCTACTCGTTAGATTGATGATGTATGCATGTCCCCCAGATTAACCGGTGGCATAATTACTATCCGATAGCCAACTCAGTCGTAGCAATAGAGCCATCCCGACTGTTTGCGGATCTGCCCACCGACTATACTATCTCCGTATGGACGGTGACGCAAGAGTGACGAACCAGTCGATACTGTTTGCCGTCGCCGCAATGTTTCTGTATGCCGGCTGGGCGCTTCTGGCGAAGTTTGCGACACAACGTATCCCTGTCGGTCAGGCCGTTGCAATAACGTATATCGCGGGACTGGGCGCTGTCAGTGGGTATCTATGGGTTTCCGATATCTCGCTTGTAGGCTCTGTGGGTGGTCTTACATATGCGGGAGCAAGTGGTCTTTTCCTTGGTTGTGGGACACTTGCTTATTACGCCGCACTCAATTCCGGATCAGCATCCATTGCTACCAGTGTCAGTGGCATGTATATACTTCTCACAACGATACTGGCAATCTTTTTTCTTGACGAATCTCTCACCTATGTGCAATTTACTGGCCTCGGACTGGCAACTGTAGCTGTTGTACTACTCTCACAGTAAACATATCAAGCAAGAATCCATTAAAAAGAGTGGATGAGTATAAATCACAGTTGTTCATTCAATATACAACGATGTTCTACTGTAGTGATAGAACGGCATTATGAAAACCGTATTTATCAGGGTACGACGCGCCCTGGTCCCAAGACAGTGAGTACGTCCACACAGTCGTGGACTGACTCCAGTCAAATTTTGACTGTCAGATTCGGTTTGAGGTCCCACCAATGCCTGAAATCCGTGGATAGGTGATACGACTTAAAAGCCACTTAACAGGAGCGGAGAACCGCATTCGTGTCACCAGTGCAATACGATATGGATGATCACCGCGGACAGAGTTAAACGTCTCGTCGGGATAGTTGTCATCGGTGTGGACTGAGTGGCGCTTTCATCCAATACACTTATTTACCGTCACTGAACACCCGAAGGTAGGACATACACAGCTCAATAATTGTGGCTCGGAGCGGTGTCCACTACTGATACCGACAGTGATAGAAACCATGCGTTGGATCTGTCTCGTGACTGGCGGGCCACAGAGAGTGTGATGGCTAGTGTCTCATCAAAAGGTAAACACACTATGTTAGAGACGTTTCGAAATTACAACGGGAAACGATTGAACGCTCATGTATTGGGTCTTGTTGTTTCACTCTCCGGCCTTTTTGTCGTCGCGCCAATGCTCCCAGAGATAATCGATTATTTCGGCATTACAGCGAGGCAGGCTGGTCTCTCACTCTCATTTATGTGGGCGTGCAACGCTGTCGCTCAGTATCCTGGTGGACGATGCGCAGATTCTCTCTCCACGAGTACTGTGTTACTCGCGAGCCAAGTATTGCTGATCTCAGGGTTCATTATTTTGTCTCTAGCGTCATTATACCCAATATTTGTTCTTGGCCTCGGCCTTATCGGTGTAGGATACGGGATTTTTGAATTGGCAGGGTTCGTGCTCGTACAGACCAACTTTGATAAATATCGGGGGCGAGCATTTGGTATTCGCGATGCGGCCGTGAATCTCGGTAGCGCGATGTCCGCAGTTCTTGCGGCCGCAGTTCTTGGAACTTTTATTTGGCGCGCCGCATTTGTCCCTATCGCTGCACTTCTCGCCATGATCAGTCTATTGACCCACCGACTCAACCGTGAGGAGTACGCCATATCGAGGGTATCACTCGATGTGCGAGCGGTATGTTCACGACTCTTTGGAGATAAGGACACCTACGCGGTTCTCGTTGTGATGTCTGTCTCTATGTTCCTCTGGCAGGGTAGCGCAAGCTTCCTACCGACTTACCTCCAGACTGCAAAGTCGTTCACTGCGTTCGAAGCAACGCTTGCTTTCTCAAGCATATTTCTAATTGGAGTCCTTGTCACACCTTTAGCCGGTATGCTCAGTGACGCGTGGTCAGCCATCGGAACCGGTGTCGCCGCAATGGGATGTGGTATTGTCGGGCTCTCAGCCCTTGTAATATTTGACTCACCTCTCGGTATCGCCACTGGGCTGGCTACCTATGCTATCGCTATCACGGCTATTTGGCCGGTGATGTACGTCTACCTTGGCGATGTCCTCTCAACAAGCACCATCGGCGGTGACCTTGGTGTCTTCAGGACAGTGTATTTCGCTATCGGGAGTCTGGGGCCGGCGTACATCGGCACAGCTGCTACTAGACTGGGTTATGCAACTGCGTTCACCACCCTCACAGTTTGCTTTTGTCTAGCAGGAATATCGTTGGTATGGCTTTGGTGGCGGTGAACTCTAACGGGGCACGTTCCATTGGAATATGTTCTCCAGATGTAACGAGGAGAAGGGAATGAGGGATATTATTGGAAAGATCAGTGTCCCAGACCATACAACGCATAAATATGCATCCTGTACGGCGGCCGATGTCAGGGAACTAGCGGACTGTGATACTCGAGATGGAATAACCGGTTCGTCTCGCCCGGTTTTCATTCAACCTGGTAATATTTTGTTGTATGAAACAGGATAAAGTATGCTTTTCCGATCAGTACCGGGACTCCTCAGCACGTGTGATGTTAAGACTGATAACATTGGCCGCACTTTTGACCGCTTCAGCCAACTCGTCGTAATAATCGTCAGTGAACTTCATCGCGGGTCCAGACAGACTGATGGCTCCGAGCATCTGGTCGTTCTCATCAAGAATCGGGGATGCGATACAGCGCAACCCCTTCTCATATTCTTCGAGATCCTTTGCGAACTGGTCGTTCTGTACCCTTTCAAGTTCACTTTCAAGCGCTTCGCGAGACGTAATCGTGTTCTCTGTGTACTCGGTCAATCCGTGTTTTTCAATAATCTCATCAAGCACTTTCTCCGGCAAGAACGCGAGCATCGCCTTTCCGGTCGCAGAACAGTGGAGGTCGTGATAATTACCTGCATCGGTAGAGAACCGCACGTCCGGATCCCTTTGTGTCCGGTAAAGATACACGCCTCGTCCACTCTCGATTGTCGCAAGATTAGTTAGTTCACCTGTTTTCGCGCAGATTCTGTCAGCCTCTGGACGTCCAAATGTGTATAATGGGCCTTGGTTTCGCGCAGCCTCCCCAAGGGCAAGAAACCGTAGTCCTAGATAGTACCTGTCGTCCTCCTTGAGCACATATTTTTCCTGTCGGAGTGTGCTGAGATGGTTATGAACGGTGCTCTCTGTAATATCTATTTCAGCAGCAATCTCTTGGATGGTCCCCCCACCCATGCGTTCCATTCTTTCCAGTATTGTCAGCAGAGTCTGATCTGAACTGACCGGGTTTTTAGCATTATACGTCATATCGATTCATATTCTTATGAATACTTCATTGTTTTGTATGACGACACAGGGCCCAGAAGCTGTTCTATCCCTCTAATTTTACGTCATGGAAACGAATGGTCTATTTTGCCCATAGATAGTTTATTAAAATAAGTCAATGATTTATCTAAATTACATAAATAGAACGAGTCTCACGCCGAAATTTTGTGATACAAAATACGATATATAACGTCACGCGTGGGGACCCATCGCTCTTGCCTGTATCTGGATCTCTGATCGTTCTTGTAACGCGGTTCTGGCAGTCGCTGGTCTCAGGGTATTAATATGATACCGGCTTGGATCCGCTGGTATTCACACTCGAGGCCAACTATAAGAGATGCCGTTAGAATCCTGCTGTTTGAAAGTACGTTGAGTAGAGTTACCCACCTTTGGTCCAAGTAGTGCAAATTTAGAAATTAGAATTCTTCAGATGCAGCGAAAGGACACAGCTTTGTGACTAACAGCACATTGAAGCGGAAAGTTTGTTAACCATCCTTGTAATCATAAGGTAATGAGTGAAAGCTCAAAGAAAGTCCGCCGCATCGCAGACTGGGAGTATAATCGGTTAAGAGAACTCTGTACCGAACATGGCACCCCGTTGTACGTGATTGACCTTGGTCGAGTGGTCGAGAACTACGAACGGTTTTCCTCAGCATTTCCCAGCACTGAAGTGATGTACGCCGCAAAGGCCAATACAGGTCACTCAGTTCTTTCGACACTTGTCAACAATGGCGCTGATATCGAGTGTGCTGCTTGGGGGGAGCTCCAGCGTGCTATCGACGCCGGTGCGGACCCCAACACGTTGCAATACACGGCAGTCAACCCACCGGATTACGACCTCGATTACGCTGTCAATCTCGCTGCCGACTACCCGGGGCTGACAATCACCGGCGGCGCGAGAGACACATTTGACCGTCTCGAAGAACGCAGCTACGACGGCCGCGTCGCTATCCGTGTCAATCCTGGTATCGGCACAGGCCATCATGAAAAGGTGGCCACCGGCAAGGATGCGAAATTCGGTATCCCCTACGAACAAGTTCCCGAGGTAGCCGAAGATGTGGCTGACCGGTTCGACCTCGTCGGTATCCATGTCCACGCTGGAAGCGGTATCCTACATGATGACTTAGACGACCACTGCCGTGCTATCAAAAAGGTAGCCAATATGGCACGTCATATCGAGTCAGAAGTCACGACGCTAGATTTCGTTGACTTCGGTGGCGGATTTGGCGTCCCATATTATGAAGATGAGAAACCACTTGATTTAGACGTGGTTAGAAAAAAAGTGTACAACGCAATTGGAGACATTGACGCGCAGCCTAAGCTGGAGCCCGGCCGCTATATTGTCGCTGACGCCGAGCTCATACTCACTGAGGTAAACACAGTCAAGCAAGCCCCCGAAACGACTGTTGTTGGGGTTGATGCCTCGCTGGCGACACTCATAAGACCTGCAATGTTTGACTCCTACCACCCAATTCAGAACGTTACTGGGCCAGAACGGGCAGCCCATTCCGTCTCTGTTGGCGGCCCCTGTTGTACAAGCGCCGATGTGTTCTGTACGGACCGCGCTATTGCTCGTCCGAAACGTGGGGACCTGCTCGCTATTGGTAATGCTGGCGCCTATGGCTACGAACTCGCGAATCAGTTCCACTCCCAGCCTCGGCCCGCTGAAGTCGCCATCGAAGGCAGCGAGTCATGGACCGTCCGTAAGCGGGAGACTCTGGCCGACGTTACAAGTCGGGAGGTATAATCCTTATGTCCATCTCGTTGTACCTTAGTAACGGTTGGACAGAGCGCATTCGTCCACGAATGCAGAGCGGAACGACTCTTCGAATGACGAGTTGAATTTTGTTTCGACCCGGTGCTCTGTTGCCGGTTCGGACGTTTATTTCTAAATTTCCGTAATCCGACGGTACTCTTCGCTGAGTGCTTGGGCGTCCTCGTCAAGTAGCGCCACTACTAGGTAGGACGCATATCCCTCAAAATACGACACCAATCGAGCAATCCGGTCAGAATCAATCGCCTCCAACGAGTCTAATAACATGAACGGAGCTACCTCATAAACATCGTGAACTAAGTATCCAGCTAAAGCAAACACGAGTCCTGTTACTTCTCGTTCGCTCTCGCTGAGGTGGTCAACAGTATCTTCGTACGTTCTTCCATCGTCAGTCGATCGGACCACATGGAGGTCGAAAGAGCCGCGCTCAACTTTTTTGCGACCTTCTCGAACCGTTTTCTCGGTTCGCTCAAGCCAGACTCGATCAAGATTCTCGTACTGGAGTATCTCAAGTATCGTATCCATATGTTCGTTAAATTGCTCAACTGACTCGTTCTCTAACGTTTCGATGCGTGTTCGGAGTTCAATAAGCTCCTGGCTCACTTCCTTCCGTTCCGTCTTGATGTCTTCCTGTCGGCCGAGTTGATTTTCAATATCTTCGATTCTTTCTTCGTTAGCCTCAAATTCATCCTGCAGTTGTCCCAGTTCGAATTCTAATTCGTTAATCTCCCTGTGAAGTGAGAGAACCTCACTCTGCTCTTCTGCTTCCAGTTCTTCAGCTCTGGACTCAAGATTGCTAATCCCGTTCTGTATTTCCGACCGTTTCTGGTTAAGTGACTCGATAGCCGACTTCCGGTTGGCGATTTGAGACTCAAGTGTCTGATATCGCTGTTCCGCCTCCGTACGCTTTCGTTCTTGAGTTTCGATTTCACGCATGCGCGATTTGAGGTTCTCGATCTCGTCACTGATGGAGGAACGTTCGGTTGCCTTCTCCCGCCGTAGTTCGCGCAGTTCATCGATTGTCTCGTCTACCGACTCTGGCTTTACTTCACTTCCGCAGGTCCAGCATACAGTGGTTTCTGCAATTAATTGTTCAGTAGTAGACTCTGTTCTGTTATCAGGGGTAAGAGCCCCTCTAATGTCAGTATCTGGGCCCTCTAGCATCTCTTCGTTGAACTGTATGACACGCTGAAGCTGAGTCACAGTCGAATCAAGCGAATGCTTGTGATCACGGAGTCGGTCGATTTCAGACTCTAGATCTTTGCTGTCCTCCACAACATCCTGTTCGAACTTTTCTAGGGTGTCTTCAACTTCGGCACGTTCCTCTTGAACTTCTTCGAGACTCTGTTGTTCTGTCTCGAGTTTGAATTCAACGTCGTCCAGTTCTGAGCGGGCAGCCTGCAGATCAGACATCACTTCTTCCAACTCCGATTCCTGTTCACTGGCCTCGGAAACGTCTTTATCGGCTTCTTCGAGTTCTGCTCGCTTTACATCCAGTCGCGATTCTTTGTCTTCTATCTTATTCTGAATCTTCGACTTACGCTTCTCTAGCTCCGGCAGGTTCGCTTTTTGATTCTCTATATTCTGTATTTTTTCATCTAGCTCGCGTTTCTCCGATTCAAGCTGCTCAATTTCCGCGTTGATTTTCTGTGTATCGACTGGCTGCATGATGATTTCTCGCAAGTCAGCACCATTAGCAACAGCCTGTCGAGCCTCATTATCCTCGAGCAAAAACGCAAATAGGTCTACGATGGTCGAATCGTCTACAATCGGATTTCCATCGAACTGAACGGTTCCTTGGACTCGTGAGAGGGTTCTGGTAAGCGTCTCTCCGTCTTGCTTGAGTTTGACAGTTCCTTGGTCCGCGTCACCCTTCAGAGACACGTTATCGCTACCTGTTACAGCCATCAGCGCCTGAAGGAAGGATGTTCTATTCGTCGCATTTTTTCCGCTAAGAATATTCACTCCTGATTCCAGTTTGATTTCCGTATGATCGATACCGCCAATGTTATTCACTGACAGATGGAATGTGCTATCAAGGTGGGGCAAGTGAGACGAATTCATGAATTACACATATAGCGGGATATGTATTAAATGGTTCGGGCTTATATAACGAGACAGTTACTGTGTATAGAGTCACTCACATGCACATCCACCAGCTTGGATTAGATTGACGGCGTCGTATTCAGTTTCGCAGTCCGTACACCGGATACGAATCTCTGAGAATACCTCAAAATCGCCGACAGAAACTTCCTCCTTCTTGGAGAGTTGGTCTACCGTTTTTTCCGTGACGGCAGCAGCCCTGCTGCGAAGGCGCTGGAGCATCGCGACATTCTTTTCCCTCGGATTAGGTTGGTTGCGATTGAACTCCGCGCCACGGAAATCCTTCAGGTATGTGTGGACAGCTTGATGCGAAACAAAGTCATTCTGTAACTGTTCTACATCAATGTCTTCGCGCTCAAGCTCACGCTCTTTCTGAATTCGTTCGGCCGCGCCAACATTTCCGTGTAATGTCTCATAGAGGTGTTCTACCTCTCTGTCCGAAGATGTCACCCCTTCCTCAATCAGTGCCCGACGGAGTATACGCTTATTAAGTAGTTCTGCGAGGCTACGCAAACTCATCTGGTCATCCCCATTAGTCGTCCACCGACGCTCAATCTCTGATCCCAATCCTTCAAGTTCATAATTTTGGAGGTTTTTTTCAACCTTACTGTTTACTTCTTTTATCTCATCATCAGCATTACTATCTGTCATTGTCAAGCTTAAGGGCTATTCGAATAAAAATCTATCACTATGGCCACGACAGCCTATTTGCCGATGAAAGAAATGCTGTATAACATAGGCTAATATGCTCCGTTAGGTTTAGTGATTTGATCTCCAATCTATTACCTAGTTACTTGTCAAAGTTTACAAAAATAGCCACTTCAGTCTTTTCGACAATATTTGGAAAATAACTCTTGTATGCATATATAAAATTTCTATCATTTACAAGGATATAGATGTAATGCTAAGCACAGCAATTGCCTTGGTGGGTGGTTAGCCTCATTATGATGACATCACATATATGAGGTTATACTATACCGATCTAATCTGGGTGTTCAATAGTAGTTGGCAAAACCATCACTTTCTAATACTACTAAAATTTTTGAGTGTTTCAGTATTTATCACACTCAATTATCTATAGACAAGTTTAATATAAATATTTTAGTGCTTTGATGAGTATGTATCGCACCACATTGTGGTTAACGAGACCCCGGTCCAGTTCGAATATTAATAGTATTGGTTATATTTTCTGTTAGAATATAGAGTGAGCGTAACTCCCCAGACGAGTTTTAAACTGGATATAAGCAAGATTCAGGCTAGTTCGGATCTCACCGAGGTCAAGGAAACACATGACGTTGGCGACACCGCGTTTCGCGTCAGTAATTTGTGCCCATTACAAGATGTTGTCATCCACACGGCTTTGAATCAGATGCAGAAAACAAAGAGTTCGGGTATCACTACACACATCATAATTATTATAAAAGCTAATAACAATCGTTTTTTAAATCTTTTTGCCAACGTCGAAGTAGAAGCAGTCGATGACTGGCTCAAATCGTTCATCTTCGAATGGGAGTAGCATATCCGAGCACAATGGTGATGGGAAAAGTGTACGGCCACCGTTGATAGGGAACATACTGTTGGTGGCGATGAATTTCATCGCGAACGATGGTCCGAATTATCCGCTGGGGGAAGTTTGAATCTGCAGGAATGTCTGGGTTCTCGAGTTGTTCAAGTGGTTTAGTGGCGGCTTGGAGTCGCTCGTCTTCAGCTTCGGTGTAGAAATAGAGATCACTACGGTTCTCATAGAGCGCCCGCAACGTTGACTCAGCAACGGGAATCCCATCAGCTGCGTCAGCGTATGTGTAGCCCTGCTCAATGCGTTCGAGCGCCCGTCGAAAAGCCAGGAACTCATCGGCATTGACCTGGGGATAATCGTCTTCGACGTCAAATCCAGCTGGAACCGTCCAGTCCATCGCCCGGCCTCTTTGACACCGTCAATACCGGACTGCATCCGGGGAACCTTCTGCTTGTGCTCTATACGGGCGAGTTCGCCCGTCAAACCGGCAATAAGCTGACTTCCTGCTCTGTCGACGAGGTTGTCGTCGAGGTTAATTCCAGTCCGACTTCGAAAGCCTGAAGGCCAGTTTCGTGTTTGAGGCAGAATTCGAGGAAGTCGTGGGTTTCGCCGGCGCCGAGTCTGGAGAGTCGGGACAGTTCGTGGACCATGACAACATCTAAATACAAGTCTTCGATATCTGAACGGAGACGCTGGTACTCTTCACCGCGGTCAGTTTCGGTCCCGCTGAGGATGTCTGCGTAGGCGTGAGCTCTGGCTCGTCTTCCGTATCTTCGGAAAACTCTCGAAGTTCGTCGAGCTGTCGTTTCGGGTCTTGGTCTGTCGTCGAGAGACGGGCGTAAATGCCGATTTCTGACATACTTCTTGCGCCCTTGACCGAGCGTATAAGTTATCCACCTTTTGCGGGGTCCGTAAGAAGGACTAGCTTCTCCCTCTCATTTGAATAAGGTCCATTTTGTTGGAGGTATTGACGTATATTGTAACTTTTAGTAAAGCACTTATTAATATAAGTGTTCTATCACTCCACATACCCTTCGGCTGTAGGGAAAAGACCTACGCCAAGAAAGCCGAGCGGGAGCACACTAGCGCTAGGCGGAACTCGGAACACAAAGCGGTCGGAGACAGCCAATCCACGAGGTTGTCACCGAACAGCTGGAGTGCGGGTATAGGGAATTGTCCGTTGGAAGCGTTGCTGAGTCGAAAAGATTCTTCCTAACCACGTGTCGTAATCCGGTAATATAGCGCCTGAAGCGGACATGTCAGCTCCTCTATTCCGGTTGGAAGTGATAGACAGCAACTGGAAACGGCACACCATCCGATGACGGTACATCGCACCAATCTGGCTCCGTCGTCGGGTCGGTCACGCCCGTTTCAATGCCAAGCGCCTTCCAGAGACGGGCGTCCTCGTAAGTCTCGACATCATCGGGGATGTGCTCAAACAGCGACTCTGCTGCAAGAATCACCGTCTGTTCGGTGTGGCGTGATAAACTCACGTTCAGCCGATTCAAGTTCAACAGAAATTCACTTTCGTGGTCAATAAACGAGGGGTCTGACACTGTCGCCGAGAAGGCCATGACTGGCACCTCGTCGCCCTGGAACCGTTCAACTGTATCGACGAGTGGCGCCGTCTCACTAGCAAAGGCGCTTTGCAGGCGCGTTTCGACCCGGCCTCGCTGTGCGTTATGCGGGGTGACGACGCCAACCTCACCGTCGACGACCGCTTCGGCCACCCGTGTGATGAGCGCCGCTTCCTCGTCGTTGGACATCTGGTTGAGTGCCTGTTGTTCGTCATACGTGACGACGCTCAGCTCGTTCACAGAGAGGACCTCCCGGACGAAGTCACTCGCCGACGAAGCCACGGCAGTATCGTCGGGTGGCGTTGCCGCCGAGTACGCGATTCCATCATCTTCGTAGATATGTGTCCGAAGGAACGCCGCTGTCTGGGGTCCAAACCGGAACGTCTCGTCGAGGCCGACCGTCGCGAACGAGGCCGTTCCGGCTATCGCAGCGTCATCGGTCGCATCGGCATCGAGCATCTCGAAATCACCTTGGAGGGCACGAAGGTACTCCAGCGTTGAGAGATACGGCGTGAGTTCGCGTATCGAGCGGCGGTACTCGTCGCTGAAGTCGGTGCCCTGAACCGGCGGGAGTTGTCGCTGGTCACCGCCGACGAGTAGCTGGCCATCGGCCCGAAGGTTCGTCCCAGCGGTCAGGAAATCTGGAAGTGGGAGCATCGACGCCTCATCAACGACCATGCAATGGAACAACGATGCGGTCTGGTCATTGCCGAGGACGTCGTTCATCAGCTTCCAGACTCGCGATGGTGTCGCAAAGACGAGCGTGTGGACACCGGCGCCGTCGTCTTCCTCAGTAAACGACGAGATGTCGATCTGGTCAATCTGCGAGCTATCACCATCGGCAACGCCAAGTGCGGCCCGAAAGTCGTCTCTCTCCTCTGTGCTACGCGTGTTGTAGTCATAGAGCGTGACATACTCCGACGCTTCGATATCTGGCGGGACATCCGATGCAATCCGGTACAGTTCGATATCGTCGGTAATATTCAGGGTGGCACTCTCATCGACGGCTTCGAGTAGTTCGATAACGGCACGGAGGAGTTCGTCGATAGCCTTGTTCGACGGACCGGAGACGAGGCCGTTCAAGCCCGCACCAGGCGGCCACGCCTCCGTGCCGCGTTCAGCAGCGATACATCGGCCGAGGAGTGCCGGGGCGAGCGTCCCACCGGTCTTCCCGGTTCCAGGTGGTCCCTGAACGGCGACGGTTTGATCTTCGCCTGCCGTGATACACGCCCGCTGCTGAGCCGTCGGGTATGAGTCAGCGTCGTAATTCTCTGCGAGCCAGTCTGCCCACTCCTCAAGCTGGGCCTCGTCGAATAGCGGCGTCGTTGGGCGTTGGCAGGTTCCGGTCCGGAGGTCCTCCAAGAGCGCGTGCAAATCGTTTTCATCGGCCGCGTCTAGGGCTTCGTGATACCGGTCCATCGTGATTTGGTCGGTACGCGGGTCTAGCAGGATGAGGTCGTCCTCGCGAATTGTCTGCTCGTCGTACGAATCATCACCAAGCGTCGTCTGTGGCGTGTCATGTTCCGCCGTAAACCGCGAGTCGTGTTGTTCGTAGGTCAGGGTGACGGTAATCCGGTCAGCCCCGTTGCCGTCCGACACCGCTAACTCGTCGAGGATTACTGCCGGAGCCTCTTCGATCGCATCCGGCGTCGTCCGTCCTTCTTCAACCCGGTGTGCGACCAGCCAATCACCGCCACCTGTACTCTGCTCGTCGGCACCACGATGCCGGAGCGCTCGTTTGACAACTTCCGGTTGTTCGAGGTCGAACGTACCCTGGTCATACGCCAGCTTCCCCTCGATTTGAGCAGCACCGAAATCACCGGGCGCGTCTCGAATGTCAGTCACCACGACCGGGATGGTCGTTCCCGTTATCAACCGCTGAGTGGTTGGGAGGCGGTAGTGACGACGGACTTCCTCACGCTGGGTGTCGTACTCCATCGCAAGATGGTCCTGGCAAGCCTCGGCGAGTGACGGCGTCTCGTAGGTTGCCTCACGGAGTGTCTCAAGATCGGTGCGGGCCTTCGCATCGAACACCCCCGCAGACTTGAACACGAGGCCCCGCTCGATGTGAGCAAGGGCGTGCGCAAGGTGTCTCCCGAGCGTTTCCACGTCCTCGCGGTGGATGGAGTAGTCTTGGTGCACTCCATCGTGGAACCGGAACTTCTCGATTTGGTAATCGTCGTCCTCGTAATCACGTTTGAGTTCGGCCACCCACTCGTCGTCAATCTGGCCGTTGGCACTCAACAAATACCCCAGCGGGATTTGGGCGCCATATCGAACGCGAACGCCGAATCCTCCCAACATCGCAGTCTCACCGCCAGCGACGGCAAGCGGTGGCCCGTCAGTTTCGACGGGCTCTCCCCGATGATCTGTCACCGTCTCGTCCGGTGTCCCGGATCCGAGCCGTCGGTTGAATAGCCGGAAGCCAAACGCATCGACGAGCGACACAGTATCTGGTGCGTCCTCGCGGTCCGGGCTGTACGACCACGCTCTCGTGTTCTTTGATTTGATATCCTCGTGAGGGATGGAGACCTGGTCATACAGATGCAACAGCCCTGGCGTCGGCGTCTTAAGTGCCAACCGCTGTTGTGCATCTGGCCTGACGGCACTCCGCATGGGCTGGTCGGCACCAGCACGGCACCCCCACAATGACTGGAAGGCATCGATAGCCGGCGAATCGTGGCGCCGGAGAGATTCATCAAGCGCCTGGAGTTCGCTCGAATCGAATGTATAGAAGTGAACGAGCGAGTTCGGTGCTAGCGAATCCTCTGGTGTGAGTGCCGCTGCCGTCTTCTCAATGCCGTCGAAGATTGCCGTTGCAACCGTATCAAGCAGGTCGTGCTCGGCCTGGGCAATCTCGTCGGGGTCATCCGCCGTCGCCCGTGCCAGTTCAGCGAACTGCATCGGGTCACAATCCGCTTCCGATGCTGAGATGTAGCCACTCACCTGGATGACCGTATCACGAAGGTGGTCCTGTTGGATGTTCAAGTACACACGCACCAGTGACCCGCGTTCATTATCGACCTCGTAACCTGGAGCAGGGTCATCGTCGGGGAGTGACCCCCATCCCGAACGCGGCAACCACGGTGCGTCTCCCCCGTGTGCATACAGTGCCGACGACCCCAAGGCCCCAAGCATGGACTGCGCTCGATACACCAGCTCGGGAAACTGCGGGCCGAGGGCAGGGTCCTCAGTGAGTGTCCGATACGTCTCTCTGCGTTTCACCATGTCCGGCGCGTCGTAATTGGCCGGGCGCCATCCTTCCGAGGCAGAGCGTGAGTCATCAGTTGGGGCATAGACCAGCGCCGCTAGGTCATCAAGCGATTCGATATCATGCTCAGCTAGTGTCTCTCGCTCGCCGGGGTCCAGCCCAAGCAGGCGAAGCGATGCAGTTTCGGCTGCGTCAACCGCACAGGCTTCGTTGTACGGGCACGTTGCACATTTCTCTTCTAGCGTATATTCGAGGTTCTCGAAATCGCTCTTGCGATGGGTGCGAAGTGGACCGTCCGCACTACAAAGGCGTGTCACCTCGTGTGTGTAATACTGGTCGTTGAAGTACGGTAAGCCGAGTGGATGCAGCGAATCAGTTTCGTACTCGCGTGTGATGACGCCCGTCTGGACGGTCGCTACATCAGCAAGGGTCGATGATTCTCTACCGCCTCCCTCCTGGTCCGGGAGCCGAACCTTGGTAAGCAAGTCGCGAAGTGCCAGCGCGTAGCAGGCCGTCTGGATGCGATGATAGGTTTTCTCGTGGGCCGCACTCTTGATGTCGAATACTCGGAGAAGAATGCCATCAGACGTCGGCCAGATGACAAGGAAGTCGGCCTTACCAGGAACGAACCACCGGCCGATGTCAGTCGCGAGGCGTGGTTGAAGCAACACCCACGGGCGACCGACCTGGTCAGGAGCGTCAAGGCTGGTCGTCGTCACCGTCGGCGGTCGGGTAGTTTCTGGTGGTTCCTGAAGCGACTCATCAAAGGGCGTTCGAGCCCCCAGTTCGCATATTGCTCGGACGACGTCCATGTCTGTCTCTTTCGCCGTCTCCATCGTCTCAAGGTCCTGCCAAGGAACGTCCGTACGGTCGAAAGCATCAAACTCGTGTTGGCGGTGTGGCGGAACGTCGGTCCCAGAGTCCTCACCACCAAGCCGATACACGGCCCGAGCAGCCGGGCCTAGTGTGGCCTCGATTGTCTGCTCGAAGTCGTCACCAGCTTTCGCAAGGAGTGGGTTCAGCGGCCGGAAGGCTTCCGTGAACGCATTCCGGTCGTAGTGAGCGGAGTGGTCAACGTCATCGATTTTGAACCCAAAGTAACGAGCGCATTCATCATGTGTCAGGTACTCCCCTATCTCTGCGGGTGTAATCTTCTCGCAGCCGTTCTCCTGTGTCTCCGCCCCCTCGCGCTCATCTTGGGCGACAGTCGATTCAGTATCTGAAGAGTCGGAGGTGTCTAGAAAGTCAGTCAACTGCGCGTTTGTCGTCTGGACCTCGTCGTCGGATTGTGTCTCAGTAGTATCGTCGACCATAGGTTTTGGACCCGTTTGGGTGATGGAAGTGGACTAGCTCAGAGGGTGGTAGCGGTGCGCGGGAGATATCAGAGGAACGGTAGGCCGTCAACGATCTCGCCAGAGACGATGTGTCCCTTCGCGGCGGCCTCTGCACACAGGTCGGCATAGTAGACGGGTGCCGGCAGTCGAATTGATCGGGTCGCGGACCCCACATGTGCCTCCGACAGCCAGTAGAGTTGCTTGCACAGCGTATCGATTTCGACCGGCCCGGACCGCTTCTCGATGCGGAGAGGTTGCGGTGTTCCGGGGACGGGTTCGGGATCGCCAGTCGTTGCCAACACCGCATGGCCGTCCTCGGCGTGGACAAACCCGGTGCCCTTCGGCGCGACCGACGCACCCGACGGATTCGCGTTGACGATACGTGGCGCTCCGCTCTTTTGCACATCGGCGATGGAGACGCTTCCCTCCAATCCTGTGAACTTCTCTTCGAGCGCGTCGATGTCCACGTGGAGACGGCCATCTCGGAGGATGACGAGATGGTCGAACTGTTCACCTGTCTCCCGGATGTAGTGATGGAGAACATCGCCAACCGCGTTTTCGATCTCCTCCGGAGCGAACTTCTCGCCGTTCTGCGTCTGGATTGCTCGGGAGTTGAACACCGTTCCGTCGGCGAGGACGAGATTCGCTGACGCCCCGATGTGCTGGCTGTCGGCATGGCTGTAGTGAACGTCGAGGCCAATGAAAGCATCCGCACTGCCCGGCATCTCTGCGATTCGCCAGGGGACGCCGCCCGCACCGGCAATCAACCCTAGGGAAATGTTCAGCTGCGTGTCGTCGTCTGCGTTCGCTATTTCGGGTTTCGTCACCATCTGGGATGGGACGCCGTTCGTCCCGAGGCGACGCTTGAATACGTCGAAGGGATCGTCATACGCTGCTTTGTTAGCCGTCTCCGGCGCCGGCACGACCGCCAAGACAGCATCGTAGTCGGCGGCCGCGGCGAGGATATCCGAATACTGGAATCGCGACCCGAGGTTGTACTGGCTGACATCGTACCGGTCTGGTGCGGCACCGAGCGATTCCAACTTCCGCTCGATATCCGCGGCAAAGCTAACACCGTCTTCACGGGAGTCTGTGGGCACCAGCACCTGGATGGCAAAGTCCTCTGGTGCTTGATAGACGCCGCTGTCCGTCAGTTCCCAGCTTGCTACCCGATTGCGTGCCCCGCCGCCAAATTCGAGGTTGTGATTATTAGTTTCGACCGCGATGTGGTCGTGTTTTGGCGTACTGAACGTTGTACCCATCTGCGTCCCGAGACCCGGCAGGTGGCCGATTCGTGAGACGAACTCGTGGGCGAGTGTGAGCCGTCGCGACGGGTCGATACGGCACGTCGAGACTGCTCGCTGGTGAAACGCGGGAGCGAGTTGCTTCAGTTTGTCGAGTGTCGGGATGATTCGGAGGTACTGTGGTGCCTGGAGACTGCCGTCCTCCGGGTTCTCAGCGTCCCCGCTGTAATCGACATACAGCATTTTCGGGTCAGACTCGGCGACGCGCTGCGCTGTCTGTGGGTCAACGCGGTCATGGTTCTCGTGGAATTTCCGCACACTCGTCCCCCCAAGTTCCGGAACCGTGTCCGTGTAATGGAACTTGGAGGTACCGAGAACCTCTGCTGACCCTGACTCATGATAGCGTCGCGGGTCATGTTCGACCGTTACGCCGCTGATGTCGTGCCCTTCCGACATGAACTCGTCGGCGGTGAAATCGGACATAAATCGGTGGCCGACGTGGATACCACATAGGACATCCCCGTCAGGATCAACGCGAACGCGCACGCCGTACTTGCGGTGCGCGGTGAACCCGTCTGTTGAGGCAGTGAGTGCCGCCTCGCGCTCAATGATTTTGTCGATGCCTAGCACGTCATACTGGGGGTCATCAGCAAGCGCCTGTTTGACATCCTGCTTGACGAGCGTTGCAATTGTCGAGCGGTGGCCTGCCTCCCTCGTCATCAACGTCTTTGTTCCGAGGTGCTCAACGCTCACCTCGTGATCGTCGACGTACTGCCGCCCAGACAACCGTTGGGGAGCCACCAGTCGCATAACGCCGAACGATGTGACCGGCGTCTCGTGGCCAGTCCGGTAGCGGTGAGCCACCCGAGCCGTAAACTCCTCCGTATCGCCTTGGAATCCCTCGGCCAGCTGTATCTTGTGTTCGTGAACCTCGACGGTTTCGAGCGAGTCGGTCAGCTGTGTCTGGAGCATGGTAGCCCCTGACTCGTCAACCGGTGCATCGTCATCCGTGTCGGTCTCCTCGGTTGTCGGCTTCTCATCAAGGGATTCGATGTCGATAACCCCATCACGCGGCGGTCTCACCTGTGGCCCATCGTAGTGATGGGCGTAGGCGTTCTCAAGGTAGTACCACTCGCCTTCTTTCCAAGTCCACTTCGCCTCGGGGTTGTTTTCGAAGATGACAAAGTCGAACGTCTGGCCATCAACGTCGCGAATATCGATGAAATATTTTACGCTGGTGTGGTCAGGGGCTTTGCTTACATCGAGAACCTTGACTGCCATGTCGACGATTTCTCCATCTGGATTGATGTCCTTCGCAGTTTTCATCGATGACATGTCTGGGCAGGAGGGTTTTCTTATTAACACTTGTGGTGATACTATTAAAACTCTCGCAATAGTTATAATAGTCCCAATATTATGTAACTCTTAACATAGTTGCCAGTGAATAGTGGTTACAACATGGACAACGCACCCGAACCCGAGCAACTCACTGTCCCGTCGCGCGTTCACATCGTCCCGATGGGGTTTGAAGACGAGCGTATCTCTCAGCCACCCATCGAGGCCAATGCCGACAAGGTGGTCCTGCTAAAGAACAAAAGTGACAAGCAAACACCAGCGTTTCTTGAGGCAGCCGAACAGGAACTCCGTGAGGAGGTCGGAACCGTTACAGACAAAACCTGCAATATTTTCTCGCTTTACGACTCTATCGGGTCCATCGCGGAGATCATCGGCGCCCACGACGACGACGAAGTGTACGTGAACCTCGCTACTGGAAGCAAAGTCACAGCCATCGGTGGGATGATTGCCTGCATGGCGACGAACGGGATTCCCTACTACGTGAAAGCCGCTGACTACGGCCACCCGGAGGAGCCGACACCGCCGGAGCATCCATACGCGCGTGGCGTCAAGCAGACGGTCGAGCTACCACACTACCACATCGACAAGCCAAGCGTCGATGAAACTGCCATCCTCGAGTTTCTTGTCGAAAATGATGGTGAAGCAACCAAGGGAAAATTGATAGACTATGCCGAAAACAATGACCTAGAGTTCCTGACGAGTACGACATCGTCGTCAGACACAGGAAAGTACCGCCGGCTCGAGTCAAAAATTCTAGGTCCACTCCGCAAGCGAGAGTGTGTCGCTGTCCACGATGTAGGCAGGAACAAGGTAGTCAAATTGACGCAACGAGGACAGAATACTTATCGAGCATTTGCTTACCAACTCCAGTTTAAGCAGCAAAGCAGAGCAACGGCGCACAAATGACTTTTCAAAACCGGTTAGAAACACTTCGCACGCTCAGTAAACAGCGTATTCACCTAACGGTGCGCGAAAACACAAAGCGGTGGCGCGGCGCAGACGTGAAAGTCGTCCGAACGTCCGAACCCGACGAGTAATTCAGGATGCAGTCTCTCTCTTGACCGATATCCACGGGCACGGCGTGTAGCTCCGAACGCTTTTGAAAGACGTAAGCAGATGTTCGGATAGGTAGACAAGTGCAGTTGTGTGACAGAACTTGGTGGGTGCAGTGGGTCTGTTGTTAAGTGAAATCGTCAAGCGACGTTCCATGCGTCGTATCACGAGAATCTGACACCGTAGACCCACTCCCTAACCCCGTTATGTCGATTGTTCCGGACGAATTGCCGAAGTTGAGGAATTTTCGGCCGGATTCGGCAATTGGCGGTTGCGTTCGCTTTCCGGAGTCGCCAGCTATCCAGTCCTCCACCGCTTCGACAACGGTCGGCGCTGTTGTCATTGAGATATGATCGGCACCCCGGATTATGTTTTCTTTGAACCTTGACGGGGCTCTCTTTTTTTGGAAGGCCAGCTTTTCAATTGTTTCAGTGTGTCCCGGGGGTGTGTCCTCATCCAGTCCTGACCACGCAGTCTGAATCTGGTCTTCGAGTGCCATCATCCGCCCACGTGCAATCCCATTATAAGATGTAAGATGGAGGTCCTTAGCAGTAACACCATCTTCGAGCTGCCGGGCGAACGTCTTCACCCACACTGGTTCTCGGTATGGGGTTGCAGTATACAACTCACCGACTGCCCCGATCGCTTCAGAGAGATTACCTGCAGTAGTTGAGAGGTGGGCCATATCAATCTCTGCTCGATCTTCAATGAGATCCGCGTCGATGCCCTCGCACCAGAGCCACGTCATTACAGCTGCCGTCATCGAAGAGTCAGACTGTTGGTAGCCGTTTCTCTCTAGCAACTCCCAAAGTGGATTACCGGCATCAGGTGAGTCCCCCAGGTCACAAGTGTATGAGACCGCTGCAAACTCTTTGACTAAACGCTCAGGCGAGATTGGATGGTGATTCTCAAGCATCTTGATCACGCCTTTGAGCGCATCTGGCGTGGCCTCAAGCCGAGTCGAATGGTCATACTCGAAAACAGCCTCTCCGAGTGTGGTTGGCGTGATCTGGTTGTCCGATCGGTGATTTATGAAGCCCTTCTCATCGAGTTCCATCGTGAACCGAGTGACCTTCTGTGCGACCTCGTCATTGCCGATAGCCATTGTCGCTGACTTCGCCTGATAGAACCCGTATAGCGTCATTGAGACAAACTCGATCAGCTCATCAAGCGTGTTCCACCCGCTCACGACAAGTTCAATCAGCAGCCAGCGGAGATTGGTATCAGCGTCCTGTGCGTTCGAGATGTATTCACCGCTCGGAAAGGAGTCTGGTACGGGACCAAAGTGGGACCCGATAGATTCGAGCGATTTCTCTTCAACCGGTGTTCCGAACTCAAAGTACTCCTCAGCCTCTTCATCGGTGTAGATGGGGTAGGCATACGCCTCGTCCATATCTCCGCCCCGGCCAGCGCGACCGATCCACTGTATGTATTCGTATTTCCCAATAAACTGCCCAAAGCGAGCGAGGTCAGCCACAATCACTGACTGAATAGGCGAGTCAAATCCATATGCAAGCGTGGTTGTACAGGAAATACACTTGATATCGCCGTTTTTAACCCCTTCTTCTACGAGTTCTTTAATAGAATTCTCAAGCCCAGCGTAGTGGAACGCGACACCGTTCTCCAGACAGTTTATCAAGTCATGGTGGGTGCTTGTGAGAACTGTATCCACTGCGGCCTCAACCTTTTCGCGATAGTTTGTATCTGGTCGCTCGAACCGGCAGTTATCTTTGATCCGCATAGCCCGGGTCTGAGCATTTGAGGTGGAAAAATTGAAAATCATGAACGGCCCTACATCTCGATTATCCGTGATTATATCGCCGATGAACTCACCATAGGATTTCCGCGAGTCGTCCTTTATTTCCGGCCTTTCGACGATTGGAACGCCTCGTTTCTCCGGGCTGATGATGAGGTCGGCCTCTAACCAGCGAGCAATTTCATCAGGGTTCCCGACTGTCGCACTATTAGCAAAGATTTCGGCCCCATTCTGCCGGGCAATGGTCAGGCATTTTTCGATGGTATCTCCGCGAAAACCCGAGTAGAGCTCGTGAAAATCGTCGAAAATCAACGTATCCACACCAAGGCCGACACCGCGGATTGCAGCCTCATAATATGAGTCGAAAGTCGCAACAATCACGTCAGCATGCTGGTATCCAGCTTTCTCACCCCACGTCGCATTCACGAGAGTATATTCCTCATCAAGCCATTCATCTATGGATTCGTACTTTCCATTGGTGAGCGAGACGCTTGGAACGAGATACGCGACCGACTTCCCATTCTCAAGCGCCCGCTGGACTACAGTTTCGGCACAGAACGTCTTCCCGTTACCAGTCTCTGCACAAAGAAGGGTGTTTTCTTTATCTATCCCGCCTGCCTCAAGAAAAGCCGCTTGCGTCTCGTTTACCGAGTCAAATCCCTTCTTATCGAGGAGTGATTCAACCCGGTCAACATCAGACTGGGAGAGACTATTTGGGATTTCAACCATGGAGGAGTTGTGGTTACAATATGTGTCGCCGTATAAAAAACACTGCCTATTTCGACGGTTCCATCCTCGAGGTTACGCCTCGAGACATACAGTGACTTTTTCTCCAGCCAAGTACTTGGATTTGAACTCCATTTTGTTGTAGTCGGAGACTACAAAATGACTAGTTTGTGGTCGTGATTATCGCATCAATCAGGATATGGCTCTAGCCGAAGATAGCGAAACGGTCTTTCTAACTGACACCCCGAGGGAACCGCCGACACCGACAACAGAGCCACAGGGTTGACAATCGGTTGCGATGTCCGCGAGTCCAAATGGAATCTACCTCGTCGATTGCTCCCGGCGCGAGATTACCTAATTCGACGGTTTTAACGTGTGAGTCCCAGCCAGGAAGAATACTATTGCAAAATATATACAATTCTACAGTTCTAAGTAATGCTAAAATTCAAAAAGAACCTCTCAAAGCCGAATCCCAACATGTAGTATAGCTCGTCCCCCACAATATTAATGCCGTTCGAGTGCGTACGACACACCGTGATGGATTGTAAAAAGAGCCGTACGTTCGGCGCAGCGTTTGTACTGCTGCAGGGAGTTGTGACCGCCCTCTTCCCGCAGATAAGTGTCAGGCTTATCAAAAATATGGTGGGCAAGAACTTCGACAACGCTTCGAATCTCGAGGCGAAGCCAGCGTATCTTCGACAGTTACGCGCTGTCGGCGTCGGTATGGTCGCCGCAGCCGGAACTGAATTACTCCTGCAGAGCCGGGCTGAGTCAGACGAGAGACGGACCGAGCCAGGTGAGCTCAACGAGAGCTGAGAAAGCGACGGTGGCCGAGACGATGCTCAACGGAACTAGCAGTGCTTCAACAGGGAGACAGTGTCTCGAAGTGAAACTCTAGACGGGAAAGAGATGCTCCCAGCGGTCATCGGGCGACAATCGCTGTTGCAAGCTTTCGGTAGAGGGTGGTCTGTTCGAAACCGACGCTGTTGGCTATCAGTTCGAAGGTAAAGGGGGTAGTTCACAGTTGCCGGTTCCACACGTCGGTGCCGAACCGGTCGGCCGCCCGCTGACGGGCCTCGTCAATGACGTCGGTCGATAGCGCTCCCGGCTCGGCGTCGAAGCGGTCAGCGAACGTCGTCTTCAGCGCATCGATTATGTCGACACGGCTTGCATCTACGTGGTCCCGTATGCGTGCGACGCGTTTTTCCGCGGACGATATCGCCTTATCTGACACCTTCTCCTCGCCGATCCGGAGTACCCGAAGCATCTCCGCGATATCGAGGTCGTGACTCATCGTTGTGTGGTGGAGGACAGCGTTGTCGGTCCGGAGCTGGGCCGAGCCACCGATCTTTCCCGCCGGATGGCTGATATCGTTGAGCGGCTCGTGGGAGACATCGAGGCCAACACTCTGCAGGGCGTCGATTGCCCACTGGTCGAGTTCGGCGTAGCTGGCCTCGATGTCTGCTGAGACATCCTTCCGTGAGAGATACAGCGAGTAGGTAATCACTGCCCCAGGTTCGACGTACATCGACCCGCCGCCAGTGAGTCGACGGACCACGTCGATGTCGTGCTCGGCGACGTAGTCGGTCGCCACCTCGTCGGCGTAGGCCTGAAACCGGCCGAGGGCGACCGCCGGCGAGTCGCGGTACCAGAATCGGAGTGTCGGTTCGAGTTCCCCCGCGTCGAGTCGGTCGGTTAGAACGCCCTCGAGGGCCTGCTGGACCGGCTCGCTGTAGGTGCCCGCGTCGACAACCCTGGCGGTCATTCGAGGGCCTCCAGCACCGCATCGGCCAGATGACCAGCGTCAAAACCGATGAGTCGAGCGTCTACGTACTCGATAGCCTCTACGAGAGCCTCGTGGGAGACCTCGACCGGATGGCCATCGATGGCTGCTTCGAGTGCCTCGCGGCTCTCGGGCGGTTCGAGGAAAAAGTCGCCAGTCAGCCGGACATCGGTAATCCGCTCGTCGTAGCTGACGTCGACCTCGAGCATCTTTCCACCAGGGACGTTGACTGTCGCACTATCGTGCATGTGGGTAGATTTCTCAGGGGACCTGTGTGTTACTGCGCCCTTCGTGTTTCAAAACGCTTCGTCCTCGACGGTTACGTCAGCAGCGAGCCCCTCGCGGAGTGCCGCGTGCACGTGACAGAGTTCCTCGCCGAGAGCGACCAGTTCGTCGGGGTCTTCCACGGCTGCTTCAACCTTGAGCGTAAACGAAAT
>Ga0102935_1000109_pt1 | contig 26788 bp, 19 predicted proteins | sample SalPonR2_A_D2_MG_FD_78508 | JGI IMG/M metagenome (GOLD analysis project Ga0102935, IMG submission 78508) | Salt pond soil microbial communities from South San Francisco under conditions of wetland restoration - Salt Pond MetaG R2_A_D2_MG | ecosystem: Environmental > Aquatic > Marine > Intertidal... | reverse complement strand
CGAGGCGCCTGAGCAGTCCGGAGACGCACCCGGACAGTCCGGCGAGGCGCCTGGGCAGTCCGACGACGCACCCGGACAGTCCGGCGAGGCGCCTGGGCAGTCCGACGACGCACCCGGACAATCCGGTGATGACGCCGACGGTGGGAACGAAACCGCTGTGAACGACAGGAACCCCGCCGCAGCGAACGGAAACGTCCCAGACGAGTCGAGTCGTGACTCCGACGAGAGTGGCGACACGGATTCCGATGAGGAGACTGAGACCGACAGCGACGACACGGATTCCGATGAGGAGACTGAGACCGACAGCGATGACACGGATTCCGACGACAACGACGAGAGCGGACGCGACAGGTCCGGTGACGCACCGGGTAACTCCGGAGACGCGCCCGGTCAGAACTGACGCACGCTCGCAACGTGGCCGACTCTCGGACGCAGCGGTTCCTGCTATTCCGCTCCAGTAGCCGCATCGTCGTCGACCCAGCGGGCGAGTCGCTCCGGGGAGACACCCGATCGCGCAGCGACGGTCGCAGATTCGACGTCGAGGCGCCTACACGCGGCAGCAGCACCGGCCGCAACCAACTCTGCGTGCGGTTCGACTGCCTGGCCGCCGGGCGACCACGCACCGGGATCGATGTCGTCGGCTCCCGTCGACTGGAGCGCGCCGACAGCCGCAGTACTGAGCAGAGCTGCTCCGAGTGCGTCGGTCGGCTGCTCCGAACGCGTTGAAGATTCGCGGCCGGGGGTGCGCTGCTCGCGCTGTGCCGGCTCAACCCCGCCCGTTCGGGCGGTCCCACGGTCCAGTGCGCCTGCGAGCGCAAAGTATCGGCGAGCCTCGTCGGCGCCGAGGAGCGCTCGTTCGAGCGCGGCGTCGATCACGGCGTCGAGGGCGCCGGTCACGACTCCGCAACACCCGTGTGAAGCTCCGAGCCGAGAACCTCCCCGTCGGGAGTGAGTGTGATCCGGCCGAGCGTCACCGTCTCCCCGATGTCCGCGCTCGCCCCGATCTCACGGAGCGTGGCCGACCGGTCGAGCCGGTCCCAGACCGCGCGCTCGACGGCCTGCTGGAACGCCTCCGGATCCGTCCACCCGGCGTCGATGTCGGAGGGCACGTGGACGACGAACTGGAACTCCGCGTCGGTGACGTGGATCCCGACGCCGAACGTGTCGCCAGCGGCCGCGGTGTCGTCGTTCGGGGGCGCACCGTCGCCGTCCGCCGCGTCTCGGTCCGGGTGGCCGTTGCCGTTCGGTCCGGTCATACAACAACTGAAAGCGCGCCGATAAAATATCCGCCGGTCGTGGCGTTCGGCCGAACGCTCTTTGAGCGAGCCGTCGAACGCCAGGACGTGACCTACGACGACATCTCGGTCGGCGAATTCCTCGACGCGATCGCGTCCGAGCGGGTCGCACCCGCAGGCGGCACCGCGACCGCGATTACCGGTGCGACGGGTGCGGCACTGTGTGAAATGGTGTGCACGCACACGGTGGCCGCCGCGGACAGCGAGGCCGACGCCGACGGATTCGATCAGGAGTCGCTGCCGGCGCTCCGAGCGAGACTGCACCGCCGCCGGCAGACGCTGCTCGCACTGGGAGAGCAGGACGCGGGGCTCGTCGAAGAAGTATTCGGCGACGGCGAAGCGCCGTCGGCGCGGCTGCAACGCCGAGCGGCCGGGATCCCGCTGGCGGTCTCCGAGGCGGCCCTTGGTGTGGTGACCGACGCCGAGACGGTCCACCGCCGCGGCCGAGACGGAGTGGCCGCGGACGCGAGAACGGGCGCGTATCTCGCAGACGCCGCGGTTCGGGCGTCGCTGGAGACCCTCCGGATCAACGTGGGCGCGCTGTCGGACCGATCGTTCGCGGCCGATCTCGAGGACCGCGCCGCGGACATCGAGCGGTCGGCCGCGACGGTCCGCGGGCGACTGTTCGGCGTCGACGAGTGATGGCTGGACGCCGCTGGGTACCGGGCCGGCAGCGGTGAGTGGAATGTCTGCGACGAGAACTCACGCCTCAGACATCACGGTCACGACGGGACAGGTGGCGTCGAGAAGAATCGACTGCGTCTTGCTCCCGAAGACCGCCTTCCCCACCGGTGTTCGGTGTCTGCCACCGATCACGAGATACCGGACCGACCGCCGATCGGCCTCGGCTAAGACCTCCTCGATGGGGTCGCCGACGCGCCCCACCGGGACGGTCTCGGAGTGGTCGCCGAGGGTCGCGTGGACGACGTCGCGTGCCACCTCGGTCGCGTGTCGTTCGCCGTTCTCGACCGTGTACTCCGCGAGGGCGGCGGACTGCGAACTCCCACCGTGCGACGCCGACGCGGTGACCGGCCGACCCGACGACTCGCCGGCCGACTCCCGAAACGCCTCGAACTCGTCCTGTGGCATCACGTGGAGCACGGCGTGGCCGACGCCGAGTGCCGACGCGAGTTCGGCGCCCCGTTCGACGGCTCCGCTCGGCGTCGTCTCGCCGTCTACCGCTGTGAGAATCGTCATACGCGCAACTCCCCACGGCGGGTATTAAACCGTGGCGGCGCCCCCGACGTCGTGGGATTCGTCCACAGTCGACGGAGGGCGTCGAGACCGTTTCACTCCCGGAGTTCGGACTCGACGAGGTCGACCGCGTTCCGCACCGCCCCGACCGAACTCAGGTGGCCGGCGCCGACCGCCGCCTTCATAGCCCGGGCCGGCGCGCCGGTCACGACCTCGGGGCCGAGCTGCGCCACCGTGCCGTCGCCCACCGTCACGATCCACCCCGGAACGTCGAACCGGTAGGGGTCGAGCCGGGGGCGGAACCCACCAGGCGCACCCAGGTCGTGTTCGAGAAGCCGGACAAGGTTCGACGCGACCGTCCTGGCCTCCCGGATCGCAGCCGACGCCGACGCAGGGACGGGCTCGCCGTCCGCGTCGACGGCCCGGGCGGCGTCTCCCACGACGAACGTGTGCTCGTCGAGCCGGAGGTCGTCGTAGACAAGCGGCCGGTCGCCGCCTAACGCGTCGGGCCCGGTTATCCCGCCGGTCCAGACGAACACGTCCGCGCCGAAGGTTCCCCGGTCGGTCTCGACCGCGTCGGGCGCGGCGCGTTCGACTGTCGTGTCCGTCGAGACGGTCACGTCGCGGGACTCGAGCTCCTCGTGGACCGCCCGCCGGAAGTTCGCCGGGAAGTTTGGAGCGACGTGAGGCAGCTGCTCGAGCAGCGTCACGTCGGCGTCGATACCCTCTTCGCGCGCCAGCGCCGCGAGTTCGCCCGCGGTCTGGACCCCGGAGAGCCCAGCGCCGCCGACCACGACGTCAGCAGACCCGGCAGCCGTGCCACCACTGTCGGTTCCATCAGTGCCGACGTCGGCCGCCGACAGAAACGCGGTCCGGATCCCGAGCGCGTCGTCGACGGACGAGAGCGGCAGGCCGTGTTCGGAAACCCCGGGGATCCCGTAGTCTGCGGTGACCGATCCCAGACAGACCGCGGCGTAGTCGTACGACAGATCGTCGCCATCCGCCAGGTGGACCGTCCGGGAGTCCCGGTCGAGACCGATCACCCGGTCAGTCCGGACGCGTGCGCGGTCGAACAGCTCCGACAACGGAACCTGAATGGCGTCGGCGACCGCGGGGCGGCGGATGACCCGGTGGACCTCGTGTTTGACCAGGTGGGCTTCGGACGTCTCGATCACAACCAGATCGACGTCTGCTGGAAGTCTCGATTCCAGCCGACGGGCTAGCGTCACGCCGGCGTAGCCGGCACCGAGAATTGCGAGTCTCATACGTGGTGGTGGGGTCGGAGCGACAAAGGACGAACGGCCGGTCGCCGCCGGGGTGGCGTCCGGCCGTGACGCGTCACGCTCTCGGTTGTCGCCGACAGCATCAGAACAGCGCGTCGGCGTCGGGTCGGACCTCCGCCGGCCCGCCGACCTCCCAGACGTCGGTGTCGACGCCGACTTCGGAGACGGCGTCTTCGACGGCGTCGACGTGATTGACGGTGGTGTTCACGTAGACGCTGGCGCCCGTGTCCGTAGAGAAGTATGCCGGAACCCCGTGCTCGCGGAGTTCCCGAACGGCGTTGAACACCGCGATGGTCTCGGGTTGCCAGTAGACCCACCCCGAAGGGCCAGTCATCGTCGTCGCCGCAAGCGAGAGGGAGTCGTGTTCCGCCAACTCGAACGCCCGCTCGAAGTCGGCGTCGTAGAGGGCGTCCCGCGCCGCGTCGATCTGGTGGTGGATGTGCGCCAACCGGGCCTGGAACATGTGGCTCTCGGCGGCCTCGCGGTGGGCCGCTTCGGTCTCCTTGTACGCGGGCACGTGCGCGGCGACGATCCGGAGGTCGTCCTCGAGGTCGGTCTCGATCCGCTCCGACCGGCAGTCCGTGTCGTTCATTCCGGAGTGGAGGTGCGAGAACGCTCCGGTGACCGCCCGCGCGGCCGACGCCGACCCCCGGCGGGCGATAGTGGACACCTCCGGGCGGGGGAGATCGAGCCCCGCAGCCGTGGCGAGTGCCATCGCGGCCGCCGCGAACCCCGACGCAGACGACCCGAAACCGATGTTCGGCGGGAAGGAGTTCTCCGACTCCAGTCGGACCGGGTGGCGGATGCCGGCCCGCTCGCGAACGTGGTCGACAACCGAGTCGATGCGTTCGGCCCCACGGCCTTGGACGCGCTCGTTGCCGATGCGGTATACGTCCTCGGCAGCGTCGGGCTGGAACTCGACCGTCGTTTTCGTGTGACTCGAGGCAGTACAGACGCTGATGCTGTCGTGATACGGAAGCCGGAGTTCCTCGTCGTGCATCCCGTGGTACTTGATCAGCCCCTGGATCGGATGGGCCGTCGCGGTCGCCTTCATACCTCTACGGGTGCGTGGGGGCCGATTAAACGTCCCGGTCGCGACGCGCGGTGCGGGCCGCACTGACAGAATTGGTGCGGCACCGACGCCAGGGCCTCGACTCGGCTGGTAGCCGCCTCCCACCCGATTACGAGGGGTGTGGAGTGGCGGCTCACGAGGGCCGGCGAGTCCCGCCTGCCCCGGCGCTCCCGGGGAGACGAGTCGGCTTCCGGCGAGACACCCGGAAGTCGGCCACCACGATCCGAACGAGGGCAAGGTTACAACTCCACAGGAGTTTTGCATATGACCCCGGCTTCGGATCGCAGGAAGCCACTGCCCTGCGGATCCGATGCGTAGCGTTCGGACGTCTCCTCGAAAACTCGTCGGTAGTTTGTGTCGGTTTACAATGGCTTATATGCGGGCCGTGTGTCAAATCTAAAGAGTTCAAACAAACGCCGGCGGCCACTGCCCTCCCGTTGTCCGCCGTCTCTCCTACCAATGAAACGCACGCTGCTCGTCGTTCTCGTCGTCGGATCGCTCGTCGTAACCGCGGTTCCCGCGGTCGCACTCACCTCGAATCCGGACCTCCGGACCGTCACGCCCGATCCGAACCTCCAACCTGGGGGAGTGAACGAGGTCTCGTTCCAACTTCTGAACGACCCCGACGGGCCGGACGACGACACGCGAACGGCCACGAACGTTCGCGTCAAGCCGCGTGATACCGGCCGGATCGACGTCGAGACCGGAGAGCTGTACGTCCCGACACTTCCCGACGGCAACCCCGCCGACCTCTCGTTGCGAGTGAACGTGCCGTCGGATCTCGACAGCGGCACCTACCGGATCCCGCTCGACCTCACCTACGAGTACGACAACGGTGCCGGGTCGGCCACCGAGCGGAAGGTGACCCGTTACGTCACCGTCCGAGTCCAATCGGGTCCACGCTTTTCGGTCGTCGACACCAACTCTACGGCGACCGTGGACGGGCGGGGAACTCTGGCGGTCACGATGCGGAACGTCGGCGACACCGCCGCCCGCGACTCGACGCTGACGCTCTCGACGTCGAGCCCGGACGTGTCGCTGGGCGCCAGCGAATCGAGCACCCGGTTCGTCTCCGAGTGGGAACAGGGCGCAAACCGGACGTTCACGTTCGACGCCGCCCTGGGCGACGCGGCCACGGCCGGTAACTACTCGCTGAACGCGCAGGTCGACTTCGAGAGGCCGAGCGGGACGGTCGGTTCCAGTCCCTCGCTCACGGTGCCGCTCGAGGCCCACCCCGAGATGACTTTCCAGGTCTCCGACCTCCAGAGTTCGCTCAGCATCGGCGGGACCGACACGCTCTCGGGCACGATCACCAACACCGGTCCGATGACCGCCCGGAACGCAGTGGTACAGTTCAACCAAACCGCGACCGCACAAGCCGTCGGCGGCGGGTACGCCGTCGGGTCGCTGGCGCCCGGGGAGTCCGCGGAGTTCTCCTTCAGAGTAAACGTCGACGAGAGCGCCGACGCCGGGCCGCGGCAGTTCGGGATCTTAGCCTCCTTCCGCAACGGCAACGGCGACCAACTCCGGAGCGACGTTGTCGACATCCGCGTTCCGGTGGGTGCAAACAACCCCGGCTTCGAGATACAGGACGTCGAGAGCACCCTCCGGGTCGGCGAGCAAGGGACGCTTGAGGGGACGATCGTGAACACCCAGGACACCCGGGTGAACAACGCCGTCGTCAGATTCGAGGACCCCGGTCCGACGGTCACACCAGTCGAAACCACGGTGGCGATCGGCGGCCTCGACCCCGGTGAGTCCACCACCTTCTCGTTCGACGTCGAGGTGACGAGCAGCGCGGACGCGGGACCGCGGCAGTTCGACCTCGACGTCTCCTACCGCGACCAGGACAACGCCGCGAGGGCGTCCGGCGCGATTCCGACACAGGTGGCAGTCGGGCCACAAACCGCCGAGTTCGACGTCGAACCCGTTGATGGCACCCTGAGTGCGGGGTCGGGTGGGGAGTTCCGTCTGACGATCACCAACACCCGAGAGTACACCGTGTCGGACGTCTCAGCCAAGATCTACACCGACTCGCCGCTGTCGACGTCCGACGACGAGGCGTTCATCGACGAACTCGAACCCGGCGAGTCGACGACGATCGTGTTCCAGTTGAGCGCTGGCGGAAGCGCCACCGCGAAGACCTACCCGGTAAAGATGGATTTCCAGTACGACGACGATCAGGGTGACACAATCATCTCGGACACCTACCAGATCCCCGTCGACGTCACTGCGGGCTCCGGCGGCCTCCCGATTCTGCCGATTCTCCTCGTGGTGATTCTGGTCGGCGGCGCGGCAGGCGGCGTGCTCTACTACCGGCGCCGGGAGTGACCGATGCGGTTCGACTACCAGCGGTTCGTCGACTGGGCCGACAACAACATCGTCAACCGCACCGGAACGGTGATCGGCATCTTCCTGGTCGCGACGCTGGTGTTCACCGCGGGGCTGAGCGGCGTCTCCACGGAGTCGGGCACCCAGCAGTTCGCCGAGGACATCCCCGCGGCGAACGCCTTAGAACGCATCGAAAACGAGTTCCTCCCGGTCTTCGCTGACGACCCCGGAAGCACGCAGTTGGTCCAGCGGGACCGCAACGTGCTCTCGAAGGATTCGCTGCTCGCGATGCTGCGAGCCCAGCGGGCGCTCGAAGACCGCGACGACATGTACGTGTCGGGGACGTCCTCGGCAGCCGGGACCGTGGCCCGGACCATCGACCCCGACGCGACCACGCTCGAACAGCAGATCACGACGCTCGAACGCGCGACGCCGCAGACGGTGCGGCGCGCGGTCCGGGAGAACGCCGACAATCCCGGGTTTACGGGGACCCTGAGCAACGACTTCAACGAGCAGGCCGCGTCGGCGTCGGCGACGATCGGTGCTGTCCAGCACGACCTCCCCGGCGGCGCGGGCGGCGGGAGCGCCGGGCAGTCGGGCGATAGCCCGCTCACTCCGATTCAGATACAGGCCCAACGCGTGATCGACGCGCAGTTCGACGCCGACATTACGGTCTTCGGCAGCGGGATCATCGCCGACGAGTTCGGGACCGTCATCTCCGATTCGCTCCTGATCGTGACGCCCGCGGCGGTACTTCTCATCTTCGGGTTCCTGATCGTCGCCTACCGCGACCTCCTGGATCTGTTCCTCGGCGTCGTCTCGCTCGGGATGACGGCGATCTGGACGTTCGGCTTTCTGGGACTGACGGGCATCCCGTTCAATCAGATTATGATCTCGATCCCGCCGCTCCTGCTCGCGGTCGGGATCGACTTCGGGATCCACGCGGTCAACCGGTACCGGGAGGATCGCGCGACCGGCCTCGGCGTCGGCGACGCCATGCGGGTCACGACCGACCAACTGCTGGTCGCGTTCTTCATCGTGACCGGGACGACCGTGATCGGGTTCCTGTCGAACCTCCTGTCGGAACTCCCGCCGATCAGGGACTTCGGGATCGTCGCCGCCGTGGGGATCGTGTTCACCTTCCTGATCTTCGGGATCTTTCTGCCCGCCGCGAAGGTGTGGGTCGACCGCCGTCGGGACGCGTGGCCGATTCCGACGTTCAGCCAGCGCCCGCTCGGCGAAGAGGGGTCCGCGTTAGGCGAGGTCCTTTCGATCGGGGTTACCATCGCCAATCGGATGCCTATCGTGTTGCTCGTGTTCGCGATCCTGTTCAGCGCGGGCGCGGCGGGATACGCCACGGGCGTCGAAACCTCGTTCTCACAGGAGGACTTCCTGCCGCCGGAGGAGGTGTCACCGCTTCTGAAGTCGCTTCCGGAGCCGTTTGCCCCGAGCGACTACGACGCGGTGGCGACGCTGAACTTCCTGGAGGACAAGTTCACCAGCTCCCAGGGGGGATCCGTCACGATATACTTGGAGGGGCGAATGGAGAACGACGCCGCCCTCGAACAGATCTACCGGGCGGGCGAGGACCCGCCCGAGGAGTTCGTGACCGACGGCAACCGCCGCGCGGAGTCGACGAGCATCGTGACGATCATTCGTGACCGCGCCGACGCCGACCCCGAGTTCGCTGCCCTCGTCGAACGGAACGACCGCAACGACAACGGCGTCCCCGACGACAACCTCCCGACAATCTACCGCGAACTCGAAGCCTCGCCGGCCGGCGACCGCGCCTCGGAGTATCTGGCCGACGACCGCCGAAGCGCCCGGATCGTCTACACTGCCGCCGCCGACGAGTCGGATCGGGACGTCACGAACGCCGGCCACGAAGTCGCCGACCGGTTCCGGGGCGACGCGACCCCCACCGGAAACACGATTGTCTTCCAGGCGGTATCGGACCTGATCTTCCAGTCTGCGATCACCAGCCTCGCGTTCGCGTTGAGTCTGACGGCGGTGTTCCTGGTGGTGATCTACTGGGTATTGGAGGGGCTGCCATCGCTTGGGGTCGCCAACCTCGCCCCGATCGTCGTGGCCGTGGCGTCGGTCGCGGGCACGATGCGGTTGTTGGACATCCCGTTCAACGCGTTCACCGCGACGATCCTGTCGCTCACGATCGGGCTGGGGATCGATTACTCCGTCCACGTGGTCCATCGGTTCATCGACGAACGCCGGGAGCGGGCGTTGACCCCGGCGCTCAGGCGGACCGTGATCGGCACCGGTGGCGCGCTCCTGGGGAGTATGGCCACGACCGCGTTCGGGATCGGAGTCCTGACGCTCGCGGTCCTCACGGTGCTGGGCCAGTTCGGGATTCTGACCGCGATTTCGATCATCTACTCCTTCCTGGCATCGTTGCTCGTGCTCCCCTCGACGCTCGCGGTGTGGGACCGGATCGTGAACGATGACCCCGAGGTGCCGATGGGGCCGCGGGCCGAACCGGGCGACAGCGCCGACGGTGACGTGGGGGCCACCGGCGCGGCCGACGACGCCGCGGCGTGACCACGCCCGGACGTGCCGATCAGGTCTGCCGGCCTACCACCTGACCCGGAAGTCCGACTCCCCGGCAGGCGCCTCGTAGCTCACTGCGACGTCGTCGACCGATGCCATCCGGCTCCCGGAGTGACACCACTCGATCAGTCCCTCGACTGCGGGCTCCGGCCCCTCGAAGACCGCCTCGACCCGACCGTCGTCGAGGTTCCGGACCCAGCCGTCGACGCCGCGCTCCGCGGCGGCATCCCGGGTCGACGCCCTGTAACGGACACCCTGGACGGTGCCGCTAACGAACACGTGTGCGCGGATTCGGTCGTCAGTCATCGCCGTCGGCTACCCGGACCGGCCACATAAGCGTGTGGTGAGACGTCACAAGACGAGAGAGCCTCCGCGGTCGTCGGGTGGATCCCGCCGTTCGCCGAGCCCGTAGCCGGTTTCGTGTCGACCGGGGACCTGCCCGGCGTCTCCCCCGTGGTCTGTGTCTGCTGTCACGTCCGGAGACTCTACGGACGGCTGTAGTCGGTTACCGGTCAGCGCCCGTTCGGTTCGCGCGCTGACCGGTGATCTGTCACAGCAACCCGCATCGGACGAAGAGGAGTCTGCGGAGCGGGACCGGTGGGCGGTCACTCTGGACCCTCGCAGCGTCGCCCCCGTCGAGAGACGTCTCACAGATAACGGCAACATACGGTATGTTTTTGCGTTCCTACCCGTAACCGGACGAGTATGAGTCATACACCGTCGTCACGCCAGGCACCGAACCCGCTTGTGCGTGAGGTGTACGACGAGCTGGGTGAGCTCCTCGACCGCGGCGACGACGCGTTCGTCGAGGAAGGGCCGCCGCTCCTGCAGGAAGCCATCGAACGCGATGGGTTCTTCGACAACGTGACCACGGACCCCGCAGCACCCGACGAGTACACTCGCGAGAAGGTGATCGGCGACCCGGGCGACCACATCATCCGGTTCATGGAGTGGCCCCCCGAGTACGCGCTGATGCCCCACGAGCACCACGGTAGACCCTGTTTCGAGGTTCTCGTGGAGGGTCACCTGGTACTCTCCGATTTGGAGCGGACCAGCCTCGGCGACGACGAGTTCGCGTTCGAGGTGGTCGACTCGACGGTCGCCCGCCCCGGCGAATCGGCGGCCATCGATCCTCGACGGAACGAGATCCACGCGGTCTACAGCCCGGTCCGGAGCAGATCACTCCACGTCTACCCTGAAGACAGTTGGCGTGCCTACGGGTATGTGCACAAACAACAAGAGAATGATACCGATATCTACGAGCGCCGAGAGTTCCAGCTCCGGGAGCCGGAGGATAACTCGTAACGCCCGCCGTATCGTCGGGGTGTGACAGCCGTCGAGACCGGTTCTGCGTCCGGATCTATGCGCCGGAGGCGTGTGTTTATATCTCCGGAGCGGGGCAGGATGCGTATGGAACTGTTCGGAACCGCGGGGATCCGTGGGTCGGTGCGTGAGCGGGTGACTCCGGAACTCGCGTTGGGAGTAGGGCGTGCGGTCGGCGCCGGGGTGGTCGCCGGTGCGGCGGGCGACACGGAGTCGGGCGACTCCCCGGCAGTGGTGGTGGGGCGCGACGGCCGACCCACTGGGGAGGCGCTCGCGGCCGCGGTGGAGGCGGGGATCGAGTCCGCCGGCGCCGACGTGCGGCGGGCGGGAGTGCTCTCCACACCGGCGCTTGCGTACGCCTCGCAGGGCCGGTACGGGGTGATGCTCACTGCGTCGCATAACCCACCGACCGACAACGGAATCAAGGTATTTGTCGACGGCCGGGAGTACGACCGGGAGCGCGAATCCGCCGTGGAAGCCCGCGTAGCCGGCGGCGAAGCACCGGCGGAGTGGGACGAATGGGGTGGCTCGGAGGCGGTGACGCCGCTGGCGGGGTACCGCCAGGCCGTCGTCGAGTACGCCCGCGGGCACGGCGCCCCCGCCGGCGGGCTAGAAGTCGTGGTCGACTGCGGCACCGGAACCGGCGCACTCGGAACCCCACCGGTGCTTCGGGAACTCGGCGCGCGGGTCGTGACGCTCAACGGCCAGATCGACGGCCACTTTCCCGGGCGGGAGTCGAAGCCGACCCCCGAGACCCTGGGGGACCTCCGGGAGTTCCTCAGTCAATGCACCTTCGACCTCGGGATCGCCCACGACGGCGACGCCGACCGGATCGTACTCCTCGACAGCGAGGGGGAGATCGTCCACGAGGACACCGTGGTGGCGATCCTGGCCGAGCACTTCGTCCGGACCGCGACCGCGCCGGACCCGGTCGTCGTCACCACGCCAAACGCGTCGGGACGGATCGACGAGCGGGTCGCCGCGGCCGGCGGCCGAGTCGAGCGCGTGCGACTCGGGGCGCTTCACGAGGGCATCGCCGCCGCCCGCGACGGCGGCGGGGACGTCGTCTTCGCGGCGGAGCCGTGGAAGCACATCCACCCGGCTCACGGGGGCTGGATCGACGGTGCTGCCTCCGCGGCGGTGCTGGTCCGGCTGGTCGCGGCCCAGGGGCTCGCCGGCCTCCGCGAGCCGGTGACCGAGCGTCCCTACCGGAAGGTCAGCGTTGAGTGTCCCGACGACCGGAAGGCCGACGCGATGACGCTCGTGGCGTCGTCGCTCCCGGCGGCGTTTCCCGACGCCGACGTCGACACCGAGTACGGGGTCCGCCTGCAACGACCCGACGGGTCGTGGACTCTGGTCCGGCCCTCCGGGACCGAGCCGTACGTCCGAGTCTACGCCGAGGCCGACGAGGTCGACGCCCTCGTCGATCAGGTGACCGGCGTGGTCGCCGACGCTGTCGCCGACGCTGGCGGGTGAGCCACTACCTGCCCGGGCGGTGTGGACGGCGCGGGCGGTGTGGACGGCGCAGACGGCGTACTCGTCGGATGACCGTCCAGTTCTGACCGCCCAAATCTCGGGAGCGGGGAACGGAAGCGACGAATTTATGCACACCTCGCTACCCACTGTTGGATAGGTGTTTTACAGCTATGGATAGACGTACGTTCGTGAAGGCGACCGGCGTGGCCGGGATCGCCGGTCTCGCGGGGTGTAGCGGCGGTCCGTCCGGCGGGTCGGACGATACGGAGACCGCGACGGAGACTGAGTCCGGCGGGTCCGACGACGGTGGGATGGAGGAGACCACCGCGGCCGAGACCACCGAGAGCGGTCCGGCGGCAAACGTTGGGATGGTCTACGCGACCGGCGGTCTTGGCGATGGATCGTTCAACGACCAGGCACAGACCGGGGTCATCGACGCCGAGGAGGAGTTCGGAATCTCGTACAACGAGGCACAGCCCGACGAGGTGGCGGAGTTCAGCAACTTCCAGCAACAGTTCGCACAGTCGACGGACCCGAACTACGACCTGGTCTGCTGCATCGGATTTCTCCAGGCTGACTCTCTCACGGAGAACGCCGAGTCGTTCCCGGATCAGGACTTCATGATCGTCGACGAGGTGGTCGACGCCCCGAACGTCGCGAGCTACACGTTCAAAGAACACGAGGGGTCGTATCTCGCGGGGCTGATGGCCAGCCTGCTCACGACGCGGGACTTCTCGGCGGGCGGCGGGTCGACCGCGGGCGACTCCACGAACGTCGGCTTCGTCGGCGGCGTCGAGTCCGACCTCATCAAGCGGTTCCAGGTCGGATACGAGGCCGGCGTCGCGGCGGGCAGCGGCGACGTCGACGTCAGTACGAGTTACACGGGGAGCTTCAACGATCCGGCAGCGGGCCGCGAGGCGGCGGCCGCGATGTATAACAGCGGCGCCGACATCGTCTACCACGCCGCCGGCAACACCGGGACCGGCGTGTTCCAAGCCGCACAGGAGGCCGAGCGGTTCGCGATCGGCGTCGACCGCGCACAGTCGATCACCCGGCCGTCGTACAGCGACGTCATCCTGGGGAGTATGATCAAGCGGGTCGATACCCCGGTCTACAACGCGATCGAATCAGTGGTCAACGACGAGTTCCCCGGCGGGGAGGCGGTCTCGCTGGGGCTCGCCGAAGAGGGCGTCGGCTTGGTCTACGGCGATTCGCTGGGGTCGGAGATCCCCGACGACGTGGCGGACCAGGTCTCGACCGCCCGCGACGACATCATCAACGGCGACATCTCGGTTCCGATGTCCCCGGAGTGACGCGGCGCCGACGTTGACGCCGTGACCGGTCGCGGCCCACATGCAAACCTATTCGTTTATGCCACCGACACGGAGTAACAGACGTATGTCCAAGGCCGTCCGCCTCGAGAGGATCACCAAGCGGTTCCCCGGTGTCGTTGCGAACGACGACGTCGATTTCGAGGTCGAACAGGGGACTGTCCACGCGCTGTTGGGGGAGAACGGCGCCGGGAAGACGACGCTCATGAACGTCCTCTACGGACTGTACGAACCCACCTCGGGACGCGTCGAGGTCGGCGGCAAAACGCGGCAGTTCGACTCTCCCCGGGACGCCATCGACGCCGGCGTCGGGATGATCCACCAGCACTTCATGCTCGTGGATCCGATGACGGTCACCGAGAACATCACGCTCGGCAACGAGCCCCGGAAGTGGGGCGGACTGACGGTCGATCGGGCCGCGTCTCGGGAGGCCGTGGTCGACCTCGCCGAGCAGTACGGGTTCGACGTCGACCCCGACGCCCGGATCGAGGACGTTTCGGTCGGCGAACAACAGCGCGTGGAGATCCTGAAAGCGCTCTACCGCGGCGCCGACACCCTGATTCTCGACGAACCCACGGCGGTGTTGACCCCCCAAGAGATCGAGGACCTGTTCGGGGTGCTCGAGACGCTGACTGCACAGGGCAAGACGATCATCTTCATCACCCACAAACTGGGGGAGGCGATGAGCGCCGCCGACGAGATCACTGTTCTCCGTGACGGCCGGAAGGTCGGGACCGTCGACGCCGACGACACCACCCGCGAGGGGCTGGCGGAGCTGATGGTCGGCCGGGAGGTCCTCCTCGACGTCGACCATCCGCCCGCCGACCCCGGCGACGTGGTGGCGTCGGTCTCGGATCTGGTCGTCGACGACGACCGGGGGGTGCGGGCCGTCGACGGCGTCGACTTCGAGGTCCGAGCGGGCGAGATCCTCGGGATCGCCGGTGTCGACGGCAACGGCCAGTCGGAGCTCATCGAGGCGGTCACCGGGCTCCGCTCGCCGGACGCCGGCACGGTTCAGTTTCTGGACGACGACGTGACCGACGACTCCCGTCGGCGCCGGATCGAGGCCGGGATGGCGTACATCCCGGAAGACAGACAGGAGCGTGGGGTCGTGATGGAGTTCGACCTGGTGGCGAACGCGCTGCTGGGCAGCCAACACTCCCCGGCGTTTGGGTCGAACGGCCGGATCGACTGGGCAAAGACCAGAGAACACGCCGAGACGGTCATCGACGAGTACGACGTCCGGACGCCCGGCGCGGCGGCCACCGCGAAGTCGCTATCGGGCGGGAACCAACAGAAGTTCATCGTGGGTCGGGAGTTCGAGCGGGATCCCGAACTCGTGGTGGCGTCGCACCCGACCCGGGGGGTCGATGTCGGATCGATCGAATTCATCCACGACCGCCTGCTAGAGCTCCGGGAAGCGGGGGTGGCTGTCGTCCTCATCTCCTCGAAACTCGAGGAGGTCCGGGGTCTCTCCGACCGGCTGGCGGTGATGTACGAGGGGGAATTCATGGACGTGGTCGAACCTGCGGCGACGACCGAGTCCGAACTCGGACTGCTGATGGCCGGTCAGCGACCGAGTGCGGCTGAGGAGGCCGACGCGGAGCCCGCCGATCGCGACGACCCCGTCGACGCAGCCAGGGGCGGTGAGCGGGCGTGAGTCCGGCCGACCGCGTCCGTCGCGCCCTCAGGCGGTTGGTGGCGGCGTCGGCCGTCGAGCGGATCCTGATCAGTTCCGCCGCGTTACTGCTCTCGATACTCCTCGGCGCGGTCCTGGTGCTCATCGCGGGCCGGATGACCACGTGTACAGCGAGCGACGCGGTCTACTACCTCGGGGTCGGGTTCTGCTACGACCCGGTGTTGGTGTTCGACCGGCTGTTCCTCGGCGCGCTCGGCGAGCCGTTCAGCGGCGGGTGGTCGCCGGAGGGGCAGTTTTCTGTCACGCTCCGGGAGACCACGCTCCTGATCTTCACGGGGCTGTCGGTCGCGCTGGCGTTCCGTGCGGGCATCTTCAACATCGGGACGCAGGGCCAGATGGTGATCGGCGGGCTCGCGACCGCAATTCTCGTGTTCCGGGCCGCCGGTGCGGTTTCGGGCGTTGCCGGCACGGTCCTTCTGATCCCGTTCGGGATCGCTGTCGGCGCGGTCTTCGGCGGACTCTACGGATCGATTCCGGGATTCCTGAAGGCGTACGCCGACGCCAACGAGGTCATCACGACGATCATGCTCAACTTCATCGCTACCGGGGTGACGCTGTATCTGGTCAGCGGCGCGTTCAAAGACCCCGAGAGCGCGGCGAACCAGACGGTGCCGCTGCCGGAGTACGCTCAGTTCCCCACGGTGCTTTTCGGCGGTCGGCAGGACTTCTCGCTCGTGGCGCTCGCCGTTGGACTACTGGCGATCGGCGGGCTCTACTACCTGCTCGAACACACGGCGTTCGGCTACGACATCCGGACAAGCGGGCTCCAGCCGGACGCAGCGGAGTACGGCGGCGTCGACGCCAAGCGGACCATCGTTGCGAGCCTCACGCTGTCGGGGGCGTTCGGCGGCGTCGCCGGCGCGATGTACGTGATGATGGTGCTGGGAACGTTCCAGTCTGGGCTGCCCTCCTACGGGTTCGACGGGATCACCGTCTCGATTCTTGCGGGCAACAACCCCGTCGGGGTCGCGTTCGCGGCGCTGCTGTTCGGGGTCCTCAAGAGCGGCACCACAGTCGTCCAGTTCGCCACCGACGTCCCGCCCCAACTCGTCGGCGTTCTCCGCGGGTTGATCATTCTGTTCGTGGCGATGCCGGAGTTCTTCCGGATGGTGGGCCGGCGCGTGGTCGACCCCGGTTCCGACCCAGTTGCGGCCGACGGCGGGACCACGGGGGGGTCGGGCGATGAGTGACGCGTCGTCGGAAGCCACGGGGGCAGGGTCGGATCCCGACCCGGCCCCCACCGCCGACGAGGGCCTCCTCGAGTCGCGATCGACCCGAGAGCTGACCGCGTGGGCAGCGGTCGGAACGCTCGCAGTGCTGCTTCTCGGCGGGGCGGCGTTCCCGGACACGATTCTGGGAGTACTCGCGGACGTCGTCACCGACAAGAACACGCTCGCGTCGGCGCTCCGGCTGTCGGTCCCGATCGCCTTCGCCGCGCTCGGCGGGATCTTCTCGGAGAAGGCGGGCGTGATCAACATCGGGCTGGAGGGGTTGCTCATCATCTCGGCGTTCACCGCGATCTACGTCACCGACCTCACGGGTGGGATCTGGATCGGGTTCGGCGGGGGCGTGGTCGCGAGCACGCTGCTCGCACTGCTGTTTGCGGTGGTCACGATCGAGTTCCGCGCCGACCAGATCATCGCGGGCCTGGCGGTGTGGCTGATCGCCCTGGGGTTGGCGCCGTTCGCCTCGCAGGTCATCTACAACGGGCCCAACACCCCGACGGTGGCGACGACGGGGTCGATCTCCGTGCCGGTGCTCGCGGAGATCCCCTTTTTCGGCGCGCTGTTTTCGGCGTCGCCGTCGGTGTACATGCTCTTCGTCGCCGTCGCAGCGTCGTGGTACGTCTTCGAGCGAACCGCGTTCGGGCGGTGGATCCGGGCGAGCGGCGAGAACCCCAAGGCGCTCGACACCGCCGGGGTGAACGTCTCCCGGGTCCGGTACGCCGGAGTGCTCATCTCGGGCGTGCTCGCGGGGATGGGCGGCTCGGCGCTGTCGCTCGACCTCGGGCAGTTCACCGGGAACGGCCCCACGATGGTCAACGGCAAGGGGTTCATCGCCATTGTGGCGTATCTGTTCGGCAACTACAATCCGATCGGGGCGTTCCTGGCGACGATGCTGTTTGCGGGGCTGGACGCGATTCAGACGGTGCTCCAGCTCCAGGGAATCGGCCTCCCTCGGCAGCTCATCCGGATCATCCCGTTCGTGGTCGTGATCATCGTCCTCGCGCTGGTCGGTCGGACGCGGCTGCCCGCGGCTGCGGGCGACCACTACGAGTCCGGCGAGGAGTAGCCAGCCAAAGTGGGCGACGGCGGCCTGTTTCGATGTCGTCGCGGCAGCGACGCCGGGCACCGATTCGATCCGACGTGACATCCTCGCCGCCCTGAAGGGCGACGCTTCCCGAGGCTCCGATGTTACTCCCGTCGATTCGGAAGGTTGGGAATCGAAGAGTTGTGGACTGTCGGCCACTGGCGCTGCCAGGAAGCCGTTACTCGTACCCGCAAGGGGCTTCGAGTTAGCTGAGTGGGTAATACAGTCGGCGTGGTCGGCTTACGTTTTGCTGCGGCAATCACCGAGTCAACTGCCAGTTTTCCACGCACACCCACCCAACCGACGCGGTGGGATCTGAACCTTCGGCACACAGTGAAAGTAGACAATGGCGGGCCCTGTATCCCCGCGCTAAAGCGCGAGGTTTTAGCGCCCTGCACCGCCGTACATAAAGAGTTTTCACCGCGCGGGTGGGAGTCGGAACGATGAGTACCTCCCACGAGTACGACGTCGTGGTCGTCGGCGCGGGGACCGCCGGGTGTTACGCCGCGGCCACCGCCGCGGGCGAGGGCCTCGACGTCGCTGTCGTCGAGCGGAAGACCGCCGAGGAAGCCGGCCACATCGCCTGCGGCGACGCGCTGAAGGGTGCGGACGCGTTTCCCGAAACCATCCCCAAATCGCAGATCGAGGAGGCGTTCACCAACACCGGCGTCGACCACGGCCGCTTCGAGATCCCCCAAGAAGACACCGTTCTCGACATTCCCGTCCCCGGGGAACTCGCGGTCATCGACCGGTTGGAGTACGGTCGTCTCCTGATCGAAGGTGCCGAGGAGTCGGGCGCCGAGTTCCACTACGACACAGTCGTCCAGGACGTGACCCAAGCCGACGACGGGACCGTCACGGGGATCCGCGGCACGCAGCAGGGCGACGTCGTCGAATATTCCGCAGACGTCGTCGTCGACGGCGCGGGCGCGCTGTCGATCCTGCAGGACAAGACCGACTTCTCCAACACTCACTTCGACACCAACGTGTCGTACTCGCAGTTCTGCTCGGCCTACCGGGAAATCGTAGAGGTGCCAGACCCCGTCGAGTGGGACGACGCACTCGTGTTCAAACCGACCGAACGCGCCGCGGGGTACCTCTGGTACTTCCCGCGGACCGAGACCACGATCAACGCCGGCCTGGGGTTCCAGATGAACGAGGAGCCGATGCGGCTGGTCGACGACCTCAAGCGCGACCTCCAAACCCGCCCCGAGTTCGAGGGCGCGACCGTGACCGACAAACTCGGCGCGGCGTTGCCGACCCGCCGGCCGTACGATTCGGCGGTCGCACCGGGGTTCATCGCCGCGGGCGACGCCGCGGGCCACGTCAACCCCACCACCGGCGGCGGGATCGCAGGTGCCGCATACGCCGGGACGTACGCCGGCGAGCAGGCGGTGCAAGCCGTCTCCGAGAGCGACGTGAGCGAGTCGGCGCTGTGGCGGTACAACGAACGCGTCATGGATCACTTCGGCACGCGGTACGCCGGCCTCGACGTCTACAACGTGCTCTCGACCGCGGTCGACGTCGACGACCTCATGGGGCTTTTGGCGTCGCTGCCCGGGGAGAAGCTGGCTGACGCGCTGTACTCCGGTACCACCTCGTTCGGACCGATGCTGCTCGCGAAGACCATCCGCGAATCCTTCGGCTACTGGAGCCAGATCCTGGAGTTCTATCGAACCAAGAACCTCGCTGACGAGCTGATGGACCACTACAGCCGGTATCCCGGCCGCCCCGAGGCGGTCGGAGTGTGGCAGTCCGAACGCGACCGGCTTATGAAGCAGATCTACGACGTCACTGGCGCGGACGCGAAGTACTGACGCTGTCGGCTACGGTGGGGTCAACGGAGGCGCCGTCACTGGTTATCGACCCTGTCAGAGTAATCGCACCCACACCAGAAGGCCGGCCCAAACCGTCGGCGACGCGGCCTCTCGGGGCGTGCCAACCACGTCGGGCGGCGTATCGGCCCGGATGGAGACGCCCTCGAATACGCCGTTCGAGCGACGCTCCGGGCTCAACAACGTGCGCCGAAGCAACATAATACATAAGTCATTATCAATGAAAGAACTGGGTATGCCACCGGACGGCATATCCACAACTCAGGAGAATCAGATGGGTCAGACAAGTGAGAACGTTGTCCGAGGAGTTGGGCCGAATGGTTGATGCGGGGCTCGTCGCGCTGGCGCTGGCGCCGCTCGTGGTAATTGCGGTTCTGATGGTCGTGCTTATTCAGCCAGCGACCAGAACGATGCCTATTGCGTGGCTGGTCGCAGCGGGTGCTGCGTACGTCGGGTGGGAGATGTCGCCGACACTGATCGCAGCAGCGTCGATCAGGGGAGCGATGACCGCCACCCGGATACTGATAATCGTCTTCGGCGCGATTCTGTTGCTGTACACGTTGAAGCAATCGGGGGCCTTCGAGGTCATCAACGCCGGGTTCTCGTCGTTGAGTGGCGACCGGCGCGTGCAGTCGGTCCTGCTCGTGTTCCTGATGGGATCGTTCATCGAGGGCGCAGCCGGGTTCGGGACGCCCGCCGCAATCGTCGGCCCGCTGCTGGTCGGGTTGGGGTGGCCGCCGATGGCCGCTGTCGTCGTCGCTCTGACCGGGAACATCCTGGCGATTACGTTCGGTGCCGTCGGGACACCGTTGATCATCGGGTTGCGCGACGTCGTCTTCGCGCAAGGGAGCGACGCGGCAGCCGAGATCACCGCTTCGGGAACTGGGTTCGAGACCGTCGGCGCGTACGTCGCCCAGATCGGCGTCTGGGCGGCACTCATCCACGCCATCGTCGGGATCGCGATCCCGTTCATCGGCATCGCGCTGTTGACGCGGTTCTTCGGCGAGGAGCGGTCCATCCAGCCGGCCATCGAGATGATACCGCTGTGCCTGTACGCGTGGGCGGCCTTTGTGATCCCGTACCTCGCGACGGCGTACTTTCTGGGTCCGACCTTCCCGGCGCTTTTGGGCGCCCTGATCGGGCTGTTCATCGTCGCGGCGACCATCCGGGCGGGCTATTTCGCCCCCGACCCCGACGAGGAGTGGGACTTCGGGCCCCGCGACGCCTGGCCCGACCACTGGGTGGGCAGCATCGAGCCCGGAGCCGGCGTCTCGGGCGAGAGTGGTGAGAAGACCGTCGCAGCCGACGGAGGCACCACGTCGTTCAAAGACATGCACTCACAGGATATGTCGTTGGGCGTTGCGTGGCTGCCGTACATCCTCGTCGCGATCGTGCTGGTCGTGACCCGTATCGTCGATCCCGTCACTGAAGCGCTGCTTGCGGTTCAGCTCTCGTGGAACAACATCCTCGGAACCCCGTTCGGCGAGAGTATCGAGTTGTTGTACCTACCCGGGACGCTGTTCATCGGCATCGCAGTCGTGACGTACGCGCTCCACGGGATGAACAGCCAAGAGATCAAAGACTCGTGGGCGGAGGCGTTCCGGAACATCGCCCCGGCAGTCGTCGCGCTGTGGTTCGCAGTCGCGACTGTCATGGTTATGCAGCGCAGCAACGCGAGCATCGTGCTCGAATCCGCAAGCGCCAGTGCCGGGATGCTCCAAGTCCTGTCACGGCTGACCGTCGACGTCACCGGACAGGCGTTCCCGTTCTTCTCGGGCTTCATCGGCGCGTTCGGCGCGTTCATCGCCGGCTCGAACACCGTCAGTGACATCCTGTTCGGCCTGTTCCAGTACGAGGCTGCACAGTCGGTCGGTGCCCCGACGCAGATCGTGGTCGGGGCGCAGGCTGTCGGCGGTGCCATCGGAAACCTCATCGCGATCCACAACGTCGTCGCCGCTCTCACCGTCGTCGGTCTGATCGGTGAGGAGGGGCGCGTCATACGAATCGAACTGATCCCGGTGCTGTACTACGGGGTGGCCACGGGCATCTTGACGTTGCTTTTCGCGTACGTCGTCGTCCCTGCCGCGTTCTAGCCCGCCACTCGTTTTCCTGGTCGTCGACGGCCGTTGTGAGGACTGCAGGGAGCGCGACACCGCGACGAACTGCTCGAGGGGTGCATCCGTCGATCGGGGGTCGAACGCGGCACCAGGGAGGAAGCCATATAGCCGAGGCCCACACTAGCACACCTCAAGAGGTATGAGGAGTTCAAATGTCCAACAAGCACGTAGACCTACACGGCCAGTTCGCCACCCAGGCACGTAGTTACGGGGTCGGGCTGACGGAGGCGTCGCCAGGTGAGGTGGCCGCCGCGATCGCGTCCGCGGTCGAGCCGCCGGCGGTCGGAACGCCGCTCCCGTGGGACGACGTGGAACTGCCCGACGGCGTCGAGACGGATCCGACCCCGGCCGACATCGAGGGGGCGACTACGGGCGTGACCGCCGCGTCGCTGGCCATCGCCGACTACGGGAGTATCGTACTCACAATGGATGACGCGGGCAGCGAACCCGTAAGCCTGTTCGAGGACCTGCACGTCGCTGTGCTCCGCGAGGCGGATATCGTTCCCGATATGCAGGCGGCGTTCGAGTGGTTCGGCGAGCAGTTCCGCGAGACTCGGGGCTCCGCGATCGTCGCGACTGGCCCCTCGGCCACCGCCGACATGGGTGCGCTCGTCCAGGGTGCACACGGCCCGGAACACGTCGAGGTGATCGTCGTCCGATGAGTTCGAAGCGCGACTCGAAGGCGGCCCACATCCGCCACATTATGCAGACGGAAGGCGAGGCCGTCGGGACCAACACCCGAGGGTTCAACGACGGACGGTACGAGTCCGTCGCGAAGCTTGAAGACTACGAAGCGCTCAAAGACGAGGCGCGCGCAATCAAGGCCGACGCCATCGAGCGCCTGCCCGACCTGATCGACGAACTCACTCAGACCGTCGAGGAGAACGGCGGCACCGTCTACATCGCCGAAGACGCCGCCGATGCCAACGAGTACATCGCCGAGGTCTGTACCGAAACCGAGGCCGACCGCCTGGTGAAGAGCAAGTCGATGACCAGCGAGGAGATCGAGGTCAACGACCACCTCGAACGCGAGGGCGTCGACGTCGTCGAGACCGATCTGGGCGAGTGGGTGCTACAACTCGCCGACGAGGCCCCCAGCCACATCGTCGCCCCGGCGATCCACAAGTCCCGGGAGGGGATCGCCGACCTGTTTAACGCGCAGTTCAACCCCGATGCGGAACTGGAGACGGCTGAAGAGCTGACAACGTTCGCCCGCGAGCAACTCGGCGAGTTGATCCAAGGCGCCGACGTGGGGATGACGGGCGCGAACTTCATCACCGCCGACTCGGGAACGATGGCACTCGTGACGAGCGAGGGCAACGCCCGCAAGACGGTTGTTGTCCCGGAGACCCAGATCGCCGTGGCGGGCGTCGAAAAGATCGTTCCGAGCGTCGAGGACCTCCAGCCGTTTATCGAACTCATCGGCCGGTCGGGGACGGGACAAGACATCACGAGCTACATCTCGCTTCTGACGCCGCCGGTGGGTTCGCCCACTGTCGACTTCGACGATCCCGACACGCCGGTCGCCGTGGGCGACGACGACCGCGAGTTCCACCTGGTGTTGATCGACAACGGGCGGATGGCGATGCGTGAAGACGAGGACCTCCGAGAGACGCTGTACTGCATCCGCTGTTCGGCCTGTTCGAACACCTGCGCGAACTTCCAGTCCGTCGGCGGTCACGCCTTCGGCGGCGAGACCTACTCCGGGGGGATTGCGACCGGCTGGGAGGCCGGCGTTCACGGGATGGACGCCGCCGCGGAGTTCAACGATCTCTGTACCGGGTGTTCGCGGTGTGTCGAGGCCTGTCCGGTGGGGATCGACATCCCGTGGATCAACACGGTCGTCCGCGACCGGATCAACGCCGGGACTGATGCGAAACTGGAGTTCCTCGTCGACGGGCTGACCCCCGATTCGGAGACGTCCGGCCCGGGGGTTCAAAAGCGGCTGTTCGGCAACTTCGAGCTGCTCGCGAAGGTAGGCAGTACCTTCGCGCCGCTGTCGAACTGGGTGGCGAACGCCGGGCCGGTCTCGCGGGTGCTCGAGGGGGCTGCCGGCGTCGCTCACGACCGCGACCTCCCCGAGTTCCAGCGGCCGACGTTCCGCGAGTGGTTCGAGGACCGCGATCGGGGCCCGCCGGTCGACCCCGACCGGACGGTCGTTCTCTATCCCGACCTGTACACGAACTACATGATGGTCGAACGCGGGACCGCAGCCGTCGCGGCCCTCGAAGCCCTGGGTGTCGAGGTGGTCGTCCCCTCGGTCCCCGGCGCGGGCCGCGCGCCGCTTTCTCAGGGGATGATCGACACCGCCCGGAGCAAAGCCGAGCGCGTGGTGGAGACACTCGGCCCGTACGTGGAAGACGGCCACGACGTCGTCGTCATCGAGCCGAGCGACCTCGCGATGTTTCGCGGGGACTACGAACGGCTGTTGCCGCAAGACTCCTACGAACCGCTGGCAGAGAACAGCTACGAGATCCTCGAGTACGTGTATGGGCTGCTCGCAAACGGTGCGGACACAGACGGGCTGAACCTCGCGGACGGCGAAACCGTCGCCTACCACTCCCACTGCCAACAGCGAACGATGGGACTCGAAGAGTACAGCATCGCGGTCCTCGATGCGTGTGGCTACGACGTGACGACGAGCGACGTCGAGTGTTGCGGGATGGCGGGGTCGTTCGGATACAAAGAACAGTACTACGAACTCGCGATGGACGTTGGATCGAATCTCGAAGCACAACTCCGGGAAGCGAACTGCGACCACGTGATCGCGAGCGGCACCTCCTGCACCGATCAGATCGGCGATCTGCTCGGTGAGGAGCCATCGCACGTAATCGAACTTCTCGCACCCAACGGAGAGACCCAATGAGCGACACAGCACGACCTGGAACGTCCGAGCCGGCAGCTGACAGTCGAAGCAATTACGATCATAAATCAGACGACGTCGAGCGGCCGGGCCTGATGTCCGATCTGGATGGGCTCGTCGATGGGGAGGTACGTTTCGATACGTACACCCGAAATCTCTACGCGACAGACGCAAGCGCCTACCAGCAACTGCCGATCGGCGTGGTTGCTCCGACTTCGACCGCCGACGTCGCAGCTGTGATGGAGTACTGCGCGGAACACGAGATCCCAGTCCTGCCCCGCGGCGGCGGGACGAGTCTCGCGGGACAGGCCGTCAACGAGGCGGTGGTCCTCGACTTCAAAAAGCGGATGGACGCCGTCCTCGACGTCGACCCGGACGGGGCGACAGCGCGGGCCCAGCCCGGAATCACGCTGGCGCGACTCAACAACAATCTCAAGCCCTACGAACTGAAATACGCGCCGGACCCTGCCTGGGGAGACAAGAGCGTCCTCGGCGGGTGTATCGGCAACAACACCACCGGCGCACACTCGCTGAAATACGAGAAAGCCGACGGCTACATCGAGGAGGTCGAGGTCGTCCTCGCAGACGGGACAGTGACCACCTTCGGGTGGATGGACGTCGAGGAACTCCACGACTACGCGGCGGCCGTCGACTCCGATGACCCGCTGGAACAGCAGATCTACGCGGAGGTGTCGCGGATCCTCCGGGAGAACGACAGTGAGATCGAAGAGCGGTATCCCGACCTCACCCGGAACGTCTCGGGGTACAACCTGGATAAACTCCGTGCGGACATCGAGGACCGCGGTGAGGTCAACGTCGGCCGGCTCATGGCCGGGAGCGAGGGCACGTTGGCCATCGTAACCGAGGCCGAGGTCTCCCTGGAGCCGATTCCAGAGGAGACTGCCGTCGTTTTGCTCACGTACGACGAGATACTCGATGCGATGCGCGACGTCGCACCGATTCTCGAACACGACCCCTCTGCGGTGGAGGTGATGGACGACGTACTCTTGGACTTGGCCCGGGACACCGCGGAGTTCTCCGACCTGGTCGCCACGCTCCCCGAGGGGACGAACTCGGCCCTGTTGGTGGAGTTCTACGCGGAGACTGTCGGGGAGGGCCAACAGAAGGTGACAGAGCTGCTCGCCGACCGGCTGCCGGGGTACAACTCGGAGACGGGGCTCGACGTCCAGGCGACGCCGGGCGAGGAAACCTATGCCGTCGATGCCCTGGAAGCGTACGACGACACGCGGCAGTCGCGGTTCTGGAAGATGCGCAAGGCCGGGCTCCCGATCCTCCTGTCCCGCACTGGCGACGACAAGCACTGGCCCTTTGTCGAGGATACGGCGGTCCCCAGCCAGAACCTCCCGGAGTACGTCGCCGACATCCAGGAGTTGTTCGACGAACACGACACCTTCGCCTCCTACTACGCTCACGCCGGGCCGGGCGTGTTGCATATCCGCCCGCTTCTGAACCTGAAAAGCGACGCGGGGATCGAGACGATGCTGGAGATCTCCGACTCCTTGACCGACCTTGTCATCGAGTACGGCGGTTCGATCTCGGGCGAACACGGCGACGGCCGCGCGCGGACGCAGTGGAACCGGAAACTCTACGGCGACGAACTCTGGGAGGCGTTCAGACAGCTCAAATCCACCTTCGACCCGGATCACCTCCTGAACCCCGGCAACATCTGCGGGGAGTTTGCAGCCGACGAGAACCTGCGGTACGACCCGGACTACGCCTTCGAGTCCGGATTCGAGCCCACGATGAACTGGGACAACGAGAACGGTTTCCAGGGGATGGTCGAGCTCTGTCACGGGTGTGGGGGGTGTGCGGGCCATCAAGACACCACGGGCGGGGTTATGTGCCCGACCTACCGGGCCACCCAGCAGGAGGAGATCACCACGACCCGGGGGCGGGCGAACATGCTTCGGCGGGCGATGGACGGCCAACTCCCCGACGATCCGACCGACGAGGAGTTCATCACCGAGGTGCTCGACCTCTGTATCGGGTGTAAAGGGTGTAAACGCGACTGTCCCAGCGGCGTCGATATGGCCAAGCTCAAAGCCGAGGTCAAACACGAGTACCACCAAGAGGAGG
>Ga0102935_1000108_pt1 | contig 26838 bp, 22 predicted proteins | sample SalPonR2_A_D2_MG_FD_78508 | JGI IMG/M metagenome (GOLD analysis project Ga0102935, IMG submission 78508) | Salt pond soil microbial communities from South San Francisco under conditions of wetland restoration - Salt Pond MetaG R2_A_D2_MG | ecosystem: Environmental > Aquatic > Marine > Intertidal... | reverse complement strand
CTACTCGACGCGACGCTCGGTCGCTGGAGCGAGTTGGATACCGACTGGCAGGGCGTCCTCGTCGCGGCGGTGATCGGCCTTCTCGTCGGGGAAATCGGCGTCTCGATTCCATGGTAGCCGACGTTCTCAGAGCGCTTCCCGGCTTCCTCGCGCTCTGTGTCGGTGCGATCCTCGCCCGCGGTCTGTCCCTGGTCGTCGGGAGCAACGAACTGCTGTTGGCGATCGGCCTCGGCGCGCTCGTGACGAACGCGGTCGGCGTTCCGCAGCGTCTCGAACCCGGGGTCGCGACACACTCGCTTTGGCTCGCAGCCGGAATCGTCCTGCTCGGGGCATCGCTGACGATCGAGTCGGTCCTCGAAACCGGCAGTACCGTCCTCGTTTTGATGCTCGGAACGGTGTTCGTCAGTCTCCTCACCGTCGAGGCGATCGCCCGGAACGTCGCTGGTCTGACCGGAAAGTTTAGTTCGCTGCTCGCCGCCGGTGCCGGAATCTGTGGCGTCTCGGCTGTCGTCGCCGTCGGCGGTGCAGTGCGCGCCCGCGAGACGCAGATCGCCTACGCGGCGGGAGTCGTCCTCCTCGTCGACGCGATCACGATCGTCGTCTACCCGACCGTCGGGTCGCTGCTGGAGCTTCCTGCCAACGTCTTCGGCGTCTGGGCCGGCGTCAGCATGCTGTCGACCGGCCCGGTCGTCGCCGTCGGCTTCGCCCACTCGGAGGTCGCCGGCCAGTGGGCGACGATGACCAAACTCGCTCGCAATGCTCTGATCGGGATCGTCGCGCTGGGCTATGCGGGCTACTACACGCGCCAGGACAGCGACGCCTCGGTGTCGTTGCGGCTGCTGTGGGCGAACTTCCCGAAATTCGTTCTCGGTTTTTTGGCTTTTGCCGTCATCGCAAGCGCCGGTGTCTTCTCGCCGACTCAGCAGGTCTCGCTCGAAAACGCCGTCGACTGGCTGTTCTTGCTCGCGTTCGTCGGTCTCGGGACCGAAATCCGGCTCGACGAGCTCCGACGGACCGGAATCACGCCCGCACTCGTCGTGATCGGGACGGTCTCGATCGTGAGCGTGCTGTCGCTCGCTGTCGCACTTGCGGTGCTGTGAGGAACCGTTCGACCGGCGCGGCGCGTCCGCTACAGAAACTCCCGCACTTCTGAATACCACATGTCGTGGTGATCGACGGCGTCGATCCGGCGGGCGACCTTCGTCGCGATGACGTGCCAACACAGCTGTGTCGGGTCCTCCGGATCGAGGTTGTACCGACTGTCCTCACAGTCACAGACGCCGTCCTCGATGACGTACTCCTCGGCGTGACCGACGACGACGGTGAAATCGCGGTACTGCTTGATCCGCTCCTCGCCGACGGCCTCGATCGCCTTCACGCCGCGGTCGCCGTGGGTGGCGATGATTCTGTCGGCGGCCTCGCTCGTGAGTTCGCCAGCATTCTCGAGCAGCCGTTCCCACTCTTCGACCGCGGTCACGACAGCGTCTTCTGGAGCCGTCGGCAAAACAGATTCGGTCGACTACCCGTTATTCGATCGGAGACGCGGATTTCGCGGATCGATGCGGCCGATCAGTCGTCATCGTCGTCCGCATCGTCATCGTCGTCCGCATCGTCATCGTCATCCTTCTCGTCGGCGTCCTCTTCATCGGCTTCATCCGTCTCATCATCGCCCCGGTCTCCATCCTCGCTTTCTTCTGCTTCGTCGTCCTCCCCGTCTTCGCCTTCGTCCGCTTCATCGCTACGCTCGCCGTCGCCGGTCTCGGCGGCGTATCCAAGCGTCACTTCGCCGTCGGCATCGACCCTACCGCCGACTTCAGCGGCGTACTCGAGCATGACGTCCCCACCAGCTACGATGCTTCCGCCTACCTCGGCATCCGGACCGAGCGTGGTACTGTCGCCGGCGGCGATACTTCCGTCGACTTCGGCGCTCGGACCGAGCGCGACGTCGCCGTCACTCTTGAGTTTTCTGCCGACTTCGGCGGCGTACTCGACGGTTACGTCTCCGTCGGCGGTCCCGTCGCCGTCGATTTCGCTGTCGGGGCCGAGCGCAAGAGCGCTTTGGGTGACGACGCTGCCGTCGACCTCGCTGTCGGCACCCAGTTCGACGTCGCCGCCGGCCTCAACCGATCCGTCGAGCTCTCCGCCGGGCGCGATCCGCACGGATCCACCTGTGGAGACGTCGCCCTCGTGTTCATCTTCGATGAGCACGTCGTCAGTCCGATCGTAGTCACCTCCCCCGTCCCCGTCTGCTGTCTGTGCGTTGGCGTCAGCCATCGCGGTACAGCCCGCCAGCGCCGCAGTTGCCGTGAGTCCGCCCGCCATTTTCAGCCAGTCGCGTCGATCCATCGTTGGGCGTCGTGATTCGTCCGACATGTGACTGAGCAGTGGATCGGGAGACGTATGAATAGGGACAGCCGCTGGTCCGAATTCAGCCCAGTTTGATCGGATTTGTCCCCGTTTAACCGGTGTTTACGGCGTTTTTCGGTGGGGCTCCCGATCCAGTGGGTCACCAGTCGATCCGGCTGGTCACAGCGTGCGGACGTACTGCTCGCGCTCCCAGTCCGTGACGACGTTCTCGAAGGACTCGTACTCCCGACGCTTCATCGCCGTGTACGCACGGACGACATCGGAACCGAGTATTTCGATCAGGTCGTCGTCCTCTTCGAGGGCCCGCAACGCCTGTTCGGGATGGGTCGGGAGCCTGGGTCGTTCGCCCGCTGGATCCCGCTCTATCGGTTCGCCCGGCTCGATGCCCTCGCGTAGACCGTGGAGTCCTGCCGCGAGGGTGGCGGCGATCACTAGGTACGGGTTGGCGTCCGCGCTCGCGATCCGGTTCTCGACGCGTGTCACCCCCGACGGAACGCGAACGCCGACCATCCGGTTGTCGTACCCCCAGGAAGCGGTGTAAGGCGCGAACGATCCGGACTCGTAGCGTTTGAACCCGTTGAGGTTCGGCGTGCCGAGCGCCGACAGTGCGTCCGCGTGTTCCAGGAGTCCGCCCACGAAGTGCCGACCCCGTTCCGAGAGCCCGTCCCCGCTCTCGAAGACGTTCTCGTCCCCGTCGAACGCGCTCACGTGGAGGTGATAGCCGCTCCCGGACCTGTCGCCGAACGGCTTCGCCATGAACGTCGGCCACAGATCGAGCCGTCGGCCGGCCTGCTTGATCAGCCGCTTGAAATCGAAGGTGGTGTCGGCCTGTTCCATCGGCCGCCCGTAATCGAACAGCACCTCCAGTTGGCCGGCGCCGTGTTCGTGTAACAGCGTCTGCAGCGAGATTCCGTACGCCGAAGCCCAGTCGGTGACGAGATCGTAGAACGGCGAGACCTCTTCGGTCGCCCACGAGACACATTCGTGCTTGTCGTCGGTGAACGGACGGTAGCCGCTGTCGGTCTCCTCCAGCAGGTACAGTTCCAACTCGCTGCCGACGTAGAGTTCGAAATCGAAGTCGTTTCGCGCGAGGACGCGTCCGAGCGTCGCTCGGGGGGCGGCCTCGACCCGCTGTCCGTCGTGCTCGAACTCACAGAGCACTCTGGCGGCGTCCTCACGCCAGGGAAGTACCTCGAACGTTTCCGGAATCGGGTGGATGAGGCCGTCGCCATAGCTGATCTCCTCGCCGAGTCCGGTCCCCTCGGGGACCGCGTTACGGGGCGTCTGTACCAAAAGTAAGAGGTTCATCGTGAACCCCGACTCCCAGCTATCGAGGAAGTACTCCGCGGTTACCTGTTTGGAGCGAGAGATCCCGTTCAGATCGGCGAACTCGACGAATACATGCTTGAGATCGTCTTCCCTGAGGCGAGTGATCATCTCCTCGGTGGCGTCGGTCACGCTTTCTCACCGCCCCGAGCAGCGCGGGACAAGGTGGTCTCGCCCGACGTGGGGCCGCTCGAACCCGGGCCAGTGAGGTCCCCACCTCCTCGATAGTACGGGCGTTTCGTCGACGAACTGTGCGAAGCTTTCGACAGATGTGCGTCGTTTCGGTCCATGGATCGGATTTCGGTCGGTTGCAGCGATAGTAGAGGGACCACGTCCGAGGTACTATAATGTATTGTCCGCCCCTCCAGGCGTGTCTTCGCTCCCTGTCGAACGCCGAAGCGAAGCCGCTCGCCCGGCCTGACTGTTTCGGAATTAAAAATAGTCATAATATCTATACATAAAGAAAATATAAAAATTATATAGTATTTCGGGCACCATACCTTCCATGCAGGAGACTCCGTACCAACGCGATCTGTTCCGCCACGAACCGACCGGGAAGTGAGAGACACAGTTTTGCAGTCTAGCGGCGAACAGAGCACGACCCCCTCACCGTTGCTCGAACGGTCGGTAAACTATCCCCCGTATCGAAAACGATCATCGCACCCCTTCGTACCGGCACCAACCCCGACTCACAGTCCTAAAACTGCCGAACCTATGAAATACGCCAGTCGCCAGTCGACACGGCGTGAGTCGAGAACTACCTGAATTGTGGATCGATCGTGTCGCCCTGATCGCCGATGGCGAACCAGGCTACTCAGGAAAAACTAACAGAAAAATATACAATATTGTAGTATTACATACTGACCGAATCGTGTTCCGACATTGCTACCACTGACTTCGAGTGTCGTTCGGCTATGTGTCCATTGGACCTCGTCAGGGAGACTTCGCGTTTCGTTCCCCCGTGGCGGGCGCGGGTCCCCAACGTATTAGCTACTCCCCGTTCCCGAGATGATATGGCATCAATGGCTACCATGTTCGCGCTGTTGGCGATGGTTTCGTGGGGGTTGTGGGCGGTTCTGGCCAATCAGGCCACCCAGTCGGTCGAGCCCACGGTCGCGATGATACTCTCGTATCTAACCGGCGTTTTCGTGGCGGCCGGTTACGTAATCACTGCCGGGCACGACGTTTCGGTCACATCGATCGGGGTCGGCTACGCGCTCGCTGCGGGCGTGTTCTCCGGGATCGGTGCGGTCGCGTTCTACGCCGGGCTGGCGACCGGCCGGACGGCGACCGTCACGACGATTAGTGCCCTCTATTTCGTCGTCGCCGCCGGAATCGGACTACTCGTCTTGGGTGAGTCGGCGACGTGGCGCGACACGCTCGGGATCGTCTTCGCCGCTGTCGCGGTCGCGTTGATCTCGTATTAACACCGTGCTCAATCCCGATATTGACCGCCGTCACGTCGTCGAAACGGGAAGCCCCGGGGCTCGACGAGGCGATCCACGAAACTGTGACACAGCGCCTGCCAGGAGGTCACCGGCCCTCACTCCGGGAGGTCGACTTCCGGGGGGACGAACGGTTCGATGTTTAGCCGTTCGGTCGTAGTCGTGGTCGGAATGCCGTCTTCGTTCCACCCTCGAAGCTGGTAGTACTCATCGAGCATCTCGTCGAATTCGGCCTGCGTAACGCGGTTTTCGTCTGCCGGGCCGCCGGATTCGAGCGGCCGTTTCAGCCGCTCCGGAAGGCTGTCGTCCTCGCGGTCGAACCCCTCGCGCACGTTGAACAGACGGACGACGTTCCAGGCGCGTTCGCCGACCGTCTCGAGGTCCTCGACCGAGACGTCGTAGCCAAACTCGTTTAGCCACTCCACGACGCGGTCGTAGCTGTAGGCGGTGAAATCACACGCGACCATGCTGTAGGAGAGCGCTCCCTCGTTCTGTTCGTCGACGACGACCGCCGCGTGCCCGTCGGTTTCGAAGGGGTCCCGATCGCTACCAAGCGCGTCCGAGCCGATAGGGAATGCTCGCTGGTGACACCCACCGCGGTCCGAGGTCGCGTAGGCCAGCGCCATACTGAGCGAAGCGCGGGGGTCGTAGGCCGGGAGTTCGAGTCCCTTTACCTCGACGGCTGCCTCCCGCGCCTCGGGGGCCCCGTCACAGAGCTGCTCGGCCGCCCTGGCGGTGCCTTCCGCGAGGTGATCGCCGATCCCCTCGCGGTGGGCGATCTTCCGGACCAGTTCGGCCGCCGCCTCCGCGTCGCCGAACTCGATGTCGGCGTCGACCAGTTCTTTTTCCGACATCTCCATCAGCCACGAGACGACGTTACCGAGCGAGATGGTGTCCATACCGAGTCGGTCGGCGCGGTCGGCCAGTTCAGTCACACCGGTGACGTCGGTGATGTCCGTGTTCGCGCCCATCATCCCGATCGTCTCGTATTCCGGCCCCCAAGCGACACTGGCGTCGGGGAACGCCCCGTCGATGCCGGTCTTCGAGAAGTCGGTGACGTGGCCGCAGGCGACCGGACAGTTGTAACAGGAATCGGGTCGCTGATGCCCCGGTTCGAACGCATCGATGTTCAAATCGTCGACATCGGGGATCTGTCCCCGCCTCCAGTTGTGCGACGGGAGCGCCCCGACGGTCTGGGTCCAGTCGACGATGAGCTGTGTGCCCCCGGTACGCGCCCACGCCACCTCGTCGCTCCCGCCGAGTCGCTGGGTATGCTGGATGCGGAGATCCTGTAGTTCCGAGTCGTCCGGCTTGGTGCCCGTCGCGACCACGCCCTTGAGGTTCTTGCTGCCCATCACCGCGCCGACGCCGCCGCGACCCGCGTGGTGGGAGGCTTCGTCGCTGGAGATGGTCGCGAACTTCACCTGGTTTTCCCCTGCCGGTCCGATGGCCGCGACCTTCGTGTCCCGGCCGGAGAACTCGCGGGCCGTCTCGCGGGCGTCGTGGCTCCCCCACAGGTGGTCGGCCGCTTCGATCGTCACGTCGCCGTCGTCGACGCGAAGCAACACCGGTTCGTCGGCACGCCCCTCGAAAACAACCCCGAGATAGCTCGGCATCGCGAACCGGAACATCGACGGGAAATGTCCCCCGGAGTACGAGTCGACGAACGTGCCGGTAAGCGGCGACTTCGTCACGACACCGTACCGGGACGTGCCCGGCGCATGTCCGGTCAGGGGTCCGAACACGAACACCATCTTGTTTTGCGGGCTGAGCGGGTCCGTGCCGGGTTCGAGTTCGTCGAGCAGGATCGCGGCCCCGAGTCCCTTCCCGGAAATGAACGTGTCTCGGTACTCCTGGGGCACTTTCTCGGTCTCGACGGTCCGTTCGTCGAGGTTTACGCGCAACAACTGACTGAGGTCGGACGGCATCGACCCGGTCGTTGCGCCGTCGGTTTCGATTGCCATCGGCGGCGGTACAGCGTGATCGCACAAAGAACTGATGGTGGTGGTGCTGAGAGGCGGGGCAAGTGCGCCTCCACCGAGCGTTGTCATGTCACCACGCGGCCGCACTCGACGCCGGAAAGCGGCCGGTTCGTCGATCGAAATCGGCCACACCGGGGAAACAATTACTTGTTTGCGGCGTCCAACTCTCGGCGTGACATACGATACCGCGATCGTAGGGTCAGGTATTGCCGGGCTCTCGGCAGCCCTCCGTCTCGCTCCGGATCACGACGTCGTTGTCGTCGACCGGGCCGGCATCGGCGAGGGAACGTCGAGCCGTGCCTCCGGCGTCATGACGGCTCCTGTCGATTATCCGGACCAGCCCCGGTGGGCCGAACACACGACCGAGTTCTTCCGCGATCTCGACGGCACCGGAACCTTCGAGTGGACGGATCGAAATTACGTCCGTGGGGTGCGTCCCGAGGGCCTCGAACGGGCCGAACGGGCGGCCGAAGCGGACGGTGTTTCGGTCGTCGACGCCGCCGAATACGACTCCGTGTTCGACGATGACGCGCCGTACGAGTACGCGGCCGTCTGGGAGGACTGTGGGTACTGTTCGGTCGACGATCTGCTGGCGACGCTGCACAGCCAGGCCCGGCGCGAGGGCGTGGAATTCCGCCCCGACACCACAGTTACGTCAGTTGCAGCCGAAAACGGGGCCGTCACGGGTATCGAGACGGAGTACGGAACGATCGGGGCCGAAACCGTCGTCGCGGCGGCCGGATCCGGAACCCGCGCGCTCGTCGCCGACGAGCTCCCGTTGCCGATCCGGAAGTTTACGTGGAACGTCGCCTACCTCGAAGCGGATCTGGGCGAGGGATACCCGATGGGCGGTGACCCGAACTTCGGTGCCTACTGGCGGGGAACCGACGACGGCCACCTGCTCGTCGGCCTCGAACACCGCTACCCGTCGGAACCGCCCGAAGAGGAACAGGCGTTCGGCGACCGACTCGACTCGTTCGTCTCCGGGGAACTCGGAGGATTGCTCGCGGCGGTCGATTCCGGCAGCGAGGTCGTTCGTTACGAAGTGTGTCCGATGGCGGACTCGACGACCCCGGACGCGAAGGGTATCATCGACGCGCCGGCGGCGGCTCCCGACGGACTCGTGATCGCGGCCGGGTTCCACGGCGCTGGCGTGATGGCCACGGGTAGCATTGGAACTGCCGTCCGATCGCTGGTGACCGGTGAAACAGCGCCCTTCGATCTCGATCCGTTCGAACTCGACCGCTTCGACACCCGAGGGACCGACTTCGAGTTCGCCTCGCTGTTTTCGACGGGGAACTGGAACGCGAGCGTATAGTCGACGGCTGCTCGGCTCCGCCTACTCGGCGCGCGCTCCGGACTCACAGTGGCGAAGGAAGTTCTCGAACACCCGGGTCGCGTTCACCTCGTCGAAAGAATGGGCCCCCGGGTCCCAGTCGCTCACTTCCTCGGAAACCCGGTCGGTGAACTCCGGATGGAACTGGACGGTCCAGACCGGTGCGCTCCGGTGTCGGGTACAGAAGTAGTCGTTGTATTCGGTCCGGGCGACCGATTCCATGTTTGCCCCCGGCTCAACGACGAGATCGCCGTGTAGCACCGGCACGACGGGGTTGACGCCCTCCAGGACGCCCGCCGGGGAGTCGTCGTACTCGACCATCTCGACGAACGTCGCTCGACGGCTGTCCGATTCGACCGTTCCGCCGAGCGCGTGGTTGACGAGCTGGTGACCATAACAGTCCCCGAGTAGCGGGATCTCCGCCTCGATGCACCGCTCGATGAGATCGAGTTCGACATCGAACCACTCGCCGTGGTCGTCCGCGTAGACGCTGTCGGTGCTCCCGGTAAGGACGACGCCGTCGAATCGATCGATCGGTGGGTGTTCGGGGTCCTCGACCATGACGTGATACTCCGATTCGCCGACTAGACGGGCGATTTCGGGGCCGAGAAACCGATAGTCGGGCTTTACTTCGTTTTCCAAGACGAGTATCATACCGGTACTACCGGAATCCGTGATGATAAATCTACGTTCCTGCCCACGCGGGGGCGACGAAAACCGGGGGTCTCTCCGCCCTTTAATCTCCGGGTCCAACCAGTTCCGGCGATTCGGCGATGTACGACGAGCCGAAGTCAGTAGTCCGATCCTCGAACCGATCGAGCGAGAAGGCATCGACGGGGAACGGGCCCTCCTCGCCCGTCACGACCAGCCGGATCGCCCGTCCGAGTATGGGCGCTGCCATGATCCCGAACCCGTGTGTGCCGGTCGCGATGACGAGCCCGTCGGGGGCCGGCGGCGGGGCGTCGACGATCGGATACCGGTCCGGCGTGGCCGAATCCCCGAACCGACAGGTGTCGCCGGTGACGAACTTCGTTCGCCCGAGGTTCGTGATCAACTCGGGGATCGTCTCGGCGATGAGGCGTCGGAACCCCTCCGTCGTCTTCGAACGTGGCGTCCCGGGCGGTTTCACGAAGTACGTCCCGCCGCCGACGTGCAGCTCCCCGTTCGGCTCCGGCCGGAAATAGAGGTGGGAGTGTTCGTCCCACGCCATCGGGAACGCCTCCGTAAGCATGCGTTCGTGATCGAGGTTGTACGTCTGGTATCGGTAGGGGCGGGTCGGAACGTCGACGTGGTCGGAAACGAACTGTCGGGTTCGCCAGCCGGCAGCGACGATCACCCGATCCGCCGAGATCCGTCCATCCGTTTCGGTTTCGATCCCGACGACGTCCCCGCTTTCGACGATCAGATCGGTGGCCTCGACGCCGGTCCGGAACGTCGCCCCCTCCCGCTCGGCGTCCTCCTTGACAGTCGTCACGAACGTGTACGGATCGAGCCAGCCGGCGTCCTCATAGACGATCCCGCCCGCGTAGCCATCGAGTTCGAACGTGTCGGGAAAGCGGTCCGTAAGTTCCTCGGGCGTGTGGAACGCGGCCTCGAACCCGTTTTCACGGAGCGTCGACGCGTGATCGCGCAGCGATTCGGCATCGTGTTCGTCCGATCGAAGCTCCACGTACGTCCGTTCGTGAAACGAGAAGTGGCCGGTACCGTCGTACTCGCGGAAGAACTCGATGGCGTGCTCCGCCGCGGCCGGGGTATCGGAGTACTCCTCGACGACCGTGACGAGCCCGGACGCTCTTCCCGTGGCACCGCTTCCGATCTGATCCCGTTCGACGACGAGGACGTCGTGGTCCGGCGCCAGCTCGCGGGCCGCCATACAGCCGACGATCCCACCGCCGACGACGACAACGTCGTGCGCTTGAGCCATCGTTGTGTTCGGGGGTTCGGAGAGCGCTTTTTAATCGGTTTCGTTTGAGAACCGGTGACAACTGCCGTCTCAGTGTTGAGCGTCGGCTATCTTCGGCGCGACGTTTTTGAATGCCTCGAGCGTCTCGTCGATGTGTTCTTCGTGGTGCTGGACGCTGACCGTCCACTGCTGGGAGGCGTTGTGGGGATGAGGCATGACCCCCTGATTGAGCATCGAGAACCAGTAGTTCTCGTGGAGTTCATAATCGATGTTCTCGATCCAGTCACGGTAGTTCTCGATCCGCTTGTCGGTAAAGAGGATACTCCCCTGGGAGTTGACGTGTTCGACGTGGCCCTCGATGCCCTCGTCTTCCATGATGTCCTCGTAGCCGCGGGCCATCCGCTCGCCGAGCGTATCGACGTGATCGTAAGCGTCCTCGGTGAGCACGTCCCGGAGTTGGGTAACGAGCGCTCGCAGGACGAGCGGGCTGCCGTTGTACGTCCCGTAGTGTGCCGTCCCGTGCTCGACCCGCTCCATGACCTCCTCTTTGCCGCCGATGGCGCCGACGGGGAAGTTCCCGCCGATGGATTTCGCCATCGTGACCAGATCCGGTTCGACGTCGTAGTACTCGGCCGCGCCTCCGGGCGCGATCTTCACGCCCGTCTTCACTTCGTCGAAGATGTAGGTGATACCGTACTCGTCACACAGCTCTCGCAATCCCTGCAGGAAGTCGCCGTACGGCTGTGTCATTCCGACGTTCATCACGATCGGTTCGACGATGAGCGCCCCGATCTCGTTTATGTTGTCACAGAGGATCCGTTCGGTCGCTTCGAGGTTGTTCCAGGGGGCGATTTCGACCGTCTCGGCGACCTTTTCGGGCACACCGTCGCTCTCGACGACGCGGGCGGGACGTTCGGGGTGCCCGCTGAGCCGTCCGGGGGTGGATTTGTTCATCAGCACGTAATCGTGACAGCCGTGGTAGGCCCCCTCGATCTTGAGCAGTTTGTCCTTGCCGGAGTGTGCCCGCGCGATGCGGATGGCATGCATCGTACTCTCGGTTCCGGAGTTGGTAAACCGGACCTTGTCAACCGAGTCCCAGCGTTTCTTTAGTTCTCCGGCTGCCTCGGCGAGCAACTCGTGTGGATGGGTGTAGAGCGTCCCCTGCTGGAGCTGTTCGGTCACCGCTTCGGTTATCTCCGGGTGGGCGTGTCCGCTCATCCCGGCACCGTTGTTCATATCGAAATCGATATACGAGTTCCCGTCGACATCGTGGAGATACGCCCCCTTTGCCTTCTCGATGAACAGCGGATGTGGGTCCCACGCCCGGTAGGAACTCGCAACGCCGACCGGGACGTGATCGGACGTCTCGTGAAACAGCTCTCTACTTGTCGGTGTCCGTTCGCGGTACTCGGCCTCAACAGGCTCCCAAAGATCCATTACAGTAACTAATTCGGGTGTCTTGTTAATATATTCCATGGATATCCCGTCCGTTCTCGGCGGAAGCTGTCTTCGGACCGTACCGATACCGCGGCGGAACGATTTTTACTGTCCTCTCATGAACACCCACCGGAGCAAATACTCAACGATGAGCGAAACAGAGGGACTAACCGTCTTCTGGGACGATCGCTGTCTCGATCACGAACCGCCCGCAGGCGAGTTCGAGGCCGAGTGGACCGGCCGGCTCGCAGTCGAGGAACCGCACCCCGACCGCCCAGAACGCGTTCGGAACATCCGCCGTATCATCGAAACCGAACTCCCGGAGTTGGTTACATGGGCCGACGTAACACCCGCAACCCGAACACAGCTCGAACGGGTCCACGATCCGGCGTACCTCGAGGAGTTCAAGCGGTTCTGTGAATCCGGTGGCGGGCGTCTAACGGCCGAAACGGGGGCTAACGAGGCTAGCTACGCTGCCGCGGAGCACGCCGCCGGAGCGGCGATTTCGGCGGCCGAACACGCGGTCGAGCACGCCCCGCAGCGTATCCCGTACGCGCTTGCTCGGCCGAGTGGCCACCACGCCCAGCCCGCACAGGCCGATGGGTTCTGTTTTTTCAACAACGCGGCCGTCGCTACGGAGCACGTACTCAAAACGACCGACACCCAACGCGTGGCGATCCTCGATTGGGACGTCCACCACGGAAACGGGACCCAGGAGTGCTTCTACGAGCGTGACGACGTCTTGGTCATCAGCGTTCACAACGATCACTGGTCGTGGGATCCGGAGGCGCATCCACAGAGCGGCGACGTCGAAGAGCACGGTCGCGGTGGGGGGAAAGGGTACAACGTGAACGTTCCTCTCCCGCCCGGCACTGGCGACGAAGGGTACGAACACGTCTTCGATCGGCTCGTCGAACCGATCGTCACCGATTTCGATCCGGGGCTACTCGTCGTCAGCGCCGGTCAGGACGGCGGGACCGTCGATCCGCTGGGTCGAAACGTGCTCACCAAAGACGGGTTCGAGACGCTCGGCCAACGGGCCCGGGAGCTCGCGGCGGCCGTTTCCGATGGGCGGCTGGCGCTGGTCCAGGAGGGCGGCTACCAGATCAGCCATCTCGCCTACGCGACCCTCGGCGTTCTCGAGGGAGTATTGGATCAATCAACAGGCATCCAGGACCCGATGGCGTGGATGGACGAAGACTTCGATTCGGCCCGACGCACGATCGACGACGTTACGGATCACTACGACTCTTTTTGGCCCGTTTGAGTCCCCCGTGTCTATACAGGTATCTCGAAAAGACCGCCTCGATCTGGCGTGTCTTTCGGTCGCAGGGACGCTCTCGCGTGAGCCGCCAGCGATCGCCGGCCAGTTCCGAGTTCGATATGCGCCGAGCGTAGCCGTTCAGTCCCGGAAATAGAGGCTGGCGGTGATGAGCAGCATACTGAGGATCAGCGCAATGGTGCTAATCGCGTTGATGACCGGCGACTGTGAGCGCTGGATGGTGGAGAAAATATAGATCGGGAGGGTGTTCTCGACGCCGCTTGTGAAAAAGGCGATCAGGAAGTCGTCGAACGAAAGCGTGAACGCGAACAGCCCGCCACTGATTATTCCGGGGGCCAACAGCGGCAGCGTAACTCGCCGATAGACCGTCCATTTGCTCGCACCGAGGTCCCGGGCAGCCTCTTCGAGTGTCGGGTCGAACCCTGCGAGCCGCGAACTCACGGTCACCAGCACGAAGGGAACCACGAACACGAGCTGGCCGATAATAACGGTCCGGAGCGAACGGGAGATCTCTAGGTAGTTGAACATCATCAAGAGCGCGACGCCGAGGATGAGTCCGGGGATCGTCATCGGGGCGATGACGAGCATTCGATACGCCTCCTTCAGCCGGAATTCGTGCCGGACCAGCGCGATGGCCCCGAACGTCCCCAGTATCGTTCCGAAAAACGTCACGAACACGGCGACGAACAGGCTGTTGAACGTCGCGTTGATCGCCGAGGGCGTCTCAAGCAGCGTCCGGTACCACTCCAGGGTGAACCCGTCCCAGGGGAACGACGAGAAGGCTCCCCGCTCGAACGAAAAGAGTACGATAACGACGATGGGTGCGTAGAGAAACAGGATGACGAGGAGCGACCAGAGCCGAATCCAGCGTTTTTCGACGAACCGGACCGCCTTCGAGAACCCGCTTTCGTTCGACGATGGTGATTTTTCAGTACTCATCTCAGAACAACTCCTCTAAGTCTGCGTACCGCAGTAACGCTCCGAGCGTGAGAACCACGATGAACATCAGGATGGAGCCGAGCGCGGAGCCGGCGGGCCAGTCCGCGCCGAAACCGAACTCGTACTGGATTCGGGTTCCCACGAACGGGATGCCGCCGCCGAGCAGCGACGGGACGATGAACGCGCCCATACTGAAGATGAACACGAAGATCGTTCCGGCGAGCAACCCCGGGATAGACAGCGGCAGGATGATTCTGGTGAACATCGCCCGCCGGGAAGCACCGAGATCGCGGGCGGCTTCGAGGAGGACGTCGTCGATGTTCTCGAGCGACGAGTAGAGCGGCAGTATCATGAACGGAAGCCAGAGGTAGACCAATCCGAGCCAGATGGCGAACCGGGAGTTGAGAATCCACGCCAGCGGCTCGCTAATGACGCCGACGCGCACGAGGATCGAATTGAGGATCCCGCTCTCCGAGAGGATGATCCGCCACCCGAAGATGCGAACGACGTAGTTCGTCCAGAAGGGAACGATCACGATCGCGGCGAGTTGGTTTTTGTACTTGCCGCCGCGTTTGGCGATGAAGTAGGCGATCGGGAACGCGATGATACCGGTCGAGATCGTCGAGAGGGTCGCGACGATCGTCGTCGTTCTGAACGCGCCGACGTTCTGTGGCTTGGTGAGCCCGTCGATGAAGTTGGAGATCCCGTATTCGGGGACGAGGTTGTAGTTTTCCATCGTCATCGTCGAGATCATGAGCATGATCAACAGCGGCCCGAGGAAGAAGACCCCCTCCAGCAGTAACACCGGTCCGGCGGTGAACAGGAGACTGACGTACTCGTTGTCGGAAAAATCGTTGAACCGTTCCGGGAGCGTCCTCTGTTCGACGCTACCTGCCATCCGGACCGCCTCCGTCGTGGTTCGGTAAACGGTGCGTCACACTGGGTCGCGATATCATATCATGCCGTGAGATACGCCAGTAAATAAACGTTCGGGGTTTCCCAGATACTAGCCAGGCGAGCGAGCCGAGCCAAGCGCTATCCCCCGGCCCCGCGCTGATTTCCGGGACGCAAAATCTTGCTTCTGCGTCCCGTTGTAACGGCCCCCCGACCATCGCCGATCCGCGGACGGCGATGATCGATAAGCGATTGTACCGACCCGTATCAGAGGTCGGAGGCCGCCTTCGCCGCCGACCAGATATCCAGCCACTGGTCCTGCTGGGGCGAGATCTTGTACTGGACGAGGTTACTGAGGAGCTCGTCGGTCGCCTCGAAGCCCTGGTCTTTGTACATCATGATGTCTTTCTGTTCTTGATCGCTGAACTGGTCGAACGCTTCGGTGTTCACCGGTGCCCCTTTGGACTCGGCGTCTTCCCAGCAGATGGAATACTGCCCCTCGGGGGTCAGACAGGCGTTGATGAACTCCTTTGCGAGCCCATCGTTCCGGTCGGGGTTGTTGACGAGACAGAGGCCCTCGGTCCAGTACCAGCCCCCGACGTCCGGGGGGAACATGATCTTCATCCAGTCGTTGCCTTCCGATCTGAGCTGGCTGAGGCCGAAGTTTCCGGTCCCGAGCACGAGACTGGCGTTCCCCTGAACGAAGTCCTGACGGATCGCCGCCGCGCCGGAGTGAACCGCGGTCGTGCTGTTGAACATCTGTACCAGGGTTTCCTCGAGGGTGTCGAGCTGAGAATCGGAGAGCTCGATGTCCATCGGGTTCTGATCCCCGATATCGAAGATCTGCATGATCACCAGCGGAATGACCCACGTCGGCCAGTCCACGAGCGTCAGTTCGTCGTCGAAGCTTCCGTCCCATGCCGCCGCGTACCCCTTCTCTTCGAGTACCTCGAGGTCGACTTCCTCGTCGTTGTATCCGAGCCCGCCCCAACCCCACCGAGGCGGAACCGCATACATATTATCGTTATCTGTGAACGTCGGGTACGGCCAGCTGAACTGTTCGATGAGGTTCTCGGTTCTCGGATAGTCCTCCTGTTCAACCGCTACGACGTTGTCGGCTCTGGCGTTGCGCAGTGCCCACGTGTTGTCGAGGACCAGTATGTCGAACTGCTGCGTGCCGCCCCCCTGAAGCTGGTTGAACCCGTCGACGTCGCTCGAAATCAGTGAGATGTTGACCGTGGCTCCGGTCTGCTCTTCGATCATCTGGGCGACCCCTTCGTACCCGGCCCACGTCAGGACGTTGAGTTCCTGGCCCGAGTAGTCACTGCCGCCGTCACCGTCGCCGTTGCCACCGTCGCCGTTGCCATTGCCGTTCCCGTTACCGTTACCGCCGCCACCATTGCCGTTGCCGCCGTTGCCGTTGCCGCCGTTTCCATTACCGCCACTACAGCCAGCGAGCGTTGTCGCTCCGGCCAGGGTGGCTCCTTTCAGAATTCGTCTCCGGTTCAGTTCCATATCGTCGTCTACCATGACACAAAATCACAATCCTGCCGTGCTTATTTATATTTTGTGTACCGGCAGCGTTTTTTGGTGACGTTCTGGGTATGATCGGGAGAGCCCCTGCGTTTCTGTGGGAAGACCGCCAATATTATTATAAGTAGGTGATAGAAGGTGTAAGCATGAGTCCAAAAGGTAGCGTCCAACTCGAAGGGCTCCGAAAGGAGTTCGACGACGTCGTCGCCGTTGACGGGATCGATCTCGAAATCGAGGCCGGGGAGTTCTTCACGATACTCGGCCCGTCGGGGTGCGGGAAGACGACCACCCTGCGGTGTATCGCGGGGCTGGAACCTCCCACGGAAGGACGAATTTCCATCAGCGGCAAAGACGTCACCCACCTGCGAGCGAACGACCGAGATACGAGTATCGTCTTTCAGGAGTGGGCGCTCTTTCCCCACATGTCGGTCGCCGAAAACGTCTCGTTCGGCCTCGAGATGGACGACGTCCCCAAAAAAGAACGAAAAGAGGAGGTCAAGGATGTACTCGAGTTGGTCGAGCTGTCCGGATATCAGGACCGCAAGGTTTCGGAGCTCTCGGGCGGACAGAAACAGCGGATCGCCATGGCCCGATCGCTCGTCATCGGACCGGACGTGTTGCTTCTGGACGAACCGCTTGCGAGCCTCGATAGAAGCCTCAGCGAGCGACTCCAGGTGGAGCTGAAAAACATCCAAGACGAGCTCGGGATCACGTTCGTGTATGTGACACACGACCAAGAAGAGGCGCTCACGATGAGCGACCGTATCGCCGTGATGAACAACGGAAAAGTCGAGCAGGTCGGGCCGGTGACGGAGCTGTACGAACGCCCGAAGAACACGTTCGTCGCCCAGTTCCTGGGTGAAACGAACCTGTTCGAAGGGACACTCCGAAGAGAGAACGGCCGCGCCACGCTGGACTGTGGCGAGATGGAGGTCGCACTCGACAGCGAGAGCGAAACGGAGCACGCGGACGCCGGCTCCCACGCGTTCACAATCCGGCCGGAGAACGTTGGAATCGTCGAGAACGGTGAGGAGGCCCCACAAAACGTATGGACCGGGACCGTCCGGGACGTGATATACAAAGGCTCGACGACGCTGTACGAGATCGACGTCGGTGACCGGCTTCTGAAGAGCCAACAGCAGCGATCGACCGAGGCCAGGCGGTACGAAGAGAACGATGAAGTGAGCGTTGGCTTCGATCCGAGCAACGGGGAACTCATCGGCGAATACTGATACGAACCGAACGGCGGGCGATCCGATACTGATCACACCTCTCTTCGGGCTGGCTGTTTCGTGGGTACGGACCCACTAAGAGCGGTGATTCAAGCTTCTTGACCTCCGGTGTAATGCTGCGTCAGCGATTTCTTTCGAATTTATCCACATTTATACCGAAACAAAATGACCGATTGTTTTTATAGGGAGCATAATTTAAAACATTCAAATAGCGAGATCGTACATAATTGTTTCATCGTTTAGTCGTGAGTGAAGTTTTCATATCTCGTGAAAAGACCGATATCCGCGGCTCAAGGTGCTTTTTCGTGTGAACTGACAGTCACAGCGAAACAAAATAATACGCTTAATACTGTTAGCTTTGTCTATTCCCGCCTTTCGTGGTTCCTTTTTTCTCACCAAGTGAAAAATATTGTCGGCTCGTCGGCATTCGATGTTATATCGAACAGCAGCCCGCGAAACCCGACGTCTTCAGGGAGCGCGGACCAAAGAATTTCACTCTGAGTGAAATCATTCGGCGTCTGTTCGCGCTTTTTTGTTGGAGTGTATCGCTCAGTATGCGACAGTGCCTCCGATCGTCAGTGGTGAATTGACTCAACAAGTATCGGCGAGCGATAGTACGACTCAACGATCATCGATAACCGATGCGGATCCGTCCGACGTTCGTTCACAGCCCGAACGCCGGCGCGGCACACGAGCTTTCCACTCTACAGTACCTGGATATAGCGACGTTCCCAGTCCGTGACGTGGTCGTTGAACAGATCGAGTTGGTGTCGTTTCACCGTTGTGAACACATCGACGAACTCCTCGCCCAGCATCGCAGTCAGTTCCTCGTCGGTTTCGAGGGCCCGCAACGCGACCTCGGGGGACCGCGGTAGCGTCGGGCGTTGTCCCTCCGCGTCACCGCTGACTGGCGGCTCCGGGTCGAGTTCCGCCCGGACACCGTGGAGCCCTGCGGCGAGCGTCCCCGCCGCAACGAGATATGGGTTCGCTGCAGCACCCGCGATGCGGTTTTCGATTCTGATCGGGGTGGATTCCGGAACGCGGATCGCGGCCGTCCGGTTGTTGTACCCCCACGAACGAGTGTACGGCGAGAAGCTTCCGGGGGTAAAGCGCTTATAGCCGTTGATAGTCGGACAGCCGAGAGCGACTAATGCGTCGGCGTGTTCGAGCAGACCGGCCACGAACGCTTCGCCCGTTGCCGAGAGGCTGTCGTCGTCCGCAAAGCGGTTCTCCGAGCCGTCGAAAGCGCTCACGTGGAGGTGATAGCCGTTCGCCGAGGAGTCAGTCAGCGGCTTGGCCATGAACGTCGCTTTCCGTCCCTCCGTCGCCGCGGCCTCCTTTGTGACCTCCCGGAACGTGAACGCCCGATCGGCGGCTTCCAGCGGCGGGGCGTAGTCGAAGAGCACTTCGAACTGTCCGGCACCGTACTCGTGTTGGATGCTTTCGACGGGAACCCCCATGGCGTCGTTCCAGCGTTTCATCTCGTTGTAGAAGGTCCGAACCCGCTCGGTCTGCCGCGTCACGTACTCGTGGGGATGGTCGGTGACGGGTTCGTAGCCGTCGTCGGTGCTGTCGAGCAGGTGGAACTCGAGTTCGTTCCCGACACCGAAGGCGGCGCCGAGTTCCTCGCGGGCGTCGGCGAGCACCCGCTGGAGAACTCGGCGGGTGTACACCTCCACGGGTTCGCCACGGAACTCGAACTCACAGATGACACGAGCGGCGTCCTCGCGCCACGGGAGCCGCCGGCACGTCTCCGGATCCGGGATGGCGACGCCGTCGGCGAAGTTTATCGCTTCGCCGTAGCCCGTGTTCTCGGGCACATCGGTCATCGACGAGACCGCCAACATGAGCAGATTCACCGAGAATCCCTCTCGCCACTTCTTTCGGGCGTAGTCGGCGTCGATCTGTTTCGAACGTGAGACTCCATCGATGTCGGTGAACTCGACGAACAGATGGTCGATCTCCGGTTTTTCGAGAAGGGCCTCCATCTCGGCTCCGGCTGTCATGCTACGGCGTGCGGTTTGACAACTGTTAAACGTTCTGTCGGTCTTCATTTTGCCGACGCTTACGACGAATACCACGGGGCCGGATCCGGAGCGATCCACGCCTGTGGGAGCCGGCGTCCTCGATCGCTTTCGGAGTTCCCCGGACGACCCGCTGCCGGACCCTGGTCGACGACATATATAAATAATGAGGGCCAGAACACCGGAGCATGACTGCCGAGCGGTGGGAGGTGGTCGTGGTCGGTGGCGGCGTCACCGGATGTGCGGCCGCCAGACGGCTCGCAGCCGATCACGACGTGTTGCTCCTCGAGAGCGATCGCATAGCCGGAGACGCGTCGGGAAAGGCGTCCGGAATGGTGACCAACGGTGCCTCGTTCAGAGCGCACCCCGAGTTCGCACGGACGGCCGCCGATTTCTTCCCTGAATTCGACGGCACGGGCTCTTTTGCGTTTACCGAACGCGAAAGCGTCGGCCTCGTTCCCGATGGCGGCGACTGGGCGCGCGAGGAGGCTGCGCGGATGCGTGCCTCCGGGTTCGACGTGGAGTTCGTAACGTTTCCGACGCTCGAGGACCGCTATCCGGGCGTCTTCGGGATCGACGATTACGACGGGGCGCTCGTGTACCACGATACGGGCTGGCTCGACCCCTACACGTACACGACGACGCTTGCGGACGCGGCGACCGACCGGGGAGCGGAAGTACGAACCGGGGTTCGGGTCACGGATCTCCTCGTCGACGACGGGACGGTGGTGGGTGTCGAATCGTCCGAGGGGACGGTACGCGCTGATACGGTCATCGTCGCGGCGGGATGGCGATCGCGGGAGTTGTGTCTGCCGCATCTGGAACTGCCGATCAGGCCGTTCCGCTGGCAGGCGGCGACGCTCGATCCGGAACGGGAACTCCCCGAGTGGTATCCGATGGGGTGGGACCCGGCGGTGGACCGATACTGGCGTCCGGAACACAACGGCACGATGCACGTCGGCGGCGGCGAAGTCGCCGTGACGGATCCGGGATCGCGGCGATCCAAAGTACCGTCGGAGTTCAAACTCCAGTTGGCGACGGAGATGCCCGAACGGCTCACTCATCTCGGGGGAGCAACGTTCGTTCGGGGCGATACCTGCCCGACTGGCGACGCCACGACGCCCGACACCTATCCGATCATCGACACGCCCGACGAGGGGCCCGACGACCTCGTGGTGGCGACCGGCCTCCACATCGGCGGCATCATGTCATCACCTGCCGTCGCCACGGCGGTCCGATCGCTCGTAACCGGCGAGAGTGTTCCCTTTTCGCTCGATCCGTTCCGTCTGGCGCGGTTCGACACACGAAGCTCGGCGTTCCCGTTCGTGCGCCACATGGCCGAGACGGACATAACTGAAGCGCGCATCGAGGCCCACCGGTCACCGGTGGAAGGCGAGTGAACCGCCGTGATGAAGCGACAGCCCCCGGCCCGGGCCGCGTTCTGAACGAGCGTCCGCTCGACGCTTAGTTTCAGCCATTGCGATTCTTCGTCCGGTATATCGCGTCGCGTGGCGGTCAGTTTCACAACGGCCGAAAAACTGATTCCGGAACGCGGAGACGTACTATCATGTCAGACGAAAACACGTCACGATTGGTTCAGTCCTCAATGACGTCGTTGCGGGTACTCGAGTTCGTCCGCGAGAAGCATGGAGCGAGGCTGACCGACGTCGCGAAGGAACTCGACATCGGACATAGCACGGCCCACAACCATCTGGCAACCCTCGAAGAGCAGGGCTGGCTGGTCGAGGCGGACAACGGCTACGAGATCTCGTATCGATTTCTTCACTACGGCCGATCAACACGCCGTAACACGCCTTTCTTTCGGACTATACGGCGTCACGCGAACGAGCTCTCGGAGCGAACCGACCTGGAGGTCGAATTTCTCGTCGAAGAGAACGGCCGGCTCATGTCGCTTATCGATATCAGGACGAACGTCGCGGGATACAGTAACGCCGACGACTGGGGCGGGGTCGGGATCTACTACTACATGAACAACACTGCCTCGGGAAAAGCCATTCTCGCGGAGATGCCCCACGAGCGTGTCGAAACAATCCTCGACCGGTGGGGCCTCCCCGCACAGACGTCCTACTCGATAACTGACCGTGAGGTCCTGTATCAGCAGCTAGAGACCACCCGACAGAGAGGATACGCGACGGCTCACCAGGAAGTCCAGGAAGGGTTCGAGAACGCCGCTGTCGTGGTGAAAGCCCCTGAGGAGACGATACTCGGGGCGATCAGTATCGGGTGGCCATCGTATCTTTTCGACGACGGACCCAACCGGAGTCTCATCACTCAGCTGAAGGAGACGAAACAGGAGATCGAATCCGAAATCGCCCAGCGCGACGGAGGACAAGTTACTTGAAACCGAAAACCCACATGGGGATATGACTGAACGCACCCGAACGATCGACGTTCGAGCGGTTCAGAAACGCCCCGTTCTGGGAGACATCGAACAAAACCTAGACGTCGTGGTGAGCTCCCTCCGAGCGGCGGCAGCCGACGGGATTGACCTCGTCGTCTATCCGGAGTTGTTTCTCACCGGATATCACGTCGGCGGGATGGGATCGGACCCGAACGCTCACGGCGAGAAACTGGGATCCGGAGACCGACCGCCCTCGTTGAGTACGCTCCGTGAGGAGATCGATGACGCCCTCGCTCGCATCGCCGAACACACGACTGACCTGACTGCCGTACTGGGAACGCCGTTTTTCGAGGCGGGTAACGTGTACAATTCGGCGGTGATCTTCGATTCGGGATCGATGGCAGGCGTCTATCACAAGACACACCTCTACGGCGAGGAAGCGTCCGTCTTCCGTCCCGGAGCGGACCTTCCCACCGTCGAGACGTCCGCCGGGACGCTCGGTGTCGAGATCTGTTATGACCTAGAGTTCCCGGAAGTCGCCCGACAACTGACACTGCGGAACGCCGACGTCCTCGTGACGATCTCGGCGAACATGCGTCCGTTCGCCCACGACCAACGGACGTACAGCGCCGCCAGAGCGCTCGAAAACGTCCGGCCACACGTTCTCTGTAACCGGATCGGGGAGGAACGCGGCGTCGAATTTTTCGGCGGCAGTCGCATTCTCGACGAACGGGGACGCCCTGTTACGACGGCCGACGAGGACGCCGCTGCGGAAATAACGGGGTCGATCGATCTGCGGGCCGAAGGGGCCGATACGTTGCAGTACCTCGAAGACCGCCGTCCGGCGCTGTACGAGCGATCCTAAACCGTGTCGGTACGTATCACCGATTCTACTCATCGGGCATCACCTACTTCAACTCCACATTGCCAAGGGAATACCCAGATTCGTCGTTTTAGTCATATATACACTAATACTTTGTTTTTGATATGAACACGGAAAGCATACTTGGGGTGTCGATGCAGACATCGACGCCGACCCACCCGCTCGGTTGTCACGTTTGTCAGCCGGAATACGGGCCGATTCGTCGCTTCGGTGGCTAATGCACGTCATTTGGCCACTTCACGACAAACATACGCCCGCAGTCGCCGGGTATCCGATCGAAAACAGCTCTCAGGGTGTTGCCTTCGGTCGAACACGCATTTTACTTCCGGATATAGGCGAACAGTACGGTAGACGCATCCGCTCTTAGTCTACAGACGAATTAGATGATAGCGATTCATTTGTATTAGTCTGGCTATGCAGTTCGATTAACCGGTTTTCGACAATAGATACAAAAATTGGTACTTAGACCTATTATACAAACACCTGTGATTAGTCGAGAACGGAAGAACGACCACGGCGGACGGACCACAGCTCCGGCAAGCGTGTCGCTTTTCGCTCGTGGCCCTGAACGGGGAGTATGGAGGTCCGCGAGGGAGCCGTCACGGTCGAGGTGCCCGAGAAGCGACACGGCGCGAGCGAGGGCTCGGGCGACGGGGTGTTCTACAACCCCGTTCAGGAGCTGAACCGCGACATCACTGTCGGCGTCCTCCGGGCCGTCGAGTCGGAGTGTGAGTCCTATCTCGACGCGATGACTGCGAGCGGGATCAGAGCCGTCAGAGCCGCCGCGGCCGGGTACTCGGTCGCCGGCTGTGACGTCGACAGCGAGGCGGTCGATCTCGCTCGGACGAACCTCGAACGGAACGGTCTCGACGGGGAGATCCACCACCGGGACGTCAACGCTCACATGCACGAGACACACCACGACGTGGTCGACCTCGACCCGTTCGGGACGCCGATCCCGTTCGTCGACGCGGCGTTTCAGAGCGCCCGGCGGTACGTCTGTGTGACGGCCACCGACACCGCGCCGCTTTGTGGTGCCCACTTCGAGAGCGGTGTCCGGAGCTACGGTGCCGTCCCGCGAAACACCGAGTTCCACCCCGAGATGGGGCTTCGCGTCCTGCTCTCGGCGCTCGTTCGGACGGCCGCACGCTACGACATCGCCGCGACCCCCGTTTTGAGCCACGTCTCGAGTCACTACGTCCGGACCTACTTGCGACTCGATGGTGGCGCGCAGGCGGCCGATCGGCGGATCGAGGAACTCGGCTACATCGATCACTGCCAGCGGTGTCTGTGGCGCGATCACGAGCCGACGCTCGTTGCCGATCCGACCGATACGTGCCCCGAGTGCGGCCAGTCGACCTGGACGGCCGGCCCTGTTTGGCTCGGGGCCGCCCACGACCCGGCGTTCGTCGAAGACGTCGCGAGGGCGGTCCCCGACGACGCCGGAACCGTCGAGAAGGCCCGCGACCTCCTCGATTCTATCGCGGCCGAGCTCGATAGGCCGACGCACTACGACCAACACCGGCTGTACAAACGCTGGGGCGAGCCGAACGTCGCGATGGACGACTTTCTGGCGACGCTCCGGGACGCCGGTCACGAGGCCTCACGAACTCATTACGGCGGGACGACGTTCAAGACCGACGCCGGCGTCGGTGCGATCCACGACGCGCTCCACTGAGCAGCGCTGTCTGATCGATCCGTCGCGTCCCGCCGATTATATGTATGGCTCCCCCATATTCCGGGTCGTGACGGGGTACGTCGATCGAACAGTAACGGTCGTTCGCGGCGTTGCTGGCGGCGCGCAGTCGGACCGCATCACGTTCATCGCCGCCGGGCTGGCGTACTACGCGCTCATCTCGCTCGTACCCCTGTTGTTGCTCGCACTCGTCATTACCTCGGTCGTCGGTGGGGGTGCCCTCGTCGAGACGGTCGTCGCGGCGGCCTCCCGGACACTCGGCGAAGGGATCGGGACCGCCCTCGCGGATGCGCTTTCGGGCGCTGCGGGCCGCGGTGGCGCGACGGTCTTCGGGCTCGCCGTGCTGTTTTGGTCCGGTCTGAAGCTCTTCCGCGGGCTCGATATCGCCTTCTCGGAGGTCTACGGCGATCCCGGTCCGACCTCGATCGTCGCCCAGATCCGAAACGCGACGATCACGCTGGGTGCCGTCGTCGCCGGTGTCGCGGCGACTGTCGCCATCGGAACCGTGATCGCCGGACTCGGGATCGCTGCGACCGTCGAGGGCTACGATTCCGTCGGTCTCGTCGGGACGACCGCCCTGATCGCGGCGCTCAGCGTCGCTTTTCTCCCGCTGTATTATGTGCTTCCCGGCACCGACGTTTCGGTGCGTGAAGCCATTCCCGGAGCGCTCTTTGCCGCTGTCGGCTGGACGGCCCTTCAGACCGGCTTCCGGCTGTACGCGTCGGTGGCCGAAAGCTACGAGGCCTACGGGCTGCTCGGCGGCGTCCTCCTGCTCGTAACCTTCCTGTACTTCGGCGGGCTCGTGTTGCTCTTGGGGGCTGTCCTCAACGCTGTGCTCGCCGGACGAACCGACGGTACTACCACCGGGGCCGACGAACGAACACCGGAACCGACCGCCGCACTCGAACGAATCATGACACGTGACCGCCCAGACGACGACGCATCGGCCGACGAACTCCGCGAGGAGATCGAACAGCTTTACGACGAACTCGACCGCTTCGAGGACCGGATCGACGAGCGGACGGTCCACCGCGAGGAGATCGAAACGGATCTCAAGCGGTACGTGCGGGCCCGGCTCCGCCGCGGGAAAGCCAGCGGCTGGGGGCCGTACTTGGTGTTGCTCTACGGCACGGCGATGACGCTTGGAGGCTTCTATTTCCTCTCCGGCGGGTGGGCCGTACTGGCGATGCTCGTCATCTGGCTGTCGACGCTGGGATTGTACGCCCTCATGCTGGTGGTCAGCACGACGATCACGATTGCCGGCCTCCCCGGACGGCTGAAGGACCGATTCGAGAGCCGATGAGCCGCGGACTCGGCGAAATCGAGGCCGTTGCGGGGCTGCCCGACGCCGTCGCGCTCCTCGCGGCGCTCGTGACGATGCTCGGGGACGTCTGGTTCGTCTTCGTGTTACTCGGCGTTCTCTACTGGGTCGGATCGGCGCTCCCCGGGCCGCTGTCGCTTCCCCGCCGCCGGGCGGCCTTCGGTATCGCGCTCGCTTTCGTCGGGCTGGCCGTTACGACGACGCTCAAAGAGCTGTTCCGGCTGCCGCGACCGCCCGGTGCGGGGGAGCCGGCAGGGGCGGCGCTCGTCCCCGAGACGCTCGTTCCCCTGTACGCCCAGATCGGGGCAGCCGACGGCTTCGGCTTCCCGAGCGGACACGCTATCGCCGCGGTCGTCGTCTACGGTGGCCTCGCGCTGCTCGTCGGCACCCGACGCAGTTACGCAGTCGGCGCGGTGCTGTGTGTATCGATCCCGCTGTCGCGGATCGCACTCGGCGTGCACTATCTCGTCGACATCGTCGCCGGTGCGGCGATCGGCGCGGCGTTGCTCGCGGCCGTCTACCGGCTCTGTGATCGCGGCGATGCGCCGGGGCGCGCGATGTTTCTGGCGCTCCTCGTGGCGCTCGTCGGTGCGGCCGTGAGTTACAGCTCGGACACGATGCTCGCACTCGGCGGCGCACTCGGTGGCCGCCTCACGTGGGGAATCATCGGCGAGGCGGTCGTCCACGAGACGACGACACGGCCCGGTGGGATCGCTTCGGTCGTCGTCGGTGTAGCTTTCGGCGGGCTCTTCGCCGTCGTCTACGGGCTCGATTTGGCCCCGTATCTCGGTTTCCTCGGGATGTTCGTCGTCGTGGGCGGCGTCTTTGCTGCCCCACTGGCCGGGGAGGCCATTGCCCGCCGGCTGTCCGTGTGAT